>Ga0123336_10003305_pt1 | contig 13574 bp, 12 predicted proteins | sample SSSSmetaG_FD_96466 | JGI IMG/M metagenome (GOLD analysis project Ga0123336, IMG submission 96466) | Glacier valley bacterial and archeal communities from Borup Fiord, Nunavut, Canada, to study Microbial Dark Matter (Phase II) - ​SSSS metaG | ecosystem: Environmental > Aquatic > Freshwater > Ice... | reverse complement strand
TCGCGACCGCCCACAGCGCGATGCGCCAGCGCGTCGGCTCGGGACGCAGCGCGGCGGCGACGATGATATGGACGACGCCGAGCCGGACCCCGGCGGCGAGCAACGCCTTGCGGTCGGCGCGGGTCAACGCCTCGACCTGGCAGGCGACCTCGGCCCGCGTCAGGCAGCCCATCGTCTCGACCAGCCGGACGATCAGCCCGCGCGCCGCCGGCGACACCGCGGGCGCGAGCGCGGCGACGCGCATCAACGAGCCGAGATGGGTGTCGCGCGCGCTCGCGAACCATGCGGCCAGCCGGTCGGCGACAGCGCGGCGATCGGCGAACGGCACCACCTCGAGCGCGCGGTCGGTCTCCACCCGCGGGTTGAGCGCGTCGCGCCCGGCGGTCAGCTTGCCGATGCGGCTGCCGTTCCACAGGATGCGCGGCGGGGCGATGCCGTCGAAGGCGAGCGCGAAGTCGCCGTCGGGCGCGGCGACGACCGCGGCGCAGCGCCGGGCGAACTCGCGCGGCAGGTGGCGCTCGGCGGCCGCGAGCAGCATCTTCTTCTCGCCCGCCCGCGCGGCGGGATCGGCGGTGAAGCGGAAGCCGTCGAGCGTACCGATCGCCTCGCCCTCGACCGCGACCGTGCCGTCGGCATCGACCGCGACGCGCTGCTCGCCCTTGATCTTGAGGTCCTTGAGCAGCACCGCCGTGCGCCGGTCGACGAAGCGCTGCGTCAGCTTGATATGGAGCGCGTCCGACAGCCGGTTCTCGAGGTCGCGCGTGCGGTCGGCCCACAGCGTTCCGTCCGCGAGCCAGCCGGGGCGGTGGGCAACGTACGTCCACGTCCGTGCCGCCGCGATGCGGTCGGCGACCTGGCCGATGTCGCCCGCGACGTTATCGAGTGCAGCGACCTCGCTCGCGATCCATGCCGCGGGCAGCGTCCCGTCGCCCTCGCTCAGGTGGCGGAAGATGCGCCCCGTCAGCCGCGCGTGCTGCTCGGCGCCCGTCTTTCGGTAATCGGGCAGGCTGCATGCCGCCCACAGCCGCCCGATCCGCGACCGGCCGTGGGCACGCTCCATGACCCACGGCTCGCCGCTGAGCCGCTTGAGGACGGCGAGGTCGATCGCGTCGTCGCCGCGGACCAGTTCGGGCCGCGGCGGGCGCTCGTCGAGGCTGGCGATCAGGCGCGCCAGCGTCGTCGGGTCGGTCCGCGCGTTGCGCCACGTCAGGTGCTCGAGCGCGGGGAAGACGTGCCCCTCGATCGCGGCGATCTCCTCCGCCTCGAACGTCGACACCGCGTCCTGCCCGAGCTGGACGACGCCGAACGTCCCGTCGCGCTGGTACCGCCCGGCGCGACCGGCGATCTGCGCCATCTCGCTCACCGTCAGCCGCCGGTGGCGCTTGCCGTCGAACTTGGACAGGCCCGCGAAGGCGACATGGGCGATGTCCATGTTGAGCCCCATGCCGATCGCATCGGTCGCGACGAGATAGTCGACCTCGCCCGACTGGTACATCGCGACCTGCGCGTTGCGCGTGCGGGGGGACAGCGACCCCATGACGACCGCCGCACCCCCCTTGTGCCGCCGCAGCATCTCGGCGAGCGCGTAGACCTCCTGCGCGGTGAAGGCGACGATCGCGGTCCGCTTGGGCAGCCGCGACAGCTTCTTCGGACCAGCATAGCTCAGCGTCGAGAACCGCGGACGGGTGATGATCTCCGCCTCGGGCAGCAGGCGGCGGATCAGCGGGCGCAGCGTCTCCGACCCCAGGATCATCGTCTCGGCATAGCCCCGCCGGTGGAGCATCCGCTCGGTAAAGACGTGACCGCGCGACGGATCCGCCCCGACCTGCCCCTCGTCGATCGCGACGAACGCCACCTCGCGGTCGAGCGGCATCGCCTCGACCGTGCACAGGAAATAGCGCGCGGTTTCGGGGACGATCTTCTCCTCGCCGGTGATCAGCGCGACCTGTGCGGCACCCTTGATCGCCACGACCCGGTCGTAGACCTCGCGCGTAAGCAGGCGCAGCGGGAAGCCGATCATGCCGCTGGCGTGGCCGCACATCCGTTCGACCGCGAGGTGGGTCTTGCCAGTATTGGTCGGACCGAGCACCGCGGTCAGCGACCGCGCGTCGGATGAAGTGCGAAGGACGCCGCTCATGGCCTCGACGTGAGACCGGAGGAGCCCGTGTACAAGGCGGGCAGGCGGCGAACGGCTCGGCTCATCGCATCCTTTGGAAGGACCATGGGCGTCACCATAACTGCCACCGCTGCCGACGCGAATCAAGTGAACCTTAAAAGTCGGTCGGTTCACCGCAACATGTGGTACGTCGCGTTGACTTGAACGGTCGCGGCCGACACCACAGGGTCGACGCGGACGTGGGGATGTAGGCGTGTATCAGGCAGGAACCGCGGCGTTCGCCGCGAGCGGCGGACGTCCAGGCCGGGTCATCCTGCTGCCGCGCCCGCCCGCCGCGACGCCGCCGCGGTTCGATCTCGACCGGCTCCGCGACCTCGATCTCGCCGTCGACCTCGGGCAGCGGATTGGCAGCCGCGACTGGTGGCTCGGCCTCGGGCTGCTGACGACGCTGTTCCTGAGCGCGGGCAGCCTCGGGCTACGCGTCATCCCGTTGCCGGTGCCGGTCCGCGCCCCGGCCACGCCGGCCATGGTCGACGAAGGCCGTCCCGACGCGATCCTGCCACTTGCCGCGGGGGCTACCACCGGCCGCGCCGCGCCGCCGTCGCGACTCGTCGAGGCGCTGCGCGAGATTCCCGAGCGCCCGCGGATCGAGACGACCGCGCGGATCGGCCGCGCCGACACGATTACCGCCGCGCTGCGCCGTGCCGGCGTCGGGCTTGACGACGCCGCGGCCGCCGCGCGGCTGATCGGCGGGGAGGCGCACGGCGTCGCCCCGGGCACCGGCCTCGACCTCGTGCTCGGCCGCCGCGAAACGCGCACCGTGCCGCGCCCGCTCGACGCGCTCGCGCTGCGCGCCGCCTTCGACCTGCGTCTCGAGCTGGCCCGCGTCGACGGCGCGCTGACGCTCAGGCGCGTGCCGATCGCGGTCGACGATACGCCGCTGCGCGTCACCGGTACGGTCGGCGGCAACCTTGTCCGCGCCGTCCGCGCCGCCGGCGTACCCGCGAGCCAAGCCGCCGAGTACCGGCAGAACCTCGCTTACGTCCTCGACCTCCAGCGGCAGGTCGGCCGCCACGACCGCTTCGACGTCATCCTCGAGCACCGCCATGCCGCGACCGGCGAGAACGAGACCGGCGGGCTCATCTACGCCGCGCTGCGTCCCGAGCATGGGAGCCCGGTCGAACTGCTGCGGTGGCAGTACGGCGGCCGCCCGATGTTCTTCCGCGCCAGCGGTGAGAGCGCGAAAAAGGGTCTGATGCGTACCCCCGTCGACGGCGCGCACGAGACGAGCGGCTTCGGCATGCGCCTCCACCCGATCCTCGGCTATTCGCGGCTCCATCAGGGCACCGACTTCGGCGCCGCGAGCGGCTCGCCGATCATGGCGGCGGCGGCGGGCAAGGTGACCTTCGCCGGCTGGCACGGCGGCCACGGCAACTATGTCCAGGTGCTCCACCGCCCCGGCCTGATGACCGCCTACGGCCATATGAGCCGGTTCGCGGTCAAGCCGGGCGCGACCGTCGCGCAGGGGCAGGTGATCGGCTTCGTCGGCTCGACCGGCCTGTCGACCGGCCCTCACCTCCACTACGAGGTCTGGGTGAACCAGAAGCCCGTCGACCCGACCAACATCAAGTTCACCGGCGGAACGACGCTGAGCGGCGGCGAACTGAGCCGCTTCACCAGCGAGCTGGCGCGGATGCGCGCGCTCAAGGCAGCGGGGACCGAGACGGCGGCGGCGGACGACGCGAAGAGCCGGCGGCGGGGGTAGCACGCGACCACGGACAAAGCGCCGAGGACGAACATGCTTACGGCCCCTCGACGCGCGTCGATACGGCGATCTGGCCGCTCGGCAGATGAAAGAAGCAGCCGGTTACCCGTCCTTCAGGATTGCGGATGAACGACACGATCGTCGGGTCGCCGGCAACCGCGAAGACGCCCTGCGCCACGGGCACGAGCGCGGTCGGAGGGTCGGCGGGCGCACCGCGCGCGGTCAGGCGCTCGCCGTCGAGCACGATGATGTCTTCGGTGCCGCGCGCCGAGCGGTAGCGGCCGGCATAGTCCGCGATCCGGTCGCCGACCACGACCGCTGCTGTCGCCGGGTGCGCGATCGGCGTCTCCTGATGGTGGAGGTAAGTCCACCGCCCGGCTCGGACAACGAAGACGTCGGTTTCGTACCATGCGGTGTCGACGTCGGGGGTGTGCTCGTCGACCTCGGCGTCGACGATCGCGAGCCGCCCTGCACGCCGCCACGCCAGCCCGACGACATCGTGCGTCGCGCGGCTGCCGGCATGGTCGGCGACGAACGCCCGCAGCTCGGCGACCGTCCGCCGCTGCCCGAGGTCCGAGATATGCACGAAGTCCGAGGCGAGCAGCCGCCGGTACGCCGGCCAGTCACCGTGCGTCAGCGCGACGAGGCGCGCGGCGATCAGGTCGCGAAACACCGTCGGCGAGGCGGGCGGCGACGCGGCCGCCTGCGCGGGGTTGGCGACGAGACCCGCGACGACCGCGACGACGATCCGCATACTGGCGTCCCTCCTCTGTCCTGAACTATCGGCACGAGATAGCAGTTTCCGGTCAGACCGTCCGCGGTCGGGCGCCGTTTCGGATCGTCGATCCGATCAGCCCCCCATGCCCTCCCACCGCACGAAGATCGCCGTCGGCAGCAGGCGGCCGCGGGCTTCCTCGCGGATCGTCATCTCGCCCGCGGTGATCGTGCCGCCGAGTCCCGCAAGCGCCTCGGCCGCCAGCTCGGCGACGGCGACGGCCGACATGCGGATCGCGTAGACCGTCAGGACGAGAAAGCTCGACCGCTCGTCGAGAAGACTGCGCGCGCACGCCAGCAGCTCGGGCAGGTCGCGGTACAGCTCCCACACCTCGCCGTCGGGGCCGCGGCCGTACTTTGGCGGGTCGAGGATGATCCCGTCGTAGCGGCGTTCGCGGCGGACCTCGCGCCGCATGAACTTGAGCGCATCGTCGACCACCCAGCGGATCGGCGCCTCGGCGAGCCCGCTCAGCCGCGCGTTCTCGACCGCTGCCGACACCGCCTTCTTCGACGCGTCGAGGTGCGTTACCCCGGCTCCTGCGGCGGCGCAGGCGAGGCTGCCGACGCCGGTATAGCCAAAGACGTTGAGCACGCTCGACCCCGCCCCGCACCGCGCCGCCATCCACCCCCAGTGGCACGCCATGTCGGGAAAGAAGCCGAGGTGGCGGAACGGCGTGTTGACGCCAAGGAAGCGAACGTCGCCGTAGGCGAGCGGCCATGACGCCGGGACGTTCGGCGCAAGGTTCCAGCGGCCGCCGCCGTCCTCCTCCGACCCGCCGACGAACTCGCCGTCGGCCGCCCAGTCGGCAACCGCCGGGGTCCACAGCGCCTGCGGCTCGGGGCGGATGAAGCGGTACGGCCCATAGCGTTCGAGCTTCCGGCCGTGGCCGCAGTCGATCAGCGCGTAGTCATCCCACGGCTCGGCAGTGAGGACGGCAAGGTCCACCTCACGCCGCCCGCTCGAGCGTGGCCGCGCCCCCCGCGCGGCTCCGCGCAGGCGAGCCGACGTCGGCGGTCGCATACGGCCGGGCGACGAGCCGTCCGGCCGCTGCCCGGACATGGTCGAGGTCGACGGCCTCGATCCGCGCGACGAGCTCGGCGGCGGTCTGCAAGCGGCCGTGCGCGAGCAGTTGGCGCGCGACGAACTCCGCCCAGCCGCCCGGTGCCTCGAGGCTCATCAGCAGGCCGGCGCGGACCTGTGCCTTGGCGCGTGCCAGTTCTTCGGGCGAAAGCGTCGCTGCGGTCGCCGCCAGCACCTCGACGGCAAGGTCGAACGCCCGCGCGGCGTCCTTCTTCGCGGTTGCCAGATAGACGCTGAACAGCCCGGCGTCGGCGTAGGGCGTCGTCGACGCGTAGACGCTGTACGCCAGCCCGCGTTCCTCGCGCAGTTCCTGGAACAGCCGCGACGACGCGCCGCCGCCCGCCGCCATGGTGAACAGCGCGATCGCGTCGTGGTCGGGGTCGCCGTGCCCCGGAGCCGCCGCACCGAGCGTCAGGTGCGCCTGCTCGAAGCGTCGCCGGTCGTGGACCACGCCCGGCGCAAAGGCGGCGGCGGGCGCGGCGGGGCGCGTGCCGGGCGCAAGGTCGCCGAGCAGCCGGTCGCTCAGGTCGACGAGCGCGGCGTGATCGACCGCGCCAGCGGCCGCAACGATGCACGAGCCGCCGCGGTATTGGACGGCAAGCCAGTCGCGCAGGTCGGCGTCGGTGATCGCGGCGATCGACGCCTCCGACCCTAGAATCGAGCGGCCGAGCGCCTGTCCCGCATAGGCCGCCGCCTGGAGGTGGTCGAACACGATATCGTCGGGCGCGTCGCGAGCCTCGCCCAATTCCTGCAGCACCACGTCCTTCTCGCGCGTGAGCTCGTCGGGGTCGAAGCGGGGGTTGCGGACGAGGTCGGCGACGATCTCGAGCCCCAACGCGGTGTCTTCCGCCAGCATGCGCGCGTGGAACACCGTCATGTCGCGCGCGGTGTACGCGTTCAGCGACCCGCCGACGTCCTCGATTTGCTCGCTGATCGCGCGCGCCGAACGGGTCGCGGTGCCCTTGAACACCATATGCTCGAGCAGGTGGGCGACACCGTTGGTGCGTTCGTCCTCGTTCCGCGCGCCGGTATCGACGTGGAGGCCGATCGCCACGGTCGCGACGTGCGGCATCGTGTGGCTGACCACCCGAACCCCGTTCGCAAGCGTCGTCAGTTGCGTCATGCCGCCCGCGTCGCCGTCGCCCGGTCGGCGATGTACGCCTCGACCGCCGCCAGTTCCGCCGGCAGCGTGGCGAAGCGCTCGGCGCGGTCGAACAGCCCCGCAACGCGCGCCGGCAACGGCGGGCGGTGGCCCGACGCCCGCTCGACCGCATCGGGAAACTTTGCCGGATGCGCGGTCGCCAGCGTCACCACCGGACCCGCCAGCCCGTCGCGCGCGGCCGCCTGGGCGGCGGCGAGCCCGATCGCGGTATGCGGATCGAGCAGCTCGCCGGTCGCCTCGACCGCCCAGCGCATCGTCTGCGCCATGGTGCCGGCGTCGACGCGGCCGCTGACGAGCAGCTCGGCCGCCTGCGCGCGCATCGCCGGCGTCAGGCGCAGCGCGCGCGACGCCTCGAATGCGGCCATCGCCGCCGCGGTCACCCCGCCGTCGCGGCCGTAAAGGTCGAACAGCAGCCGCTCGAAGTTCGAGCTGACCTGAATGTCCATCGACGGGGACGCCGTCGCCGCGACCTGCCCGACCGAATAATCGCCCGCCGTCAACGCGCGGTGGAGGATGTCGTTGACGTTCGTCGCGACGATCAGCCGGCCGACCGGTAGTCCCATCCGCGCGGCGACATAGCCGGCGAAGATGTCGCCGAAATTCCCGGTCGGGACGCTGAAGCTGACCCGCCGCTCGGGCGCCCCGAGACGAACCGCGGCATAGAAGTAATAGACCACTTGCAGCATCAGCCGCGCCCAGTTGATCGAGTTGACCGCCGCCAACCGAAAGCGGCCGTTGAAGACGGGGTCGTTGAACATGCCTTTGACGATCGCCTGCGCATCGTCGAATGTCCCTTCGACGGCGATGTTGAAGACGTTGGGCGATTGCACCGTCGTCATCTGCCGCCGCTGCACCTCGCTTACGCGACCGGCCGGGAACAGCATGAAGACGTCGAGGTTGGCGCGACCCGCAAGCGCTGCGATCGCTGCCGATCCGGTATCGCCGCTGGTCGCACCGACGATCGTCAGGTGCTGGGTCCGCCGCGACAGAAAGGTCTCGAACAGCAGTCCGAGCGCCTGCATCGCCACGTCCTTGAACGCCAGCGTCGGCCCGTGGAACAGCTCGAGCACCCAGTGCTGCGCGTCGAGCTGCTTGAGGGGTGCGACCGCGGCGTGGGCGAAGCTGGCATAGGCCTGCTTCAGCAATGCGCGGAGTTCGAGCCCGTCCAGGGCTTCGCCGACGAACGGCGCGCACACCCGGGCGGCAGTCTCGACATAGTCGAGCCCGGCAAGGTCGCGGATCGCGTCGAGGGACAGCGTCGGCCAATGCCCGGGCACGTAGAGCCCACCGTCGGAGGCGAGACCGGCAAGCGTCACGCGCTCGAAGTCGAGGGTCGGCGCGGCCCCGCGCGTGCTGACATAATCCATGGGCCGGCCGGTCTAGCGGTGCCCCGCGCGGCGGGCAAGCCGCGGCGGTCATCATCATGTCAACACTCGGCGCCGCCTTCCACCGCCTCGTCGAGCGGCCGCTGCTCGGCGCAGTTCGTCGCGTGCGCGAGCCGCGCCGGGTAGCAGCCGTCGCCCGCTAGCTGCCGGCACGCCGCCACTGGCGGAGATAGACGCCGTAGATCACCGCCAGCGTGACCCCGAAGGCGAGCCACTGGAAGGCGTAGCTTAGGTGACTGTCGGGCAGATCGTCGGGCGTCGGGACGCGCGATGGCACGAGCGGAGGCACCGCGGTCGTCGGGATCAGCATGAACCGCGGCCGCCCCGGCGTGCTTCCATACGGCCGTACGATCAGCGTTCCGGTGAAGCGGGTGTCGACGGTGATCATCGGGACCGTGTCCGGGCGAAGTGTCCAGCCCGCGACGGCAACGACATCGGGGTGCGCGGCACAGGCGACCAGGATGAGGAAACCGCCATCGTCGGCGGCGCTCGTGCCGCCCTTGACGTCGTACGGCGCAACGCGGCCTGGACGGCATTCGAGCGCCGCGCGGCGGTATTGCAGCGCCGCCGGATCGCGCGCTGCCGAAACTTCGGCGAGTTTCAGCGGCGGCAGCGTCCGCGCCGCTTCGAGCCGCGCGACGAGGTCGTGCTTCCACGGGCGGCGGATCGCGAACTGCCAATAGCTGAGCGCCAGCAGCACCGGCAGCATGACCAGCGTCAGCACCGTCGCGCCGACCGGGACGCCGCGCCTCACTCGCGGCGGCCGAGCCGCGCCTCGGTCTTGTACTCGAGCGCGAGCAGCATGCCCTTGGCGATACGCAGCAGCACCATCGTCAGTCCGACCGTCAGAGGCACCCATAGCACGACATGCAGCCACCATGGCGGTGACTTTGCCAGTTCCAACCAGATCGCGGCGACAATGACGATCGTGCCGACAAGGAAGATCAGGAACGGCGCCGCCGCGTCGCCGACGTCGAACTGCGCATAATCGAGGCCACACGCGGAGCAGCGATCGCGGAAGCTGGCGATCCGGCGGAACAGCGTTCGCGCGCCACATTGCGGACATTGCCCCAGTACCGCCCCGCGCAATGCCGGCTGGGCCAGCGGCCGGCTCATCGGTGCTGCCGCCGGCTCACCCGGCTGCGGCGGTGACCAGCGCGCCGAAGTGGCTACCCCAGCAGTAGATCGCGATGAACAGGAACAGCCAGACGACGTCGACGAAGTGCCAGTACCAGGCAGCCGCCTCGAAGCCGAAATGGTGCGTTGGCGTGAAGTCGCCACGGTAGACGCGCGCGAGGCAGACGATCAGGAAGATCGTCCCGACGAACACGTGGAACCCGTGGAAGCCGGTCGCCATGTAGAAGGTCGCACCGTAGATGTTGCCCGCAAAACCGAACGCGGCATGGCTGTACTCGAATACCTGTACTGCGCTGAAGCACGCGCCCAGAATGATCGTGAACCACAGCCCCTTGCGCAAGCCGTCGCGATCGCCGTGGATCAGCGCATGGTGCGCCCACGTCACCGTCGTCCCCGACAGCAGCAGGATCATCGTGTTGAGCAACGGGAAGGCGAAGGGGTCGAGCACCTCGACACCCTTTGGAGGCCACACCCCGCCGATCACCGTCGCTCCACTCGGGTAAAGCGACGCGCTGAAGTAAGCCCAGAACCAGGCGACGAAGAACATGACTTCCGACGCGATGAACAGGATCATGCCGTAGCGGTGGTGGAGCTGGACGACCGGCGTATGATCGCCGGTGTTCGCCTCGTGCACGACATCCGACCACCACGAATAGAAGGTGAACAGCACCGCAGTCAGGCCGAGGAAAAACACCCATGGGCCGAACGCCGCCTTGTGCATCCATCCGACGGCACCCGCGGCCATCGTCAGCGCGGCGAACGCGCCGATGATCGGCCACGGACTTGGGTTTACCAGGTGGTAGTCGTGGTTGTGCGTCTTGCCGGCCATCTTATCCTCGCGGGGTCGCGGGTGCCCTTATCCGATCCGCCCCGGCTACGTCCACCTTGTCCACGGGATAGAAGGTGTAGCTGAGCGTGATCTCGTCGATCTTCTTCGCCTGCGGATCGTCGAGGATCGCGCGGTCGACGAAATAGGTCACCGGCATTTCGACCGTCTCACCGGCTTTGAGCGTCTGCTCGGTAAAGCAGAAGCAGGCGATCTTCTTGAAGTATTTGCCGGCGAGATCCGGCGACACGTTGAATGTGGCGCGCCCGGTTGTTGCGCGGGCGCTGAGATTGGTCGCCCGGAAGAACGCCATACGGCGGCCACCGACCGGGATCGTCACCTGTGTCGCGTCAGGGTGAAACTGCCACGGCATGCCGGCCGAGGTATTGCCGTCGAAACGGACCTTGATCGTCGCGCCGGTCACCGGCTGGCTAACGTCCGCGGCGCGACCCGTCGTCCCCGCAAACCCGGTCGCAGCGCAGAACACGCGGTAGAGCGGCACGCTGGCGAACGCGAGACCGGCCATCGCCGCAGCGAAGCCGGCCGCGTAGAGCGCCGTAGTCCGGTTCCCACGGCGCTGCTTGTCGGCGCTGCCGGCGAGCTCGGCCGCCATCACTTGATCATCCGCACGACAGTGATGCCGAAGAACAGCACCACGAGCGCACCCAGAAAAACTGCCAGCGCGATGTTGCGCGATCGCCGGCGGCGATTGAACTCGGCCGTCTGCTCGGGCGTCCAATCGACGTTCATGCGCCGATCCAACGATCGGCGACTAGCGCGGCAAAGATCAGGAACAGGTAGAGCAGCGAAAATTTAAACAGCGCCTTCTCCGGACCCATCGCCGCCGGCAGGCTCGCGGTGTTGCGCCACACCGCGAAGGCGCGGGCGATGAAAATCACGCCTGTTACCGTTGCAACGCTACCGTAGACCGCGCCCGTCAGGCCGAGCGCCCACGGCAGAAGGGTCACCGGTACGAGCAAGAGCGAGTAGCCGAGGATCTGCCGCCGAGTCGGCCCGACTCCAGCGACGACCGGCAGCATGGGAACACCCGCGGCCGAGTAATCGGCCTCCATGAACAGCGCGAGACTCCAGAAATGCGGCGGCGTCCACAGGAAGATGATCGCGAACATCAGCCACGGCAGCGTCGTGACATCCCCGGTTACCGCCGCCCAGCCGATCAGTGGCGGGAACGCCCCCGCCGCACCGCCGATGACGATGTTCTGCGGCGTCCGGCGCTTGAGCCACACCGTGTAGACGACAGCATAGAACAGGATCGATCCCGCAAGGATCGCCGCCGCCAGCCAGTTGACGCCGAGGCCCATCACCACGACCGAACCGACGGCGAGCGCAATTCCGAACGCCAGCGCCTCCTGCGGCGCAACGCGACCCGCTGGTAAGGGCCGGTTCGCGGTACGCTTCATCAGCGCATCGATGTCGGCTTCATACCACTGGTTGAGCGCACCCGACGCGCCCGCACCGATGGCGACACACAAAATGGCAACGAAGGCGGTGAACGGATGGATATGCCCGGGCGCGACGAGCAGCGCGCATGCCGCGGTAAAGATCACCAGCGACATGACCCGTGGCTTTAGCAGCGCCAGATAATCGCGCCACTCGGCAAAGCTGACCCCCGGCGGCGCCACGACAGCCGGCCCGCCAGGTGTCGCGGCCGCGAGGGAGAAATTCACCATCGCGCTACTTGATGACCGGCAGCGTCTCGAACGAATGGAACGGCGGCGGCGACGACAGCGTCCACTCGAGCGTCGTCGCGCCCTCGCCCCAGTAGTTCCCCTCTACCCGGCGACCGGCGATCAGCGACCAGACGACATTGACGAAGAAGAACACCATGCCGACCGCCATGATCGCATAGCCGATGCTCGAAATTGTATTGTAGTGCTCGAACTGCGCCGGATAGTCGGGGATGCGGCGCGGCATGCCCTGCTGCCCAAGGAAGTGCTGCGGGAAGAACATCACGTTGACGCCGACGAAGAAAACCCAGAAGTGCAGTTTACCAAGAACTTCGTTGTAGGCGCGTCCGGACATCTTCCCGAACCAGTAGTAGAAGCCCGCGAAGATCGCGAACACCGCACCGAGCGACAGCACGTAGTGGAAGTGCGCGACGACGTAATAGGTATTGTGCATGTACGTGTCGATACCGGCGTTCGACAGGATGACCCCTGTGACGCCGCCGACGGTGAACATGAAGATGAACCCGATCGCCCACAGCATTGGCGTTTCCAGGCTAATCGATCCACCCCACATCGTCGCGATCCAGCTGAAGATCTTGATGCCGGTCGGAACTGCGATAATCATCGTCGCGGCGGTAAAGTACATCTTGGTATTAACGTCGAGCCCGCTCGTGAACATGTGGTGCGCCCACACTATGAAGCCGATGCCGCCGATCGCGACCATCGCATAGGCCATGCCGAGGTAGCCGAACACGGGCTTCTTCGAAAAGGTCGAGATGATCTGGCTGATCATGCCGAAGCCCGGCAGGATCATGATGTACACCTCGGGGTGCCCGAAGAACCAGAACAGGTGCTGGTACAGGATCGGGTCACCGCCGCCGGCAGGGTCGAAGAACGTCGTCCCGAAATTGCGGTCGGTCAGCAGCATCGTGATCGCGCCGGCCAGCACCGGTAGCGACAGCAGAAGCAGGAACGCCGTGACCAGCACCGACCAGACGAACAGCGGCATCTTGTGGAGCGTCATGCCCGGCGCGCGCATGTTGAAGATCGTGGTGATGAAGTTGATCGCACCCAGGATCGACGACGCACCCGCAAGATGGAGCGACAGGATCGCCATATCGACCGCCGGTCCGGGGTGGCCGCTCGTCGACAGTGGCGCGTACAGCGTCCAGCCGGTCCCGGCTCCGTTGAAGCCGGCCGGCCCTTCGACGAACATCGAGCCGAACAGCAGCAGGAACGCGGGGACGAGCAGCCAGAACGACACGTTGTTCATGCGCGGGAACGCCATGTCGGGCGCGCCGATCATCAGCGGCACGAACCAGTTGCCGAACCCGCCAATCATCGCCGGCATGACCATGAAGAACACCATGATCAGCCCGTGCGCGGTTATGAACACGTTCCACAGGTGGTACGACGCATCGAGCGCGTTGCCCGTGATGCCGGGATTGAGAAACTTCACGATGGCCGGCAGATACTGCATCCCGGGATGTGCGAGCTCGGCCCGCATGACGCCCGAGATCGCGCCGCCGACGATCCCGGCGAAGATCGCGAAAATCAGGTAGAGCGTGCCGATGTCCTTGTGATTGGTCGAGAACAACCAACGCTGCGCAAACGTCAACTCGACATGATCGCCGGCGTGG
>Ga0123336_10003301_pt1 | contig 13579 bp, 12 predicted proteins | sample SSSSmetaG_FD_96466 | JGI IMG/M metagenome (GOLD analysis project Ga0123336, IMG submission 96466) | Glacier valley bacterial and archeal communities from Borup Fiord, Nunavut, Canada, to study Microbial Dark Matter (Phase II) - ​SSSS metaG | ecosystem: Environmental > Aquatic > Freshwater > Ice... | reverse complement strand
TGGATATAGACCACCCGCGCGCCGCCCTCGACATCTGCCGCGAGGAGCGTGATCTGCGATGGCTGCGTTCCCTGCTGGATGTTCCCGGCAGTCTGCACGGTGAGTGTTTGCGCGTCCAGCTTGCCGATCTTGCCCGCCACCACGTCGCCAAATTTCGGGCTGGTGGGACTACCGGCCTGCGTATTGTTGATTTTGATCAGGTTCAGCGCTTCAGTGATCGACTTGGCCTTGCCTGTCGGATCGACTTCGGTATAGAAGTCTTTGGTGTCGATCAGGCTGATGTTGATAATGGCCTGTGGGCTGGCCTGCGCGCCATACAGGAAGGTGTAGCTGTAGGGGCTTGCCGGGTTAGGGACGGGCGGCGTCCACGAGGGCGGCACGCTCATCTGGATCACGTTCTGCGGCGCAGAGTAGACCGTCGCCTTGCTCATATCGAACGCATTCAAGTCGATGGTCGCGGTCGGCGCGGGCGTGAGCGTTGGCGCTTGGGTTGGGGTTGGCGGCGTGGCCGGCTGGAACATGCCCGCGAAGGGCTGCACGCCGAAATTGCGCAAAAGCAGGAAGACGGCGATGAGCAACACCACCACTTCGATCCCGGTGAAAATACGGCCAATCGTGTTGCCAGTCGGTTTGGCAGGCGCGGCGGGTACGGCTCCACCCAACACATCGGCGTACCACCACCATTCGCTGCGCGGATGGGCGGTCGCGCCTTCGGGCATTGTCACGTATTCGGCGTTCTGGACGAGCATCCGGTCGGCGGCTTCGAGGCGCTTGGCCTGATCGGTCGTCAGGTCGGCGCGGATCGGTTCAATGTGGCTGCGCGCTTCGAGCCAGGGGGTCGCGTCGCCAGCCGCAGGAGATTTGACGCCCGCTTCGTAAGTCGCGAGCAGGCTATCGGGGGTCGTCGGCATATCGGTCATTCGAGAAACTCCACAGACGCAAATAGGGGATTGGCCGCAGGCGCGACCATAGAAAATGCAACCGCGCAAGTATATCATTTAAGTTACGATGCGGGGCAAATGCACTCAGGATTCGCTCACGTGCTGGTTTTTATACAAAACGGATCGCGAAAGTATGTGTAGGCACTGTGGCTTGACCCGCCCGGATGCGAGACCGCGCAGGAAGGCGCTATAATCGGGCGCATGTTTTACCCCACTAAGGAAATCATGCGATGAACGCTGTAGCTGAAACGTCCGTGTTGACAATCGACCGTATCGCGGAATATCTCGGCAAGGATGCCGATACACTGCTCAATCATGTGAGCCACACCGTCCCGAAGGAACACCTGCACCTGCCCGGACCGGATTTCATCGACCGCGTATGGAGCATCTCCAACCGCTCCCCGCAGGTGTTGCGCAGCCTCGCCGCGCTCTACAGTCACGGGCGGCTGGCGGGTACAGGCTATGTCTCGATTTTGCCCGTCGATCAGGGCATCGAACACAGCGCGGGCGCGTCCTTCGCAAAAAATCCGGCCTATTTCGACCCGGAAAATATCGTAAAGCTGGCAATCGAGGGCGGCTGCAACGCGGTCGCGTCCACCTTCGGCGTGCTGGGTGCGGTCGCGCGCAAATACGCGCACAAAATCCCGTTCATGGTCAAACTCAATCACAACGAACTGCTGACGTACCCGAACAAGGCCGAAGAGATCATGTTCGGGCAGGTCGAGGATGCGTGGAATATGGGCTGTGTGGCGGTCGGCGCGACGGTCTACTTCGGCTCGGAAGACGCGACGCGCGAAATCGTGGAAGTCTCGGAAGCATTCGAGCGCGCACACGAACTCGGTATGGCGACCGTGTTGTGGTGCTATACGCGCAACAAGGCGTTCGGCATCGGCGGCGTGAATCATGAGACGAGCGCGGACCTGACCGGGCAGGCCAACCACCTCGGCGTGACCATTCAGGCTGACATCATCAAGCAGAAGTTGCCGACACAAAACGGCGGATTCAAGGCACTCAACACGGGCGGCTCGTCCTACGGCAAGCTGGACGAGCGGATTTACTCCGAACTGACCACCGACAACCCGATTGATCTGACGCGCTATCAGGTTTTGAACTGCTACATGGGGCGCGCCGGGCTGATCAATTCGGGTGGCGCGAGTGGCAAGAACGACCTCGCGGAAGCGATCACGACGGCGGTAATCAACAAGCGTGCGGGTGGAACCGGGCTGATCAGCGGGCGTAAGGCGTTCCAGCGCCCGATGGCTGAAGGCGCGGCGCTGTTGAATGCTATTCAGGATGTGTATCTATGCGAGGCTGTGACTATCGCCTAGATCATCGTTGAAAGGAGCAGACATGACTTTGCATAATGTACTGCGCGGGCATAGCGTTTGAGCCGGATGCGCAGCCTGCGTCTTGGCGCGTTCGGCGCAGGGATTTTCGTAATGTTCGTTGCGCAGGCCGCAATATTCCGCAACCCGCAGAACCAGTCGGTGTGGGGCTGGCTGGCGCTGCTGAGTGCCGGGCTTGTGGCGGTGGTTGCGAGCGCAGGACGCAACATATTCTTCAATTTGGTAGAGCGCACCGATCCACAACCCACCCGGCTGCTGATCCGTTGGAAGTGGTGCATTATCGCGCTGGTTTTGGCGCTGCTGCTATCCTGGCGTTCGTTACAGATAGTCTCGTTCGTGGAATGTATGATACTGTGGCTCGCCTCGATGCTTGCACTTGCTCGCGCGTTCGATGTGAGACTGGCCGCACTACCGCGCGATGAACTGCTGATTTTTGCGGCATTGTTCGCGTCGGCACTGCTGTTGCGCGCTATCGATCTAAACCACACGCCGTATCTGCTCGATCAGGATGAAGGCATCTTCGCGTTGGATGGCGTTGCAATCCAACAAGGCGGGTTCCAGATCAACCCATTCGCACCGGGCGCACAGTCACATCCTAATCTGTATCAGGCGTGGATCGGCCTGTCACTCCAACTTTTCGGGCAAACCGTCGGTGCGGCGCGGCTTCCTTCAGCGTTGGTCGGTGCGCTCGGCGTCCCTGCGGTGTATCTCCTCGGCAAAGAACTCTTCGGGCGCAGCGTCGGCCTTGCGTCTGCGCTGTTCATGCTCGTGTGGCCGTTCCATGTTCAGTTCAGCCGTCTGGCGCTCAACCAACCTGCCGATCCGCTGTTCGGGACACTGGCCTTCCTGTTTCTGCTGCGTGGGTTGCGCGGACGCGCGTCGAATTTTGTGCTGTGCGGTATCTGCCTCGGCCTTGCGCAGTTGTTTTACCTCGGTGGGCGGCTGCTGCCGTTTGTTATGCTCGCCTATCTGGTCTGGATTGGGCTGCGTGAACGTCCATTGATCGCGGCACGCTGGCGCGCACTGCTCATCATTCCGATTGGCGCAGTGATCGTCACGCTCCCGCAAAACATATTCCTGATACAATCCGGCCAACCGCTCACGACAAGGAGCTGGAACAACTTTCTCTTAAGCGGCAACATCGACGCGCAAGCCGGGGAGTCGCTCTGGGAAGGCTGGGACAGGCAACTCTACAATTCATTCTTCGCGCTGTTCACCGTTCCTGATCAGAACTGGTATGGTGACAGCTCGAATATGCTGGGGCTGGCAGGCGGTCCGCTGTTAATCATCGGGGGCATCGTCGCGCTGCGTCTGTCGTGGCGCGATCCGCGTAGTGCGCTGCTGCCGGGATGGGCGTTTGCGGTGATTCTTGGTGGCTCGACGTTCGCGTTGTTCCCGCCGCAATATCAGCGCTATTTTCCGGGCGTTTCTGCGTTCGCGTTGCTGGTTGGGCTGGGCGCGGCTGGCCTTGCAAATACGCTGATCGTGCTGCTTCCTGAACCACCCAATCGCGCCGAACTGGTACTTTCTGCGGGAATGCTGCTCGGTGCATTCAATTTTGTGTTTCTGATTTTAATCTACATCCCGGAGCGGCATTATTTCGCCAACCGACCCAATCAGGTCACTAACCAGCTTGCGCAAATTATGCGCTCCAGTGCAGATAGGGGTCAGCAGGTCGTCATGATCAGCAATCCGTTTCCGCGAGCGAACAGAGCTATCAGTAAGTTTAATGTCGCGCCGGAAGTGTATTTCTCGAACGGCGTAGATAACACAACCGTCGTTCAATTCTTGATGGAAGCACGCCCCTATAGCGTCATTCAAGCCGAACCGACCCCACAAGCGCTGGATGCGGCGCTCGACTTCCGCAAACCATTCGTTATCATTTTCCCGCTGTCCTATGCGGATGCCTTCAATAATCTCACGCGCGTACAGCATCCGGGCGGGGAGCCGTTTGTGATCCGCCTTTCTGAAGACGGCAATCCTGCCTTCTTTGTATATCAGAGCGTTAAAGGTCTGCCGTGAACAATTCGACTCCAGGCAGCAGCGCGTCCAATGGGCAGTGAAGCACAGGGCGCAGCCGCCACCGCTGGTCGCTGGCTGACGATTAATCGCACGCTGGTCCTGATCACGCAGGGGGATAGCCTGTTGCTCATGCGGCGGGCGCTCACGCGGCGCGTCTTCCCCGGCTACTATAATGGTATCGGCGGCCACCTCGAACGTGATGAGGACCCGGTGGTCTGCGCGCTGCGCGAGACGCGCGAAGAGACGGGGTTGAATGTCCATAATATGCGGCTGCGCGGCGTCACGAACATCGATGCGGGCGGCGCGACGGGCATCCTGCTCTTCATCTTCACGGCAGAAGCCGACACGCGCGAAACGACCCCATGCGACGAGGGCGAACTCGTCTGGGTCCCGCTGGATCAGGTCGACGGGTTGAAGCTGGTCGAGGACTTGCCGCTGATCCTGCCGCGCCTGTTCGGTCCTGCCGCATCCGATGCACCCTTTTTCGCGCATGTGGGTTATGATTCAACCGATCACATGATCATCCGTTTTGCAGAGGGTCCGTGACTTGTCCGATACACGTTCTTTGCTGGTTAGCCAATTCACCCGCGATACGCAAGCGCTGCGTGACGCGCTCGTCGGCGTAACACATTCGCATCTTTCCGACCCGACCTTCGGTGAACGGCTGACGCTGCGCGAGCGGCTTTCGCTCATCGCCGCACACTATTATCGGCTCGGTGAAGCGATTGCCTACCGTACCGGGCAGCAGCCAGACTCGCCGCTGCCGGAAGATATGCTCTGGCGGCAGGAAGCCATTGCGGACCGCGATGGTTGGCAGCTCGTCGCGCTGCTTGAGGATTTAGAAGAGGCGTGGCAGTTCTACTATGCGCTGCTGCTCGACATCCCGGCCAATGATCTTGAATGGCATGTGCAGCACGTCGTCGGCGCGTTGAGCCGCCCTGCTTTCGAGGCCAGCCGCGAGATCAATACGTGGCGTTTGAGGTATCAATAGCATTCGTTGTGCCGGGCTGCGCATATTTCGCCACGATGCGCAGCAGAGCGTCGATCTCGAAAGGCTTGCGAAGTACCTCAAGCACGAACGCGGGCAAATCAGCCATAATGATGTCCTCCTGCGCGCTGAGTATGACGACGGGCGTATGTGGCCGCAACTGCTGGCCGTAGGCGCGCAAAAAAGCGATGCCATCCATAACGGGCATCGCGAGGTCGAGCAGAATCAGCGAGTGATTGGCGAGATAGACCCGATCAAGCGCGGCCAGCCCATTATCGACCGCGACGACCCGATACCCTTCCAGCTCCAGAATGACCGTGAGCGCATCCCGCAATTCTTCGCTATCTTCAACCACCAGAACAGGTAGCGTGCGACCATCGCGCAGGAGGACTTCTGATTGACTGGCGAGCGCAAGCGTGATATGAACTCGCGTCAGAAACGTATCGAGATCGAGTGGTTGGCTAACAGTGCCGATGTTGCGCGTGAACAGATAATTTCGCAGTTCGGTCGAGACCTGAAATGCGGTGCTGATGATCAAAATCGGGATATTCACGACTTCATCCACCATCTTGAGAAGCTGGAGCAGACCCCACCCGACGCCGACATTCGGCAGATTGAAATCGAGGATAATCAGGTCGGGGCGATCCTGTTCCAGCACTGCGAGGCTGAACCCGGCATAGTCGAAACCGGAAAACTGCCACCCTGCCGCACTCAGAGTCGCTGTGAGGAACTCGCGTGACGTGGTGTGATTATCGATGACAATAATTCGCGGTGGCATCACTCATCATCCCTTTGGCTGTGGTGTGCGGAGGGATAATCACCCTGCTTTCCGGTTGATGCCGTCCATATTCGGTAATATGGGCGCTGTGCTGGGAAGACTCATTCCCTGTAAGCCAGTCTGAACTGCGGCAATCAATTCGCGGCTGTTGAATGGCTTGCGCAGCATCGATACCTGCTTGGTCGCCAGATACCCGCCAATTTCCTGCGCCAGTTGTACATCGGTGGTACAGATCAGGACCGGAATTTCGGCTGTCGCATCTTCCATCCTGAGCAGTTGCAGGAACTCCCAGCCAACGCCTTCACGTCCCACATAGTAATCGAGGATGACCAGATCGGGCTTGATGCGGCGCACTTCGCGCAGATCGGAGTTCAAGAAAAGCTGGGTGAAAACCTGCTGGTCGTCTATCGTGAGAATCTTCTGGAACATGGCGAGGATGTCATCGGAATTGTTGATGACCATGATGCGACTTCCCATGATCGGCTGCTTTCTGAAAGTGTGCTTTCGTTTTGCTTTTGTTGCGCTTGCGATAGTTCCGCTTTTGGTCGTCCAAGGGTGATATGCGGTTTTCACGCGGTTGCTATATGAGTGGTTCGGAGGTTACGGACGGCATTCTTGCCGTCCGGTTTGCGTAATCCTCCATCTAGACTACAGCGGGTCGCCTGCGAGTGGCGGGTGGCGTATCAACCCGGCTTGCGCGCCAGGGTGTGCCGAGGCGCGGCAGGACAAAGCGATCCAGCCCATAGTAGCCCGCCGTCTTCCACGCGAGAACGAGCAGGATCGCCACCGCGAAGAGCAGACCGTTGGTGCTGGCCGTCCCTGCCATGACGAAGCTCCAATTCATGAGGCCGCCCGCGAATGCTGCAATGCCGACGAAGAGGCCGATGATCAGAGCGATCCCGACCAGCGTTTCACTTATCGCGACCAGCTTGGCGAACCACACGTAGGAGCCACTATCCAGCAGCCCTTGAATGAAACCGCGATACCAATCGAACGCGATAGGCGTCTTACCAGTGGGGCTGACCGCCACCGCATTGGCGAGGAACCCTTTCAAAGCAGCACCCGTTTCCATCCAGCCGGGGCTGCTCAATTTGCCGATCCCGGAATTGAGCCACACCCAGCCGAGCAGCACGCGCGCGACCAACCAGATTGCCGCAAAACGGGTGTCCTCGAAGAGCAGCCGCGCGATAGGCGGGTTGCTGATCAGATGGCCTTGCGTATCCGTAACGTTGTGTGCGCCCTGTCCGTGCTTCTGGGCGAATACTTTGGCCGCATTTCGGCTGCCATGAATGCTGTGTACCCACAGTTTCGCTTCATCGATCAGCGTAAAACGGTTTGACTCGCCCTTCGCGTGAAGCTTCCGATTGGTGATGACCAGATAGGGACCCACGCGGTCCAATTGTTCGACGCCGCTGAGGTTTTGTAATTTCGACTTTTCGTTGGGCATGAGCTGCTTCTCCAAAAATAATCCCGAAGGTTGCGGGTGGAATTTCAGTCACGCCTGGCGCGTTATGAAGTTTTCAGCGTCAAACCACCACCTGCGCGAAAAACGCTCTCAGCCAGTATAACAGTAAATCGACAAACTGTGTGTTGTAAATTTGCAAGTAATTATAGATTGGACCTGTTTATGCGTCGGCGAAGCTCCACACAACAGATCACATTGAGCCGAACAGAACGCTTGCCGCTATTTTGATATAAATGTTACGTAGTCGCGCAAATTGGACGTTCTTCCTGGAGCCTGTCATGTACTTACCAGGGGATAAGGGATTTGAGCAGATCAACTTTGCAAGGGTTAGCCGGATCGCATCCGAAATCGCTACAATCTGCGCAGCACTTCAACCAACAGGCGCAGGCGCAATGACTCAACAGAAACCGACCAAAAAGCCGTATATCGAAAGCCCCGATCCGCTTGTTGTCGGCGCGGCAAGCTGCGGCGGCTTGATGCTTGCGCTTGTCGGGCTGGTCGGCGGCTGGGTGAGCTTCCGCCTGATGCGCGTCAACCGCAATATGGACCTACCGCCCGCGCTCCCCGCCGAACGCTATAGTTTCGCCTCTTCCAGTGCGGGGATGCAGAGCTATTATGCGGACCGCGAGGCGCAGGGAACGCCGCTGGTCCTGCTGCACAGCATCAACGCTGCCGGGTCCAGCTACGAGATGCGCCCGCTTTTCGAGCGCTACCAGAAACAGCGCCCCGTCTACGCGCTCGATCTGCCCGGCTTCGGCTTCTCGGACCGCTCCAACCGTACCTATTCGCCCGCGTTGTATGTCGATGCGATATGCGAATTCATGGAAAAGCAGGTCTCGAACGGTCCAGCGGATGTAGTCGCGCTGTCGCTCGGCTCGGAATTCGCGGCAATGGCGGCGCTCAAGCGTCCGGAGTTGTTCCGCAGCCTCACGCTTATTTCGCCAAGCGGAATGACCGCGAAGAAAAATCTGCGTGCCAGCCAGCAAGCCGCACAGAGCAATAGCAAAAACCGCGTATATTCGTTCCTGACGATCCCGCGCTGGGGGCAGGTCATCTACGATGTGCTGAGTTCGCGGCGCAGTATTCGCTATTTTCTCAAGCGCTCATTCGCGGGTCCGGTCGATACCGGCTTGCAGGATTACGCCTACATCACCGCGCATCAGCCGGGTGCAAAGAACGCGCCGCTCTATTTCGTCTCCGGGAGACTCTTCACGCCGGGTATACTAGAGAGTGCATATACACAGTTGACACTGCCCGCGCTGGTCCTCTACGATCAGGACCCGAATGTGCGCTTCGACCGCCTGCCGGAGCTGCTCACGCGCCCGAACTGGTCCGCTGTACGGATCGCACCGACGCGCGGCCTGCCACAGTTCGAGCGCCCGGATGAGACTGTGAACGCGCTCAATGAATTCTGGGCCAAGCAAACGCCTGCCTGAAAGGAATCGTTATGTCCTACACCGCCGTTGCGACCTCGACGACCCCCGTACTGATTATTTATCTGCTGGATATAAGCGGGTCGATGAGCCAGATGTTGGGTGACAAGAAGCGCGTCGAAATCGTCTCCGATGCGTTGCAAGAAATCGCGCTTGAAATGGTCGCGCGCTCCACTAAAGGCGAACTCGTTTCGCCGCGTTATCGCCTCGCGATCTATGCCTATGAAAGCGTCGTGCATGATGTCCTCGGCGGCGTCCGCACGATTGACCAATTCGTGCGCGATGGCGTGCCGGAGTTCGCGCCGCGTGGTGGGACCAACACGGCGGCGGCCTTCACGGAAGCCGAAAAGCTGCTGCAACAAGAACTACAGTATATGGAAGGCCACCCCGCGCCGCTGATTTGCCACATGACCGACGGCGAATATCAGGGCGACGATCCGACGCCTGTTGTGCAGCGCATCATGAACATGGGGACACCCGACGGCAAGGTGTTGGTCGAGAACATCTTCATCTCCGACAAAATTCTCAAGTCTCCGATCCCGCCGCTCGATCAGTTCCCCGGCATCACCAACGAGGCCGACCTCGCGAACGAATATGCGCGGACACTCATGCGTATTTCATCGCCCATCCCAGAAAGCTATCTGAGCGAGATGCAGGAATTCGGTTACGGACTCAAGCAGGGCGCGCCGATGCTCTTCCCCGGCCAGAGCAAGGACCTGATCCGCATGGCCTTCACGATGTCCGGCGCAACACCCGTCGCCTGAAAGTCTGCATGACACCGCCAATCATCACTGTTCCACAGCAGCACGAAACCGAGGCGAGTGTCGAACTCGTCCCCGGTCCGGTCGCGCTTACCTACGTCTATGCGCGTTCGCGGGATACACGCAACGCCAACGCGCTGGGGCAGGATTTTATCGCCTACCGCTGGGAAGCAGGCCGGGTCGCCTTCGCGCTCTGCGACGGTGTGAGCCAGAGCTTTTACGGTGAAATCGCGGCGCGATACCTCGGCCTGCGCCTGATTGATTTGCTATGGGAATTCCGCTCCGACGCCACCGACGCCGCGCCACTTCACGCGCTACTCACTGCATCGTTGAATGGAGCATGGGTCGCCGAAGCCGACGCGCTCGTACACGGCAAGTACATCACCCCGACGCTTCCCCCAATGCAGCGGACCGCGCTGGAACGTAAGCGCGAGCAGGGCAGCGAGACGATGTTCGTGGTCGGTGTGGTCGATCTGGAAGCGCGCGTGCTGTGGCTGGCAGCAATGGGTGATATGCGCGCGTGGCTGTGGGAGCCGAACGGGGCTGCGCTCGCTATCGAGGGCGCGGAATGGGAGACTCGTAAACGCTGGTCCAGCCGGGTCGGGATGAAGAACGGAGAACCGTTCGCGGTGCGTCGCGCGCTGGATGGCATCGCGCATATCACCATCCACAGCGACGGCGTGGGCAGCTATGCGCCGCGTCTGAGCGAGCTATCACAGGATTTGCTGAATAGCATCACCGCAGAACAGGCCAAAGCGCCCGCCAGCGACGACATCTGCGTCTTCGACATCGATCTGGCGACACAGCCGCGCTTCGGTGAATATACGATGCTACCGCAGGTCGAAATCAAGAAGCCGACCGCCAAGGACAAGGCGCTGCGCTGGCGGCATGTCCGGCTCGCCACGCGCTACCGGGTCGCGGTCGATGACGGCACGCAGCCCTATACCATCGAGATCGATGCGACACTGCGCCCTGATGAACCGGCGAACGTCAAGCAGCGTAGCTTCGGCTATGTCGTCACGCTCCCCGCCAATGCTGAACCGCGCCCGGTGACGTGCCGCGTGCAGGCGCTCAATGATTACACCTATCCCGGTGCGTGGAGCGCCCCGGTCACGTTCACGCCCGCCGCCGCCCCGGATGCGTTTGTCGCTGCGGGCACTCGCGGCAGTGAACCGATCAGTAAACCGAAGCGCAAGCCCGCTAAAAAAAAACGAATTCGCGCCCTGATCACGATTCTGGTTAGCTGCATACTGCTCGTGATAATTATCGTTGCAAGCTGGATCGCGTTTGCTGTAGTGAACTGGAATGAACTCCCGCGATGAACAAAGCGCAGGTCAAATTCGAGCTGAATGAACTACTCACCATCGATAACAAGGTCTATCACGTTGCGGAACATCCGGCGCTGCGCGGCGTCCCCTATGTGCAGCGCGGCGCGCGTGGGTTCGTCATTCAATTGATCGCGCCGGACAAGGAACGCTTCGCACTCAAATATTTCAAGATGAAGTACCGCGTCCCGGCGCTCGTGCAAATCGGAAAGGCGTTGCGCCAGTATGCGGAACTGCCCGGCCTGCGCGCCGCTTTCCGCACCATCTTCACGCAGGAGACGCACCCCGCCCTCATTCGCAAGTATCCAGCGCTCGAATACGGCGTGCTGATGCCCTGGGTCGCCGGGCAGACATGGTTCGATATTGTGGCGACGAAGCAGGCGCTTTCCGCAACCGAGTCGGTTCACCTTGCGCAGCAGACCGCGCGCGTCCTCGCCACGCTTGAAGATCACGGCCTCGCGCATTGTGATATTGCGGGCGCGAACGTGGTTGCCGATGCGAAAATGGGACGTATCGAATTGGTGGACATCGAAGAGATGTTTGGTCCCGGCTTGCCGCAGCCTGTCGAATTCCCTGCCGGACAGGAAGGCTATCAGCATCGCCGCAGTGCAAGCGCGGGGCAGTGGATGCCTGCCGGGGACCGTTTTGGCGGGGCAGTCATTCTCGCGGAGATGCTCGGCTGGCAGAACCTGCGCGTGCGCCAGAACAGCGCCGACGAACATTTCTTCGCGGGCGCGGAGATGCAGGAGCGCGATACGCCGCGCTACAAGATGCTGCACGATTACCTTGCGGGGGATTTCGGCGCGGAGTTTGCTACCGCCTTCGAGCAGGCCTGGCGCAGTGCAACCTTGGAAGACTGCCCACCGCTCGCGACATGGCGGGCGCTGCTCGACAAGCTGAATCCGCTCCCGGTTGCTGCTGCGCCGCGCGGCAACGAGGTTGTCACGGGACGCCGCGAGCTGACGAGTCCCAAATTCCCGGACGCAAAAGCCGCCTTCAAACCGGAACTGCCGGAAGCAATACCATCCCGCACCGAAGCAGCGCAACCGCGCCCGGAAGCAGAGCCGCCGCGAGTGGAACCTACCCGGCCAAGCGCTGTTCCTGCCGCCTCGCGCCTGTGTCCGCGCTGCGGGGCAGCCAACCTACCCGGCGCGGAGTTTTGCGTGCGCTGCCGTTATTACCTGCGCGGTGAGCAGCGCCCGGCGCGCACTGCCGCAACCCGGTCGTCGCCTGCTCCACTTACATCCGGAATTGCATCCGCGCCGCATCCGATTAGCAATGTAGTTGCCACGCCGAGCATGACGAAGGAAGTCGTTGCGGCGCGGCGCAATATGGGGACAGGCAACGCGCCCACACCACCACCAGCGGCCAGTGATACCGATGGCAAATGGGTCGTGCTGGCGGTCGTCGTCGGCTTTGTGCTGACGTTATTGATCATCGTGATCACAATTCCACACTAAACAACGAAAGCCGGAACCTCCGGCTTTCGAGTATTAAGTGAATACGGCTGATCACAGTCACCGGGCTTGATCAGGCAGCCCCTACGGTTCCACTACGTCCCTGCCGTGACTGATAGCTGCGGATTTCATCGAGCGCGCTGCTGAACGCCGCGAGCAACTCTTCATCCGGTCCTTTGTAGCGCCGGAGGGTCTGCACCGCGCACGGCTCGCAACCGCGCATCGCCCGGAAGCTATCCGTCTCGCAGATCATACACCCGTTGAGCCGTACCATGACCAGCATAAATGCCAAACATTCATCGCTTTCTTCACCAGCCGCGGCGACCCGATCCACCAATGCCGCAAAGACCTCGCCGCGTGTGCTGCGCAAGCGTAAAATAATCGTGTGTGGGAATAAAATCTGGTTGGTCGTGTACATTGTTTGGCCTTCAATCCCATCTAATTGTGAGCGCCGTATGAAGCGCATAAATGACATTCTCATCTACCCGTATAGTACAGCGGAAATCCATTTTCAGTCTATAAAAAACTAATATAGATTGTGATACAATCATGCATATGGCTTAATACACTTTTCAAGGTATATCTTGGCTGAACAAAAAGTTATTGGCGTTTATGGAAGTGCCAACACGCAGCCCGGAACCCCGGATTGGGAAGAGGCGTACAGCCTTGGAATACACCTCGCGCAGGCGGGCTTCAGCGTGATGACGGGCGGCTACGGCGGGACGATGGGTGCGATTAGTGAAGGCGCGGCGTCAGCCAACGGACATGTGATCGGCGTGACGGTCGGGCTATTCAACGAGCGTGGTCTCGTACCCAACCAGTTTCTGCACGAGGAAGTATTGCTGCCTACGCTTGCCGCGCGGCTCAACCACCTGATTGTCGCGCCGGATGCGTATGTCGTGATGCACGGCGGCGTCGGCACGCTTGCGGAACTCGCGCTGGCTTGGAGCCTCTTGCAAGTCGCGGAAATTCCAGCCCGCCCGCTCGTCTGCGTGGGCGCGGGCTGGCGCGCGTTCCTTGTCAGTTTCGCGGCCACATCCACTGTCACGGAACGCGATTTGCG
>Ga0123336_10003300_pt1 | contig 13580 bp, 12 predicted proteins | sample SSSSmetaG_FD_96466 | JGI IMG/M metagenome (GOLD analysis project Ga0123336, IMG submission 96466) | Glacier valley bacterial and archeal communities from Borup Fiord, Nunavut, Canada, to study Microbial Dark Matter (Phase II) - ​SSSS metaG | ecosystem: Environmental > Aquatic > Freshwater > Ice... | reverse complement strand
TCTACCCAGGCAGCAACGCCACAGACGGCAACAGCCTCGTCTCCCTCTTCACCAGCACAGACAGCAGCAGCACCAATAACGGCGTATCCCTCTTTGCCTAGGAACCTGCCTGGGAACGCCCATGGAACGGCCGTCTAGCGCGCGTTTCCTGTGCTCCGGTGCTACATGGCCTCCATGCCACTCCGCTCCGGTGCTCGGAAACACGCGACATCTGACCACTCCAGCCACGTTTCGAGACAGGCTCTAAGCGTCCCGTAGCGTGGGTAAAACCCACGACCGCATTGCGTTTACTGGCAGCTCAGACACTCTTCATAATTGGTGGCCGCCGCCGCCACAGGCAACGGAATCGGATCATTCGCCACCGGCCCGATATCGATCAGCGAGGACACCGGCATATCGCTCACCGTATCCGCCCGCTGGATCGACAACGACCGGCAATAATACAGGCTCTTCACGCCCCGCTTCCACGCCAGCATGTGGATCTCGTGCAAATCCCGCTTATGCACATTGGCCGGCAGGAACACGTTCACCGACTGGCTCTGGCAAATGAACGGCGTCCGGTCCGCCGCATGCTCGATGATCCAGCGCTGATCCAGCTCGAACGCCGTCTTGAAAACGGCCTTTTCCTGCTCCGTCAGAAAATTCAGATGCTGCACACTGCCGCTGCGCAGCGTGATGCTGGACCACACATCCTCATTGTCCATCCCGCGTGCCGCCAGCAGTTGCTGCAAATGCCGGTTGCGAACGGTGAAGCTGCCCGACAGCGTCTTCTGCAGGAACACATTCGCCGCAATCGGCTCAATCCCCGGCGAGGCATTGCCGGCGATCACCGAAATCGAGGCCGTCGGCGCAATCGCCATCTTGTGCGAAAACCGCTCCATCACCCCATAATCGGCCGCATCCGGACAGGCCCCGCGTTCCTCCGCCAGCAACCGCGAAGCCGCATCCGCCTGCTCGCGAATATGCTTGAACATCCGCTTGTTCCACACCTTCGCGATCACACCCTCGAACGGCACGTTCTGCGATTGCAGGAATGAATGGAACCCCATCACCCCCAAGCCCACCGAACGCTCCCGCGCCGCCGCATATTTTGCCCGCGCCATGTCGTCCGGCGCGCGGTCGATGAAATCCTGCAGCACATTGTCGAGGAACCGCATCGTGTCCTCGATGAACAGCGGATGATCCTTCCAATCGAACCACGTCTCCAGATTCAACGAAGACAGGCAGCATACCGCCGTCCGCTGCTTGCCATACTGGTCCAGCCCCGTCGGCAGCATGATCTCCGCGCAGAGATTGGAAGTCTTCACCTCCAGCCCCGCCAGCTTGTGATGATCCGGCCGCGCATTGTTCACATGGTCGGAAAACACCAGATACGGCTCGCCCGTCTCCACCCGCGCAATCAGGATGCGTATCCACAGCGACCGTGCGGAAATCTGCCGCACGATGCTCTGGTCCTTCGGCGACCGCAGCGACCACATGGCGTCCTGCTCCACCGCACGCATGAAATCGTCCGGTATCAGAATCCCATGATGCAGATTGGGCGCCTTGCGGTTCGGATCGCCCCCCGTCGGCCGACGTATCTCGATGAACTCCTCGATCTCCGGATGCTGCACCGGCAGATACACCGCCGCCGACCCACGCCGCAGCGACCCCTGGCTGATCGCCAAAGTCAGGGAATCCATCACCCGGATGAACGGTATCACCCCGCTCGTCTTGCCGTTCTGGCCAACCTTCTCGCCAATGGAACGCAAATTGCCCCAGTAGCTGCCAATCCCGCCGCCCTTGCTGGCCAGCCACACGTTCTCGTTCCACAACCCGACAATGCCGTCCAGGCTGTCGGACGCCTCATTCAGGAAGCAGGAGATCGGCAAGCCCCGCTCGGTCCCGCCATTCGACAGCACCGGCGTCGCCGGCATTAGCCACAGCCGGCTGATATAGTCGTAAAGCCGCTGTGCATGCGCCGCGTCATCGCCATACCGGCTCGCCACCCGCGCAAACAGATCCTGGTAGCTCTCCCCCGGCATCAGATACCGGTCGTCCAACGTGGCCCGCCCGAAATCGGTCAGCAGCGCGTCGCGCGAGCGATCCACCCGCACCTGATGGTGCCCGCGCATCTGCACATGGGTATCCAGAAGGGCCGCCTCGAAATCGCTGTTCGCCATGCCGTCCATGCGTTGCACCTTGATTGCCGTCGATTCGAGCGTCGCAGCCCTAGATATGGGGGCCTCCGCGCCATCGGACACAAGATACATAGTTATGAGGGAAAGGAAGCAGTTCTTTTTTGAAAAAAAGAACCAAAAAACTTTTGCTCCTGGGGGTGACAACTTGACGAGCGTGCAGACTCGGTGATGAACGAAACCTATGTCACGTATCCCAGATTACCCGATCGAACCCCTGTTCATGGAGCGTTGGTCCCCGCGCGCCTTCACCGGCGAAAAGATGGACCGCGCCACGCTCCTCACCATCCTCGAAGCCGCCCGCTGGGCGCCCAGCAGCTACAACTCCCAGCCATGGCGCTTCATCTACGCCCACCGCGAGACGGCCGCCTTCGAAACCCTCTTCGGCCTGCTGGCCGCCGGCAACCAGGGCTGGGCAAAGCACGCCGCCGTGCTGCTGGTCCACGCCTCCAAGATCACCATGTCCCCACGAGGCGAGGAGATGGTCAGCCACAGCCACAGCTACGATGCCGGCGCCGCCTGGCAGAACCTGGCCCTGCAAGCCACCCGCCTCGGCTGGCACACCCACGCCATGGTCGGCTTCGACATCCCCCGCGCCTCCACCGAGCTCGGCATCCCCGAAGGCTACCGCGTCGAATCCATGATCGCCATCGGCAAACGCGGCGACAAATCCACCCTGCCAGACATGCTCCAGATCATGGAGGCGCCAAACGGCCGCAACCCGGTCGAAAGCTTCGCCTTCGAAGGCCACTTCCCGCCCGCCTAAAAGCCTACGCGCCACGGACAAAAGTTTTTTGGTCCTTTTTTCAAAAAAGGACTGCTTCCTTCCTCCCCGTCAGCGCAGCCCCAATAGCCGCCACCACAACGACTCCAATCCCCGCCCACTGCCCAGCCCCCAGCGCCTGATGCAGCAGCACCAGCCCCATCACCGCCCCAATCGCCGGCTCCACACTCGTCATCGTGCCATACACCCGCGTCGGCATCCGGGTCAGCGCCACCATCTCCAGCGAATACGGCAGCGCGCTGGAAAACAGCCCTACCCCGATCGCGCCCATCAATATCCCCGGCTGCAACAGCCCCATCCCCGCATGCGCCACCCCCACCGGCAGCACCACGAGAGCAGCCACCACCGTGCCATACGCCGAAGCGGCCCCCCCGAGTGCCCGGCCTACACGCTGCCCGAACACGATATATAGCCCCCACAACGCGCCAGCCGCCGCAGCAAAGCCCACCCCCACCAGATCCAGGTGATGAGCCGAATGCACGCCTGGCGAGAGCAGTGCCAGTCCAACAACCGCCAGCCCAATCCAGGCAAAATCCACCGCCCGCCGCGACGACAGCACCGCCACCACCAGCGGACCCGAAAACTCGATCGCCACCGCAATCCCCAACGGAATCGTGCGCAACGCCATGTAAAAACACAAATTCATTGCGCCGAGACACGCGCCATACCCCAGCAGCACCCCGAAGTCGCTCCGCCTCACGCGTGTCCGCCAGGGCCGCAGCGCCACCCCCAGCATCACCGCCGCCACAGTCAGCCGCAGCGCCGTCGTCCCCTGCGCGCCCACCGCGGGAAAAAGCCGCTCCGCCAAGGTCGCGCCATACTGGATAGAGACCATCGCCACCACCAAAGCCGCCGCCGGCAGTGCCGTGCCCTGCTTTATGGTTGCACCAGACGCCAGTCGCCCGCAGCCGACACCACAGGCCGCCCCCCGGCAAAACGCGCAGCCGCAGAGTCAGCCCGCATGACCAGAAATTGCGGATGCGTCTCCGCAAGCAGCCGATCGAAACTGGCCTGCTCCCCGGCCCCGCCGCCAAAGCCGGCCGCCGCCAACCGTGCACATTTCGCATCATTGTCCAGCGTCATGGACCAATGCCCGGCAAACACGCGCGCCCCGCCAAAGGCCGGCAAGGCATCCGCCCCGTCGCACCCGGCCAGCACCAAAGGCGTGCCTGGCGCCATCCGAATACGTGCGGCCAGCGCCAGCAAATCCCGTTCCGGACCCGGCGTCAGGCTATGCACCATCGCCGCCCATCCATTCACCGTGCTTGCCAATGCCACCCCAATCCCAAGCAACACCGCTATCCGACGCGGGCCCGCCAAAAGCGGCTCCAGCCCATACGCGCCCAACAGCCCGAACACGATCACCACCGAGTCATCGAATTTCGTGGCCGCGCGTCCAAGCGCCAGGCTCACAACCACCGTCACGCCGGCCCATGCGCATAACGGCGCCAATTCCCACCGCCTCGCACGCCAGGCCCGAACCGCGCCCAGCGTCCCCGCCAGCCAGAACAGCGAAAACCCGGCCGCCACCTCCGGCCGAGACACCAGAATACGCTGATACCCGAGGGCCACATCATGCCAAACCGGCAAATGCGACAAAACACCCACATACAGCGCCACCGGCAAAAGCAGCGCCAAAGCCACCCCCAGATACCGATATCGTCGGCCCGCTCCGCCCGGCATCAAAACAACGCTCACCATCAACATCAGCGCCAAACACGGCAGCAGATAAGGCCGGCACAGGCTGAGAACGCCAACGGCCAAGCCACACCCCGCAACCCAAGCCATCCGGCGGCCTGGTGGGCTGTTCCACATCCGGCACATCAGCAAAACGGAACACGCGGCCCCCGCCGCCGCTGCCGCCTGATAGGGAAAAGACACCATCGTAGCGGGAAACAAATCGAAATAGCTCGCATCGATTCCGCCCCACCCGAAAGGCCGCAAAATCGCCGAAGGGCCCGTGCAGAACAGAACCAGCGTCACGGCCAGAAATCGCGCACGCGCCGAAAACCGCAACGCCGCTGCAATCCGGTCCACCAACAAACCCAGCAACGGCGCCGCCACCACCCCCAGCACGACCATCACAACCATCGGATTCGAACCGGTCAGCCAGGCCAGACAACCAACAACCAGAAAATACGGATTGAACAAAAATGCCGCATGAGGTTCCGTGGTGAACAGATCGGTCAGCAGCACATGTCCCCGCTGCGCCTGCGCCGCCCAGGCGGCATAGCTGAAATTATCCGCCTCATAACATAGCAACCCGACATAGACGCTGTGCGGACCATGGGCAAAGCCAAGTCCAGGAAGGTGCATCATCGGAATGACATGCAGCCCCACCTGAATTGCGAAATCCACAAACAGCACCCACAACACCGCCCAGCCTGGCCTCGATGAAACCCTGCCCAAACTCACGGCCCCCAGCCCGCGCCCGAGGGCATTCCAAACATGATCGTTCCTGCTTTTCGGTGATGCTTGACTTGTCCCATCCTAGCCTGCTGCCTGCCACCAGCAAAGCCGAGGTATCCATGTCCGAAACCATCCTCACCGAACAAACCGACGACGTCATGACCCTGCGCCTGAACAATCCGGACGCGCTCAACGCCATGGACGCCGACATGGCCGAATTGCTCACCGCCAGGCTGCACCATGCCGGCACCCATGCACGCGCCGTCGTGCTCGCCGGCGCGCCCCGCGCCTTCTGCGCCGGGGCCAACCTCGCCAACCGCGACATGGCAGCCGCGGACACGAATTTCGACGCTGGCGCCCGCCTCGAATTCTCCTTCAACCCCCTCATGCAGGCCATAAAAACCTGCCCCATCCCCATCATCTCCGCCGTCTCCGGGGCCGCCGCCGGCATCGGCGCCAGCATCGCGCTGGCCTGCGACATGATCGTCGCCGGCCGAAGCGCCTATTTCCTGCAAGCCTTCCGCCGCATCGGCCTAGTCCCAGATGGCGGCTCCGCCCTCCTCCTCGCCCACACCATCGGCCGCGTCCGCGCTATGGAACTCATGCTCCTCGGCGACAAACTCGCAGCGGAAACTGCCCTCACATGGGGCATGATCAACCGCGTCGTGGATGATTCCGACGTGGATCAGGCGGCCGCCAGCCTGGCTGCCTCGCTCGCCGCCGGCCCCACCCGCGCTCTCGGCCTCATCCGCCGCGCCGCTTGGCATGCTCTATCCGGGGAATGGGATGCACAGCTCGCATTCGAACGTACGCTCCAGCGCGAAGCAGGCCAATGTGCGGACTTTCAAGAAGGCGTGACCGCGTTTCTGGAAAAGCGCACTGCAAAATTCGAAGGAAAGTAAGACACGAACCCATAGTCCGCATTGCGAAGAAAATGCGGGAACACGAACCGCATCACTCCGGCAATCGCACACGCAAACCCGGTGAAAGCTCCTCCATCCTCGGATAGGCAAGCGCAATCGCCGCCCGCACCGCTGGCGTACGCCGCGTCGCCTCGATCCCCGGCGAATTGGTCGCAATCACAAACGCAAACTTCCGCGCTTTGATCATCTCCACCAGCGACGTCTCGTCCCACCGCCCAATCGACGCCAATTCCGTCACAATGGCCGGCTCATACGTCACACTTTTTCCTGCCTGCATCAATAAGGTCATGTTGTCCGAAGCGACCGGCTTTTCCGCCGCCGCGATCCGCGCAACCAGATCCTGCCTCACCGCAAGCAGCCGCGCATCATGCAAAAAGTCCAGGAAATGCAGAGGCAGGAACAGGAGCGTAAAGATAACCGGCGCGAGCATCGCCAACAACCCGGCGCTGTCGTCGCCACCGCGTGACCGCCACACCAAATCGGATATGGCAATGCCGAACAGCGTGCAGCCCACCGCCATCCATTCATAAAGATAATTGAACCCGCCACCCGACTTGAACGTCGCCGACAAGGTCAGCGTCGATAATCCCAAATACAAAAGAACCACAACACGGCACCGGCTCCCCCGATCCTCCGGCGCCCGCCATCCCACCTCCCGCCGAACGCTCAACAGCACCATCGCCGCACTGGCCAGGATCGCCAACACCACCAGAACGCTCGACCGCTCCTGCATGACAGTGCCGTAAAACGCCCCAAGCGAAAACCTATTGATATTGTAACCGACGATGTTCAGCAGAAAGCCACCGCCCGTCAGCCATTGCAGCAGCCCAACGGCAGCCACGCCAACCCCACCCACGATGCCGCCCGCCAGCACAGCCACACGAGGTGCGCGCCACGCGGTCACCACAAACAGCGCAATACCCGCAGAAAGCTGCGTCTGCTTCGTGAACGCCGCACACAGGCACAAGAACAACCCCAGAATGGTCGGCGCGAGTCTGGCATCACCACGAACGCCGATCAGGAACCCGCCAATGGCAAACGCAATCGCCGTCGCATCGACGCGCATCACCATGCCCCATAAATGCACCACATGCAGGCACAGCAGCAGCAGCCCGGCAATGCCGGCCGCCAGCATATCCGTAGTGTCGATCCTTCCGACGGAGCGCCTGGCCGTCAGCACCAACCCGCCGACACAGCCCGCAACCAGCAACGACGCAGCACCCGAAAGGGCGCGTCCAGCCGCGAGAAAATCAGGCATCACATGCGCCAGCGCACGCACGAGCAGATGATAGAGCGGCGGATAATGAAACACGATGAAAGGCAGCGCCTGAGACCGGCTATACATCGAAGGCCCGGGAATCAGAACCGCCTGCTGCCATACAATACCCTCGCCATAATCGATCTCCAGTGGCGACGCGACAGCCGACGCATAGTCCTGGCACACCGCAACGGCATGAACCAACACCAGTCCCAGCACGATCAATAGCGCCGCATACACAATCACGGAAGGGGATCGGCCAGAAGCTCCGCGAACCGTCACCGCCGCGGCCTCGCGCGGATCAGCATCTGCTTGCCGATCGGTTTGAATGGCGAGGCAAGCCAAGCCCGAATCAGAAAGGGCTTGACCGGCAAGGAACCCTTCACCGAGAGCGGCATGAACCTGGGCCGGACATCGAACACCTCATACCCGTTCGCTGTCAGATAATCCGCCAGGCTGACATGCGAATACACCGCCTTGTGGTCGAAATCGTCGAAATACTCGCGATAGGCATACCGATAATTCGGCTGCAGGATCGTCAGCGTTCCACGCGGCGACAACTTTGCACGCAAACGGGCCAGCACAAAGGAAAACGCGTCCTGAGTCAGATGCTCGAACAGATTGCTGGCGAACGCGAAATCCACACTCCCATCGTCGAGAAAGTCCAGATTGGTCACGCTGCCGACATGCCCCTCCACCCCTGCATCCAAATGCTGCGTAAAAGCTGGCCATGCATCCACCGCAATGCGACGGCGCGCCTGGACCGCATTGATGAAATTTCCATAGCCGGACCCCAAATCCAGCACGCAGTCTTCCGCCGTCACAATCTTGCAGAAGAAATACCGCCACAGACTATCCCAAAGAACGTTGCGTCGGGCATCTTCCGGCAATCGGCTGCCATGGTAGTCCACCGCGCTCACGATCGCACCAGCTTCCAGCTTGTCACAATGCCCAGCATCATCCGCAACCCCACCTTCAGCGCACGCTTGTTGCTCGTATTGCCGCCTTTGCTCACACCCACGCGCGGATGAAACGTGATCGGACACTCCACCACATCCAATCCGGCATCCAGCGCTACATCCAGGAAATGCGCGTTGAATTCCAAGTTCACATCCGGCATCAAAATCGGCATCAGCCGCTCCAGCCCGCTACGCCGGCAAAGCTTATACGTCGTGCCCACATCCGTCAGCGTGCTACGGCCCAGATGCTTGGCTTCCAACAGCTTCCCCACAAACAGATTGCCGTAATACATGAACGTGCTCAGCTGCGTCGCATGGGCTCGCAACCGCTCAACGGTCCGAGTCCCATTCACAATGTCCGCATGCGGCACATACGCAAGCAGCTTGTCGATATCATACGCGCGGAACGTCAGGTCGCCTTCGCACAACAGAACCAGATCGCCAGGCTGCGCCAGCGCCTCCGTCAGGCAGCGATACACACATCGCCCATACCCAGGCTGCGTCTCGTTGAAAACCAAAGCGCCGGCCGCCTCCGCCCGCTCAAAAGTCTGGTCACGGCTGTTATTGCTCACCACGATCACATCGCGCACGCGCGGATGCCGCCGAAAATCGAGCACTGCCTCCCCAATACTCGCCTCATCGTCGTAAGCCGTCAGCGCCACCACCACCATCGGGTCCGCAAACGGCTCGAACCGAACCTCCTCCCGGCCATCCCTCTTATGCGACAAAAGAACGAACAGATCCGCCAGCGCGAACACCAGCCCCAGCGCGATCGGCACGCCGCTATACCAGACGACGGCCTCGTTAAACGCCAGCAGCCCAGCGTCAAACGGCAACAAATGCCGCGGCAAAGCCAGCAGCACCCCAAACAGGAACGAACAAACACCCAACGAAAACAGCAACATGCCATACATCAGCAGCCGCGTACGCCGTCGGTTCCGAATCGGGTCCATACCGCGATATCGTAGCACAAAATCGTGGGGTCACGTCAGAAGCAAGGAAGCAGTCCTTTTTTTAAAAAAAGGACCAAAAAACTTTTATCTCTTGGGCATTCCTTCAGGGACCACAGTGCGTGCGATCGAGGCGTCGAGCGCCTCATAGGCGGCATACTCTATCGTCTGATACAGCTCAGCCCTTGTCTGCATCCGCTCCACCATCGCATGTGCCCCGCCATCGCGTGCAATGGCGGCATACAGCTCCTCCTGCGCCTTGTTCGCCACGCGCAGGGAACTCACCGGCCAGATCACCATGTTATAACCCATCGCCTCGAACTCGGACGCAGTGAAAAACGGCGTCTGCCCGAACTCCGTCATGTTCGCCAGCAGCGTCACACCCGACATCCGCACCGCAAACTCCCGGAACATCTCCGCCGTGTGCAGCGCCTCCGGAAAGATCGCATCCGCACCAGCCTCCACATACAGCTTTGCGCGCGCAACCGCCCCGTCCAGCCCCTCACTCGCCGCGGCATCCGTGCGCGCCATCACGAACAAATGCCGTCGCGCCTTGACGGCAGCGGCCACCTTCGCCGCCATATCCCGAGGGTCAGCCAGCTTCTTATCGTTCAAATGCCCACATTTCTTCGGCAGCAGCTGGTCCTCCAGATGCACCGCACCCGCCCCGGCATCCTCAAACGCGCGCACCATGTGCATCACGTTCAGCGCCTCGCCGTACCCGGTATCCCCATCCACCAGAACCGGCAAACCCGAAGCACGCGCAACCTGGCGGATGAAGAAACATACATCCTCAATGGTGATCACCCCCAGATCAGGCAGCCCCATGGAGGCAGACATCGCCGCCCCCGACAAATACACACCTTCAAATCCGGCAGCCCGCGCCTGCAACGATGCTTGCCCATTATGCGCCCCAGGCAACCGCAGGATACCACGTTGCGCCAGCAACGCCCGAAACCGCACGCCCGCCGGCGCCGCCGGCACGTCGGCGCCAACCAGATACGTCACGCGCGGCGTTCCGCAATCGGCACGAACTTCAAATCCTCGGGTCCCACATAATTCGCCGTCGGCCGGATGATCTTGCCGTCCAACCGCTGCTCGATCACATGTGCTGCCCACCCGCTGGTGCGCGAAATCACGAACAATGGCGTGAACATCGCCGTCGGCACACCCATCATGCGATAGGAGACAGCGCTGAACCAATCCAGATTGGGAAACATCTTTTTCAATTCCCACATTGTGGTTTCCAGCCGTTCCGCCACGCGGAACAGCAGCATGTCTCCGGCATCCTCGCTCAATCGCTTCGCTACGCCCTTGATCACCACATTGCGCGGATCGCTGACGGTATAGACCGGATGCCCAAACCCGATCACCACCTGTCTATCGGCCACTCGTGCGCGGATATCCGTCTCCGCCTCGTCGGCTGAAATATAACGCTGCTGGATCTCCAACGCCGCCTCATTCGCCCCGCCATGCTTGGGTCCACGCAGTGCCCCGATCCCGCCGGTAATGGCCGAATACATATCCGACCCCGTGCCCGCCACCACGCGCGCTGCAAAGGTCGACGCGTTGAACTCATGTTCCGCGTACAGCACCAGGCTCGTCTGCATCGCCCGCACATGCAGCGCCGACGGTGCCCGCCCATGCAGCAAGTGCAAAAAATGCGCCGCAATACTGTCATCACCCGTATCCACGTCAATCCGCACGCCATGATGCGAAAAATGCCACCAATACAGCAGCATCGAGCCCAGGCTCGCCATCAGACGGTCCGCAATCTCCCGCGCGCCGGATACATTGTGATCCTCTCTCTCCGGCAACAAACACCCAAGATGGCTCACCGCTGTGCGGAGTACATCCATCGGATGCGCAGCCGGCGGAATCTCCTCTAACACATTGCACAAAGATGCCGCCAGCCCCCGCAGCCCCCGTAACCGCGTCTTATACGCCCGCAACTCCACTTCCGTGGGCAGCCGCCCATGCAACAGCAGATGCGCGATCTCCTCGAACTCGCACGCCTCCGCCACATCCAGGATATCGTAGCCCCGGTAATGCAGATCGTTCCCCGTCCGCCCCACGGTGCACAGCGCCGTATTGCCGGCGATCACGCCCGACAGCGCCACGCTCTTCTTCGGCTTCGGTGTCACGGTCTCGCTCATCGATGCTGTCCTATGCGCTTTGTGCGTCTGATGTTGATTGCGCTTGCCTAGAAGAGGCCGGGTACGCTGATCTCCAGTGAACCCGCCGGCACCGCAATGTTCAGCTGCACCAGCTCATCCGCCCGCAGGCTGGGCAAACGCTGCACCACCTCCAAAAACCGCGCGATCTCCGCCGGCTCAAGCAACCCTTCCGTCAGCATGCGGAACTTGCCGATATACGCCGCCCGCCCCCAAGGCGTCGCCCCCAGCGTATGCGCATTGGCCACCGCCATCTCGTCGGCAATCACCGTGCCGTCCGTCATCGTAATCACCACGCGCCCGCCGAACGCCTTCACTGCCGGATCAGCCGAATGATACCGCTCGGTCCATTTCGGATCCTCCACAGTGCGTATCTTTTTCCACAACGCCACCGTATCCGCCCGCCGCGCCCGCTCCGGCGCATAGCTCCTCACATGGTGCCAGGCGCCGTCCTGCAACGCGACCGCCACGATATACATGATCGAATGATCCAGCGTCTCCCGGCTCGCCTCCGGATCGAATTTTTGGGGATCGTTCGCGCCCGTTCCGATCACATAATGCGTATGATGGCTCGTTTCGATCAGCACATCTTTCACGTCGTCCCAATTGTCGACATGCTTGCCCATGCGGAACGCGAGATCGATCAGCGCCTGGCTCTGATACTCCGCCGAATGCTCCTTCGTATATGTATCCAGGATCGCGCGCTTCGCCTCACCGGGCTCCGGCAGCGGCACCTGATAATGCGCACTCTTCCCGTCCAGCATCCATGCAATCACGCTGTCCTCGCCTTCATAGATCGGGCTCGGCGCACCCTCCCCACGCATCGCCCGATCCACCGCCTCGATCGCCAACTTGCCCGCATGGCTCGGCGCAAACGCCTTCCAGCTGCTGATCTCGCCCTTCCGGCTCTGCCGCGTCGCCGTCGTCACATGCAGCGCCTGCTGCACTGCCTGATAGATGATCTCCGTCGGCAGCTCCAGCAACGTTCCAATCCCCGCCGCCACCGACGGCCCCAGATGCGCCACATGATCGATCTTGTGCGCATGCAGGCAGATGGATTTCACCAGATCCACCTGTATCTCATACCCCGTCGCCAACGCCCTTACCAACGCCGCGCCATCGCGCCCGGTCTGCTGTGCCGCTGCCAGGATCGGCGGAATATTATCGCCCGGATGCGAATATTCGGCCGCCAAAAACGTATCGTGATAATCCAGCTCACGCACCGCCGTGCCATTCGCCCACGCGGCCCATTCCGCATGCACCCGCACCTCCGGCCCGCACCCGAACACCGTCGCCCCCCCGGCCCGCGGATGTGCCAGCGCCTGCCCCCGCGCGCTGACCACCGGATGCCGGTTAATGCTGGCAATCGCCACCGCCGCATTATCGATCACCCGGTTGATGATCATCTCGGCCACCTCCGGTGTCACCGCCACCGGATCGGCCGCCACAGCGGCAATCTTCCAGGCCAACTGGTCTGCGCGTGCCAGGCGATCGGCCTCGGGGTGAACGCGAACGTCGTGCAGCTTCATCGCAAATCAGGCTCCAAATCCGTCAAGCCATCTGGGCCACCCGGCCGCCCCAGTCAAATCCGATTGACAGGCCCCGGCAATACGAAAAACCTATCGCCATGGACCTCAGCCTGATCAAACGTTTCGGCCATTTCCTCGCCGTGGTGGAGGAGGGGCATTTCGGCCGCGCCGCCACCCGGCTCGGCATGTCCCAACCCCCGCTCACCGCCCAGATCCAGGCCCTCGAGCGGGGCTTAGGCGTCCGCTTGCTGGACCGCTCCCGCCAAGGCACCCGCCCCACTGCGGAGGGCGAAATCCTCCTCCCCGCCATCCGCCGTCTCGAAGAATCCGCCCGAGCCGTGGAAGCCCTGGCCCGCGAAGTCCGCTCCGCCAAGCTCGCGCTCATCACTATCGGCTTCGTCACCAGCGGCATGTTCG
>Ga0123336_10003298_pt1 | contig 13583 bp, 14 predicted proteins | sample SSSSmetaG_FD_96466 | JGI IMG/M metagenome (GOLD analysis project Ga0123336, IMG submission 96466) | Glacier valley bacterial and archeal communities from Borup Fiord, Nunavut, Canada, to study Microbial Dark Matter (Phase II) - ​SSSS metaG | ecosystem: Environmental > Aquatic > Freshwater > Ice... | reverse complement strand
CGATGAATGCCTGCTTCGAGTATTCGCGAAGAGCCTTGGAATCTTTCACGGCGTGGCGCTCTGGAAGAGCCTGTTTCATCTGCCAGCTTCGCTCGTCAATCTCACCGTTCACCTTGGCCGCCAGTTCTTCCTTCACCAGGCGTAGAAAAGAAGCGGCGGCATCCTTGGTCCAACATTCGGCCATCAATTCCGCGATGCAATGGTAGAAGCTGAAGTGGTATTCGGAAACCTCTTCTTCCTTGGTGGCGAAAAACAAAGCTACTCGATCTTTCATTTGAAGTTTGAACGAGGCGATGGAACTGCCTTCCGGCGGTGCATCGAAGGTGACATGAACCGGCCCGGCGCCATCGCGCTTTTCCAGAAACGGCACCAGGATGATGGCCAGAGCGGGGAGTTCCCATTCCACTAAAGGCGGCAGCGCATTGTAGGGGTCTTGTAAGTAATGCCGAAGATCCTCGTCGGCGATGAGGGGCACGGACAGATAGCGAACCTTGTCATTCAGGCGGCGGAACTGGTCGCCCCTGGTGCGTATCAGTTCTTCAGGAAGGAGGGGAACGAACGGGGTGGGCTCAGCGGACATTCAAGCTATGCGATTTTAACAGATGGATGCGAGCGCCCCCCAGTAACGTTCTGATCTCCGCGGGTGAAGCCTCGGGCGACCGTTACGCGGCTCTTCTGGTGCAAGAGTTGCGCCTGCGTTGGCCGGAGACGCAATTTTTCGGTTGTACCGGGCCCCGGTTGCGCGCCGTCGGTGTCCATACCGTGGTGGCTTCGGAGAAGTTGGCCGTTGTGGGGCTGGTGGAAGTGATCCGGCATCTGCCGCGGATCTATGGCGAGTTTCGGCGTTTGCTGGCGGCGGTTCGGCAGAGGAGACCGGGTTTGGCGATACTGACGGATTCGCCGGATTTTCACCTGCGGGTGGCGGCTAAGCTGGCCATGCTGAGCGTGCCGGTAGTGTATCTGGTCGCGCCGCAAGTGTGGGCTTGGCGGAAGGGAAGGCTGAAGACGATACGGCGCTTGGTCAAGAGCTTGCTCTGTATCTTTCCGTTTGAAGAGCGTTTTTTTCGCGACGCTGGAGTTCGGGCGACGTACATCGGGCATCCTCTGGCTGAAACGGCGCGCCCGCTGCTTACGAAACAGGAGTTTCGGGCGAAGCACGGGATTGCGGAGGGGCGCAAGCTGGTTGCGATTCTGCCAGGCAGCCGCAAGGAAGAAGCGGCGCGGCATCTGGCGCCCTTACTGGGGGCGGTGAAGCTTTTGGAGAGAGAATTTCCGGTACATTTCGTGCTTCCCGCGTCTCCGAATACGGGGGTGGAATTTTTTCGGGAACGCATTGGCGGCTCGTCCATCCAAGTGATAGATGGAGAAGCTTGGGACGCGATGGCCCATGCCGATCTAGCGTTGGCCGCGAGCGGTACTGTTACAACGGAGGCGGCGATTCTGGGAACGCCGATGGTGGTGTTTTACCGGGTGAACCGTTTGAGCTGGTTACTGGGGAGAATGTTGGTAACGGTTCCTTACTTTTCCATGGTGAACTTGATTGCGGGGAAACGCGTGGTGACAGAGTTGATTCAAGGGGCGATGACGGCTGAGGCGATTAGCCGGGAAGGCGGTGAATTGCTGCGGTCGGCGGGGGCGCAAGAAGCTATGAAGGCGGAATTGGCGGTTGTAGCGGCGCGGCTTCGGCTGGAAGGAAACCACAGGGAAAGCGCGATGTCGCGCGCGGCGGATGAAGTGGTAAGAGTCTGGGAGGAGAGCGTTGTCTAAATATCTTGTTGGGTTGTTTTTGTTGGCCGGGGCGCTGGGTGCGCAGGATCGCCGGGGCCGGATCGATGTGGAGCGTTATACGGTCGACGCGGAGATCAGCCCAAAGACGCAATCGCTGACGGCGCGGGCAGCGGTTCGGTTCATCCCGCTGGAAGCCGGCATCACGAACGCCGTCTTCGAACTGAACAACGCTCTGACGGTTTCGAAGGTGACCGATGAAAAGGGCACGGTTCTTTCGGCAAATCGAACCCAATCCGATTTCACGGTGCGCGTGACGTTTCCGCAACCGCTTGAGAAGGGTGTGCCGGTGACCATCAATATCGCCTACGACGGGCATTTGACAGGCGCCGAGGATTCGCCTGTTTTCGGCATTAAGTTCGCTGCGATTCATGACGATTATGCTTACCTGCTTTATCCGGGGCGATGGTTTCCCGTCAGCGGTTATTCGTCGGACCGTTTCGCGGCTGACTTGAACGTCACGGTGCCTACGGGTTTCCAGGTGGCGGCGAGCGGGAGCGGCACGTCGAAAGCGGTTGGTGATAAAACCATTTTTAATTTTCAATTCGCGAAGGCGGCTTTTCCGGGAAGCCTGGGAATTAGCCGCACGGCTGCCGTGAAACAGCCGGCGGATGGCCTGACGACGTACCTTTTCTTCCGTGGCACGGAAGCCAGCATGACCCGTGTGTACGGCGAAGAGACCGCCAAGATGGTGAATTACTTTACCGGGCTATTCGGTATCGCGCCTTATGCGAACCTGACGGTGTTTGAGACTGAAGCCAATGCGCCAAGCGGGTATGCCGCACCGGGAATTGTATTCCTGAGCCCACGCGCGATTGGCCACGATGTGAATACGCGCGTGCTGCCAAACCAGATTTCGCGCCAGTGGTGGGGCACGCAAGTCTCGGCGGGCAATCGCAACCACTTATGGCTCGAGAATGGGTTGGCGGCTTATTCGGAAGCGTTATGGTCGGAACATCTCAGCGGCGCGAGCGCTCTCGATACACAAATGAAAGCGGCATCAATTGAAGCGCTGACGGTGGACAATATTCCGGTGATACAGGAAGCGCGGTTGGAGGACTATTCGCCGGAGCTTTGGGCCTTGAGCGCGAGTAAGGGCGCGGAGGTGTTGAACATGCTGCGCTATGTAATCGGCGATGAGAAGTTTTTTCTGACGCTGAAGCAATTTGCGCAACAGAACGCCTGGAAGGGAGCTCTGACGGAAGACTTTCGCAAGGTGGCGGAACAGGCTTCCGCGCAAGACTTAAAGTGGTTCTTTATCGAATGGATCGAATCCAGCGGTGCCCCGGAATTTAAACTGGAGTATACGGTGTTCCGCACGACCAAAGGGTTCCGTGTGCAAGGCAAAGTTTCGCAGGATTTGGACACCTTCCGCATGCCGGTGGATATCCGGATTGAGACCGAAGGCGCGCCGGAAGAGAAGCGCGTGGAGGTGGTGGGCACATCGTCGGAATTTTCGGTGGACACGTTCGGCAAGCCGAAGACGATTACCATCGATCCGAACGGCCGCCTGCTTCGGTTCAGCAATCAGGTGCGGGTGGCGGTGGCGATTCGGCGGGGAGAACAGTTTGCCGAGATCAGCGAATTTTCCGAAGCGCTGAAGGAATATCAAAAGGCCCTGGAGACGGCGCGCACCAGTTCGCTAGCGCATTACAGGATTGCCGAAGTGTTTTTTCTGCAGAACAGTTACCAATCCGCCGCGAATGAGTTTCGCGAAACTTTGAATGGAGATTTAGACCCGAAGTGGGTGGAGGTTTGGGCGCACTTGGGGCTAGGCAAGATCTTCGATATTACCGGGCAGCGCGAGCGCGCTGTAAACGAATATGAACAGGCGCGGCGCACGCGAGACAACACGCAGAGCGCGCAGGACGAAGTGGCGAAGCTGATTCGCACACCCTATGAGCGCAAGAAGACGGACGGCATTTAGCGTATCCTACAAACAAGAGCGTGCGCAGGCTATTGACAAGTTCGTTGCTGTCGCTGCTGCTGGTCACCGTACTGGTAGCGGGCGGGTGCTTGTCCTGCGAACAATTTTTCATGGTGCCGTCTGCCAAGACTTGCTGCGCGGCTGACGGGCATTGCAAGACGAAGGCTCCTTCAAAGCAGACTAACGGGCCTGAGTGTAAGCGGATTGCCTTTGACGATCACAAGGCTTTCGATACACACGTTGAGTTGCCTTCCGTTGCCATAGTTCCTGTTGAACTTACGCTGACGACGGGCGATGCCGGGGTGCCTCCGCAGGCGGGCGATGCGGCATGGCCACCTGGGCCTGATTTACAAGTTCTCCACTCCACTTTCCTGATCTAGCATTTCCTCTTCGTCGCGTTGTTTATTTTGCGAAGGAAAGGAGAAAACAGATGCCGTATGTACGTGCGGGCATTGTCGGCTTTGCCATGGCATGCCTGTCAGTTAACTTACAAGCTGCCGATCATGGTCCGGTCTTCGGGTTAGCTACACCGACAAATCCGAAAGGCGGGTGGAGTTTCGATCTTGGTTTGAACGGTCGCGGTACGTCCGCGTCCACGCTAGAGGCCGAGTTGTCTTACGGCCTCACTCAGAATATCAAGCTGGCCATTTCCGGCCCGGTGGTGATTCAGGCAGACCCGTATCCGCGATCTTCGGTCACCAGCAACACGCCTATCAGCGGAGATTTTAGCGGGCTTGCGTGGTGGCGTTTCCAGCGGAAAGATTTGGCCGGGAAGCGAATTGAGAGCACGGCTGTTGCAGGCGTTTTGTTGCCGGGTCCGCAAAGCGAGACGGGGATCTACAAGGGCCTCGATAGCGGTCCCGGCTATCTGGTGGGCGCCGTTACGGGTGTGGCCTCGCGCAGCCAGTACGTGTGGGTGGGGTCAAGCTACCAGCGCTATGCGGAGCGAAAGGGAGATCGCCGTCCCGACCTGCTCTCTCTTACGGCGGTGTATGGGTTTCGTCCGCTCTCCTGGCGTACGGATTATCCGAGGTGGGACTGGCGCGTCTTCGGCGAAATGACCGCTGAGAGAGCCGGGACAATTCAGCGGCAGAACCGGGAAGTGGCTGCTACCGGTGCGCGCCAGGTATTTGTTGGGCCGAGCGTGCTGGGCGTGTATCGGGCCATTGGCATTGAAGCCGGCATGCAGCTGCCGGTGTATCGCGATGCGGGGCCGCTCTTTCCGAAAGAGCGCTTCCGGTTCGCTGTGAACTTTGCCTATTTCTTTTAAAGGATTCGCTATGAGAAAACGATTGCTGTTTCTGACCTGCGCCGCCATCGCGATGGCATTGCCGGGCCGCGCCGAACTGCTACAGGTGGAGCTCTCCATCTTCGGGATGGATTGAATGACCTGCGCCCACGTCGTGGACGTGGCACTCAAGAAAACGGACGGTGTGGACACTGTGGATGTGAGCTTAAACAAAGGGCTGGCGACGGTGAAATTGAAGGCAGGAAACCATGTGTCCGTTCCGCAGTTGTGGAACCTGCTGCATGAGAAAGGCTACACGCCGAAAACGACGGTGGTGGTGGTGAAGGGCGTGGCAGAGAATGTGGCGGGAACAGCGCGGCTGAAGGTAACTGGCACGAACGATGTGCTGGTGCTGAGTGCGGACCCGAAGGCCGCGGCCGCATTCATGGATGTCCGGACTCGAACCGGCCAGACAATTCAGGTGCAAGGAACGATGGAGCCCGGCAAGAATTTGAAAGCTGCGGTGCCGCTACAAGTGCGGCAGGTGAGGCCGTGATGACGGGCGCGACACAGCAGCCGCGCGCGGGCGTGCTGAGTTACCTTTCGCTCTTCACTTCGCTGGGCACGCTGCTGTGCTGCGCGCTGCCGTCGCTGCTGGTGTTGTTCGGGTTGGGCGCCACGGTGGCGTCGGCGCTTTCGCAGGCACCCTGGCTGGTGAGCCTTTCCCGCCACAAGCCATGGGTCTTTCTTACGTCGGGAGTTTTGATCGCCAGCAACTTTTTCTACGTCTATCGGCTGGCGCCAAGGCTGCGGGCGAAGAACGCGTCATGCGATCCAGGCGATGCATCGGCGTGCGAAACGACCGGCCGCTTCAGCAGGATTGTGCTCTGGTGTTCGGCGGCGATCTATCTGATTGGTTGTTTTGCCGCATTCCTGTTGGGGCCGATCCTGATGCGCTTCGATAATTAAGGGGAGACGCCGGCCAGTTTTTCGAGCGCGGATTGCACCGTTTCCCAATCCGCGCCGAGAGACTTGCGCAAGCCGTCCTGCGCGTGGCGCCAATGCGGCAGGGCCCGGTTCCAAACCGCTAGGCCTTCGCGCGAGAGCTTGTAGAGCGTCTTACGTTTGTCGCCTGGTGAACCATCGCTTTCTATCCAATCCTTTTCAAGAAGGATGGCGAGGTTGCGCGAGAGAGTTGTCTGGTTCAAGCCAAGAGTCTCCGCCAGAATCGATTGCGGCGCACCGGGACGGCCCCGCAGCGTGCTGAGTAATTCGAACTGGGCGGCGGTCAGTTCCACCTTGCGCAGCTCTGCTTCATAGAGCTGAGTAATCAGACGCGCGGCGCGGCGCGTTCCAGCACACAGGCACTTCATTTCGCCGCGGATGCGCCGTCCTGCAGCAGCAGCCCCAACGGGGTGAGCGGGCCGAGCGGGATGAGATCGAACTCCATTAGCTTTTCTTCGCCCAGCGGCAGCTTATCCAGCAAAGCCTTGGCTTCCGCAACGGTGGAAACGTTCAGAAGAAACACGACACCGTTCTGATCGCGCCGCACAAACCACTGGTCCAGCTTGCCCGCGAGATACAGACGAACCGTGTCTCTCACTTCGCGCTGCATGACGGGCATGATTTTTTCGCGGCTGGCGGTGATGTGCCCGATGGCGAGAACGCGCGTCGTGGGGCCGGAGGTGAGAGTCGATGGGGGAGTTTGGGAGGGCGCCGATGCTGAATACGCGGCGGCCAGGAGTGGGAGCAATCCAAAAGTTCTTATATATGTATATGCATATATTAAGAAGCTCAAGTCAAGCCCTTCAGGAGCCTTCGCCCGGCGCGAGGAACAGATTTCTTTCCAGGCCATGCTGGCGGGTATACAAATCGAAGTAGCGGCCTTCAGTCTGGTATAGCTCGGCGTGGGTGCCGCGTTCGGCAATTCTGCCGCCTTCAACGACCAGGATCTGATTCGCGCGCCGGATGGTGCTGAGGCGGTGCGCGATGACGAACGTGGTGCGTCCCTGCATCAGGAAAGAGAGCCCTTCCTGGATGAGCGCTTCGGATTCGGAATCGAGGCTGGAGGTGGCTTCGTCGAGGATGAGAATTCGCGGGTCAGCCAGAATCGCGCGGGCGATGGAGACGCGCTGCCGCTGCCCGCCGGAGAGCTTGACCCCGCGCTCACCAACGATGGTGTCGTAGCCTTCAGCGAAGCGGCTGACGAACTCGTCGACGTTGGCGATGCGGCAAGCTTCACGCATCTGCTCTTCCGTAGCGAGAGGCCTTGAGAATGCGACGTTGTCGCGGATGGTGCCATCGAACAGGAACGATTCCTGCAGCACCACTCCCAACTGACTGCGAAACGAAGCCAAATTCACGCGCGAAAGATCTGTCTCATCTATCCATACCGTGCCTTCGTCGGGCGTATTGAAAGCGGTGATCAGGCTGATGATGGTGGATTTGCCCGAACCGGACGAGCCCACCAGAGCGGTGACTGTCCCCGGTGCGGATTCGAAAGACACTTCGTGAAGCACGGGCTTGCCCTTCTCATAAGAGAAGTTCACGTTTTCAAAACGCACGCGGCCCTGGAGTTCTGGGACCATTATGGTGCGACGCGGATCTTTATCTTCCTGCTGCTCACTGAGCACTTCGCGCGTGCGCTCCAGGCCCGCGAGGGCTTCACTCAATTGGGTGCCGATGGCGACGATCTGAAACACGGGCGCGACCAGGAGCGCGAGAAAGGCGGTGTATTTGAAGAAATCGCCCAGGCTGAGCGTACCGGCGAGGATCTGGCGGCCGCCCAAATACATGACCAAGGAACTGACAATGCCCAGCAGAAGCGTGGCGGAAAGCGTCATGAAGGAAATGGAGCCGAGTGTGGTGAGGACGTTTTCCAGCAGGCGACCGATACCTTTCGCGAAGACAGATTCTTCCCGATCTTCGGCGTGGTAGCCCTTCACCACACGAATGCCGCCCAGGAATTCCGTTAAGCGACCGGTGACTTCGGCGGTAATCTTGCCGCGCTCTTTAAAGATGGGACGGATCTTGCCTAGCGCCCGCTGAAGGAAATAGCCGAAGCTCAAAACAAGCACCAGAGCCAGAGCGGTGATGCGTGCGCTGATGGTCATCAGGACGCCGAAGGAGATGACGGCGGTAAGAAGGCCGCCGACGAACTCCACCAAGCCGGTGCCGATGAGGTTGCGGATGCCTTCGACGTCGCTCATGATGCGCGACACAAGCGTGCCGGAGCGATTCGCGTCGAAATAAGAAATGGGAAGGCGGCCGATGTGGGCCTGAACTTTCCGACGCAATTCCGCGATGAGTTTTTGCGCCGCCACGGAGAGCAACTGTGTCAGCGAATACGAGGTGATGCCCTGGATGACCGTTGCAGCAAGCACAACGAGAATGAGCGGGAGCAGCAGATGGATCTGTTTCTTGCCGACAACATCGTCCACCAGGTACTTGGTGGAGGCCGGCAGCACCAGACCGGAGAGCCGGTTGACGACCATCAGTACGAAGCCCAGGGCCAGGATGCCGCGACGCGGAGCCATTAGCTCCCACACTTCGGGCAGCATTGTTTTCAGACGCGCCACGGCGGCGGGCTTGGTACTGGTTGCATTCATAGGTTCTCTGATGATTGTGAGGGCAATCGGGTTCGAGCGGCGGATTCAGAGAAGGTGGACGCCGGTTTTACCGAGCCATTTCCACCAGGTTGCGGCCGCAGATCATACTTGCCTGGTGCTTATTGCCATCGGGGCCGAGCCAATGCGTTTCGAGATTGATATAGCCGGTGTAACCGTCACGGGCGAGAGCTGCAATCTGCCCGCGCCAATCGACATCGCACTCGCCCAGCGGACCCCAGATTGGCTTGTGGCCTTCCATGGTGCAATCCTTCGCGTGGACATGTGCGATGCGGTTCACGGGCAATTTAGCGTAGCCCTTGGGGAAGGGATTTTCACCGGAAACATAGGCGTTGGCAGGGTCCCAGACCAAGCGCACATGCGGCGATTCGATCGCGGCCAGAGCGCGGGCAGATTCGGCGGCAGTGGCGATATTGCAGGCGTGCTCATTTTCAAGCCCGATGATGAGGCCGCGCTGGCCGGCCTTTTCGCCAAGAGCTTCAAGGGCCGCAATCACCCTATCAAAAACGAGATCCGGCTCAATCACGCGCCAATAAGAAAACACGCGAATGATCTTCGCGCCCAGCATTTCGGCAATTGCGAACGCCCGTTCGGTGAGCCGAGGCTGGTCTTCGAAAGAATGCTTGGCTGCGAACATGTCCTGCTGAAATCGCCCATCCACCGGGGGCGCGTCCGGTAGTGTGCACTTCAGCAACGGTGAGGCTATAGCCACGGTTTTTAAACCGTATTCAGAGACTGTGGCCCTGGCGCGTTCGATTTCTTCGTCGCTCAGGTCAATGATGTTCTTGCCGAAAACCATGCGCAATTCGGCGGCTTCCATGCCAAGCTCCCGCATACTGCCGAGGGCAGTGCTGAGGTCGGGAGAAAATTCGTCGGTAATCGCGCCGGTTCGGAAAGGCATCACCAAGAATTGTATCGGCTACGCAGCTTTCTTGACGGGCGCGGCGGCGGCCTTGACCGGAGCGACGGCCGGTTTCGGCTCCGCAACGCGCCGGATGAGCAGCGTCTTGATCACCGCGGGAGTATCCGGTTTGTCTTCAGCATTTTTCGCCACCAGGGAAATGGCCTTCACCACGTCCTGCCCTTCCACCACCTGCCCGAAGATGGTGTGCTTCCCGTTCAGATATTCGGGCGTGCCATCCGTGATGAAGAATTGGCAGCTACCTGTGTGGGGGCGGCCGACATTGGCCATGGCAAGCCGGCCCGGCTGATCGAATTTCAACGTGTCGACAAACTCATCCGGAATGGTGGACACGCCGCCACCACCGGTGCCGTTGCCCAGCGGATCGCCGCCCTGGATCATGAAGCCAGGAATCACGCGATGGAAGGTGAGCCCGTTATAGAAAGGCCGCTTCACCGCCAGGCGGGTCTTTTCGTCAGTGAATGATTTGGTGCCGCGTGCCAACCCAGCGAAGTTGGCTACGGTGACGGGAGCCTCTTTTCCGAATAGCTTCACCACAATGCGCCCCACGGAGGTGTTGAAAATTGCATACTGGCCCGGTTCGGAAGGCAGTGGCACGGCCGGCTCCACGGGTGCCGCCGCCTTATGAGCAAGGGGTGCTTTCTTGGGTGTTGATTTTGCCGCGGACTTTGGTGCGGCTTTCGGCGCGGCTTTCGGCGCGGCTGGCGTCTGTGCTCCTAAAAATCCGGCAAACGCAAATAAGACAAGTGAGTGAATCATAACGAGAGACTCAGTATTATACTGAATGCGTTTAGAGGAGCTCAACGTGAAGCGTGTATGGATGGTTTGCGGACTTCTCATTTCCTGCTCGGCGCTGATTGCAGCCGAGGCCGATATCTCGGGCCTGTGGACCGGCACGATCGATATTCTGGACCAAAGCAGCGGCACCACCATCAGCACGCCCGTCCGGCTTGAACTGGATCAGCACTCAAACGCGATTTCCGGCAAGATTGGGAGGCCGGAAGATGTGGAGGTTACGCCGATCCGCAACGCGCACCAGGAGGGAAACAAACTCTGGTTTGAGGCGTTGAGCGGGGAAACGGCGAGCCCGGTGAAGTTTGTTTTGACGGTGGACGGCGACCATATGGAGGGCGACATGAAAACCGCGCTCGATACAGAGACGATCAACGGAAAGGTAAAAGTTACCCGCTCAAAGAAGTAGCCGCGCGACTTACTTCTTCGGTTTCATTTCCGCCTGCAACTGACGGAAAGCCGTTTCCTCGAAGGTGGTCTTCAGGCGTTCGCGACCCTCGGTGCGGTCGCCGGGCTTCTGACCTTCTTTCCGCAAGCAGCGGGCCAGGAACTGGGTGGCCTCGGTATCGCTTGGGCTCCTATCCAGCACCGCTCGAAAGCGATCGGCGGCGGCAAAGTAATTCGCTGTTTTCCACTCAATGTAGCCTGTATTGAACCAATAATCGGGATCGGCCTCATCGCCTTCCAAAGCTTTTTTCAGATTTTCTTCGGCGCCGGCCAGACCTTTGCGGGATTGCGCGGCGCCCAAATTGTTATAGACCTCATTGAGGGGCAGTTCTATGGCGACGGCCTGAAATTGCTTGATGGCTTCGAAGAAATCGGCCTGATAATACTTGCACAAACCTAGCAGAAAGAGCCCTTCGAAATAATGAGAATCCGCGCGGGTGACCCGCTCCAGCCAATGTGCGGAAGTCTTCCACTCTTTGCGCTGCCAATAGATGCGGCCTAGCTGAAAGGCGGGCTGTGAGAAGCGGTCATCGAGCGTTGCGGCCTGGGTGAAAAGGCGCTGTTTCCGGTCAGTTGAACCGGCCAGCAAACCGCGTATGTATAACTCCACGGCATCAATGCGAACCGGTGGCCGGGCGCGGAGAAACTCAGCTTCGGTGACGGTTGTTCGGGAGCCCAGCACGTGCACGAAATTCCACGCCAGCTTGGTTTCGAGCATACTCAGATCTTCAAGCGGCCCGGTCTGTTCAAACTCCGCGCCTTCGCGGAATTTTTTCAGATCCATCAGGCGCCCGGTGAGCCGGATTTTCCGTTCATTGCCCACGCCTTGCGTCACTTCATATTCGCCGAAGATCACTTGCCCAGCGTCAAGCGCTTCGCCCACTTTCATCACTGACGCTTTCGTCAGTAAAGCATTCGCGCGAATGGACAGGCGTTGGAATACCTCGACGCGATCCTCGCGCGCCAACGTCAACATGCCTTCGGAGTTCAGCGCTTCCCGAACCGTTTCGGCGGCGCTTTCACCGATCCAATCCAGGGTGGCTGCACTGGAGCTTGGCGCCTTGGAATGATTGAATAGGGGCAGGACCGCGATGGTGTCGGCGGCTGCGGCAGGGAGCGCCAGGGCAATCAAAAGAAGAAGGATACGCATCGCTATCAACCATTTTGGCATCCGCTGAAAGGTATAATTGGATGTTCTCGAAATATGGCGGATTTGAAGACTCGTTTTCGTAGAGGTGTGACCGGCTCACGCCGGCGCCTGCGCGAATGGAAGATGTTGATGGACGGAGTTCTATCGACGGACCATCCCGTGCTGGCGCATATTATCCCGACCCGCCGATGCAATCTGGCCTGCCAATACTGCAACGAATACGACGACGTTTCAGACCAGGTTCCCACGGAAGCAATGCTACGCCGCATCGACAAGTTGGCTGCACTGGGCACCAGCATCGTGAGCATGAGCGGTGGTGAACCGTTGCTGCACAAGGAACTGGATCTTCTGATTGCGCGGGTTCGCCATCACGGCATGATTTGCGGCATGATCACGAACGGCTTTCTACTCAGTGCCGATCGGATTCGCAAATTGAACGCGGCCGGGCTGGAGCACATGCAGATCAGCATCGACAACGTGATGCCGGACGCGGTTTCGAAGAAGAGCCTGAAGACTCTTGACGCGCGGCTGAAATTGCTCGCGGAACACGCGGACTTTCATGTGAACATCAACTCCGTTGTGGGCGGCGGCATCCGCAATCCGGAAGATGCGTTGGCGGTGGGGAAGCGCGCGGTTGAGCTTGGCTTTACTTCCACCATCGGCATCATTCACGATAATGACGGCCAACTGCAGCCGCTTACCAAAGCTGAGTAGGATGTGTTTCTGCAGATGAAGCAGATGGGCAAGAAAAGCTATGCCGCGCTAAATTTTTTCCAGGACAACATTGCCTATGGAAGAGAGAACAAATGGAAGTGCAGGGCGGGAGCGCGCTATTTGTATGTGTGCGAAGACGGCTTGGTGCACTACTGTTCGCAGCAGCGTGGCTATCCCGCTATCCCGCTCGAAAAGTACACAGTAGAAGATATACGGCGCGAATTCATTACGGAGAAAGGTTGTGCGCCCAGATGTACAGTGGCGTGCGTGCATTACACCTCGTATATGGATTTTTGGCGTGCTCCGCAGACCATTGCCGGGCCTCCGCCGGCGGCTACGGCGGGGAAAGAATCGGAGCTGGTACAGATCGCGGGGCGGTAAAAATCATGTTGGCGGGCGCGGCACCGCGCTGGTGACACCACTCCAGGTAAATTGTGCCGTAGCTGCTGGTGATGTAATCGGCCTCCGCGAAGCCAAACCTGTGAGCTGTCGCATCGATCCACTCGGCTGGGCCTTCAATCTCCATGTAATTGCCAACCGGAGTCTCATCGAGGGTGATGACGCCGCCGGTGTCGCCTCGAAATTCGGTTCGATATTTCTCATAGACGAAGGTCTCGCGGTACCCGAGACGATTCAGAATAATGAGCATCTCTCCGAAGTTGCTAACGATGGTTTCGCGCTCTTCCCGAGCTTTGTATTTGCCGGCGGAAGTGACGCCTTTGAAGGTGAGGGTGGCGATATGACCCGCGGAACGGAGGCGAAGCAGGGTACACGATTCGCGCAACTGACCGGCGCTGTTATCGAGAACTACATTGCGTTCGAAGACTTCCGGCACCGCGATATGGAAGCCTTGGGCTTCGATGAGCCGGCGCGCATCGGCCAGATCGCCAATTTTCAGTTTGATTTCAATCTCGTCTTGCACTGCTGTAATAATAAAAGAATAGTGCGCCCGTAGCTCAGCTGGATAGAGCGCCTGACTTCGAATCAGTAGG
>Ga0123336_10003297_pt1 | contig 13587 bp, 8 predicted proteins | sample SSSSmetaG_FD_96466 | JGI IMG/M metagenome (GOLD analysis project Ga0123336, IMG submission 96466) | Glacier valley bacterial and archeal communities from Borup Fiord, Nunavut, Canada, to study Microbial Dark Matter (Phase II) - ​SSSS metaG | ecosystem: Environmental > Aquatic > Freshwater > Ice... | reverse complement strand
GAGGATATTGGCGAAGACCTTGCGGCCCTCCATGACGCCCTCGTCGAGCACCAACAGGGAGCGCTCGAGCAGGATCAGATCCGCCGCCGCCTTGGCGATATCAACGGCCGAGTCGACGCTGATGCCGACGTCGGCAGTATGCAGCGCCGGCGCGTCGTTGATGCCGTCGCCCATGAAGCCGACCGTGTGCTGACGCGATTGCAGTGCCTTGATGATCCGGCGCTTGTGCGCGGGCGAGACGCGAGCGAAGAGCGTGGTTTTTTCCGCAGCTTCGGCGAGTTCGAGATCGCTCAGCTTCTCGACGTCGTTGCCGACCAAGACGAACTCGGTGGCCAGCCCTACTTCTTTGCAGATCTTGCGCGCCACCAGCTCGTTATCACCAGTGACTACCTTGACCAAGACGCCGTGGCCTTGCAGCGCCAAGATGGCGGCGGCGGCCGTGTCTTTGGGCGGATCGAGAAACGCGACGTAGCCTTGCAAGATGAGGTCGCACTCGTCGGCTTTGCCATACGGCGTCGGGTCCCCAGCGACGACACCGCGGGGCTCGCCATCCCGGATGGCGAGCGCCAGCACGCGAAAACCATCCGCGCTGAGGCGCTCGTATTCTTGCGTGAGGCCTTCGATGTGCGCGTGGTCCATCGGCAAGAGTTTCCCGTCGAGACAAAAGCTCGCGCACTTGGGCAAGATCGCCTCGGGCGCGCCCTTGGCGATGAGGCGATCTTGGCCCTCGGGCGTCCGCACGACCACCGACATGATGCGCCGCTGAAAATCGAAGGGGATCTCGTCGATCTTGGTGAGCTCCGGGATACGCGCCGTATGGATCGCCTCTTGGTGTGCAAGCACCGCGCGGTCGAGGACACTCTTGAGGCCGGTTTGAAAATGGCTATTGATGTACGCCAGCGCGAGCACCTCGTCGCTCTCACGCAGCGCGACGTCGCAGTGCCGCTCGAGGGTGACCTGGTCCATGGTCAAGGTGCCGGTCTTGTCGGTGCACAGCACGTCCATCGCGCCCAGGTTCTGGATGGCGTTGATGCGCTTGACGATGACCTTCTTGCGGCCCATCGCGACCGCACCCTTGGACAAGCACACCGTCGCGATCATCGGCAGCATCTCGGGGGTGAGCCCGACGGCGACCGCGACCGCGAAGAAGAACGCTTGTCCCCAATTGCCTTTGGTCAACCCGTTGATCACGAACACCAGCGGCACCATCACGGCCATGAAGCGCAACATCAACCAAGTGAAGCGCGAGATGCCGCGATCGAACGCGGTTTGCGCGACGGGCTCGACCAGCGCCTGCGCCATGCAGCCGAGATAAGTCGTTTTGCCAGTCGCGATCACGACCGCGACCGCTGAGCCGCTCTCGACGCTGGTGCCGAGAAACGCGATGCTCGTCAGCTCGGTCGGTGCACTCTCGGCCGGCGCGCGCTCGACTGCGGATTTCTCGACGGGAAAGCTCTCACCCGTCAGCGATCCTTGCGTGACGAAGAGGTCCTTGGCCTCAAGCACGCGGACGTCCCCCGGCACCATATCGCCCGCGCCGAGCTGCACGACGTCGCCCGGAACAAGCTCGGCGATGGGAATCTCTGACGCCTCCCCGTTACGGCGCACCGTCGCGGTGACCGAGATCATCGCCTTCAGCTTGGCGGCAGCGCGGTCGCCCTTGGCCTCCTGAATCAAGCGCAGCCCAACGCTCAGCACGATCATACAAACCATCATGATGCCGGCGCGCGGATCGCCGGTCGCGAAGGACAGGCTCGCGAGCACCAGCAGCAGGATGACCAGCGGGTTGATCACGGCGTGCCACAGAAACTTCGCGAACGAAACGCGTTGATCCTTGGCCAGCACGTTCGGTCCGTACTCGGCGAGGCGCGCGGTGACCTCGTCGAGCGTCAGCCCGGCTGGGCGGGTCTGGAGTCGGGCGCAAACCCCCGCAACGTCCAGCGTCGCCGACTCGATGACCAAGGGCGAAACGCGGATCGCCCGCTTATCGTGGGCGTGCGTCTCGAGCAGTTTGCTCGGTAGGATCACGAGCGTGAACTCGGCATAGCAACAAGCGTTGTGCCGAGGCGCGTGGCCCGGTCGTCGCCGATCTCGATGGCCATGGAGCCTCCCAAGGCCGAGGCTAGCTTCCGCGCGACAAGAACGCCAAAGATCTTCCTTGCCAGGTGCCGACGGGCGCTAGCGGCGACCGCAGCCAGCCCTTGGCTCGCCATTCGGAATCGTACGCGCCGGTGTAGATGGGCGAGTGCCTGCCTCAAGTCTTGGAGGTTCATCGTGCCGCCGCATGACGATCGCGTGATATTGGAGCGTGTCTGCGTGCTCGATCCCCTGTGCGTCGGACGAATCTCTATTTGGCACCGACCATCGGCACGAACCTGACCGGGCCGAGGCTCTCGCGCGCGATCTGGCCCGCATGCTTGGTGAACCGGAACAGCTCCTGCTTCTCTCCGTCGCCCACCGGGGCGACCAGAACGCCGCCATCCGCCAGCTCGTCGAACAGAGCCTGCGGCACATCTCGCGGAGCGGCCGTCAAGAGGATGCGATCAAATGGAGCCTCCTCGGGCCAGCCTCGATATCCGTCGCCAATTCGCTGATAGACCTCGTAGCCGAGCTCATGCAGCCGCTTGCGGGCCCCAAGAGCGAGGTCGGGCACGAGCTCGATGGAGTCCACGCGCTTTGCCAGCAGTGACAGCACGGCCGCCTGGTAGCCTGAGCCGGTCCCGATCTCGAGCACGCGCTCCTTGCCAGTGAGCGCCAACGCCTCGGTCATCTTGGCGACCACCGACGGCTGCGAGATGGTCTGGCCGTCGCCGATCGGCAATGGCCGTTCCATGTATGCGTCCGCCGTCGGCACGTCGACGAAGCGATGGCGTGGAACTTGATTGAGCGCATCGAGCACCGCCTGGTCGTGGACCCAACCGCTGTCATGAATGCGCGCGACCATGTGCGCGCGCGCTGCCTTTGCCGACTGAGGGTCGACCTCTGGCGGCCCAGATCGGGTCTCGAGTGCCCACAGACTGCCGCGCTTCGAGGTCACATAGATTCGATTGCGCACCAAGGCTGGCGAGCCGGTGACCTGGCCGCCCACCCAGGTCGACCAGATCTCGCTGCCGTCCGCCGTCGAGAGCGCGTAGACGCGTCCGTCGCTGGCGCCGAACACCACTGCGCGTCCGTCACCCGCGACCGCCGGCGAGCTCATGATGCTGGCGCGCACATCATGCTCCCAGCGCATCCGGCCGGTGTTGGCATCGAGCGCGATCATGCGGCCGCGCGGGGACCCGACAAAAACCGTCTGGGTCGCGGGCAAGTACGCCGTCGAGCCCATCAGCTTGCCGCCGGTCGCATGCTCCCACAGGACCGCGCCCGACTGTTCGTCGAGTGCATAGACCTTTCCGGACCAACCACCGAACACCAACCGGCCAAGTTCGGGGATGACCGTCGGTGTGGTCTTGACGTCGGCCTTGCCGCCGTCTCGGTCGAGGTGGCGGCGCCAGCGTTCGTCGCCCGAATGCGCGTCGAACGCGTAGACCGTGCCGAGGTTGTCGCCGACGAAGACCAGCGACCGCGAGACATCCACCGCCACACTCGAGTGCGGATGCGCCTCTGTTCGTCGCCGCCACAGCTCTTCGCCGGTGTGGGCATTTAGGGCCACCACGTATCCAGAACCGTCGCTAGCTTCGTGCGAGCTAAAGAGCGCCGCCCATTGCGGCACCACTGCGGGGGACGAACCCACCTGATAGCCGACCTTGTGCCGCCATTTGAGGAGGCCCGTGGCACGCTCGAACGAGTAGATCGTGCCGTCATAGGCGCCGATATAGACGCTGTCGCCGATGATCGCCGGCGAGCCATGGATGCCATGGGAGGTCTCGCCCAGCTGCACTTGCCAGACAATACTTCCGTCGCTCACCTGGGCGGCCAGAAAGCGGCCCGTATCGGTGCCACAGAACAGCAGCTTTCCAACCACCGAAGGGGAGCCTTTGACTGCGCCGTACTGGGTGACGTTGAAAGATGGGATCTGCCAGATTCGATCCACCTGCGTGCCGACAATTGATCCCTCCGCAAAACCCTAACGCTCGACGTCGTCGCGAAACATCGGCCAGTCCTCGTCCGCTGGCGCAACCAACGCGGGAAGGGCGGCAATCGGGACGTGCATTACCCGCTGCCCAGCGCAGCCTGCCAAGGTGATCGCAAGAACCCAGTGATGCACCCATGCAAGGTGACCATCATCTCGAGCTTCCGCAGGGCTTGCGCGCCCTGATCGCAGTGACTATGGTGGCGGACTCGCCTGCCTCACATGAGCGAGTCTGACGACAGCGAGTCTGACGACGGGTCGCGAAGCACTCGCCCTGTGCAGACTCCACGACTCATCTGAAAATCCGGAGGCGGAGCGGTGGGAGGCGAGCTGGCGTAAAACAGCCGTCCAGCGAACCCAACGTGATCGAGTGGCTGTGTCAAGCTATGCCCGGTCGCGAGCCAACCGTTGTGGCTTGGAGGTCTTCATGTATAGAATCCTACTTGCAGTGTCGTTCCTGGTGTTCTCCGTCGCTGACGCCAAGCCTGTCATCTCGATTGAGAAGGCGCGGGCCATCGCGCTGGCCAAGGCACGGGGCTCGATCACCAGCGCCGAATACGAGAAGGAGCACGGCAAATGGCTCTACTCGTTCGACATCCGTGGCGACGAGCGACAAATCACCGACGATCGACAAATCACCGAGGTCCACGTCGACGCGGGCACCAGCGCCATCTTATCCGTCGAAATCGAGCACCGGGGAAAGAACGTGCCGCGCACCTGGTGTGGTGAGCCGATGTGGTACGAGGTGACGGTTCCTGTCGGTGAAACCTTCCCCGTAGCACCGGAAGAAACATTGAAGGCCGGAATGCCACAGCGTGATAGACAGCGTCTATGAACGCCGTCATCGACCTGTTGTCTCTGCTGTGGATGGCCATTGGCCTGGTGCTCTTCGCCGTGGTGGCGCAATAAGTCATTCCAGTCGGTTACGCCCTCACGCGGCGTGCTCATCTCAGTCGTGTCGAGCTCCCCGGACACATCAACATCAACCTAATCCCTGCCTCTTGCCGCTACGGAGCCCGTCGAACCGGCCCGACCTTAACAGACAGAGCTTTGGTCCCCACTGAGTGAGTGAAAAAGGTATGGTCGCCGCATGCCCAACCGACGGGCGGAATGGGTCAGACCTCATGAAAGTGCCGGAGATTCCTGGCAACGAAAAAGACCGTCTGCAAGCGCTGCGGTCTTACGCCATTTTAGACACGCCAAGCGAGCCGTCCTTCGACGCACTGACCAAGCTGGCGGCCACCATCCTTGGCGTGCCGATCGCGTTGGTCTCGCTCATCGACGTCGACAGACAGTGGTTCAAATCCAGGTATGGCCTCGACGTCGCTGAGACGCCTCGCGAGGTTTCATTCTGCGGACATGTGGTCTCTGCTGAAGTGGCGCTCGTCGTCGAAGACGCGTTCGCTGATCCACGCTTCGCAGACAATCCTCTCGTCACCGGCGAACCGCGGGTCCGCTTTTATGCGGGCATACCACTTCGGTCGGGAGACGGGTTCGTGCTCGGAACGTTGTGCGCGATTGACCACGTCGCCAAGACGCCGACACCGAAGGAGCTCGAGATGCTCGAGCTTCTCGCCCGCCAAGTCACCGATCAACTGGAGGCACGTCGCGAGCGGCTCCAGCTTGCCAAAGAGCGTGCGACGGCGCTGGAGAACGAGCGCCGCCTCAAGGTTCTGTTTGATGCGATGGCCGAGGGCGTTGTCGTCCGGAACGGTGCGGGCGACATCACCACCACCAATGCGTCGGCTGAGCGCATCCTCGGGCTCAATCTCGACCAAATGCTGTGCAAAAGCCCGCCACATCCTCTCTGGAACAGCGTTCACGAAGATGGCAGCCCATTTCTCGCGAATACGTATCCAGGTCTGAAAGCACTTCGCACAGGTGATCCGTCGCGGAACATCATCATGGGCATCCACAAACCAAGCGGCGAGCTCACCTGGATTAGCCTCAATGCGCTGCCTCTGCAAAACAACGACGAGGGGCTTCCGCACGCGGTCATCACCACGCTCCATGATATCACCGTGATCAAAGCAGCCCAGGCAGCGTCGGAGCGACTTTCTCGTCAAGAATATCTCGTCACCACTGGAACACTCGCAGCCGGGGTGGGGCATGAGATCAACAACCCGCTGGCTTTCATTTTGGCCAACCTCGAATTTGCAATCGAAGAGGTCCGTGCGATCGCGGGCGGATCCCCGTCAGGACGGATGCGCGAGCTGGACGGTGTGCTTCGCGAAGCGCTCGAAGGCGCCGAGCGGGTCCACAAGATTGTTCGCGGTCTCAGAGCGCTGGCCAGGGAAGAATCGGCTCCGGTTGCCACCGATATCGCCAGTGTCGTCGACATTTCACTCAATATGGCCGCGCACGAGATTCGCCACAAAGCTACTGTCGTGAACCAGATTGTCGATTTGCCGCCGGTGTGGGCCGATGAATCAAGACTCACCCAGGTGCTGGTGAATCTATTGGTCAATGCGGCACAGGCGTTCTCGACGCGGGATATTGCGTCCAATCGAATTTCACTCACCGCAGGCGTGGAGGAGAGTGGACGTATATCGATTTCCGTCGCCGACAACGGCCCCGGAATCCCGTCCGAGCTGCAGCGCCGCATCTTCGACCCATTCTTCACCACCAAGCCGGTAGGCGAGGGGACGGGCCTCGGCCTCTCGATTTGTCAGAGCATTGTTCTGGCTCTGGGAGGGGAAATCGTCGTGGATTCGGGGGTCGGACGGGGCACCACGTTCACCGTTTTTCTTCAGCCTGCAGCCCACCCCATCAGCGACGAGCGCTTGAAAATCAAGGTAGAACCGAGTTCGCGTGGCCGCGTTCTCGTCGTCGACGATGAACCGTATATCGTCAAGACCATCACACGCGCCTTGGAGCAAGACCATGATGTGATTTCATTCAACGATGCACGCGAAGCCCTACGAGTCATCGAGGGAGGCGAGAAGTTCGATGTCGTTTTTTGCGATTTGATGATGCCTCACCTCGGTGGGGACGCCCTTTACGAACAGGTGCGAGCAATCGACCCAGCACTGGCTGACCGCTTTGTCTTTATCACTGGTGGCGTCGCCGCGAATACGCAAATTCAAGGTTTTCTCGCCGAGGTCGCGAACGAGCGGGTCGATAAGCCCTTTAGCCTCCAGAACCTCCGCGGCATCGCGCGCCGCTTCGTCAACGCGCGCGTGGCGTGACCTGTCGTGTGGCCGATTTATGTGCGGACCTTCGCTGACATTTGACGATACTTGTAGGCGATTCCGTGGGAGGATCTCGCGCGATGGCCAACGTGCATGCGGCGATCGACGATCGATACCGGGCGCTCATCCAGGCCACTGGCAATATCGTGTGGACAAATTCAGCCAAAGGCGAGATGAGCGGCTCCCAGCCTGATTGGTGCGCGTATACAGGCCAAAGTGAGGACGACGTGCAAGGGTATGGTTGGTCGAAGGCCGTTCACCCGGACGATGCCCAGCCCACGATAGACGCCTGGCAGCATGCGGTCGAAGCCCGGGCGATGTTCGCGTTCGAGCACCGCGTGCGTCGACGCGATGGTGTGTACCGATGGTTTGCTATCCGTGCGGTACCTGTGCTTGAGACCGACGGAGACATCCGCGAATGGGTGGGTGTGCACCGCGATATCGAAGGCGAGAAAACCGCAGAGATACGACTTCGCGAAGCCCTGGCGGAACAGATTCAGGCACGCAAAGACATCGAAGCTGCCCGCCAGCAACAGGAGGCGCAGTGGCGAGTGCTCGAGGCAGTTTTCAATGAAGCTCCCGCGCCAATTGCGCTGATGCGCGGCCCTGAGCTTGTGCTCGATTTCGTGAATCTTCAGTGTGCCAACATGTGGTCCCGCGAGTCAGTGTCAGAGCTGAGAGGCAAGCCGCTGCTTGAAGCACTTCCCGAGCTGCGCGGGCAGGGCTTTGACGCTCTTCTACGGCAGGTGATCGCAACCGGCGATGCGTTCTTCGGAAACGAGGTGGCGATCGGCATTGGCGGAAAAGACGGCAAGGTGACGCCGCGCTTGTTCAATTTCGTCTATTCGCCCATCGCAAACGCTGCCGGCGTCGTTGACGGTGTCGGTGTCTTCGGTTTTGACGTCACCATGCAGGTCGACGCACGTCGAGACATCGAAGAAGCGCGACGGCAAGCAGAAGACGCGAGCCGCAGCAAAGACGAATTTCTGGCCATGCTGGGCCACGAGCTGCGCAACCCTTTGGCGCCGATTTTGACGGCGTTACAGCTCATGCGCCTTCGCGGCTTGCCAGGAGCCGAGCGCGAACGGAGCGTCATCGAGCGCCAGGTCAAGCATATGGTGCGGCTCGTCGACGACTTGCTGGACGTTTCGCGAGTCACCCGTGGCAAGGTCGAGCTGGCGCGCGAGCCGCTCGATCTGGCGGACGTGACAGCGCGAGCGATTGAAATAGCTAGCCCTCTATTCGAGCAGCGACGACATACGCTATCGGCAGAAGTTCCGCGCGGCCTCATCGTAGATGGCGACGGCGATCGCCTGGCTCAAGTTGTGTCGAACCTATTGACCAACGCCGCCAAGTACACCCCCGTTGGCGGACGCATCCGCATCACCGGAGACCGGCGCGGACAGGAATTGGTCCTGTGTGTCGAGGATTCGGGCGACGGAATCGCGCCGGACCTTTTGCCCAAGGTGTTCGACCTCTTCGTCCAGGGCCGCCAGGACATCGACCGTTCCCAGGGCGGTCTCGGCATCGGCTTGGCCATCGTTCGTCGGCTCGTCGAGCTTCACGACGGCCATGTCACCGTCGAGAGCGAAGGCATCGGATGCGGTTCTACCTTCTGCGTCTATCTACCCGCCCTCGTGGGAGAGAGGCATGTTCTGACCACCCCGGAGCTGGCACCTCCGTTGTCGTCGGCCTCTGGGTCGCGGGATTGCCGCGTCCTCGTTGTGGATGACAACCAAGACGTGGCGGAGCTACTCGCCGAAACGCTACGAAACTTCGGCTACATTGCCTGCGTCGCGTACGACGGGCCAGCGGCACTGGGCATCCTCGATACGTTTAAACCCGATATCGCGCTACTCGACATTGGCCTTCCCGTCATGGATGGCTACGAGCTGGCACGCCGCTTTCGCGAGCATCCCGCTCTACCAGGCGTCCGCTTGGTGGCCATCACCGGCTACGGCCAAGACGCCGATCGTCGACGTGTCCGCGAGGCTGGCTTCGACGGACATCTCGTCAAGCCAGTTGGTACGGATCAGCTCTTGGCTGCCTTGGCGCCACCATTGGGCGGTTCTTGGAGCAGCCCGTAGCGGCCAGGGCCGTAACCTAACTGTAACAATTTCGGGACTCGCATCTTTTGATCCACCAAAGCCACCGACGGCAAACAGAGCCTTGCGCGTGGAACACATACGTGGTCGTATGAAAGGATGAAGCGTTCCTGTGCCCTTGGTTCCGGTGTGCTCAGCGACCTTACCGAAAGTGATTGCCTGCTTTCGCGGACCTTGAAGCGGACGATCAGCATATGGATCGTAGTGATCGCTCTTCTCGCCAGCGGTAGCATCGCGTCGGCAGCTGAGCCGCGCTCGCCCGCTGACGCGGCCAGCGATGAGGCCCGTACTCATTTTCGTGCGGGACAGATTCTATATGAGGCGGGTCGCTATCAAGACGCCATCGTCGAATTCCAGGCTGCGTACACGGCCAAACATTTGGCCGCATTCGATTTCAATATCGCGCGTTGTGAAGAGCGTTTGCAGCACTATGAGCTTGCCATTGCGGCGTACGAGCGTTTTCTCGCCTCATCGCCCCCGGACGAAGCTGAGATCCGCTCGAAGTTGGACGAGCTCAAGCTCAAGCGTACCCAGAATCCGCCGCTTGCCACTCCCGTAGTGCGGACAGTTGCATCCACACCTCTACACGACAAACGGAAGTGGATTGCGCCGACTGCCGTCGGTATCGGCGCCTTCATCGTCGGCGGTATCGGTGCGGGGCTGTTAGGCTCCGCCGCATCGGACTTCAAAGGGCTGCAGACAACCTGTGCGCCATCATGCTCCCCTGCGGGGAATGCGTCCCTGATATCGCGAGAGCAATCAGGCGAAGCGCTTTTGGCCGTTGCCGGAGCTTTGGTTGTTGTGGACATCATTCTCTGGATTGTCGAAGCGCGGCGCGGGCGCCGAGACCGACAACTTACCGCCCAAACACGGGTATGGATGCAGCCCATGATGGTCCAATTCTGATGTACAAAATACCTCTTCTGGCGATCGTGGTGTGCGGGTCCGGTTGTTTCGACTATGAGTCTTTGAATCGATGCTGGGACGGTGGTTGTGGCGGTGATGATCAGTCCGCCTCTTCAGACTTGCTCGACGGCTCTTCGACGCCCGCCGACTTGGCCATCGCGTACGATCTCGGGCCACCAGCATGTGATCCCAGCGTCCAGCCAACCGACGGAGTCTTTGTCAGCGTCGTCAACGGGAACGACCTGAGTGGACAAGGATCGCAATTGCTTCCCTTCAAAACGATTGCGACTGGTCTTACCGCGGCAGCGGCAAGCGGACTTCATTTCGTGTATCTCGATGAAGGGACGTATCCAGAGAATATTAATTTCAGTGCGTCATCCGCGGGGTTGTTCGTATCCGGCGGATGGAAAGCACTGGGCGCAACGTGGTCACGTGACTGCGCGCCCGACTTTGTAAGCCGGACAGTCATTGCATCGCCGACAGCCGTGGCTGTCAAAGTCAGTGGTGTGACGGTGCCTTCGGGCCTGATCAACCTCACCGTGGCCACCCGAGCGAAAGGGCTGTCGTCTGCGAACACCAGCGGCGAAACTGTAATCGGCGTGTTGGTGACAGGCGTCAACAGCACGTTCCGCCTCACCGGCGTCAACGTCCTGACCGGTCAAGGAGGCGATGGCGGTTCCGCTTCGGTTCCTCCGGATGCCATGAATCTCACGTGCTCCGGTTCGGATCCGGGAACGGGAATGGCGGGCAGCGTCGGTACTGCGGGTATGCCGGGGAAGGCGGGCGTGTTGGGGGCAACGGCGTTCACCCCAGGGGATGGCATGCCTGGGCTCACCGCAATGACCGGTGCCAGTGGCACCGCACCTGCCATTGCGCCGGAAACTGGAATGTGCGTGTCGAGTTGCTCTGGCACCTGCGGCGGATTCTGTGGGGACGTGGCTGATACCTGCTCTGGTGCCCCAGGAAAGAATGGGTGCGGAGGCCAGCCTGGCCTGCCGGGTTCGCCTGGTAGGGGAGGCGGCGCGTCGATTGGGATCTTCGCGAGTGGTGCTGGTGCGATCGTGGCACTCGATCACACGGTCGTGCGTGCTCAAAAAGGCGGCGACGGCTCAACGGGTGGCACTGCTGGCAAACCCGGCCTTGGCACAGCCGGCTCCACTGGCAATCCGGTTACCGCGAATACACACTGCTATTCCCCGGCCTGCGCATCGATCCCCAACTGTGGGACCAATTCCCCGCATAGTTTCGCCGGTGGCTCCAAAGGCGGAGATGGCGGACCAGGTGGCAAGGGTGGAGATGGTGGCGGCGGCGCAGGAGGCCCCTCATACGGATCCGTGACGCTGGACGGTGCCCGCGTGTTGGTGGATGCCAACTCCATTACCCTCGGTGGCGTTGGTGGCACTGGTGCTGGAGGTGCCCCGGCCGGCGCCACAGCTAGCACATTTCCTTAGCAGGCAAAAAGTGACCAACCGAACGTCGGCTTCCAACTTTGGGGCCAATCCGGTAGTCGCCGCGTGACGGGAGATCAGGTTCCGCGTGGTTGCCGCCCTCTTTCCAAACCATGACGTTCGACCAAGCCAAAGGAACGGTGGAAAATGAAAAGATTGTGCGCATGCGCGGCGCTGTTGGCATGGATCGTTTGGGCAAGCTCGAGCCACGCAGAGGAACCACTGAAGTATGTAAAGCGCTATTTAGAGCGCTGCCTCGACCCATCTGGGCAACAGCAGAAACAAGATTATCTGGCACTCCAAGCGGATATCGAACGCTTTCCGCTGAAATTGGAAGCCTGGGAAAAAGAGAATCCTGGCTATCGCGCTCTCAGAGTCATTCTTGACGTGCCAGGTGCGGCCGGTGAAAAGACGTACGCTGAGCACGCACAGAGCTGCGAGGCTGCGCTGCGAGGTGCCGCCGCGCGCGCCAAGGGAGGCTACGACAAGAATCAGGCTGAAGACGTATCGCAACGGAAGAAGATTAGGGCGGCCAACAAAGTAGCTTTCGAGAGCGACCTCAAGCAGGTTGGTGGCGACCGTCGGCGCCTCATGATCAACTACAGCGACGGTCCCTCCGGCGATAGTGGCGGCGATTGGGCTCATGCGAGCTCGTGGATGTTCCGCTTTCCGGGATACGACTGCATCCACACCTACTCCTTCAAAGGCGACAAGATTGCATCCAGCATGGCGCGGGGACCTCAGTGCGCACGAATCAACCCACCCTTGCTCAAGTAACAACGACAATCCCCGCCTTCCTGCGATTGAAGTTTCAGTACCGCCGGTCCGGCCGGGCGTGCTGCTGGCCATCAACGGCAGAACCAGAAGTTCCAACACTGACGATTCTGGCGGCCCAACCACTGCGGCGACGCCCAGTCAAGTGGTTGTCATCGTAAGGCCTACCGCGGAGGTGACCTCCTTGAGGACGGCAGGCGCCGCCACACGATCGAAGCGTGCGGTCTCGGAAAGCCACTTCAACGCGTCGGCGTGTCTATCGATGGAAAAGGCGCGGGTCTGCGGCCCGCTCTTGGCGAACCAGGCGAGGGCGGTCACCGCGCCTCGAACGATCTTGGATTGGGTGAGGATGGCGATCCGCTTGATGGGCTGATTCATCGCCTGCGCTTCCATCATGCGCTTTCTCTGCAAGGCGTTTGGGCTCTGGGTCGGCGAGTACTGGAGAATGGCGGTGATCGCCGATCTCCCGTTCATCAGCGCGCCCAGATGAACGATGAACTCGTCGACGGCCTCGTCCGTCATCGGCTTTTCGGACGTCGCGGCAATGATCAATTCCCCTTCGGCACGAAGGGCTTGGCAGCCGTCGCGGGTGCGTTTTAGCTCGGTCATGATCCAGCACTATAGATCGCAAAGTCGGCCGCCGGAATTTCCGCTCGCTTGCAAAGGGCTTGCGCTCGCTGAAAGCGGGCGTATATTATATGCGCCATGAAAGTCGTGAATTTCGAATCGCGTTATCGCATTGGTGAATCCAGTTGACGGCCGTCTCGCCGATTTCGCGCGCGTGGCAGCTATTCCGGCCCCAGCGTCGGGACCTGTGGGTCGTGGCAGTCTACGCGGCGGGGTCTGGCCTCCTGTCGCTGGCCATTCCCGTCGGCGTTCAGTCGATGGTGAACACGGTGGGCTTCGGGCAGAGCCTCCAGCCGGTGGTGGTGCTGGGCTTTCTGGTCCTGGTGGGCCTCGGCTTTTCGGCCGCGCTGCGTGGCTTTCAGACATTTGCCGTCGAGATACTGCAACAGCAGCTCTTCGCCCGCGCCGCGCTGCGCACCGCCGAGCGCCTGCCGCGCCTCCGCAGCGACACGGTGGACGCACAT
>Ga0123336_10003296_pt1 | contig 13588 bp, 12 predicted proteins | sample SSSSmetaG_FD_96466 | JGI IMG/M metagenome (GOLD analysis project Ga0123336, IMG submission 96466) | Glacier valley bacterial and archeal communities from Borup Fiord, Nunavut, Canada, to study Microbial Dark Matter (Phase II) - ​SSSS metaG | ecosystem: Environmental > Aquatic > Freshwater > Ice... | reverse complement strand
TCCCGTCGGAGATTCCTAGCTTAGAAACATTTCTTTCCGACTCCTTCCTCCCTCCTCCTGTGAAAAACGGAAGCGATTGTTTAGCCACCGACGCATGCATCGGGCACTAAGTGACTGGCATTGCGGCTAGCGGCGCTTTTTGGCTTTGGCCGGGAGCTGGCTCGTTGCGCCTGATTCGACGAGCTTTCGGAGCGCGCGTTCCATTTCTTGGCCGAAGACCACGCGGACGGCTTCTTGGCCGACGGGGCGCAGCGTACGGTAGGCCTCGCCGAGGTCGCCGGCGCTGACGTCGCGGCCGAAGCCGTCGCCGGCGCGGCGGAAGAAGTAGCTGGTGAGGTCGGCTGCGGCGCGGGCCAGTTGTTTGCGCAAGATGGCCGCAGCACCTACGGCCGTTTCGAGATCGATGCCGGCTGCGTCGAGGCGCAGGCCGATCTTGAGGAGGCCCGGGCTGCGGACCAGAAACACGTCGCCTTTGCGCTCGATGAGCTGATGGCGCAAGAGGTCGGCGAGGAGACCTGGGCGACGGCGCTCACCTGCTAGCTCGCCGAGCTCGGTCTCGTTGTAGATGCGCGGCTGATCTTGATCGGGCGACCAGGGCTCTTGCAGCTGGCGCTCGAGGCCGAGCCAGTCGTTGAGGGCGATCTCGCCCTTGTCCGCTTGCGCGAGGAGGTCGCGGATGGCGCGGATGGAGAGGCCGCGGTCCTGGAGGCTGCCGATGAGCTTGAGGCGCTCGACGTGAGCTGGGCCGTAGAAAGCCACGCGGCCGCGGATCTCCGGGGCTGGCAGGGCGCCCTTCGACTGATAGAAACGAATGGTGCGACTGGGGACGTGGGTGAGCGCGGCGAGCTCGTCGATGGTGTGAGCCTGTTCTTGGGCGTCGTCGCTGGACATGGTCGCGGGCGGCATCATGCCATGTCGCGGACGACCCCGGCCACGCCATCCTTCTGGCTGAGCTGGGCGATGCGGCGAAAGGCTTTGCGCAAGGTCGCCCCCCAGCTGGCGGTCTTGTAGCGGACGCCGTGGGCCTCGCAGGCGGCGCGCACGAGCGGCGCCACTTGACGGAGCCGTTCGGGCGGCAGCCTCGGGAACAGGTGATGCTCGATCTGCCGATCGAGCCCGCCGCACAGGATGGACAACGGGCGGCTCACCTCGAAGTTGTTGGTGGCCTCGACCTCCATCGCGTACCAGGCACCACGGCTGCCGGCATGCGCGTCCTCGGGATAGTCGGTCACGTCTTCGCCGACGTGGCCGCAATAGATCGTCGCCGCCGAGTACAGGTCGCGCATCGTCTCCGCTAGCCAGTTACCGAGGAGAACCTTGGCGAAATGCGGCCCGGCCAGCAGTGGGAAGAAGACGTAGTTCTTGAGGTAGTAGGGGATGTATTTGCGGAAGGCCCGTCGGTGCGCAAGCAGGATGTTCTCGCGGGAGAGGTTGGGCAGGACGTCGAGGCGCTCTTTTCGGCCGTTGCCGAAATAGACGTCGTGAACGCCGGTGAAGTGAAAGTTCATGAGGAAGGTGAAGTTGGGGAAGAGCAGAAAGAGAGCCAGCGGCACCTGAAAGCGATTGTGTGGCGCCCATGGCGTGCGCGGTGTGAGACGGACGGGGCCGAAGTGGATGTCCGGGTCGCGGCCGGCGACGTTGGTGTGGTGGTGGTGGCGGAGGTTGTGGCCGGCGCGCCACGATTCCTCGTCGATGGGCGTGTCCCAGGAGTACGTGCGGCTGGCGTACCGTTCGGCGCCGGGGAGCTTGTCGTAGGCGCCGTGCAGCGCCGTGTGGCCAATCTCGGTGGCCTGGAGTTGCTTGTGCAGCCAGAGCGCCACGACGCCGGCGGTGAAGGTGACGGGCTCGAACGAGACATGAATGAGGACGCGGCCGGTGACCTCCATGGCGCGCGAGAAGAGGTCGAGGCGTTTGACGCGCCGCACGTCTTCGTCACCGACGGCGGCTTCGGCTTGTTTCTTGATCTGGTCGATGGCTTCGCCAAAGCGGCGTAGCCGGACGGCGTGTGGGTTGGGCGCTGTGGCGTTGAGTGCGGGGCTGGTCTGCATGAATGCCTCCACCGGTTGAAGTCTCATCCGGGAATGAGACAGTTATAACCGTGACAGTAATCGCTGTCAATGTCGGCGGGCGTATTTCTGCCGAGGAGGTGGCCGCATTTTTTTTAGTGGTGGAGGCGCGGCGCGTGGGCCGCGGCGTCGCTGAGGACTTGGCCGAGGTCGAGCGCGGTCAGCGACGTGAGAGCGTGATCTTTGACGAGCTGGCGGCCGTCGACGAAGACATGCCGGACATCGCGACTCTGGGTGGCATACACCAAGGTCGAAATCGGGGACGGGCCAGGGATGGAGTGCGCGGTGCGCGGATCGACGATCACGATGTCAGCGCGCTTGCCGGCCTCGAGCGTGCCGATCGCCGACGACAGTCCGAGTGCAGCGGCGCCGCCCCGGGTGGCGAGACCGAGGGCGGTCTCGGCGGTGATGCCGGCTGGGCCGACGCGTGGTTTGTGCAACAGGCCCGCCAGCCTGAGCTCGACGAAGGCGTCGAGGTTGTTGTTGCAGGGCGCACCGTCGGCACCGAGCGCGATGGAGATGCCCTCCGCCAGCATTTCAGGGATCGGCGCGATGCCCGAGCCGAGCTTGAGATTGGACGATGGGCAGTGGGTAATGTGTGTGCCGCGCCGCGCGAGGAGGCTCCGCTCGTCGGTGGTAGGGTGGACGCAGTGGGCGAGCGTGGCACGCGGACCACCGAGCCCGAGCGAGTCGAAGTAGGCGATGTTGTCGGCGCCGCGCAACTGGCGAACCAGCGCGACCTCGGGGAGCTGCTCCGAGGCGTGGCTATGCACGCGGGCGCCGGCAGCGACGCGGGCACCGACCTCGCGCAGCAGCTCCTCGGTGCAGGAGAGGACGAAGCGTGGGGCGTAGGCATATTGCAGCCGGCCGTCGAAGGTGCCGTGCCAGCGCTTGGCCAGAGCATCGCTGTCGTCGAGAGACGCGCGGGTGCTCTCGCGCAGGCCGGCGGGTACGCCGTCGCCATCGTCCATCATCGCTTTGCCGCCGGTGACGCGAAGGCCGGTGCGACCGAGCGTGTCGAAGAGCGCGTCGGTGTGATGGACGGTGCCCATGTCGAGGATGGCGGTGGTGCCGCCGAGAAGCAGCTCGGCCGCGGCCAACCGGGCGCAGGCGATCATGGCCGGTTCGTCGAGCGCAGCTTCATACGGCCACACGCGCTGACGCAGCCACTCGAGGAGCGGCAGATCATCGGCGTAGCCACGGCACAGCGTCTGGCACACGTGGGTGTGGGCCTGGATGAGGCCGGGCAGGACCAGGCAGCCGGTGGTGTCGATCTTCTCGACATCGGTGTGCGACGGGGGGGCTGTGCCGTCGAGGTACACACCGACGATCTGGGCGCCGTCGATCAAGACCGAGCCTGGGCCGACACGGCATGCGTCGTCCATGGTGATGACGGTGCCACCCGCGAGCAGGATCATCGTTTGGGCTTGTTGGATGGACGGGATGTTTGGGCCGGCTCGAAGACGCCGCGCTCGGCGCGGAAGGCATGCGGCAACAGCGCCTCCAGCGACGTTTCCAGCTCGACCCCGTCGAGATTGACCAAGATGACCGGCAGATCGAGCGCAAACTCGGCCAGCGCTTGGCGGCACATTCCGCACGGCGCCGCAGGCGGATTGGAGTCGGTGACCACGGCGACGGCGGTCAGTTTTTTGCAGCCGGCCAGGACCGCAGCCGACACCGCATTGCGCTCGGCGCACAGCGTGAGGCCATAGCTGGCGTTCTCCACGTTGGCGCCAGGATAGATGACGCCGTCGTCGCCACGCACGGCAGCACCGACCTGATAGCCGGAGTACGGCGCATGGGCGCGCGCCCGGATCTTCTTGGCCGCAGCGACGAGGGCTTTGTGCTCGGCTTTCACGCCTTCCGCGCCTCGACATCGAGATGCGAAAGAATCGCCGCCAAGAGCCGCACGAATTCGCGCTTCACCGAGCGCGCGGTCTCCGTCACTTCGTCGTGCGACAACGGCACCTTCGACAACCCCGCCGCCAGATTGGTCACGCAGGACATGCCGAGCACGCGCGCGCCCATGTGCACGGCGGCGATGGCCTCGGGGACGGTCGACATGCCGACCAGCTCGGCGCCGAGCACCCGCAGCATGCGGACCTCGGCCGGCGTCTCGTAGTTAGGCCCGGGCAAGGCCGCGTAGATGCCTTCGCGCAAGGTCAGGCCCACCGACGCTGCGGCGGCCTGCGCCAGCTCACGCAACCCGGCGTCGTAGACCATGCTCATGTCGGGAAAACGCGGGCCGAGCTGGTCGTCGTTGGGCCCACGCAGCGGCGATCCGCCGAGCAGGTTGAGGTGATCGCGGATGGCGACGATCTCGCCAGCGCGCATGGTCCCGTCGACGGCGCCAGCGGCGTTGGTCAGGATGAGGACCTTGCAGCCCATCGCCACCAGGACCTCGGCCGGAAAGGCACACTGCTGCAGGCTGTGGCCTTCGTAGGAATGAATGCGGCCCTGCATGGCCAGCACCGACAGCCCCTCGGCGGTCTTGCCGAACACCAGATTGCCGGCGTGGCCGACGACGGTGGAGGCGTGGAAGCCAGGAATGTCACCGAACGGGATTTTGACCGCGTCGGCGAGCTCGTCGGCAAACGAGCCAAGACCGGAGCCGAGGATCATGCCCACCGTCGGGGCGGCGTTGGCCGGAAGGAGCTGACGCAACTGGGCAAGTGCGGGTTCGAGCTCGGAATAAAGGGTCATAGGGCCTCTGTGAATCGAATATTGGTGCTACGCGTCGCGCAGCGTGTGGAGCACCAGCGGGCGCGGCGGCGGCGCAATGGGGCCAAGGGTGTAGGCGGCGGCGAGCTGCGCGCGGACCTCGGCGGTGACCACGTCGCGATTGCGCGTGGCAGAGGATGGGGCCGAGAACCAGGCCAGGTCGTCGCCGAGCTCGACGCGCTCGCCGACCTTTTTCTTGAGCCACACGAAGGCGCCGTGGTCGACGGGATCTTCCTTGCGAACCCGGCCGGCACCGAGGCGCAGTGCGGCCAGACCGACGGCTTCGGCGTCGATATGTTGGACAAAACCGGGACCGGGCCCTTGCAAGCGGTCGGTGTCGTCGGCAAACCAGCCGCGCGTGCCGGTCGGCAATTCGCCGCCCTGCAGCTCGACACAGCGACGGAAACGCTGCATGGCGGAGCCGTCCTTCAGGCTGCGGCCGATTTTCTCGCGACCTTCTTCGGGCGTGCGCGCCACGCCGCCGAGCAGCAACATCTCGGCACCGAGCGCGAGGGTCAGCTCGACGAGATCCGGCTCACCGCGGCCCGACAGCACCTCCAGCGACTCATGGACCTCGACGGCGTTGCCGATGTAACGACCGAGCGGCTGATCCATGTCGGTGATCAGCGCCGACACCCGCTTGCCAGCGCGACGGCCAATGCCGACCAGGGTCTCGGCCAGCTCGAGTGCGCGCTCGGGCGTCTTCATGAACGCGCCTGAGCCCACTTTCACGTCGAGACACAAGCCGTCGATGCCCTCGGCCAGCTTCTTGGACATGATCGACGCCGCGATGAGCGGAATGCTCTCGACGGTGCCGGTGACATCGCGCAGCGCATAGAGCTTTTTGTCGGCGGGCGCGAGCCGAGCGGTTTGCCCGATGAGACACAGGCCAGCGTCGCGCAAGATCTCCCGAAAACGATCGATGCCGAGATCGACGGAGAAGCCGGGGATCGACTCCAGTTTGTCGAGGGTGCCACCCGTGTGGCCGAGGCCGCGGCCGGAGATCATGGGTACAGTGACGCCGCAAGCAGCGACGGCGGGCGCCAGATGGAGCGAGATCTTGTCGCCCACTCCGCCGGTGGAGTGCTTGTCGACCTTGAAGCCCGGCAGGTCGGAGAGATCGACCACGTCGCCAGAGTGCAGCATGGCGTCGGTGAGGACGCCGAGCTCGGCGCCGTCGAGCCCGCGGAAATACACCGCCATGAGCAGCGCCGCCGCCTGATAGTCGGGGATGCTGCCGTCGGTGTAGCCAGTGACGAAGTCGCGTAGCTCGCGCTCGGACAGGACGCGCCCGTCGCGCTTTTTGCGGATGGTCTCGACGATGCTCATGCGATCAGGCGACGGCGGAGAGAAAGCTTTGGCCGCGTGGCCGGGGGGCGAGACCGAAGCCGTCGGCGATGGTCTGGGCGATGTCGAAAAAGCCGAGCCGCGTGCCGAGATCGTGGCCGGCTGCGTGGCCGCCAGCGACGAGAAGGGGGACGTACTCGCGCGTGTGATCTGTGCCGCGGTAGGTGGGATCGTTGCCGTGATCGGCGGTGATCATGAGAAGGTCACGCGGGCCGAGCTTGCCGAGCATCTCTGGCAAAAACCGGTCGAACTCGGCGAGAGCGCCTGCGTAGCCGGCCGGATCCCGTCGGTGACCGTAGAGCATGTCGAAGTCGACGAGGTTGGTGAAGAGCACGCCGCGCTCGAGCTGGTCCATCCACTTGAGGGTCTGCACGCAGCCGTCGGCGTTGCCCTCGGTGTGGATGTTTTCGGTGATGCCGACGCCAGCAAAGATGTCCCAGATCTTGCCGACACCGACGACAGGCAGGCCCTTGGCGACGACGTCGTCGAGCACGGTGGGCGAGGGCGGCGGCATGGAGTAGTCGCGGCGGTTGTAGGTGCGCTTGAAGGCGCCGGGTGTGCCTACAAAGGGTCGGGCGATGACGCGGGCGACGGGAAGCTCGTCGCAGATCTTGCGGGCGATCTCGCAGATCCGGTAGAGCTCGGGCAGCGGAATGATCTCCTCATGGGCGGCGATCTGAAAGACGCTGTCGGCCGAGGTGTAGACGATGGGCTTGCCGGTCTTGAGATGTTCCTGGCCGAGCTCGTCGAGGATCGTCGTGCCGGACGCTGGGCGGTTGCCGAGGGTGCCGCGGCCGATCTCGCGCTCGAAGCGGGTCATGACCTCGGGCGGAAACCCGTCGGGGTAGGTCGGGAAGGCGGTGCCGATGTGCAGGCCCATCATTTCCCAGTGGCCGGTGGTGGTGTCCTTGCCGGCGGAGGCTTCGCGCATCTTGCCGAAGGCGCCGCGCGTGTTGGCGATGGGCGGCACGCCGAGGATGGTCGTCAAATGGCCAAGGCCAATCGACTGCAGGGCCGGCAGAGTGAGGCCGCCCTGATGAACGGCGAGGTTGCCGAGCGTGTTGGCGCCTTCGTCATGATACTTGGCCGCGTCGGGGGCAGCGCCACAGCCGACGGAGTCGAGGACCACCAGGATCACGCGATCGATCTTGTTGTTCATGATCTCAATATCCCTTCGACGGTGCAGCCTTGGCCGCGGCGTCTTTGGAGACGATGGCCACCGACGCCGATGCGCCGATGCGGTTGGCGCCGGCGAGCTTCATCTTTTCGGCGTCCTCGGCGGTGCGGACGCCGCCCGAAGCCTTGACGCCCATCTCGTTGCCGACGAGCCGGCGCATGAGTGAGATGTCGTCGGTGGTGGCGCCGCCGGGGCCGAAGCCGGTGGACGTCTTGACGAAGGCCGCCCCGGCGATTTTGGACAGCGTGATGCCGATGATCTTCTCTTCCTGATTGAGGGCGCCGGTCTCGAGGATGACCTTGACTGCTGCTGGGCGGGCTGCCTGGACGACCTTGCGGATGTCGTCTTCGACGAGGGCGTAGTCGCGGCTTTTCAAGGCGCCGATGTTGATGACCATGTCGATTTCGGAGGCGCCAGCACGAACGGCCTCGCGGGCCTCGTAGGCCTTGGCCGTCGGGGCCATGGCGCCGAGTGGGAAGCCGACCACGGCGCAGACCATGACGCCGGAGCCGTCGAGGAAGGCGCGGGCGCGGGCGACGTTGGTGGAGTTGACACAGACGGAGGCGAAGCAGTATTTGCGGGCCTCTTCGCAGAGCTTTTTGACGTCGTCGGCGGTGGCGTCGGCCTTGAGGAGGGTGTGGTCGATCATGCGGGCCATGTCGACATCGACCTTGCCGACGTCGACGCCGGCACCGACGCGGCACGCGCCTTCGTTGGCGATGGCGCGGACGCTCCACGGGCGACGAGAAGCACACATGCCGCAGCCGCCGCAGCTCTCCGCTGACGGGGCCTCGGTGCATTCCTGCTCGCGCAGCGGCCTGAGCGCCTCGGAGCGAACCGGGCCAGAGGAGCCGAGCCGCTGGCGTACGCGGTCGGCGATGAGATCTACGAGGTGGCTGATATCGTCGTCGGAGCGACTCACGGGGTTCGCACGGTGACATGTCGGGCGCCGACCGTCAAGCTGTGTAGCGGCTAGCAATGATGTAATATGTATGTAGTTTCAGGTATTTGGTGTGCTTAGGCCCAGCTTGGGGCTGCAATGAACGTTTGAGGTGCCGGAGGCGACCCAGTAGAGAGATGAAGACGCCTTCCGGAAAGATCCAGGCCATCGGCACCGCGTCGAGCGAGGAGCATCTCCTCGTGCAGCGCTGTCAGGCCGGCGAGCGAGAAGCCCTCGGCGAGTTTTATCGGCGTTTTCGTCCGGATGTTGCGCGCAATCTGCAGCGGATGTTGGGGCCGAGCCGCGGCGATCTCGAGGACGTGCTGCAAGATGTGTTCATCGAGGTCTTTCGCGCGCTACAGCGCTTTCGCGGCGACTCCAAGCTGAGCACCTGGTTGTATCGGGTGTGCATCAATGTCGGCCTGCAGCGGCTACGCAAGGTGAAGCGGCTGGCCGAGGTTCCCGACGAGCGGGTTGCCGAGCAGCGACACGATCAAACACCCGAGCGCGGGCTCGATGCGCGGCGCCGGGTGGATACGATCTATCGGCTCCTCGACCAGCTATCGCCAAAAAAGCGCGTGGTGTTCGTGCTACACGAGATTGAAGGACGAGAGCCGCGTGAGATCGCCAGCCTGGTGGGGGCACCGGTGTTGACGGTGAGGACACGGCTGCACTATGCCCGCAAGGAGTTCTTCGCGCTGGCTGCAGCCGAGCCGCGGCTCGACGGAGGTGTCGCATGAGTCGCTGCGTTTCTCCGTCGGTGTTGGCGCGTTTGGGTACGACCGCGGATGGGTTTGCGTCGGAGCGCCGTCATCTCGAGGGGTGTGCAGCCTGTCGTACCGTGCTCGGCCGGGTGGCGGCGGCGCAGGCGGCCTTGGTCGACGCACGCGAGCTGCCGGTGCCGGAGGCGAGTGAGGTCCGCGCCGAGGCGACGTTGCGCTGGCTGCGGGTGCCGCCGACTCCGGTTTCTCGACGGTGGCAGTGGGGTTTTGGTTTCGGTTTGACGTTGGCGGCGGCAGCGGCAGCGTTCGTGCTGGTGCCGCGTTGGACGCAAAAGCAGCCGCAGGTGGCCAAGATCTTGGTGCCTGCGACGCCGTCGGAGCCGGCGTTGGTTGCGGCGCCCAAGGTGTTGCACGCGCTCATCACTCTCCGGGCAGGCCATGTCGAGCGGCAGGCGGTGGGCCACGATCGCGGTGTGCTCGACGAGCGCGGGCTTCTCGACGAGGGGGATGTGCTGGTGACCTCTGCCGGCGCATCCGTGGCTGCGCAGTGGGGCGACGGCTCGGGTGTGCTGTTGCATGCCGGCTCCGAGCTCCATCTGTCGACGCTGCGTCCGGATCAGCAAGTGCTCGAGCTGCCGTCGGGCCGCGTCGATGTACGGGTCAAGCCGCAAGCGCGGACACCTGGCCAGCCGCCACTTCTGACGGTGCGGACGCCGGGACATCTGGTCCATGTGCGCGGCACCTGGTTTGCCGTCTCGGCCCAGGGCTTGGAGACCTCTATCGAGGTCTATGAGGGCACCGTCGAGGTGACCGAGCGCGATGGCGCCAGCTCGACGCTGCTGCATGCGCCGAGTCGCGGGGTGTTTGGCCGCGACAAGCATGCCGGACGGGCCCGTACCCAGCCCATGACCGTCGACGAAGCGGCTCGGCTGCGGCAGCGTAGCGAGCTCAATCTGCTGGCGTTCACCGATCTGTCGTCGCTGTTGAAAGATTCTGGCTCACTGATGGTGACCGCCGACGCGCCGGCCGATGCGCAAGTTACCGTCGCTGTGGACGCGGTGGCGCTAGGCATGAGCCCGCTGTGGCTGCGCCGCGAGCATGGCCGTCACCTGATTGAGCTCTCGCGCCGCGGCTTCGATCCTGTCCGTCGCTGGGTCACCATCGGCGACGAGCCCGGCGATCTGCGCCTCGGGATGATCCGGAGCGCGCCCAAGATCGTCGAGGAGCAGCCGGAGCTGGCGGTCATCGAAGAGCTTCTGCGTCAGCGCCGGTCGCAGATCCGCTCGTGCTACGAGCGCAGCCTCAAGCACAACCCGGAGCTGGCCGGCACGGTCACGCTGCGGCTGCACCTCGACGACTCGGGGCGGGTCTCGACGAGCGCGGTCGACTCCGAGACGCTGAGCGAGCCGGCCGTCGGGCGCTGTCTGCGCAACGAGGCAGCAGGCTGGAGCTTCCCGGGCGGACGCAACGCCACCATCGTGTATCCGTTCGTGTTTCGGGCGCAGTAGCCGGCCCAGGATCTGGCCCGCCGGGATCTCCATGCTACGATTGCGCGCATGAGCTTGGGCTTTCGTTGGGTGGCGCGATCCATGTGTGCCGTCGCTGTGCTGTCGGCGCTGGCGCTTTCGGGTTGCGGCGACGATGACTACGGCATCGACGGCGCCAGCACTCCGCACGATCTGTCCGTGAACCAAGACCTCACCACGCCCCCGCCCGGCGACGGCGGCGGCACCGACTAAAGAGGTCGCGCTACCTGCACCACGACGCCGGCTCGTGTTAGAACGGGATCCTCTCATCGTGAGGCTCCATGTCCATCCTTCGCTTCGAGCGTGAGCTCCACTGCCGTCGCTGTGCCGCTGATTCGGGCAGTCCGCACGCTTTCGCCATGCCGGGCGCGCACGCCACCTGGGTTCCTGATCGCGTCGTCGACGTTCGCCATATTCGACTGGAGGTCGCGCTCGACTTTGTCGCCCGTCGCGTCGACGGAGTGTGCGCGCTGAGCCTGAGCGTCATCAACACCGGCCCGACCCGTATCGAGCTCAACGCCGTGGAGATGACCATCCACAGCGTCACCATCGCCGACGGTGGCGAGCTTCCGCATCGTTACGACGGCAAGGTCTTGTCCATCGAGCTCGGCGAGCGCGCCGAGGCCGAAGAGCTGGAGATCTTCATCCGCTATGCCGCCATTCCCCGTCGCGGGCTCTACTTCATCGAGCCTGAAGCGGCCTATCCCGACCGGCCCCGCCAGGTGTGGTCGCAGGGCCAGGACGAGGACAACCGTCACTGGTTCCCTTGCTTCGACCATCCGCACGAGAAGTCGACGTCCGAAGTGCACGTCACCGTTCCTGCCAACATGACCGCCTTGTCCAACGGCGAGCTCGTCGAGGAAACGGCCGGCGAAGGCTCGAAGCGCTTCGTCTACCGCCAGGACATCGCGCACTCCAGCTACCTCATCACGCTCGTCGCTGGCGAGTTCAAGACTATCGAAGATCGCCTGGAAGACGTGCGCATCTACTACCTGGTCCCACCTGGCCGCAGCGACGACGGCATGCGCAGCTTTGGCAACACGCCCAAGATGATCAAGCTCTTCGCCGACAAGACCGGCCAGCCCTATCCATATGGGCGCTACAGCCAGGTCACCGTCGCGGAGTTCATCTTCGGCGGCATGGAGAACACCTCGGCCACGACCATGACCGACATCACCTTGCACGACGCGCGCGCCCACCTCGACTTCTCGTCGGAGCCGCTCGTCGCCCACGAGCTGGCGCATCAGTGGTTCGGCGATCTTTTGACCTGCCGGACCTGGAGCGAGGGCTGGCTCAACGAAGGCTTTGCCACCTTCATGGAGATCGTCTGGCGCGAGGAATCGGCCGGCAGCGACGAGGCCGACTATGATCGGCTGCTCGACATGGAGGCTTATTTCGACGAGGCCGGCGGGCGCTATCGGCGGCCGATCGTGACCAACGTCTTTCATGAGCCGATCGATATCTTCGACCGCCATCTGTACGAGAAGGGCGCGTCGGTGCTGCATATGTTGAAGCACGAGCTCGGCGAGGCTCGCTTTTGGAAGGCGATCCGGCTTTATGTCGCGCGACACGCTGGCGGCAGTGTCGAGACGCGCGATCTGGTGCGGGCCATCGAGGAGGCCACCGGCTGGAACGGCGATCGCTTCTTCCAGCAGTGGATCTCGTCGGCCGGACACCCCACGCTCACCGTCGAGTACGGCTGGGACGAAGGGCAGAAGGTGGCCAAGCTCAGCGTACAACAGACCCAAGAGGTTATTGGTGAAGTGCCGCTGTTCTATCTACCGATCACGGTGCGCCTCATGGTCGATGGTGCGGCGCGCGACGTGCGCATGCTGATCGAGAAGAAGGAAGAGACGCTGCTGTTGCATTTGCCGTCGGCGCCGACGCAGGTGATCTTCGACGTGGGCAATCACTATCTGAAGACCACCGAAGAGAAGAAGCCCGAGGGCCTGTGGCGCACGCAGCTGTTGTTTGCCGTCGACGCCATCGATCGCGTGCGGGCGGCGCGGGCGCTTGGCAAAGCGGGTGAGCCGACCGCGCTCGAAGATCTGAAGAAGGCGCTCAAGCACGACAAGGCCTGGATGGTGCGTGGCGAGGCGGGGCTGGCGCTCGGTGCGCTCAAGATCACGGCGTCGCGCGATGCCTTGCTGGCAGCGACGCCGGAAGAAGCTCACCCCAAGGCACGGCGCATGATGTTGAAGGCGCTGGGGCGCTTCCGCCACGACGAGAAAGTGGCAGACCTGGCGTTGCGGATGCTGGTTGCGGACCCGAGCTATTTTGTCGAAGCGGAGGCGGCCTCGACGCTGGCGGCGACGCGTTCGCCGCGCGCCTATGATGCGCTATTGGGCGCTGTGGGGCGGTCGTCATTTCTCGATGTGGTGACGGCGCAGTGCCTGTCGGGGATCTCCGAGCTGCGTGACGAGCGGGGCATCGAAGTGGCCCTGTCGTGGGCGACGTATGGCCGGCCGACCATGGCGCGGCGTGCGGCGGTGGCGGCGCTGGGTGCGCTCGGTGCGCTGTTCGGCGGGCGCAAGCGGGCGGTGCGCGAGCGGCTCGAGGAGCTGGCCGAAGATCCCGACTTCCGGGTTCGCATTGCGTCGGTGGAGGCGTTGCGCGTGCTCGGCGATGTGGCCGCCTCGGGCGCGCTCGCTCGCGCCGAACAGCAAGATCTCGACGGGCGCGTGCGTAGGCGGGCGCGTGAGGTCTTGCGTATCTTGAGCGAAGGCGCGGCTGCCGATGAGTCGCTCCGCGGGCTCAAGGACGGCCTCGAAAAGCTGGAGGGCGAAAACCGCGCGATGCGTGAACGTCTCGAGCGTCTGGAGGCGGACGAAAGTCGTCGCGAGAACAAGTCGTGAGTTCGGAGCGTGAGCCTGTGGCGAACAGCGTAGCAGGAGGTCCGGAACCCTCTCAGGGTTCCGGGCAAAGATCGCATGCGGAGCGTGAGCCTGTGGCGAACAGTGTAGCAGGACGTCCGGAACCCTCTCAGGGTTCCGGGCAAAGATCGCATGCGGAGCGTGAGCCTGTGGCGAACAGCGTAGCAGGAGGTCCGGAACCCTCTCAGGGTTCCGGGCAAAGATCGCATGCGGAGC
>Ga0123336_10003295_pt1 | contig 13588 bp, 13 predicted proteins | sample SSSSmetaG_FD_96466 | JGI IMG/M metagenome (GOLD analysis project Ga0123336, IMG submission 96466) | Glacier valley bacterial and archeal communities from Borup Fiord, Nunavut, Canada, to study Microbial Dark Matter (Phase II) - ​SSSS metaG | ecosystem: Environmental > Aquatic > Freshwater > Ice... | reverse complement strand
CAAAATCCAGAAATAGAACAAAAACAAGAGAGAAAAGCAGAAATAAGTATCCTTTATCAGTATGAAGATAATAGTACTAAAATGATTGAACTTATCCCTTATGATAGTAACTTCTATATTTTAAGGTTTGAAAACACAATAGAATTTGCAGTAGGTAAAGAAAAGATCATGAGTATGTTTAATAATCTGGATGAAATGGTTAAAGCAAATAAAAAATAAGGGCGTAAAAAGGGATACTTCCAGTATCTCTTTTTTTACCGTAGGATTATTTTAAGGGATATCCTCTAGAAAGAGCATAAAAAATGAAAAGATAAAAATAATAGATAATAAGAGTATAAAAAGTATGAAGAGGGTGAAAAAATGAAAAAGATAGTAACTGAACACATAGGCATATTTATAGGCGCACTCTTTATATCTATAGGTCTATACTTTTTTTGGATGCCTTCGCAGTTAGCCGCAGGAGGAGTAAGTGGCTTATCTATTGCGATAAAAGCCATTCTTCCATTTATTCCGATAGGTGTTATTATATTATTATTAAATGTCATTATGTTTGGAATAGGATTTATTGTACTTGGCACAAGTTTTGGCATGAGGAGTATCATATGTAGCTTAGAGATATCTGCAGCTATGGTTGCTTTTGAATGGTTATTCCCTCATTTAAAACCACTTAGCAAAGATACACTTGTTGTCCTCTTGTTTGGTGCGTTATTTATAGCAATCGGTCAATCGTTTGTATTCAATCTAGAAGCGTCCTCGGGAGGCACTGACATTATCGCAAAAATTATTTCTAAATATACTGCACTTAATATAGGAACATCGCTTGTCATTTCAGATATGACAGTAGTACTTGTCGCAATAGGTGTCTTTGGATTAGAAAAAGGACTTTATGCTGCAATGGGCGTTATTGTAACAAGCACGCTTATTGATTATATCATATCAGGTATTAACATTCAGAAATATGTAACAATTATACCGTCAACGTCAGAAACATCTGAACATATTAACGCCTATATATTGCACACATTAGATCGAGGCGCTACGATTTATCATGCAGAAGGAGCCTATAGTAAAGAACCAAAAACAGTTATTACTACAGTTATAGATCGAAGAGCCTTTATTGAGTTAAAAAGGCATATTTCTCAGATAGATGCGTATGCATTTGTAACCGTACAAAATTTGCATGAAGTAGTAGGCGAAGGATTTGGAAAATAGTGTTGACAGTTACTTGTAAAAGACTTAGAATAAAACATAGGGGAATACTCGGAATTGAAAAGAGGGATTCAATGAAAATTTCTACAAAAGCGCGTTATGGTCTAAGGGCCTTGGTGGATTTAGCAGTCCATTCTGGTGGTGAGCAAGTAGCACTTATTCATATTGCTAAGAGGCAAGACTTATCTGTTAATTATCTTGAACAAGTTTTTTCTTTATTAAAAAAGGAGCATATTGTAAAAAGCGTTAAAGGGTCACAAGGTGGCTATATGCTGACCAAAAATCCAAAAGAAACGACTGTAGGCGATATTATAAGAGCAATAGAAGGCGAAATACTTATAGTTGACGCCGAAGAGCAAACGGATACAACCTCTCTTATTTTAAGAAATATGCAGCAATGTCTCTATGAGAATGTATGGAATAAGATAACGCTAAGCATATGTGAAGCAATGGATAATATAACACTTGAAGACTTAATGAAAGATTATCAGCTTATTCATATAGAAACAAATTTAATGTATTATATTTAGAGATTGAGGTAAGTTAGCGGTTACTTCATAAGAATATAGGAGGATATGAAATATGGGAAAAATAGCAAAAAGTATTACAGACCTTATTGGCAATACGCCTTTACTACTCATTTCAAATTATAGGGATGCTGAGCATTTAGAGGCAGACATACTCGTTAAACTAGAATCTTTTAATCCAGGCAGCAGTGTAAAAGATAGAATAGGCTATTCAATGATTATAGAAGCCGAGAAACAGAATCTTATTAATGCTGAGACTACGATTATAGAACCCACAAGCGGCAATACAGGTATTGCACTTGCCTATATATGTGCGGCAAAACGTTATAAGCTTATTTTAACAATGCCTGATACAATGAGCGTTGAACGTAGAAGTATATTAAAGGCATTAGGGGCGGAGCTTGTCCTTACAGAAGGGGTAAAAGGGATGAAAGGTGCTATTGAGAAAGCAGAAGAATTAGCAAGTTCCATTCCAAACGCGTTTATCCCACAGCAGTTTAAAAATGCAGCCAATCCGCTTGCGCATAAACAAACTACAGCTTTAGAAATTTGGAATGATACGGATGGCAAAGTAGATATCTTTGTAGCAGGAGTTGGTACAGGTGGTACGATTACTGGAGTAGGAGAATTTCTTAAAGAAAAAAATCCTCTTATAAAGATAGTAGCAGTAGAACCTAGTGATTCACCGGTTTTATCAGGGGGCAAAGCAGGTCCACATAAAATTCAAGGCATAGGTGCAGGTTTTATACCGGATGTCCTTAATACAGCTATTCTAGATCAAATTATACAAATTAAGAATGAAAAAGCATTTGAGACAACAAGAAAACTTGCCAAAATGGAGGGTGTACTAGTAGGCATTTCTTCAGGAGCAGCACTTGCAGCAGCAACGCAGCTAGCGAGGCGAGAAGAAAATAAAGGCAAGACAATAGTTGTCCTTCTTCCAGATACAGGAGAAAGATATTTATCTACTACTTTATTTGAATAAAAGTCTCCGGGGGTGTTGCATAATTAGCAAATAGCTAACTATGTGACATCTTTTTAGTATGATAAATTATTAATAATAAGGGATATTATAAGAGAATAAACAAATCCAGTAGAGAAATTGAAAGGATAAAAGAATGATAACATTTAATAATACATGGGATAACTATTTACAAGAAGAATTTCATAAGCCTTACTACGAAGAACTTAGAGCATTTTTAAAACAGGAATATAAAACTTATACGGTTTATCCAGATAAACACGATATATTTAATGCACTAAAAGCCACAAGTTATGAAAATGTTAAAGTGGTAATTTTAGGCCAAGACCCATACCATGGAGCTAATCAAGCACATGGCATGGCCTTTTCAGTAAAACCAGGAGTGGCAATACCACCTTCACTTAGAAATATTTATAAAGAATTAAATCAAACGGTAGGATGTTGTGTGCCGAATAATGGATACCTTATCAAGTGGGCAGAGCAAGGTGTACTGCTGCTTAATACTGTTCTTACAGTGAGAGCAGGTTTGCCACAATCACATAAAGGAAAAGGATGGGAAACCTTCACTGATTTTGTGATAAGAACTTTAAATAATAGAGACGAGCCTATCATCTTTATGCTTTGGGGAGCACCTGCTAAGAAAAAAAAGGAACTTATTACAGCTACGCAGCATACGCTATTAACAGCAGCACATCCAAGTCCTTTATCAGCGCATAATGGTTTTTTTGGATGTGACCACTTTAGAGCAGCCAATGAAATATTGAGTACAAGGGGTCAAGCACCTATAGATTGGCAGATTGATAATCTTTAAATTGAGTTATAACTGTACATCCTTAAGGACTATACTATTATAAAGTGTATTTTAGGGGGCTATGGGATGACGAGGCAAGAACAAACCTATACAGAAAATATAAGAGAGCTCATGCAAGCGGAACTTCAATCTATTAATCAATATCAAAGGCATATAGATGAATCTGATATCCCTGAATTAAATGAAATATGGCAGTACATTATGGAAAATGAAAAGGGACATTATGGCATGCTACTTGAACTCCTTAGAAGACTCGATATAGAACAAGCGGCGCAATATGAAAATGTAAAAGAACTTAATATTATGATGCCATCTAAAATTCAAATCACCCCGCCAATTGTGAAAAAAAGCAGACTTGAAATTCTAAGCAATGTAAGGAATGATCTTTCACTAGAGTTAGGGACAATCAATAAGTATGAAGCATTAGTTATGAAAGCGCCCGTTTCACCAATCCTACAAATTATTAGTACGATTAACCAAGATGAAAAAGAGCATGTAGAACAATTAACCAAGGTTCTACTTGAGTTAGATACAGATAAATATGGATCACTCAGGTAACTGCTTATCAAAGTTAAAGCTTAAAAGGGGGATGTTATGATTGATTTAGGAAAAATGTTAGGGTTTGTTCCCTTACTTATACTAGATGGAGGACATGGCATAACAACTCCAGAACGAAGAACACCACCACTTTCAGATGGCACAAGTATTCAAGAATATGAATTTAATAAAGCTGTTGTAGCACTTACAGATTTGTATGCAAGACAAGTCGGATTTGAAACCTTTCTTACTTCTCCAGATGAAACGGATACACCGCTAGCTGAGAGGACAGAAAGTGCCAATCGTGCTTATGAAGCTTATAGAGTGCAACTTGAAAGGGAAGGTATAGATACCTTAGATAGAGATATTGCGACGTTTATAAGTGTACATTATAATACACTTGGGGCAGCTTATCAAACAAGGGCAAGTGGTATAGAAACCTTTTATTACAAAACAAGTATAAAAGGTCAGAAATTAGCAGCAAGTTTATTAGAGGCTCTCCTAAGAGGGACTAAGCAAAAAAACAGAGGTGTAAAACCCGCTAATCTTTATGTACTTAGAAAAACAAAAATGCCAGCAAGCTTGATAGAACCGGGGTTTATGGATTACCGGCCAGAAGCTGAGCTTATGGGGAGTCAGGTTTATAGAGAAGAGGTAGCTAAAGAAATCATTGAGGGCGTACTCAAATATTATGGTATTGCGTATAGTATTTCATAAGCTTAAGCATTTCGCTTGACAAAAACGTATAAATTAATTATAATTCCTATAGAATTGGATATAAGTAAAAGACAATGATAAGAAGAGTAAACTTTTGCTGAAACTTATAAGAGAGCCGAGGAAGCTGAAAATCGGTAGCGATGCATTTGTTGAAGAACATCTTGGAGTTTCTAATCGAAAGGCGTAAGCCAAGTAGGCTTAGACGGGTTAGACCGTTATATCTAGAACGTATCGAGTAATTATCCGTACGTTTTTGAGAGGATTTAAATAGTCGCTATTTAAATCAATTAGGGTGGCAACGCGAGTTAACCTTCGTCCCTTTGTTAGGGGTGGAGGTTTTTTTATGCGTTTAATTATAAGGAGGAGTACCTAATGAAATTACAATTACCACAAAGCTACAAGTCAAAACTAGATTTAAAAGAAACAGAAATAGCTATCAAGAAACTAAAGGATTATTTTGAAAATGCGCTAGCTTATGAGCTTTACTTAACACGGGTTTCTGCACCATTATTTGTTAAGCCAGGAACCGGTTTAAATGACAACTTAAATGGTGTAGAAAGAGCTGTTGGTTTTGATATTTTAGATGATAATGGGGCTTATGCTGAAGTTGTTCACTCTCTTGCAAAGTGGAAGCGTATGGCACTTGGCAGATATAAATTTGATGTAAATGAAGGACTATATACCGATATGAACGCTATAAGAAGAGATGAAGAACTTGATAACCTACATTCTTTATATGTAGATCAATGGGACTGGGAAAAAGTTATTTCAAAAGACATGCGCACAGAAGATTTTCTAAAACGCACGGTAAAGAAAATTTATAATGCTTTTTTAAAAACAGAAAAATATATTACAACAGAGTATCCTGACCTTGAAAGATGGCTTCCAGCTGAAATAACTTTTATAACGACGCAAGAACTTCTAGATAAATATCCAAGTTTCTCAGTTAAAGCGAGAGAAGATGCAATATGTGAAGAGAAGAAGGCTGTCTTTATCATGAACATAGGTGGCGCTTTATCAAATGGTGAAAAGCACGATGGAAGAGCACCAGACTATGACGACTGGGGACTTAATGGTGATATTGTATTCTGGAATCCTATTTTAAAGTGCGCATTTGAACTTTCATCTATGGGTATAAGAGTTGATGAAACCACTCTTGTTAAACAATTAGAAATAAGAGGCTGCAGCGAAAGAGCTGAGATGGACTTCCATAAAAAGATTATTAGTAAAACTTTACCCTACACCATTGGCGGAGGCATAGGTCAATCAAGAATCTGCATGTATTTCTTACAAAAAGCTCATATTGGAGAAGTGCAAGCTTCTATATGGCCAGATGAAATGATAAAAACATGTGAAGAGAATCATATTATATTACTATAATATGAATTAATACAACTAATAAAAAAAGGCTTTCTCAAAAAGTACATTACTTTTTGAGAAAGCCTTTTTTAGCATAGATCAACGTATAAAATATCATAAAAGATGCAAAATAACTCTATATATAGAAACCAATTAATAAATTTCATTTGGTAGTGGCAAGTCTCCGTGCTTGCCTTGTTTTAAACCCGGCAGGCACGGAGACCTGCCACTACGGTGGTGTTAGATTAAAAGAGGAGTTGTTGTCATGCTGGTAAGTAGCTTAGTAGCCATTGCATCAGGTATTTTGATGAGCATTCAAGGCGTTTTTAATACACGTACAACTGAAAAAGCAGGGATGTGGCTTACAAATAGTATTGTACATATGACTGGGTTAGTATTTTGTCTTGCCATATTATTCTTTGTAAAGGATGCAAACATTGAGGGGTTAAAGACAGTTAATAAGCTTTATTTATTAGGAGGCGTTCTTGGGGCAGGTATTGTCTACACCGTTATTATTTCAATAGGTAAGCTAGGGCCTGCCTACGCTATTATGATTATACTCGTTGCACAAGCTTTTGCATCCTATTTAATAGAACTTTTCGGTTTATTTGGGACAGAAAAAGTACCTTTTCTATGGACAAAAGTTCTTGGAGTTGCGATAATGGTAGGAGGAATTATTGTTTTCCAATGGAAAAAGTAATGAACAAAGATTAAGCGGAGAGGAATCGATGATGATCAAACATAAAGTAAGCATTATAGGGGCCGGGATGGTTGGATCGGCGACAATGATGGCAATATTAAACTCCAGTCTAGTCGCAGAAATTGTACTTATTGACCAAAATGAGGAAAAAGCTGAGGGAGAAGCACTAGATGCTTTTCATACCACTTCCTTTTCCTATGTACCTAATGTACTAATTAGAAAAGGCACCTATGAAGATTGTAAGGATTCACAAATTATCGTGATGACTGCAGGACCTAGTGTAAAGCCAGGACAAAAGTTAGATCGAAGGATCCTTATAGAAACAAATGCAAATATTACAAGATCTGTTATGAAAGAGATTATTCGTTTCACAAAGGAAGCTATTATTATCTTTGTATCGAACCCAGTGGATATCCTTACCTTTATTGCACAAAACGAATTTGATTACCCTAAGCATAAAATAATAGGGACAGGAACCTTGCTTGACACTGCACGTATGAGGCGCATTATAGGAGAATACTTTTTAGTAGATACCAAAAATGTACATGGCTATGTTCTAGGTGAACATGGAGAGAGTGCCTTTATTACTTGGAGTTTATGTAATCTAGGAGGTATTCCTATTGATAGGTGCGCACAAAAATTTAATAAAGAAGTTATTGATAAAGAAAAAATTCTAAAAGACGTGAAAGACGCGGGCATGAAAATACTCTTAGCAAAAGGCTACACGAATTATGGGGTAGCAGAGAGTGTAGCTAGAATTGTTAAAGCAATTAGTTTAAATGAACTCAGCATACTGCCTGTTTCTACCACACTTATCGGAGAGTATGGCATAAAAGATGTAGCCATTAGTGTACCTTGTATTATAGGACAAGATGGTATTAAAGAAATTTTAGATATTCCGCTGAGCGACATAGAAAGAAGTCAGTTTATTGCAAGTGGCACAAGTGTTAAAGAGGCAATGAAACAATCTGGTACCATATAAAACATGATAAATAGTAAAAAGAATCAATCGAAGAGGCAAGAAGGCAGGCACAGAGACCTGCCACTACGTGGTAATAATACAATCACCCATGTAGTGGCAGGTCTCTGCGCCTGCCTATCTCTAATAGTTTAGTATACTTTCAATTTGACCATGAACTAATTTTAAAAGTCTTTGATTAGAAGACCCACGGTATCTTAAATTTTCATCTGCATAAGCCTCTAAATACTTCCCGTCTACAAGTATATCTATAAAAGGCAGGAGCTTCGCCTTAGCTGAATCTAGAAGAAGCGCTTCATATAAATAACCAGTATAGGCCCAAACGGAGAGACCAAGCTTTTTAAGCTCTTGTAATAAGGGGAGTAAAGAGGCGCACTGCTCAAAGGGTTCGCCGCCGGATAGTGTAACACCATCAATTAAATCTATATTTTTTATAATCTTAGAAATAATATCAGAAACCAAGATGTCTTCGCCGTACTTAAAATCTTGCATTTCTGTATTATGACACCCGTGGCAGTTGTGACTGCAACCAGATAAAAATAAAACACTTCTAAATCCCACGCCGTTAACAGTAGAATGTTCTAAAAAACCAGCAACGCGTAGTATATACTTAGGTTCAGACATTTGTATAGGTGTTTTTGCTGCTGCCATCGTGAGAGAGTCTGTCACGTCTTTCAGCCACCTTACCACTACCAAACCGCTCATCTAGGCTAAGATACCCTGTCACACGACTTATGCCTTGAATATTTTTACTGGCACAATGAGGACATGTTTTAGAGTGCTCATTGATGTAAGTACCACAATTTTTACAGTATCTAAGATGAAAATTAATACCTATATAACTAATATTAGAATGCTCATAAGCATAAGTAATAATTTTTTCTATGGTTTCACCTGTAGGATAACCGTCTACTTCAATGTAACTAATATGGCCAGCATTACACATTTTATGAAAAGGTGCTTCAAGCTGTACTTTATCAGGAATGGAGATCGCAAAGCCAACAGGGACATGAAAGCTATTCGTATAATAATCTTTATCTGTAACACCTTTTATGATGCCGTACTTCGTGCGGTCCTGAAGGATGAATTTACCGCTAAGTCCTTCAGCAGGAGTGGCATAACAACTCCAGTTCATTTGCGTATCAGAAGTTGTTTTATCAGTAAAGTCTCTGATACGCTGAACAATGTGATAACCAAGTTCACGCGCTTCTAAGGATGCCCCATGATGCGCACCTAGAAGGGCTGTAAGTGTTTCAGCAAGACCAATAAACCCAATAGACCATGACCCATTTTTAAGAATAGGATCAATACTATCGTTAGGCTTAAGTCCCTCAGAACCCATCATAAGTCCTTCACCTACTACAAAAGGCATATCTTTAACTTTCAGCTTTTTAAGAACGCCGTAGCGATGAAGAAGAGAATCTTTAGCGAGGTTAAGTTTTTCATCTAAAAGTTCCCAAAACTTATCGACATCTCCTTTTGCATCAATACCAATACGAGGAAGATTAAGGGTAGTTGGTGCATTATTACCACGTCTATTAGGGCCTTCTTCGCCATTAATATTAGAACAGATATAAGTTCGGCAGCCCATTGTAGCAGGAAGGATCCCTTTATTGTAATAATATAAATTAAAGTCTGCATCTAAATTCATAAAAGTTGGGTTCATGCGTGAACTAGCAACCTTGCAGGCAAGCTCAAATAGATAGTGATAAGGATCTTCTTTTCCTCTGTTTACGCCGTTTTTAACTCTAAAAATAATGTTAGGGAATATAGGTTGTTCATTTTTCCCAAGGCCTTTTTCATATTCTTCAAGAAAAATTTGGCATACTAAAGCCGCATCATCTGAAAGCGGAATACCAATGTTTAGGCTGCTAAAAGGGACTTGAGATCCAGCTCTTGAATGCATCGTATTTAAGTTATAAACAATACCTTGCATAGCTTGCCTTACACGTACAATGAGCTTGTTCTGTACAAAAGTATTAAAAGCCTCTTCTCCCAAAGATGCTATAAGAGATACATACTCAGAAGCAATTTCGTCTCTAGTAGACCCAACATAGGGTCCCATATCATTATCAAAGTTGACATGAGATTGTCCACCAAACATATCATTTTGTGAGGCCTGAAGAAGGATACACGATAGTTCAGCAGCGGTTTCTATTCTTTTAGGTTTCCTGATGGTACCATAGCCTGTATTAAAACCATTTTCAAATATTTTGCCAGTATCAATATGTAAACAGTTTGTTGTTAAATTATAGCTATCTAAATCATGATAATATAAATCCCCAAGCTCATGTAATTTTGCAAGTTCTTTAGGCATTTTAGACAGGTTATGCCATTTATTGGTCTCACTAGCGATGCGAAGCAATTTAGAGGAAAAATTATTGCCTACATTGGCGTTATCTCTGTCCGTTTCGACGCCTATATTATGGACTGTATCCATCAGTTCAGATTTTAAATCACGGATATGGGTTCTTTCTTTACGGTAGTTAGAATAGGAGTTTTTAATATCTATTAATTTAAGATCTATCAGTGTATCTTCAATAAGATCTTGTATTTGCTCCACAGTAATTTCATATTTATAGGACTCTCTAATACGATTTTCTACTTCTTTTGAGACAGATGTGATGTCTTGATCAAGATTTAGGTTTTTGGCCGAGCGTATAATTGCATTATTAATTTTAGATAGATCAAAGCTGACCTTTCTCCCATCACGTTTAATGACATAGTACTTCATTAAAACTTCCCCCTTAATATTAATAAAATCATTGGTAATACTGATATGTACAACATGTGCTTAATGAGACACTAATACTATACTATATGTTGCATGTAAAAATGACAAGAAAGTACTTTGAAACTTTTTTGTCAATAGATTTAATAAAAAAATAAAAATAAGTCATAAGCGCTGATTTTAAAAATAGGATAATATAAATAAGAAAGATAGGTTACAATTCGTGCATTGTATTGTAAAATAAAGAGAGAAGACCTAAATGATATGAAGGAGACTAACTATGAATACATATGTGGTTGTGGATATAGAAACAACAGGGGCACACCCCCTTAATAGTGATATTATAGAAATTGGGGCAGTCTATATAGAAAATGGCAAGGTTATAGAGACCTTTAATAAGCTTATTTGTCCAAATCAAGAAATACCGCCTTTCATTACTTCTATAACAGGTATTACAAATAGTATGGTTAAATACGAGCCGCCTATTGAGATAGTTATGCCGCAGTTTCTAGATTTTTGCAGAGATGTTCCTTTAATGGGACATAATATTATTCTTTTTGATTATAGAATGCTCAAAGTAAAAGCAACAAACTTAGGGATACCTTTTGAAAAAAAGGGGATAGATACATTAGTGATCGCAAGGAAAATGTTGAAGGAATTGCCGAGTAGAAAGCTAGGGGATTTATGTGAACACTATCATATTGTTTTAGAAAATGCACATAGAGCCTATCATGATGCTTTTGCTACCTATGAACTTTATGTGAAGTTACAACAAGAATTTTTTAATCAGGAGCCCAAACTTTTTGAGGCAACGCTTATGGAGTGGGAGATTCCAAAACATGTGCCCCTTACTCAAAGGCAAAAAAGCTATTTGTTAAGCTTATGTAGTAAGCACGATATTACTTTAAAAGAGAATATAGATTCACTTACAAAATCGGAGTGCAGCAAAATGATTGATACAATCATCCTGAAATATGGAAAAATATAAAAAATTCAATGGTTAATAATTAAAGCACTTCTAGCATAAATATAATAGAGAAGAACAAATGCTCAAAGTCTAAAGAAATAGATTTTGAGCATTTTATTATTTTAAAGAGGTGGTTTATGAGAATTGTAATAAATCCTGTTGATAATGTGATCGTAAGAAATTATATTTTACAGAGTTACCAGACTATAGATTTCTTCAGGAGAACTTATCCGAATCTTTTATTTGAAAGTATTGCTAGACAGATTTTTAATGTAGAAGTACCGCAAGGATCAGAACCGGAAATTGAGAGACTAAGAGGTCAAGCGAATCTTTTAGAAGTACCGACGTTGTATGGTCTTAATGCAAGGGAAGCACTCATTGATGCTAATATTTTAATGTTTCATGATTATCCTTTTGGAGAGCTTCGTGGCAATAATATTATCATTGGTTTTGTAGATACGGGGATTGATTATACCCATAAAGTTTTTCAAAATGCTGATAATACTACTAGAATAGTACGGATATGGGATCAAACACTACCAGGAAACCCACCACCTGGCTATCTGTATGGTTCGCAGTATACAGAAGAAGACTTGAATAGGGCAATTCAGTCTGGTAATCCCTATGAGATTGTGCCAACTAGGGATGATATAGGACATGGAACGTTTTTAGCAGGAGTTGCAGCAGGTGATGATAAAACAGGTAACAATGAATACCGAGGTGGGGCGCCTGATGCACTTATTGCAATGGTCAAATTAAGACCTGCTACAGACAATCTTAAAGCATACTATTTGGTTAGAGAAGAGGCTATTGCCTATCAAGAAAATGATTTTATAGCCGGTATTAGTTATCTTCTGCAAATAGCCTTGGAGCTTCAGAAACCACTTGTTATTTGTGTAGGAATGGGAAATAATACTGGAGCACATGATGGAACAGCCATCGTAGAAAGATATTTAAATTCACTAAGTGTGACTGAAAAGCTTGTTATATTAGTTGCGGCCGGCAATGAAGCAAATAGTGGACACCACTTTTCAGGGAAGATAGCAACTGGAGAAATCCAAAATGTAGAAATGAATGTATCAGAAGGAGAAAAGGGTTTTTTTCTAAATGTTTGGGGTACTCAATCGGATAGACTTGCCGTGTCTATGAGAAGCCCTGTAGGTCAAGTTATTGAGAAGGTGCCACTTGTTCCAGAGCGTGCACGAACCTACAAGTTTAGTCTTGAACAAACGGTCATTACTGTTATTTATAACTATCCTGAACCACAAACCGGGGGAGAAAATATCATTATAAGGTTTGAAAATCCTACACCAGGGCTCTGGGCGCTATCAATTTATGGGGAAGAAATAATCCAAGGCTTTTATAATATGTGGCTTCCGAGAAGTGGTTTTATAGGAGAAGAAACCAGGTTTTTAAGATCAGATGCACTTGTGACTGTAGGTATTCCTGGAACAGGAGAAAACATGATTACAATAGGAGCTTATGATTATATTGACCAAAGTGTTTATGTGGGTTCTGGAAGAGGGCCGGCAGCAGATAACCAGATGAAACCAGAAATTATTGCCCCGGGAGTTAATATAGAAGGGCCTAGAGTCGGAGGAGGTTATACAACTTTTGTAGGAACAAGTTCAGCAGCAGCTGTAACAGCATCTGCTGCAGCACTTCTTATGCAATGGGCAGTTGTAAAAGGGAATTTGCAGCAAATGAACACAAGAGTTGCTAGAGGTATACTCATAAGAGGTGCTGCAAGAAGAAGAGGGGCAGTCTATCCAAATCCTGCAGAAGGATATGGTAGATTAGACCTTAGAGGGAGTATAACGAGCATATAGAACATGCAAGCATAGAGTAAGGGGGTAACGATGGAAGTTATTGTGCAGCATGAACATAAAGCAAGTAGCTACTTAGGACAATATGCAACACACATAGAACATCTTAGCAATAGTCATAAGATACTAGAGATAGAAGAAAAATACTTACCATGGCTAAGCGAGATAGCAACTTACATAGAACCAAGCTTTGCTATTAGGTTAGGGAAAGAAGACACCATAAGTGAAGCACTTTTAGATGGT
>Ga0123336_10003294_pt1 | contig 13595 bp, 11 predicted proteins | sample SSSSmetaG_FD_96466 | JGI IMG/M metagenome (GOLD analysis project Ga0123336, IMG submission 96466) | Glacier valley bacterial and archeal communities from Borup Fiord, Nunavut, Canada, to study Microbial Dark Matter (Phase II) - ​SSSS metaG | ecosystem: Environmental > Aquatic > Freshwater > Ice... | reverse complement strand
CGCCGCCTGATGATCAACCTGCTGGACAACGCCTTGCGCTACGCCAGCCAGTCCAGCCACGCGATTGAAATTGCCACGCTGATGCCCACCGACGGCCAAGCCCGCTTGTCAGTCTGGAGTGACGGCGCGCCGCTGGAGAAAACGGTACAAACGCATTTGTTTGAACCTTTTTTCACCTCTGAAAGCCGCTCCAGTGGCTTGGGCCTGTATATTTGTAGGGAGCTGTGCGAACGCTATGGCGCGCTGATCGGCTACCAAAGAACAAGCCGCGGTATGGTGCAGGGCAATGAATTTTTTGTGCTGTTTAAACTGGCGAACACCGCACCTTCCAGCTCGCGTCCAGCACTTGATGATCTGTTTGACTAACCCCTATGCCCCCGAACGCCACCCCCCACGCCGTCACCTCGCATCCGCAGCCTGCGCACATTCTGGTGATTGACGACGAGCCCGATCTGCGCACGCTGTATGAGCTGACCTTGCTGCGCGAAGGCTACAGGGTTGAAGCCGCCGGTGATCTGGCGCAGGCTCGCCAGTTGCTCAAAGACGTACAGTTTGATGCCATCATCACCGACATGCGGCTACCCGACGGTTTGGGGCTGGAACTGCTGCGCGAGATGGTGAAAGAGCAGCGTACCGAGCGTTGTGTAGTGATCACGGCGCATGGCTCGGCCGACAACGCGGTGGAGGCTTTGAAGGCCGGCGCTTTTGACTACCTCACAAAGCCTGTCGACCTCAAACAGTTTCGCAGTGTGGTGGCATCCGCCATTCAAAGCGCCAAGACACTGGAAGCGTCACCAACACCCGCCGAATTTGCGGCAAGCCCGACGGAGGCCACAAGGCGTGCGCCTGCCGCCTTGAAACGCAAATTGGCACAAACCCCATCAGCCATTGAACGATTGGTCGGGCATTCGACCAGCATGCAGGCAGTCAAGACACGCATCACGAAAGTGGCGGGCAGCATGGCACCGGTTTTGATACAGGGCGAGTCCGGCACTGGCAAAGAGCTGGTGGCCAGGGCCGTGCATGACTGCAGTCACCGCGCCAGCGGCCCGTTTGTGGCGGTTAACTGTGGCGCTATTCCTGAGAACCTGCTGGAGGCCGAATTTTTTGGCGCACGCAAAGGCGCCTACACCGGCTCAGCACAAGACCGAGTGGGTTATTTTCAGGCAGCGCAAGGCGGCACGCTTTTTTTAGACGAGATCGGTGATCTGCCCTTTGTCATGCAGTCCAAGTTGCTGCGCGCTATTCAGGAAAGGGTGGTGAGGCCGCTGGGCTCGTCGCAAGAAGATGTGGTCGATGTGCGCGTCGTGAGCGCTTCACATAAAGAGCTGGGTGAAGAAGTCGCCGCCAAACGTTTTCGACAGGACCTGTACTACCGGCTCAATGTCATCGTGATTGATATCCCTCCGCTTCGCGAACGGCTAGATGACTTGCCCGAACTGTGCGAGTCGCTGCTGGCCAGGATTTGCAAAGAGTCTGGCTTTGCTGTGCCCATGTTGACGGCTTGCGTGCTGGACCAACTTCGTGTACACGCTTTTAACGGCAATGTGCGTGAGCTCGAAAATATATTGCACCGGGCGGTGGCACTCAGTGAAGGTGGTGAACTGCTGCTAGACACGCCAAGCCAACCCAAAAACCCGATTCTCGACATCCTTGACGTGCCGACCAAGGTACAGCTGATAGCGCTGCCCGAGAACCTGCAGGACTACCTGGATGCGCAAGAGCGCGGGATTTTGTGCCGGGTATTGCAGGACACGCGCTACAACCGTACCGCAGCCGCCAGTAAATTGGGCATGAGCCTGCGCCAGATCCGTTACCGCATTGCGCGCCTGAATATTGCCATGCCTGATGGCGACGTGGGCAGTGACAGCGCCGATGACAATGTTTGAAGCATCAACTGATGCAGCGCCCGCTGCCAGGCCATGGCAAAACGGCTGGTATCGATATGCGAGGCGACTCGAATCACCGAATTTTGGGCTGCGGCCAGATCATGCACACATCGACCTGATCGTTGTTCATTCCATCAGCCTGCCGCCTGGCGACTATGACAACCACAACGTTCAGCGCTTGTTCACCAACCAGCTTGATTGGGAGGAGCATGCCTACTTTCAAAGCATACGTGGCCTACAGGTGTCGTCGCACTTCTTCATCAGTCGCGAGGGTGAACTGTGGCAATTTGTGAGTTGCGATGCACGTGCCTGGCATGCCGGGCAGTCCAGCTACCGGGGCCGCGCCAACTGCAATGACGACTCAATTGGCATTGAACTTGAAGGCCTGGAAGGTAGCACCTTTGAAGAGCCGCAGTACGAGACCTTGACGTCCCTGTGCAGCGCCCTGATGGCGCAATTCCCAATTGCGCATGTGGCCGGACATGAGCACATCGCACCTGGCCGCAAAGAAGATCCGGGGCCAGGTTTTGACTGGCTGCTGTTGCAGCGCAGTGCTGCGCTGGCTGACGCAGTGATGCCCAAATCAGGCACGAAGCGAAGTTAATCAAGCCCTGGTCCAACACAACGCTGGGTGCACCGCCTTTATCCTAGGGTTTTAACTGATCTGGTGGACGCACAAAGGCTTGCAACCGGGCGCCACTCGGCGCATTGACAGGCTTAAAAACACCTTAAATACGTAAGCAACTGTTTTAGTGAAAATTCACATCAAAAACACTACATCTAGTGCTTGAATTCCTTTCAGACCCTAGGTATAGTGTGTGAACTATTTGACATTTGATGTGTTCATTGTGTTTTTAGAGTCATCAAAAGCCCGTCTGCCACTGCTTCAAATTTTGTTTCGCAACAGTAGACAACGGCAAGCAATGGCCACAAGCCATGCAGGTTGACCCCATAGACAGCCACATCAAACGCGACGAACAAACAACGCCAATAAGTCTATAAAACAAGCCAAGAGGATGCCCATGCAAACAGCGCAACATACCAGCCCAATCACTACCACCAGCATGCCCGCCTTCACACCCGGCAGCACCACCAGCCCCAGCACCCAGGCCAACCCTTTTAGCAATTACCAGATCATCCGCCGCAATGGCGCGGTGGTGCCGTTTGAGCCGAACAAAATCGCCGTGGCGATGATGAAGGCCTTTTTGGCCGTACATGGCACGCAGGGTGCGGCATCGGCCAGCGTGCGCCAGACGGTTGACGAACTGACCCAAGCTGTGATGCGCGCCATGATGCGCTCGCGCCCAAGTGGCGGCACCTTTCATATTGAAGACGTGCAAGACCAGGTCGAGCTGGGCCTCATGCGCGGTGGTCACCACGAGATTGCACGTGCTTATGTGCTGTACCGCGAAAAGCGCACCCAAGAACGCGCCCGCCAGCCGCAAGCCCAAGCACCAGCGGCCACGCTGATTCACGTCATGGACGGCGGCAAAAAAGTCGCGCTCGATATTCGCAACCTGCAAGCACTGATTGAAGCGTCATGCGCCAACCTGGGTGCTGATGTCAAGCCCGACCCAATCGTGGCGGAGACCATGCGCAATCTGTACGACGGCGTGCCGATTGACGAGGTCTACAAGGCATCCATTCTGGCGGCGCGTACGCTGATTGAAAAAGACCCGGACTACACCTATGCCACAGCGCGCCTCTTGATGCACACCATTCGCCGCGAAGTGCTGGGCGAAGAAGTGGCGCATGAAGAAATGCAAACCCGCTACGCAGAGTACTTTCCAGGCTTCATCGCCAAGGGTGTGCAAAACGAGTTGCTTGATGAAAAGCTGCAGCAGTTTGACTTGACTCGTCTGGGTGCGGCGCTGAAGCCCGAGCGCGATTTGCAATTTGACTACCTTGGTTTGCAGACTTTGTTTGATCGCTACTTCTTGCACGTGCGCAAGCAGCGCATTGAGCTGCCACAAGCTTTCTTCATGCGTGTGGCCATGGGCTTGTCGCTTAATGAGATCAACCGCGAAGAGCGCGCGATTGAGTTTTATGAAATTTTGTCGTCGTTTGACTTCATGTCGAGCACGCCAACGTTGTTCAATGCAGGTACGCTGCGTTCGCAACTGTCATCGTGTTACCTGACCACCGTTGCGGATGACCTGGGCGGTATTTACGATGCCATCAAAGAAAACGCACTGCTGTCTAAGTTTGCAGGCGGCCTGGGCAACGACTGGACACCCGTGCGCGCCCTGGGTGCACATATCAAAGGAACTAACGGCGAATCACAGGGTGTCGTGCCTTTCCTGAAAGTCGTTAACGACACTGCTGTTGCGGTTAATCAGGGCGGCAAGCGCAAGGGCGCTGTTTGTGCCTACCTGGAAACCTGGCACCTGGACATTGAAGAGTTTCTGGAGCTGCGCAAAAACACCGGCGATGACCGCCGCCGCACGCACGACATGAACACCGCCAACTGGATTCCTGACCTTTTCATGCGTCGCGTGATGGAGAAAGGCAGCTGGACTTTGTTCTCGCCAAACGATACGCCCGACCTGCACGACAAGTTTGGCATGGACTTTGAAAAGGCCTATACCGCCTACGAAGCCAAAGCTGAGCGTGGTGAGATCAAGCCATCCCGCAAACTGCAAGCGACCGACATGTGGCGCAAGATGTTGTCGATGCTGTTTGAAACCGGCCACCCCTGGATCACTTTCAAGGACGCCTGCAACGTGCGCTCGCCACAGCAGCACGCGGGCGTGGTGCATTCGTCGAATCTGTGTACTGAGATCACGCTGAACACAAGCGACACCGAGACCGCTGTTTGTAACCTCGGCTCGGTCAATCTGGTTCAGCACTTGAAGACCTTGCCTGACGGCGCCAAAGTGCTGGACCACGACAAGCTGGAAAAAACCATCACCACCGCCATGCGCATGCTGGACAACGTGATTGACATCAATTACTACGCAGTGAAAAAAGCGCGTGATTCCAACATGCGGCATCGCCCAGTCGGCCTGGGCATCATGGGGTTTCAGGACTGCCTGTATGAGCTGCGCGTCCCTTACGCATCACAAGAAGCGGTCGAGTTTGCCGACAAGTCGATGGAAGCCGTTTGCTACCACGCCTACTGGGCATCAACCGAATTGGCCAAAGAGCGCGGCAAGTACGCCAGCTATAAGGGCTCCCTATGGGATAAAGGCGTCTTGCCGCTGGATACGCTGGACATGCTGCTTGAAGCGCGTGGCGGTTACGTGGAAGTTGATCGTTCAGCGTCGCTGGACTGGGATGCCCTGCGCAAGAAGATTGCACAGGACGGCATGCGCAATTCCAATTGCGTCGCTATCGCTCCCACCGCTACCATCTCCAACATCATCGGTGTAGATGCCTGTATTGAGCCGTGCTTTGGCAATCTGTCGGTCAAGTCCAACTTGTCTGGCGAGTTCACTGTCATCAACCATTACCTGGTACGTGACCTGAAACGTCTGGGCCTGTGGGACGACGTGATGGTGGTAGACCTGAAACACTTCGACGGCTCGCTGCGCCCGATTGACCGCGTACCGCAAGAAATCAAGGCGTTGTATGCCACTGCGTTTGAAGTAGAAACGTCGTGGATTGTGGAGGCCGCTTCGCGTCGCCAGAAATGGATTGACCAGGCACAGTCATTGAATATTTACATGGCGGGTGCGTCTGGTAAAAAACTCGACGAAACCTACAAACTCGCCTGGTTGCGCGGCCTGAAGACCACCTACTACCTGCGCACACAAAGCGCTACGCATGCAGAGAAATCAACGGTGACAGCTGGCAAGATGAACTCTGTGGCGTCAAGCACAGCCACTGCCGCAAGCAGAATGAGCGCGCTTGACAAAGCCGCTCATGCTGCAGCGGCGCAAATGGACGCAACGCCTGCTACCGACATCAAGTTTTGCGCGATTGATGACCCTGGCTGCGAAGCTTGCCAGTAAAAACGAATAGCATGCATGCGTGCAAATTTCGATGTATCACTGACGATGAATCATTGACGATGTAAATGAGCAACACAAATTGGTAGCGATGTGAATGAATACTTTTCATTTTGTATCGCTGCTTTCATAATCATGAAGTATTGGAAACAACTATGCTGACCTGGGACGAAGAAGTCAAACCATCACTGCAAAATTCTCTAAACAGTGGCATTCCGCGCAGCCGCGAGGTAGAGTTTGCGCAAATTTCCACTGTTCAATCAGAACCACAAGCGCAGCCAGCTACACGCATGCTAAATGACGGCGCAGTGGTTGCAGCCACACCGACCAACACAGAAGCGTTGGCACCAATGGTTGCTGTGCCAGCCGTTATGAAGCGTGTCAAGGCTTCAGACAAGCGCATCATCAACGGCCAAACCGACGTCAACCAGTTGGTGCCTTTCAAATACAAATGGGCTTGGGAAAAATATTTGGCGACTTGCGCCAACCACTGGATGCCGCAAGAAGTCAACATGACACGCGACATCGCTTTGTGGAAAGACCCAAACGGTTTGACTGAGGACGAGCGCCGCCTGGTGAAACGCAACCTGGGCTTTTTCGTCACGGCCGACTCACTGGCCGCTAACAACATCGTGCTGGGCACTTACCGCCACATCACCGCACCTGAATGCCGTCAGTTTTTGTTGCGTCAGGCTTTTGAAGAAGCTATTCATACCCACGCTTACCAGTACATCACTGAGTCTTTAGGCCTGGATGAAGCCGAGATATTCAACGCCTACAACGAAGTGCAATCCATCAAGGACAAGGACCAGTTTCTGATTCCGTTCATTGAAGTTATTTCCAATCCCAACTTCAAAACCGGAACGCACGAAGCTGACCAGACCCTACTCAAGTCCTTGATTGTGTTTGCCTGCCTGATGGAAGGCCTGTTTTTCTACGTTGGTTTCACGCAGATTTTGGCACTCGGTCGGCAAAACAAAATGACCGGCGCTGCCGAGCAATACCAATATATTTTGCGTGACGAGTCCATGCACTGCAACTTTGGCATCGACTTGATCAACCAGCTAAAACTTGAAAATCCCGGCTTGTGGACAGCCGAGTTCAAAGCCGAGATCAAGGCGCTGTTCATGCAAGCCGTTGAACTGGAATACCGTTACGCCGAAGACACCATGCCGCGCGGCGTGCTGGGGCTTAACGCATCCATGTTCAAAGGCTACCTGCGCTACATCGCCAACCGCCGTGCCACGCAGATTGGCCTTGAGACACTTTTCCCGAATGAGGAAAATCCGTTTCCGTGGATGAGCGAAATGATTGACCTGAAGAAGGAACGCAACTTCTTTGAAACCCGCGTGATTGAGTACCAGTCCGGTGGTGCCCTGTCGTGGGATTAACACTGAACTGATCAAGATCTGACTAACTACTATGTTTTTTAGAATTGCAATGACCAGCAGCCGCACCAAAGAGTGTGCGTCGGGCATTGCTCCGGTGTTCGCAGTGCTGGGCCCGGTTATCCGTTGGCCCAACACCGCGAATCGCTTTGCGTACTCCAAACGCGAAGTGCTCTTTGCAACGTAAGAAGGAGAAAACTATGGCAACTGCGAAAAAACCTGCGGCTAAAAAAGCTGCACCAGCGAAGAAAGCCCCTGCAAAAAAAGTAGCCGCTAAAAAAGCGCCTGCTAAAAAAGCACCGGCTAAAAAAGTAGTGGCGAAAAAAGCACCGGCTAAAAAAGCCGCTGCCAAAAAAGCGCCAGCTAAAAAAGCACCAGCGAAGAAAGTAGCTGCTAAAAAAGCACCGGCCAAAAAAGCCGCTGCCAAAAAAGCACCAGCGAAGAAAGCCGCAGCCAAGAAAGTAGCGAAAAAACCCGCTGCGAAGAAAGCCGCGAAAAAACCCGCTGCCAAGAAAGCTGCGAAAAAACCCGCTGCCAAAGCACCCGCTGCACCGGCTGCCCCTGCGGCTCAGACAACTCTGAACCCGCAAGCTGCCTGGCCGTTTCCAACAGCCAGCAAGCCGTAAGCAGTAAGGTACTTCTGCTTGAAAAGCCCAGCATCAGTGATGCCGGGCTTTTTTTTGCGCGATTGAATTGTTTGCTATTTGAGTTTGCTATTTAAAAATGAGCTGCTCACGCACATATTTATTAGGCTGCAGCGTCATTTCATGAGTTTTTAAGCGGTTTTGAACGCTTCCAGCGTGTAATTTTGCCCACCACGGTACGCAATCTTGTGTGCCCCCACGCGGTTGCCCAGCTCAGCGCAACGCACCAAAGGCCAGCCTTGCTCCAGGCCAAACAACAAGGCACCGCGAAACGCATCACCGCAACCGGTCGGGTCAATCACCTCAGCTGCTTTGACAGGTGCAACCAGCGTTTTTTTACCGCTTACCCACACCTCAGAGCCCTCTGCGCCCAGCGTAACGATCAGGCCTTCTACTTTGCGCGACAACTCGGCGCATGACAAACCAGTACGGTCGCACAGCAGTTTGGCTTCGTAGTCGTTCACGGTCACCCAGGTAGCCAGATCAACAAAATGTGTCAGCTCTTTACCGTCAAACATCGGCAAGCCCTGACCTGGGTCAAACACAAATGGGATATTGGCGGCCTTGAATTGCTCGGCATGTTGCAGCATGGCATCGCGCCCGTCGGGAGACACAATGCCCAGTTTGATGTCACTGCGCGCCACGATGTGGGTGATGTGCGCCTGCATCATCGCGCCGGGGTGAAACGCCGTGATCTGGTTGTTGTCGCGGTCGGTCATGATCATGGCTTGTGCGGTGTAGTTGTCAGCCACCTCGCGGACAAATTCAGTGCTGATGCCCATCGTCTTCATTCTGGCGGCGTAGTCAACGCCATCGCTGCCAATAGTCGCCATGGGCAAGGGTATGCCGCCCAGTTGTTTGAGAGCGTAGGCAATATTGCCAGCGCAACCGCCAAATTCACGCCGCAAGGTCGGTACCAAAAAAGACACATTCAGGATGTGTAGTTGCTCGGGCAGGATTTGCTCGGCAAAGCGACCCTCAAAGTTCATGATGGTGTCAAAGGCCAAGGAACCACAAATTACAGCAGGCATAAAGTTATTTTAAAAAGTTAAGGATAAAAAGCGAGCAAGCGATAGCCAGCGACGCGTGAGGCAGAAGCTTCGACCTGGATCTGCAAAGTCAGGGTGCCTGAAAATTCAGATGCTGCACCCAGCATGCCATTGGTGCTGCCAAATTGGGCAGGTGCCAAAACACGGCGCACAAGCGCCTGATCCTGGGTGTCTGTCAGCGTGACTTCCAGCGACGGCATGGCCAAAGCTGTGCCGCCTGTGTTTTTAATGACAAAACCCAAACGGTAAGCGCCTGTCTCGTTGACTTTGTTGAACGAAGAACTGTCAATTACCAGCGCCTCAATACGCCGGGCAGGACCCACATCGCAGGCCAATCGTGCGCACAGCTCCGCCAACCAGGGTTTGAGCCGAGGCTCAAACCCCAACAAGCTGTCGTGCTGCGCCAGGGTAAGTTGCAGCACCAGCAAGCAAGTCAGCAGCAATGCCAGCAGGTTCAAAGCGACGCGCACTAGCGGTTTGCGCCAGAAGGCTTGGCGACGTGCATCGCGCACGAAAGAAACATCTGCTGCTTCAGGCGGCAGTTCACTGGACACATCGTCCATCGCATCAGTGGATGTATGCGCTTTGCTGGAAGGTGACAACGAGGGGGCTGCGTCGACAGCAGCAAGCGTCGCTTTTTCATCAGGCGCCTTTAATGCCGCCGTGACTTCTTCCGCATAGGAGGAATAGCCCGCACTTAACACATCAACTGCCGATGGCGAGGGTTCTAAAACAAGATTGGCCTCGGTAACCGGAGGTGCTTGCAGTGCGTTTTCAGATTGCAGATGCAGTGACGCATCAAAGACATTCGCACATTGCCCACATCGCACCCAGCCCTGAGAGACTTTGAGTTGGTCGGCCACGACGTTGAACATCGTGCCGCAAGCGGGGCAGCGCGTAATCAGGCTCATTTAGCGCTGTATTGTAAGTGGGCGCTGGCAGGCAAATTCAAGTAGCCAGATTCAGTTCACAGACTGGCGGTCATCAGTATCCAACCGTCTTCGCTGTCCGCCACTTGCAGCTCACACCAGGGCGCGTAGGCGGCTTTCAGTTCATCAGCCTGTCTAGCCAAAATACCGGCGAGCACCAACTGCCCGCCCTTGCCGACATGCCCACACAACAAGGGCGCCAGCACTTTAAGAGGCGTCGCCAAAATGTTGGCCAGCACGGTTTTATATTGGCCGCTGGCTTTATCAGGCAAGCCCGCATTGAGCTGCACGTGGTTGGCATCGGCGTTAGCGCGGGTGGCCTGCACGGCGGCTTCGTCAATGTCCACCGCATCGATCTCAAGCGCGCCAAATTTGGCTGTACCAATCGCCAAAATACCTGAGCCGCAACCGTAGTCGAGAACCCTGCCGAGAAAGTGTGCCCCCACGCTCCCGACTTCGTTCGGTTCGCTGCCCCCCAAGGGAGCTGTGCTTGCTAAGGGCGGCCCGTCGCTGCGCACGCTTTGATCAGCGATCCATTTCAGGCACATTCTGGTCGTCGGGTGCGTCCCCGTGCCAAAAGCCAAACCCGGATCGAGCCGAATCACCTGCATGGCCTGGGCCGGCGGCTCGTGCCAGGTGGGCACGATCCAAAACTCTGGCGTGATTTCAACTGGCGCAAACTGCGATTGCGTCAGGCGCACCCAGTCTTGCTCAGGTACGTTTTGAATGGCAACCACGGTGCAATCGGCAAAAAAATCCTGCGCCTTGAGCAGTTCCGCTGCGTCACTGGCCAGTGCCTCGTTGGCAAACAAAGACACAACGCGTGATCGATTCCAGCCCGCTTTGGGTGGCGGCATATCAGGTTCGCCAAACAGGGCTTGCTCGTGGTCGGTGTGCGCATCGGCATCTTCAACCGACACGCTCAGCGCGTCTAGCGCGTCAAGGGAATCGCTGACCGCCTCTACACCGCTTTCAGGAACTAATAAAACCAGCTCAAACACGATAGCTACCGGACACGCTTGCCAAGCCACTCTTCTAAATAATGGATATTCGTTCCGCCATCCATGAACTTGGCGTCCACCATCAGCTCGCGGTGCAGCGCAATGTTGGTGTTGATGCCTTCAACCACTGTCTCAGCAAGTGCCGTGCGCATGCGTGCAAGGGCTTGTTCGCGCGTGTCGCCGTGCACAATGATTTTGCCAATCATCGAGTCGTAATTCGGCGGTACAAAATAGTTGGCATAAATGTGTGAATCGACACGCACACCCGGCCCGCCCGGCGAGTGCCAGGTCGTGATGCGGCCCGGCGAAGGTGTGAACTTGTACGGGTCTTCCGCGTTGATGCGGCATTCAATCGAATGGCCTTTGATCTGAATGTCGCGCTGCACAAATGGCAGCTTTTCACCAGCAGCCACCATGATTTGGGTGCGTACCACGTCAACTCCTGTCACCCACTCGGTCACCGGGTGCTCGACCTGAACGCGGGTGTTCATTTCAATGAAATAAAACTCGCCGTTTTCAAATAAAAACTCAAACGTGCCCGCACCGCGGTAGCCAATTTTTTTTACTGCGGCCACACAGCGCTCACCAATACGTTCAATCAGCTTGCGGGGAATGCCCGGCGCAGGTGCTTCTTCGATGACTTTTTGGTGGCGGCGCTGCATCGAGCAATCACGCTCACCCAGCCAGACCGCATTTTTATGCTGGTCAGCCATGATTTGAATTTCAATGTGCCGCGGGTTCTGGAGGAATTTCTCCATGTACACCTCAGGGTTGCCAAAGGCAGCGCCTGCTTCAGCCTTGGTGGTTTGCACTGCGTGCAGCAAGGCTGCCTCGGTATGTACCACCCGCATGCCGCGCCCGCCGCCGCCGCCGGCGGCTTTGATGATGACCGGGTAACCGACCTGTTTAGCGGTGCGCTTAATGGTGGCTACATCATCAGGCAACGCGCCTTCAGAGCCGGGCACACAAGGCACGCCTGCCTTGATCATGGTTTGCTTGGCCGATACCTTATCGCCCATGATGCGGATCGAGTCCGGAGACGGGCCAATGAATTTGAAACCGCTTTTTTCAACCCTCTCGGCAAAGTCAGCGTTTTCGCTTAAAAAGCCGTAGCCGGGGTGAATCGCCTCGGCATCTGTTACTTCGGCCGCCGAAATAATGGCCGGCATGTTGAGGTAGCTGTCTTTGGACGGTGCGGGGCCGATACACACCGATTCGTCGGCCAGCTTGATGTATTTGGCATCGCGGTCGGCCTCTGAATAAACCATCACCGCCTTGACGCCCAGCTCGCGGCAGGCGCGCTGGATACGCAGGGCGATCTCTCCCCGATTCGCAATCAGTATTTTTTAAACATGCCTGCGCGCCGCTCAGTCGATCAGGAACAAAGGCTGTCCGTACTCAACCGCCTGGCCGTTTTCACACAGTATTTTGCTGATCGTGCCGGACTTGTCGGCCTCAATCTCATTCAAGATTTTCATCGCCTCAATAATGCAGATGGTGTCGCCTTCTTTGATGACATCGCCCACCTCGACAAACGGCTTGGCGCCCGGGCTGGCAGAGCGGTAGAAAGTACCGACCATGGGCGACTTGACAGCGTGCCGTGTCTCAAGAGCCGGCGCTGGTTCGACAGCCGCGGCAGCGGCTACCGGAGCTGCTACCATGGGAACAGCTGGCTGCTGCATCACCAACGGCGCACCGCTGGACTTGACGATGCGTACTTTGCCTTCGGCTTCGGTGATTTCCAGTTCAGACACGTTGGAATCTGAAACCAGGTCAATCAGCGTTTTGAGTTTTCTTAAATCCATGTTTTTCTCCAACGACGGCACGGTTGATGAAGATAGCTACAACGCCAATCTTCTTTCTTCCTACGCTTACTCTGTTCTTTTGCACTTTAAAGCACTTAAAACGCAACTTCGACTCCGCAGCCAACTCGCGCTGCAGCCAAGAAAGCGCAAAGTGTACTCCAAGCCACAACGGCTTGAAGCAGAAAAAAACGTTTTGAAGCACGCAAAACTGTTATTTCTCGATAAATTTACATAACGGCTTTAAATAGCAACTTAATGTTATTTAACTACAGTTGCAGACTTTTATTTTAATTCAGCCCAGTGCATCAAATCTTCTTTGGATAGTTTGCCGGTTTTGCGGTGCAGCAGCGCGCCTGATGCGCCAAAAACCGCGGTAAACGGCAAGCTGCCCGCCATGTTGCCCATTGACTTGCTCAACTCCGTCCCGTTCAACCCCGCCATGCCGACCGCAAAGCCAAGCGGCTTGGCCTGCAACCACTTGCGCACTGCGCTCGGCTGGTCAACCGCCAGACCCAGCACCTGCCAGCCTTTGGCTTTTTGCTCTTGATAAAAAGCGTCCAGCAACGGCAGCTCTTCAACGCACGGCGGGCACCAGGTGGCCCAAAAGTTCAGCAGCAGCGGCTTACCGCGAAAGCTGCTCATCGGCTTCGGCTGGCCGTCAGGCGTATCAAAGGTCATGGCCCAAAGTGCGTCTTGTGCGGCACTGGTTTGGCCAGCCGTCAGTTTTTGCGGCTCGTATTTAAGCCAGGCCACCCCCACACCAGCCAACCCGGCCGCAGCAGCTGCGCCTACATAAAGAAGATTTCTGCGATCCATGGCTAGACTTTAACGCTTTCGCTGATCAGCTTTTCAACCGCTTGCGCATCCCCACGCGGCTTGCGGCCTTTGGCATCAGGCTTCAGCGCCCCGCGCAGGTCGTCATGGTCATACACCATGAAGT
>Ga0123336_10003292_pt1 | contig 13597 bp, 12 predicted proteins | sample SSSSmetaG_FD_96466 | JGI IMG/M metagenome (GOLD analysis project Ga0123336, IMG submission 96466) | Glacier valley bacterial and archeal communities from Borup Fiord, Nunavut, Canada, to study Microbial Dark Matter (Phase II) - ​SSSS metaG | ecosystem: Environmental > Aquatic > Freshwater > Ice... | reverse complement strand
GCCAGCCACTCGACGAAGTCTTGCTCGAGCTCGGCGGCAGCCGCGACAATCTCGAAGCCGGCCTGCAGAAGCACCTCGGGATGCAGCACGTTCGCCAGATTGCGGAGGTACGCCACGAGCGCGATCGCCTTCGCACCGCTGGTAATGCCGACGCCGCCGATCTGAAACTTGGGATGCCAGACCGGCGGGTTGGCAGGCTTGGCCCGTCGCTCGTCGGCGCTCTTGCCGGTGCGCGGATCCCACGTCAGCGTCCACACCATCGATAGATCGTCGACGCGCGTCTTTTTGAAGAGCTCGACCCGCGAGACGTCGATGCCACCGGATTGGTCGGTGATGAACGGCGAAACGAAGGCCCACGCCGAGATGCGCAGGCGCGAGGCAATATCGAACGCGCGTTGATTGCCAGGTTCGAGCACCAGATCTGTGGTGGTGGCCGATTCGCCCGTGTCTTGGAGCCGCCAAGCAATGGGCTCGCGATGCGGCTCGATTCGCTGCGCCTGTTTGACGCGTGCGTGCTGGTTGTTCTTGCGCGGCGTGCGGCACACGCCGTCTTTGTCGGCCGACACGGTCACGTCCTCGTCGCTGTCGTCGAGGTGAATGACGCAGACGTCGCTCTTCCAGTGGGTCTGGGTCTCGCTGCCGCGGATCGGCATCCACCAAGGCTCGGCGATGCGTACGGCGAAGTCGTCGGGCGACAGGGTGACATGGACCACCTGATTGCCGCCGGCGGTATCTTGGTCCCCATCGCCTGCGTCGCGAAGGCTCGAGCGCTCGACCACGCCTCCTTGTGCCACGTCGACGTCACGCGAGGTGGGGGCGAAGCCTTCCTTGTCGACGCTGAGCTGGTAGCGCCCGGCCACGAGGTTCTGGAACAGGCGCGACCGTCTTGGTCCGTGGGCTGCTGGCGCGTCACGGGGCCGCTGAGCGCGACGCTGGCGGCCGCCACCATCTGCCGATCGCCGCCGCTGTCGACCTCGACGAGCAACTGGCAAAGAGTGTGATCGACGTCGATCGTCTCGTCGCTGCGGGCTTTCCAGGTCTCGTAGGGGCAGCCCGGGCCAGGGCAGCGTGACGGCACCGATGGATCCGCAGGCGGCGGATCGAACAGAAATAGCTCCACGCGGCGATTGCGCGGTTCGGCTTCCTCGTCGCCGGTCGGAATCTCGTTGTGGCTCTCGCCGCAGCCGAGCTGTAACAGCGTGCAGCCGGCGGGCAAGGTCGTGCCGTCGAGCTTCATGTAGCTCTCGACTTCGGCGCGGCGGGTTTGCGGGCCAGGTACGCCGTCGATTTGCAGTCCGTGCGCGCGCTGAAAACCGCGCACCGCGTCCTCGGTCATGCCGTCGAGCACACCGGTCACCGGCCCGTCGTAAAACGGTTGTCCGCTGTCGTCGCAGATGGCCGACAGCATGTATTGATCTTCCCTCGTGCCCCACACGCTCGACGCCGGCTGTTGCTGAAAGCGACGGCACCAGCCATCGATATCGTCGCTGAGGTATTCGGCGACGGCTTGGGCCCGCTCCTCGGACAGGCGGCGATTGTCCTCGGCACTGCCGACCCGATCGGTGTGGCCGGTCACGACGACGGCGGCATGGGGATGCTGCGCGTACACGTCCACTACCGCGCGAATCCCTTTCGTCGCCACCGGCAGCAAGAACGACTTGTTCGTCTCGAACAGCATCCCGGTGAGGCGAAGCCGCAGTAGGCGCGATGGCAGGATGACCGTTTGCTGCTGACCGATGGTGACCGTCACCGGCATGCCTTTGTAATTACCCATCACGACCACGATGCCCTGATTTCCGCTTGGGCGGATAAAGATTGGTAGCGCGTAAACTATTTTGCGGGGCCTCATAGACGGGGCATCGGCCTGGGTCGGCGTCATGAATGACACCCAAGTGCCGCAATTCGTGCCCAGCGAAGACGGGACCGTCACCGTCGCTGGTAACATCCACAACCGGCCCAGTCTGGTGCAACTCGGCACGGCGGGCAACTGGGTGCGTAGCGTAGACCTGCCGCTATCGTAGTTTTGATGCGCGTCAAGATCGCCCGGGGTGCGGTGCGACCGGGCGAAACGATAGCGTGTCAGCGCAGCGGCAGCGGCGACACCGCACCGCACACAGCGCAGCGCTCATCAGCGCCGATGACCCCGACACAGGCACCGTCGGGACAGAGGCGGCGATCATCGAGCGCCGGAGCGGGCTCGACCGCGGCCAGCTCGCGCAGGCGGGCGACTTCTACAGCGAGACGTGCGGGATCTGCGAGATAACCGGCCACCTCCACCATCGCATCGCGCATGGCGACGCGTGCGGCGCGGCGGGTGCTGATGAGCAGCGGCACGCGGTGGCGTCGCTTCCCCTCGCGCCAGCTCAGCACCAGGCGGCCGAGCGCGCTGGCGATGAGAGCAACGCCAGCGCAGACCATGAGGATGGGGCGAAAGACCTGGCCGACGACCAAGCCGGTGATTGCGGCGGCCAAGACCAGGGTGCCGCCGATGATAAGCGGCCAAGGCGAGCGGCGCCCGAGGCGGACGTCGTGCGCGTCGGCGATGGCCACGCTGCGCGTCTTTGTTGGCGTCATGCGGAACGAGACCAGTCGACTGTAGATGATGCGGCGATCGGTCAGCGCCAGGACGAACGGTACCCCTTGGCGCGCTTCGACCTGACAATCCACTACCGTCACCTCGTCCACCGCACGCGAGTAACACGCCGCCGATCGCCAGGCAAGCGGGTGCGGACCCTCCAGGAATCCGCACCCAGGGTAGTTTTCAGGAATCCGCACCCAAGGTAGTTTTGACGCGCGTCAAGATCACCATCGGTGCGGGGGGACGGGACCCGCAACAGCCGTCGGTGGTAAAATGCGCGGGATGCGTTATTTGCTGCTCTCGGTCTTCGTGGGCGCTTGCTCTGGAAATCATGATCCCGACGTGGCCGCCTACCATGGATTCGTGCGCGAGGCTTTGGCATTGCGGTGTCAGGCCATGGTCGATTGTTGTGCGTCGCCGATATTCGCCGATGTGAATGCGTGTGTGGCGGGCAATGCGGGATCCTTGTTCGTGCCGCCTGTGATGGAGGATTCTGATATCCGAAGTGGGGTGGTGATATTCGACAGTGGTCGTGCAAAAGCGTGCGTCACCGTTTTGCAGGCGCATACGCGGTGTGGCGATGCGCTCGACGGATCTGTCGTCGACGCTTACTTTTGTTTGGACGCCTTTCGAGGAACACTCGGGCTTGGCGCGTCCTGTAGCCAGGTGGCGCCGACTCTGTCTTGCGTCGACGGCGCCATCTGCTCGCAAACGACGCCCGGCATCTGTGTGGTCAGAAAGGCCATCCCGCAGCGCGTTGGAATAGGCCAGGCCTGCACCAGCGACACCGATTGTGATACCTACAATTGTCCGGCGAATGTCTGCGTGGCGTCTCGCACGATTTCGCAATTCGTTTGCAATTGAGTCGTCAGCCCGGCCGACCGATAAAGCGTTGCAAGATGGACTGTAGCTCGGCGACGCTCAGGTTGACTTTCTCGACGACACGACCGTAGAGCATCGCGGTTGGCACCATGCCGCCGCCGAGCTCGCGCTCTAGCTCGTGCAGGGTGAGTAGGACCGTGCGTTCGATGGAGGTCAGGCCATCTCGGACGTCGGGCAGCTCGCGCGGCATGCGCTCATGATAGCGACGAGCGGCATGAAACGATAGCGGGTACGAGGCAGGCGGCTATGACGGCAGTCGCGGCCCCAGGAAGCCGACCTTGATGCCTGCGGCGCGTAGCCTCTTCGTGGCGCTCGAGCTGAGCACGGCCAGAATCAGCAAGACCACCAGGCCTGATAAAAAGGTAAATCCGGCGATCAAGATTCCGCAAATGACTGCAATGGCGACGCCGTGCAACGCAAGCGCCAGGCGTACGGCAAAGATCACCGAGAAGACGTTCACCACCCAGATGAGCGCCAAGACAATCAGCTTCACCGGTGGCGGCAACGAGACAGCGACGGCATTGTGCACGGCCCACAGCAGGATGCCGGCCAGCAAGCTCAGAATGACATAGCGATAATTGGTCCCAATCCGACGCAGTGAGTCGGCCGGGCTGGCCACCGCCTCCACGGCAGCGGGCGGCGCGTAGGGATTCGGAGGCTCATTCGGCTTTTGTGTGTCCACGGGAGCTGAATACCATTCGGCGGCAAATCTGGGGCCTAGGGCGCTGCCTGGCAAAAAACACGTCAGTTGCTCTCGTCGCTGATCGCAACGATGCTACTGGAAGAGAGGGCAGTGATTGGTGCCGTTCTGTGGGGGCATGCACTGGTTGTGGCAGGCGTTGCCTCCGAGATCCGGGTCGGGCTGGATGCCACAGGGAAAGCAGCAGAGCAGGCCTGGGCCGCACGTGCCGTCACCGACGGCGCCACAGCTGCCAGCTGGGCGGACCCGACGGTAGGCCTGGGACGAGATGGCCGCACTTTTCGTCAAGTGGGCGGCGATGACCAGGCCCGGCTGACCCAACAGATCGTCGGTTGCGGCTTGGCGGTCCTCGTCGCTGCCGGGCACAGTGGACAGATCGACGTCGACATTGCGGGCGATGGTGGAGTTCAGTTTGGCCACATGGATGGCGTTGCAGGGCGTGGTGAGGCAGCGGATGCTGTCGGTGGCGCGATAGAAGAGATCGCCGCTGGCCGGCGCGGTCCCGTCGGTGGAGAGCCATGCTTCGGATGCGATCAGACTGGCGACGGTGTTGCCAGCGACCACGGCCAGCTTGCCGCGCAGGACTGCCCGGCCGACATCAAAGCCGTCGGTCACGGTGCTGGCCAGATAGTCGTCGACCTGTAGCGCCTGAACATCGATGTCGAAAACGTAGCACTCCGAGGACCAGTTGCCGTCGGCACACCGGGTTCGCTTGAAGTTGGCGCGATGGACCCACGTGCCGCCACAGTACGGCGACACGCAGCGCCGGAGGTCTGGCCTGCCGACATAGTAGGTGGACGTGGAGGCGAGCGAGTCGGCCTTGCCGTCGATACCTGCGGCGTCATCTGCCTCGAAATCTGCGGAATCGGCGGAGTTGCTGGCACAGGCGGCAAGCGAGACGGCGAACAGGACTACCAAGCGGGTCATCGACCCTGCTCAAGCAGCAACCATGCCACCGGCGGGCCCAACGATCACGGCCAGTTGGCATCGTTCGACTGAGTGTCTAGCGACTACCCGGCTAGCCAGTGTCGCAATGTCGGTCGGTTTTGTAGCGGTTGTGCCAGACCGATGCGCGGTAACGTGAGATCGCGTGTCGAGGAAAGTGGAGAGACGAATGATTGGATTTCGGACATTTGTGACGCGAGGCGCTCTTGTTTTGGCGGTGAGCGGGATCTTCGTGGTTTGTACGAGGGGAGGGAACCCCGCGATGAGTGAGCCGGGCAAGCCGGAGCCCAAGCGATTTGAGCTGGTGGCGAACAAGGACGTCGAGATTGGTGGCGGGGTGCGGGTGCGGCTCAAGTATGTGATGGAGGCGCATCTCGAAGGGAGCAAGAACGAGCTTCGCATGACGTTTACCGCCACGCGCGACGGCAAGAGCCAGGAGGTCAACCTCGACCGATTGCTGCCTGGCGCACCGAGCTATGTTTCGGTGTTGGGGCGCAAGGTCGCCATCGACTATGTCGACGCATATCATCAGCCGTCGACAGGCGCGATCTTGGTGCTGCCCGATCCGGGCCCCTAAGGAAACTCACCCTGGGTGCGGGTTCCCGGTTAAATTACCCTGGACCCTGGGTGCGGTCAGCCTCGGATGCGGTCAGCCTCAAGTGACGCTCGCCAACAACACCGTTACACCTGGTTCGAGCGTGACCGTTCTGAGGTAGCATCGGACGTGATGCTGACACTCGCGAAGATGACCGATAAGAAATGGAAAGAGATCGCGCCGCTTCTGCCGCGCAGGTTGGCGCCCGATGAAGTTGCTGCGCTATTTGCGAAGCTCGGCGACAGCTCGGTGCGCGTCGCGGGCAAAGGGTGGGCGGCGATCGTCCGAGGCAAAGACGAGATGTCCGAACTCTACGTCATGCCCGCGGGCGCGAAGGATCCGCAACGAGCCGACGTTCCGGCAGCACGCGCGCTTCAGCTGCACGACGTTTCTCTCGACGGCAAGAGCGTAGTCGTCTCGGCGACCGAGCACGTCTACGAGGTGGAGCTCGCGTCCGGAAAGTCGCATGTCGTCTTTCGCCTGCCGGACGGAGCATGGGCTCTATCGATCGTATATCTCGCCGGCGGCCGCGCCGCGATCACGTTCGGACAAACCTTGCTCTTTCTGGAGACCGCGGAAGCGTGGCGCCAGATTTCGTCTCCAAGCATCGACGGAGAGCACCACCTCACCGCCGTACGGGCCGGTTCGATCCTGATCACGACGCCTTCGGGGAATTACGCCGTTCGTCGGCCGATCGCATACAGCGTCTCGAGCGATTCGCTCGACGAGATCGGCCGCGCGAGCGATTACTTCAAAGCGGGCGCAGAAGAGCTCGACGGCCGCGTGTTCGTGACCGACTCGAAGTGGAAGCGGCACGAGCTCCTCGGCCTTCCGGGCATCTGCTCAAAGCTCGAGGTGGGCGCCGACGACTACATCTTCTATGGCGAGTCGCCGAGCGATTGGTACGAAGGCGCGAATCTCGGTCACCCATACGAGCTGGTCTTTCGCCAGCCGCCGAACGACGCCCTGAAGGCGAAGATCGCCAGGCTCATCGAGCAGAAGACGAGCAAGGGCCCCGTCGAGGTCGCGCCCACCCCCTGGATGTGGAGCGGGCGCTTTGCACTCTTTTTCGTAGGAGAGCGCAACGCGCACGGGGATCGATTCTTCGAGGCGATGCGCGCGCTCCTCGACCTGGTCCACGCGCAAGCGCAGCTTGCCGAGGTCATTTTCCGCGGCACGCGCGGCGACAACACGACCTATCCGCGACCGCCGACGCCCGGCCCCCGCTACCCGAAGTCCGAATTTCCCCGGATGTTCGGCTCGACGATCGACGACTCCCTGCCCATCGGCGCACCCGACCAAGCCTTCGAAAACGCGCGCCGAGAGAAGAAGAAGTCTTCGTAGCCGTTTTGGTACGAACTGTACGTGCCGACTTCACGTTTCGCGTTTCGCTCATATCGACAGATACGCATGTGCGCTTCCGGAACGCGGCGCCGCTCTGCGAGATCACACCAGCGCACGTCGCGCGTTCGTCAGGGACGGGAGGTTTCTGCTTCGTCCTCACGCCAAACGGTCAGCAGGTAGTGACGCGCACCGGTACCCAGGGTGTGGTCCTTTAGCTCAAGAAAACAGTGGTCAGTTTACGTTGGTCGAGCTCAGCTTGAATGGGTGGCCTTCTATCGGTAGCTCGCCGCCGCATTCGGCTTCGGCTTTGCCGTCGGTGCCTAGGCCGAATGACTGCTGCGGAGTGATGTGCTCTGCCGGCGTTGGTGCGAAGCGGTAGGTCACGATCTTCTTGGCCTTCCAGTCGGCTACTGCCATGACGTATGCGCGTTCGCCGATGTCGATGTCTACTGGATCGCCGAGGCGGCTGTCGGTGAATGAGCGGAAGACCGTGCCGCTCGATTTGTCCGTGGTGACGAAGTCGATCTCGCGATCGCCGCGGCTGACGACTACGAAGCTGTCGTTGAAGTCGTATGGGCTTGCTTTGGGGTCTTTGGGATCCGTCTCGCGCGGCCAGATCATCGTCGTTGGATTGCGGCCGACCTTGGTCGTGAATGCGACCTTGACGTCGCTGGCTACCGCTGCGGCGGTGTTGTCGAGGCTGGTTACGTCGTATGCGGTGATCGTGCCGTCCAAGCTGGCGATGTAGGCCTTGGTCAGCGCGTTGGCGTCGTAGCGATGGCGGCCGGCCAGTACGGCCTGTGGATGATCGACAGCGACGGTGGTGAGCACGATCGGCTTTTGATCCGGCTGGGTCTCGAACGTGTACGGCCACTTGGTCGCATCCTGCGTCAGATCGAAGTTGGCCTGCGTCGTCACGTACATCGAGCGGTAGTAAGCGAACAGCGGCTGCAGATCGATGAACGTCGCCTTGTTCTCCCAGCGCGACGTCACGACCGCGTAGCCCGACGTGGCCACGATGCCCTCTTTGTACTTTCCCGTCATGAATTCGTCGCGCACGGCCTGTGTGTCGAGATGGATTAGGCCAAGCTGAATGCCACCTGGCACGAGGCCACTGGCGTTGTCACCGGCTGCATCGATCGCCGTCGGCGTCGCCATGTCTGGCAGATCGATGTAGCCGAGTAGCTTGATGTTGGTGTAGCTGCCGACGCTGGGAAAGCCGATGTAGTACCAGCCGTGCGTCGCTGTCGCGAGGCCCTTGCCCTCCAGCGCGAGCACGGCGACCTGGCCCTTCTTGGCATCCGTGTCCCAGATCGTGACGAGCGCGAACTCGTGATAGCTCGTGGTCGCGATGGCGGTTGGCACCTTGTTCGGTGGAAAGACGAACGTGGGATAATGATCGTCGGAGGTCTGCGAGCCGGTCGCACCGACGAACCCACCCTGAAAGACTACGAGCGCGTCGTTGCTCCAGCTCATGTAGGTTCGCGCCGCTGCGATCGGATGGTTGACCGCGTGGCCGAGCGCCGCTTGCCATGCCGGTAGATGCGTCGCTGGATCGGGATTCGCGTGACAATTCGGCCACCAGCAGTCGGGTGTGCCCCACCAGACGCGCTCGGGCATCTCGACGATGACGTGCGAGCTCCAGTCGTAGGTCGAAATCCGATCGACGCCCGGATTGAGAACGTCGTCGGGCGCGTAGAGCACTTGGTCGATCACGGATCCGAAGATATTCATCGAGTCGGCCGTGGCTGGGCCGCCGAGCTGAAACGTCATACCCATATTGTTGCGACCGAGCGGCGTGTGCTGGTCGGGCGGCTTGTACGCCGTCGGTCGCGTGTCGCCAGAACCGGTGCCGTGATAGGCCTCGTAATCGGGGCCAAGCCGGCAGTCGATGATGTCGGCGCTCCACGCGGTGGCCTGCTTGACGTACTCGTCCGGATCGATTGCGTTTGCGCCGGTCATGATCTTGCCGCCGCAGGCATCGAACGCCGCGGGCATCGCACAATGGGGCTCGCAGCCCGTCGTGCCAGGTCCCGCTTTGTTACACGCTAGCAAGCCCACCGAGAGGACGCCAAGCAAGATCACATCGCGCATATGCCGAGGTTACGTAATTTTCGACTTGATCACCACCCGTCACTGCGGAAGTCGAATCCTCCACCTGTCACTCGATGATGAAGGTCTGCATCGGCGATTCGTGGCTAGGCCCGTCATAGCGACACGGTTTTTGAACCATTGGCGCTCCGCTGAAGTTGGCCTGGGTCGTCATGCATTGGCCGTCGTGCTTGGCGATGATCCGATAGGTTCCAAAGACGTCCCACGAGAACATCCACTGCTGATTTTTCTCCGCGCTGAAGTGCCACTGGCGGAGCAGTGCGCCTGGGGTGGAATCGTAGTTGGGCACCTCGATGGCCTCGCTGAGGGCATGCATGGGCTGGATGTAGTGAAACGTGCTGCCCGCATTGCGTCCCATCAAGAAATTCTGATTGGGCCCACCGTGGCAACTGAACTCGTTGATTGCAGCACCATCGTCGGGTGACGCGCCAGCGATGTCGACGCACAACGAAGGTGCCTCCCAGTTGGCGATGCGAAACGGGCCGCCTTCGAGCTCGACCGCGTTGATGTGAAAACGCTGATCGGCCCTGCGTTCGTCGCAGGGCATTTGCCTCGCGAAGGTACCGAGGCTGGTGGACCCATCGAGGGAGATGCACAGCCCCGTCATCTGACTGGCGATCTGTACGGCGCCGTCATCGAGATCGTGCATGAGCCAGATCTGTTCGGCGCGTGGCATCGAGGGCAAGAGCGGCGGCCACGACGTCCCCGCCGGCATATCTGGTGGGCACGGCGAGAACCCCACCTCGCCGTTGCCGGTCACGCCGAGGCAGTCGTTGGAGTAGCGCTGCGTGCGAATCTGAAAGCTCTGCACGTTGTTGGGCAACTGGGGAACACGCCGTACCATCCAGGTCTGGTCCTGGGCAAACTCGGTGGCCGGGTCGGCGCAGGGGAACTGCCACACGCCGCTACCGGAGCTGTTCTTGCCGAGGCACATGCCGCTATTGGAGGCGACGAGATTGTAGCTGGTGCGAAATTCAGCGATGGCCTTTCTTGCTGTCGTGATGCTCATGGGCTCGGAGGAGGTCGCCAAGATGGCGGCGATCTCCGGTCCCGACGGCCCCTGGTTGAAGCACACGCCGCCTTGATCGTAAACGTGCAAGGGAAGTCCGGCCAGCACGAGCTGTGATCCGACCACACCTGCGACGTGATAATCGGCCGAGGCCAGCGTGTTGCCGTAAAAATGTAACTCGGCTGCGGACAGCGGTCCCAGACCGAAGCACTTCAGATCGTGCAGCGCCTCGATTTGACCGGGATAGATCGGAAAGCCGGTGGCGGCGATGCCACCGACGGTGCCGAGTGGCGAGCCGAGGCGCATGAGGGCGAAATCGGGATGTGGGCTCTCGGCGGGAATGCGATAGACCTCGCGTACCGGATTGCGATCGGAGTCCTCGTCCCCGTGTACGAGGCCGTGAAAGTAGCCGATGAGCTCCGGGTGCTGCTGCTCCTTCCCGTCGATGCAACGCCCCGAGGTGAGGATGAGGTTGGGCGTGAGGAGCACGCCGGCGCAGTTGCTGCTGGCGGTGGTGATGGCGACGAAATTGCTGTCGTCGGGCTCGGGATGGCCGCCGATGAGCGCGTGCGCCGGAGCCGACAACAGAAGGACAAGACCAATGGAAAGAGGCACGTTCATGGGTGTCCTCACGTTAGGGGCTCGGGTGGGCGTACAGCCAGTCATACGCTTGGTGAGTGAACGCCCGCGCGTCGGGCCGTCGATAAAAGTTGGGAACGTGATCCGCGCCGTTGATGGTCCAGAACTCGAGCGCGGCGCCGGTACAACCCCAAAAATGGAGCTGATCGGTCTCGTTTCCCGACGGTATCATCAGGTCGGTAGACGTGCTGGTCGGTGGGAAAAAACAACCATTGCGATATCGCCAGCTGTTGATCGTTTGCTGCGCCGACGGGTAATTTGCCGGTCCCATCGGATACGAATAACCCACGACCTCGTCGAGCGTTCCGTGTACGTGCAGTACGGACACGCTCCCGATGCCGGGCGTGGTCGGCCAGCCAGGGAAGAGTCCTCCGCACACGGTGGGATCGAGGTACTGGGCGCCGGAAACGGTGACGATGGCCGCCACCTGCGACCGCTCGCATGCGTAACGGTTGGCCAAGAACGCGCCGTTGGAGTGGCCAATGAGAAAGACGCGGTGCTTGTCGATCGCAAAGTGGCCTTTGAGATAGCTGATCATGTCGTCGATGAAGCCCACGTCGTCGACAGGAAGGGTGAGATCGAGCTCACAGCAGTTGGCACCATTCCACGCCTGCATGCCCAAGGGGTTTCGAGTGCCCTCGGGGTAGGCGAGAAAAAAGTTACGCTCGTCGGCCAGCTCGCCGAGTTGGAAATATTCTTTCTGGTAGTTGGCGGTGACCTGGATACCGTGAAGGACAATCACCAGCGGCAACTGGGTGACACCGTCCCATCCCGTTGGCACCCGGACGTGAAAAGGGCGGCCATGTACATCCACCACCGACAGCGCATGGGCCTGACCGGTGAGAGCCAGGAGCGACAACAAGAGGAACCAGGGTCGTAGTCTCATCTCCGCACGCACTGCAAACGATGAGCCACCCGGAGCTCAGCGCGGGGCGCCAGCAACGGGGGCCGTCAACTGTCGAAGTGTCGAAATACGACGAACGATGATGCAGATTGACGAACATGGGATTCGGATGCCGAAAGCGTAACTTACTCGATCAAGTCCAAACCGTTTTTGGTGCCCGAGGACCCTTTGTGGAGCGGGCTCGAAAAGAGTGTAGAAGCTATTTCGTGCCCGTAAATGCGGTCGACAATGCCAGTGCTGCGTCGATGGCGTCGCCGGCTGGGGCCAGATCTGCGCTCGACAATGGCGCCATGGTAAATGCGCTCTTGAGCGCCTCGCAGCCCGACGTCTGCGCCGATAGATCGACGGCGCTGTAGCAGTTGGCCACCGGCGTGGCCGTGGCGCAGTTGCCCATCGGCGCGAACGAGCCGGTGACCCAGACGAAGTGACCGTCGGAGATCATCTGAAAACCACAGTCGAGTCCGCCGATGCCGGCCTTGGGTGAGCTGCAGCCGCCCGCGCAGGCGAGCTCGAACGATTGTGTCGAAGGCTGGGCTTTGACCCGATAGGCACTCACGCGCATGGGCTCGTGCGCGAGCGAAAGGAAGTCGACCGATTTGTCGGGCGAGCTCGCCTTCATGACGTTGGCCACGAAGCCCATGCCCGCGCCGTTGACATTGAGCCACATCGAATAGGCATCGTTTTGCGTGCCAAAGACCAACCCAGCGCCGCCCTGCGACATCGGCCCCGCTTGAAACATCACGTTGCATTGAGCCTGCACTGTCAGGTCGAGTGCCGGCGAAACCGCGCTGAGGTCGATGCGGTGAGAGGTGGCCACGTCGTCGAGACAGCTGGAGCCGCCGTCGCCCGACGGTCCAGCCATCATCGCGCTGCCCTTGACGCGGTCGTCGAGATCGATGAGCGCGGCGTTGATTTTGCCCTGTGCCTGAATGCCAGAGGCCGTCGGAAACATATCCATGAACAGGCCGCGGATGGTGTCGTCGACGGTCGGGGCGCCGTCGGCGTGCGCCACGCCAATCGGCCATAGCGCCGTCAGAAAATGCCGCGCCGGTGCCAGCCACTCGGCGGTCTGCGCGCGCAACGCGACGGGTGTCGCCGCCCGAACGATCGGCGCCACCTGAGGCGCCGAGAACTGCATCTGACCTTCGCTACCGTCGCTGGGCCCATTCTTTTGGCCATGCACCGTGCTGCAACCCACACTCCAAACCAATGCCAGCACCATCCACCTCATGCGCATCCCCCAGGCGAGCCCTGGTAGCTGAATCGACAAGATCCGGGAGTTCTTGAGCGACCTTGCGATGAGCGCTGTTGCTGGCGTTGGTGGTCGACGCCACCGCAGAGGAACCCTTTGCATCACCGTGATCGTGCTTAAGCACCAGAAATGAAAAATCACAGCGCGGTCTGGCTCGATCAGCAAGAAGCCCGCATTTTCCATGTCGCGGCAGGCAATTTCGACGAGTCGACGCTGCTGGCACCCTCCCAGATCGCCAGGCATCCCAATCCCGACAATTCCCAGCGTCATGATCAAGAGGAACAAAGGCGATATTTCAAAGACTTGGCCCATGCGCTGGTAGGCTCTGAGCAGGTTCTGATCTTGGGGCCCTCGACGGCCAAGCTGCATTTCTTGAAATACGTTCATCAGCACGACCACTTGCTGGAAGCGCGTATTGCAGGTGTCGAGACCGTCGACCATCCCACCGACAAGCAGATCGTGGCCTATTCCAGAAAGTATTTCGAGGCTCAGCCGACGACTTGACCGTCGGTAACTAGAGCTTGACCGGATATTCGGCTGCGGGAAAGCCGGACCGGCGGCGCGGCGCCGTGGCGGCCGCTGTATTCGCGGCGGCTGTCCTGCGCACTACCGTTGGGAGGTGGAACTGGGCGCCACT
>Ga0123336_10003291_pt1 | contig 13601 bp, 8 predicted proteins | sample SSSSmetaG_FD_96466 | JGI IMG/M metagenome (GOLD analysis project Ga0123336, IMG submission 96466) | Glacier valley bacterial and archeal communities from Borup Fiord, Nunavut, Canada, to study Microbial Dark Matter (Phase II) - ​SSSS metaG | ecosystem: Environmental > Aquatic > Freshwater > Ice... | reverse complement strand
GATGTTTTCATGATACATTTGTTTAAACTCCTATCTGTATTAAATGTAAATGAAATTATAAATTTAAATACTAAATATAGTTCCCTAATAAATACTAGAGCTTCTTTCATTGATTTTATAGAAGATTTCTACGGCTTTTGGAGAAAGCTTGAAAGGTACACCGTAATTCAAAATAATAAAATTAACGAGGGTTTAGAGAAAACAAGCTTTATTGAAGCTAACAATGATTTCTCAATGCTTATACTTAATTTGTATAGAAAAATCGAAGAGAATGTGGTTGGTTATAAGCCTGTGGTTTATAGACAGCTACCTGCAGGTGGAAATGCTGGTCTTATTGTTAATAATGCAAATTGGCCTATGCCCACAGGGTACGAAATATTAAAAGACGTTCCCTTTATTGAATCAATAATGCTGGATTTACCATATATAAGCTACCCTAAAAGAAACACTCGCGATGGTATTTTTGATGAATGTTTTGAAAATCCATTAAATCATTGTACTCTAAGCAGCGATCATTGGTTTTGTTATCCTGCTAAAGTAGGAACATTGCTTGCCTTCATCTATGTGCACAGAGATTTTATGGCTCATGCAATAACTCTATGTAACTTATTTGAGATGGCGAGAGAAAAAGAATACAGGGATATTAAACCAGATATAGTTTTTGTTTTTGGAGGTAATGACTCTTCCCCTAAGGTCAAAACAGTATTTTATGATGACAAAGAAAATAATATTATGCTAGGCTATATTAGTTATGGAGAAGAAATTGATTACTTTGGATATGTAAAAAAGATGGCCTTAACCCTTCATAACTTGATAATGATTAAAAGAGGTCATCTGCCTATCCATGGTGCAATGGTAAACATTATGATGAATAATGGTGTGAATGCAAATGTTGTTATTATGGGAGACAGCGGTGCAGGTAAGTCTGAATGCCTAGAAGCCTTTAGAAGCTTAAGTGAAGATTATATAAGTGACATGACTATAGTCTTCGATGACATGGGCGTTCTAACTATGAACCCTAACGGAAAACCCCTAGGCTATGGAACAGAAATCGGTGCTTTCGTAAGACTTGATGATTTAGATACAGGATATGCCTTTAAAGAAATTGATAGAAGTATATTTATGAATCCTGATAAAATTAATGCAAGACTTGTTATGCCTGTAGCAAGCTATAAAGATATTATTAAAGGATACCCTGTGGATTTATTTCTATATGCAAATAACTATGAAGAAGTCAAAGAAAACATGGAAGAAATTAATTTCTTTGAAACTCCAGCTGATGCTATTGAAGTTTGCAAAAGAGGAGCAAGAATGGCAAAAGGCACTACTACAGAGCTTGGTCTTGTAACCTCATATTTTGCAAATCCTTTTGGGCCTGTACAAAAGCAAGAGCTAGTAGATGTACTTATAGATCAATATTTTGAGGATTTTTTCAAAACAGGAGTAAAAGTTGGTCAAATTAGAACTTCCTTGGGTATTAAAGGGCATGAAAAAGATGGCCCTAGAAAAGCCGCAAAAAAATTGTTCGACTTAATTATAAACTTAAAATAGAAAACCATATATTCTTATAATAATAAAATAAGAGAATCATATATCGCTTTGAATGAAGGAAGAAATAATTCTAAGACTTATTCCTATTCATTCTATGGCAATATATGATTCTTTTTATTTTTGTAAATATTAAAAATATTAATGGAAATTATTCTACTCCAGTTTGTGGATTTTTGTAAAATGAACTAACCATATCAAAATTATTTTTAAGTCTTTGTCCATTGTTTAGTTTTAGTACTCTATCAGTATTTTTAATAATATAATTTTCAAGCTTATCCATGTACAAATCCCCAGCTATTTCATTCTGAGTAACCATGGTTAATCCTTTTTCCCAACTAGCTGTTAATTCTGGATTTAGTAAGGTGGGTATAGAATTTTTCACCACATCAAAAATAATTTCACCAAGGAGAGTAGGCATAACCACCTGGGTTTTATTATTAGACTTAATGTATTCAATTTTTTCAAGCTTTGTTAAAATCCCTGAGCGAGTAGCACTTGTACCAATGCCGGAGCCTTTAATATGCTCCCTTAGCTCTTCATCTTCAATGAGCTTCCCTGCATTTTCCATGGCTATAATTATGGAACCAGTGGTAAATCTTTTAGGAGGAGATGTTTTACCCTCTTTTACAATTAGATCTTCCAAATCCACACTTTGACCTTTTTTTAAGGTACTTAAAAATTTCATATTTGTACTTTCGCTATCATTACTATCATTATCTGGTTTTAAAACCTCTAAATAACCCAGTTCTATACAAACCTTATCTGATGTGAAAAATCTCTCATTGCGAATTTTAGTTATTACAGAAACCTTACTATAAACAGCAGGAGGATAAAATATTGCCAAAAAACGCCTAAGCACTAAATTATAGATTTTCTTTTCTAAATCCTTTAAAGCCTTATAGTTCTGAAGACCTTCCCCTGTTGGAATAATAGCATAATGATCTGTAATTTTGCTATCATCAACATACTTTGTTTTAGCTATATTCGTATACCATTTTTTTTCTATAATATTTGCAGCTATATTATTTATTTCCTGCTCACCACTTAGATTAATAAGTTTTTGAATGTTTTTATTGATTTCTTTTGCCTCCGCAGTAGATAATACTCTGGCATCAGTTCTTGGGTAAGTAAGCATTTTTTTCTCATATAAGGCTTGAATATGGCCAAGAGTTTGTTCTGGGTTTATTTTGAATTTTTTAGAACACTCATTTTGTATTTCTGCTAAATTAAAGAGTAGTGGAGCATTCTTATTTTCTTTCTTCTTGGTAACATTTTCAACCAAGGCTTTGCCTTCTATACTAGCATCTCGAAGCTCTCCTATTAATTTCTCTGCCATTTCTTGCTTTTTAAATCCGCCTTCATTATAAAGCAGAGGTGAGTCAAAATATTCCGAGCCTTCTACTGCTTTCCATTCTCCCTCATAAAGGTCACCTTCCTCTACCTTAAAGGTTCCAATAATCTTATAAAAAGGAGTAACAATAAACTCTCTAACTTCTCTTTCTCTCTGAACGACCATACCAAGAACACAAGACATTACACGTCCCACAGCAATAACAATATAGTTTTTCCCAAGATAATTACTAACAGTCTTTCCATAAACTAAACTTAGAAGTCTTGAAAAATTAATTCCCATTAAATAATCCTCTTTTGCTCTTAAATAAGCGGCCTCGGATAAATTATCATACTCTTTTAAATCCTTAGCTTCTTTAACCCCACGAATTATTTCTTCCTCAGTTTGTGAATCTATCCATACTCTTCGTTTTTGTTTATCAGGATTCCCAGCCATATCATCCACTAATCTATATATATACTCTCCCTCTCTCCCGGAGTCTGTACAAACATAAATTCTATCAATGTCTTCGCGAATTAGCTGACTTTTAACTATATTGAATTGTTTCTTTACTCCATCTATAACTTCATATTTATATACTTTTGGTAAAAAAGGTAAAGTACTCAAAGACCATTTTTTTAATTTCTCATCATATTTTTCAGGATAACTCATGTTAACAAGATGTCCTACACACCATGTAACAACAGCTTTGTCTGACTCTATATATCCATCGGATTTTTTGCCAACTATTTTCAAGGCCTTTGCAAACTCTGCTGCAACACTTGGTTTTTCTGTAATAAACAACGCCTTACTGTTTTCCGGAACCAAATTTTTTTTATCATCTGATAACGTCGATTTAGTATTGTTAACAATATCCATTGTTGGTCAACACCTACCTTTCTAATGTAAATTTCGACTTTTAGCACAACTCCTTGTTCCGAATATTTTTTAACCTTATGCTCCTGTACATAACATCAAGAAATATTGCGTATACGATAAAATGAAATTTAATTTTGTAACTAGCATTTTCAACAGATGTTGTTCTTCCATCTTTTTCTACTAACTTATTAATCATTATTTTCAACCTCCTCAAAATAAAATAAATCTATGATTTTAAAATATCTCTTATATCCCTTAAAATTATCAATTAAATATTCATTTTTCCAGCTTCTAGTTGATAAAAATAATGGGAAGCTGAACAGTAAATAAAAAACGAAAAATTCACTCCGTTACTTTAGTAATTCTAACAGTTGTTTGTGTCGTCCGTAAAGAATATTACGTCTTAAAGCAGTTGTTTATGCTTCTCTAATTTTCTCGTTTATCTTAAACAACTTTATTTTGAAACTATCATAAATTATTTCAATTTTTTTTATATCTTCTAACCCCTGATAAACTTCTTCTCTTGAGAAATTATTTTTAATTAATACTTCATCATTTTTCTTTAATAATAAATTATAGAAACCGACTGCTATCTCATATACCTCTGGTGAATTAGTCTTTTTTAATTCATAAAAGATTAAATTTTCCGCCTCATTATAATTACCTTTATTATATAGACTATTAATCATTATTTTAAATAAGTCTATTGAACTCATTTGCTCAATATTAATTTTTTGACTACTTTTTTCTTGTTTCTTAAAAAAGATTTTTGCGCACATTTCCCCAATATCTTTTGTTAATAGCCTTCCGATATCCATGAATCTTGACCTTCCTTATTTTGAATTTTTAAAATTGCTACTACTTATAATTGGTATGTTATTTTTCTTATATTTCTCTAAAACATTGGCTATTTTATCCATATCAATTGTCATCATTCCATTTTGAATAGCTGTTACTTTATAGTTACGATTTATGCCACCTTTGGCAGTCCTATAAACACAATCCTTTGCGTCTAAGCCTATAACATATAAGTGATTAATTTCATTACTTATTAAATATGTTTCTAATTCTTTATTTGAGAATGAATCAGATTGATTTTTCACAAAAATATTGTCATTCACAATTTTCAATCTCGTATCTAATTGAGTACCTGAATGACCCTTTATAAGCATTCCTCTTGATAAAGGCATATCTATAAGATTATTTTTATATTCCTGCCTAATATAAATAACCTTATATTTCTCATTTGTTGCTATATCAATAAGATTATTAACATTATCTATAAAACTCTTTGAGTTTTTATATGGGTAAGGTGATTTTGCTTTTATTCCTGTAAGGTCTTCTTGTATGTCAATAACAAGCAATGCACTATTAGGATTTTTATAATTAATTATTTTTTGTCCCTTTGTAGGTATTATGAATAATCCAATTCTAAATACAAGAATAATTAAAATAAGAGTAATAAAAACACCTACAATTTTTGTTATTTTATAAAATTTCATTATACCACCTCAAAGTTTGAATTTTACTTATCATTAGGATATCAGTGTGACGTACTTTTTTACAGTTGCGACACAAATTATTAAAACCTTCCTTTATTGCTCTCTCTGTTTGTGATAATATCCATAACCTCTTCATCGGCGACTTAACTCTAACTTTTTCAATAGCCCACAGGAACAAAAAATTTTATCGTCTGATAACGTCGATTTGTCATTGCTAACAATATCCATTCTTGTCCAACACCTATCTTTCTAATGTAAATTTCGACTTTTAGCACATCTCGGGCATCCTGAACCAACAGATGTTCTACTATTTATTTTTGTTCTCCATTCATGTCCAAGTCTACATTTCCACCAAACTTTCTTGTTGGAATTTTTTGTGAACATGTCAGGTGTTTTTCCCTTGTTCTTTTCATAGTTCCACTCTTCAGAAATTTCTGGAGCTAAAGTAGCTAAATCAGTTTCACCAATAATAGGTTTAAACCCCGAACAATATGGACATCCATTACCATCCGCTCTGGAATAAACATAAGCCTGCCATTGGTGATTATGTTTACAAAGCCACCATACTTTTTTATGCGAAGTGACGGTGACCTCATCAGGAGATGTACCTTTATTTTTTACCGTATGCCATTCTTTGGCAATTTCAGGTGCTAATGTTACTAAATCAGTTTCTCCTTTTATTGCGAAACGTCCATAACAATACGGACAATTACTACCATTATTTCTGTTATGCGGAGATATTTCCCATTCATGACCTTTATCACATATCCACCAATATTTTTTATGTGAATTTAAGGAAACTTCATTAGGCTTGATTCCATTATTTTTCGTCGAATGCCATTGTTTTGCCAACTCATGATTCAATGTTTCTAAATCATTAAATCCAGATAAAACAGCTTTACCTGCGCAATAAGGACACCCTCTTTGTTTGCGGCTATAAATAACCGCTTTCCATGAATGACCTTTATCGCACAACCACCAAACCTTATTATGCGAACCAAATGTTACTTCGCTTGGTTTTATAACATTTTTTTTAAAATCCCAGTCTTTAATTAACTCAGGATTAGTTGTTGCCAAATCACTAACTCCACACAATACTCGGTTACCTGAACAATATGGACAAGGAGAAACATAAATCTCTTTTGCCTGTTTTTTAAATTTTATCCTTCTATTTGGTGGTACGCAAAATGAGTGTTTTCTTTCACATAACCACCAAATCTTTTTTCCTGATTGCCACAAAATTTCATCAGGAATTAATTCACCATTCTTTTTAAAGTCCCATTCCTTAACTAAACAAGGAAGTCGTCTACTTATTGAATTTTCAAGCATCTATTACCCCTCCTTGTATTAAACATGGTTTTTAAAAATCCAATCCAGACATAACCTCATTTATAAGAGAAGTACTATTTGTATTTTGTACAGAATCATCTGTTGTTTCTATGTTTACATTAACTTCTTCAATTTGTTTTCTCAATACTTTACTGATCTCCATTACAGTATCTATATCCTGCTGAAGACTTTTTGTATATGCATCTAAGTCTACTGAACCATCTGCAATGCCCATCTTCGAAAGAACTTCTTTTCGAGCAGTCTCATCCGATGATTTCATTAGAGATTTCACTTGCTTAATTAGTTTATTCTGTGTTTTTTGCAAAAAATTCAATTTATCTTTTACTGTAATGACATCTGCTTTTAAGCGCTCATTTTCAGCCTTTAAAGCCTCATTTCCCCTCGTAATATTAGTATTTCTTGTAAGAAGCTTATCTACAGTCTCTCTAGTTTCTACAATCATCTTCCTCTGCAATGACAAAGGTTGTTCCATGAAAGTGTCTATATTTGATGCTCTGAGCAGAAGATTTGTATTGATGCTCACTGTAAGGCTTCTGGACTTATTTATCTCTTCCATTCTGACAGTACAGAGCTTAGGTCTTTCAATCATTTTTCCTGTCTTTTCGTCTTTCTCCTTGACAGGACGTGTAAAATGATAATCTCTGACTTCTTCCAAGCCTTCCATGGTAGCTCTGCACCATTTTGCAATTTCTGTTGCCTTTATCTTTTTCTTTTCTATTTCCGAAAACTTAACAACAGCCTCTAACAGCTGGTCTTCTGAATATTTCTGAGTCTTTGCCATTCGTTATATTTCTCCTCTACCTTAATGTTACATCCCATACGAATGCGTGTAGCGTCTGTCTGAACTGATAAGAATACTTCTTCAAGAGACGCATCTTTATTCTTGATACTCATGGTATTATTCATAAACTCTATAACGCGCCTTGCACTATCATCAGCTTTTTTCTGCTGAGACTGCATAAAGCTTTCAAGTTCAGCTTTGGTAGATCTGTAATATTTACATCCCATACAGTCTGAAAGATGCCCCTGCTCGATACAGTCACTTAAATTTTCTTCGTCTGCAAGTCTCTTACGGGAGGTACATACTGACTTCCCTGTATCAACAGCAGTTTTTTCGCCCTGCTCATACTGTTCCTTTGAGTATCGCCACTCATAATCAAGCTTTTTCTGATGCTGTACCACAGATGAAGCCCATATGGTCTCCGATATATTTGTGTAATAGCCAGAGCTTGTATTGATGTTTATATGATCTGCAAGCTGTCTGCATATATCTTCGCCTGACTTCTGAAAATACAGATTTGCCATAGCGATTGGTCTGCTATCACCTGCTGTAACAGGCTCAAACTCTGTAATCCCTATTGCGTATTTAGCAAAGTCATAACGACTGTTTCCAATAATATGTTCTTCTACGAATGCAGCCACAAGATGATTAAAAGCCTGTAATGAAAGCATTTTGTTTATCATTAGCTCGTTATATTCAAAGAGAAAACGTCTGTCCTGTTCCTTTGTAAGCTCCATATATTTTTCAATGTTCCTTACAACCTCTGTAGCAGGGATTTCATAAGTGAATTCCTTGTAATCCTTATTTACATCGTAATATACAGTTCTTGTACCTTTTTTAAGCCTTGTACGCCTTATTCTGAGGTAAGTCTTGCCATTCTCTCTGTAAATACATTCCTTTGGTGTAAGGAGCATTTCCATGGCTCTCAGTGGCAGAATAAATGTGATGTTCACCCAGAAGAAAATAGGAAACCACTTCTTAAAGATTTCATCGTCAGGGCCATCTCTGTAAATGCTGTTAATTTCATTTTCAATGACAAGATAATTTATGACGGGAGATAAAAACCTCTGGTTTGTCTTTTCGTTCTTTATCAGCTTAATATTTGAAGTTATCTGCTCTATCTGAGCATCTGGTGTATTTATAAAACCAAGAAAATCCTCCAATGTTGTGATTCCATTAGCTGTCAGTCTGAAATCTTTATCCTTATATTTCAGAAGGAATTCCTTAATTATATTTATCTTGTTTCTGGCAATAGTCTGATACACATAGACTCCGTTACAATAAATGGCATAACATCTGAGCATGTTTTTCATGGTTTCTTCAGAAATGCAGAATTCCTTGCCTATACGCTTTTTATAAGCATCTGAATCAAATGAGAAATCCAGTCCGTACTTTTTAACATCTGAATAGCCCATCCACTTATCAGTATCAAATGCACCTTGAATCTTTCCACTGTCTACAAGCGATTTATGTATCTCACGGCATTTATTCAGCACTTTAACACTATAGACCTGATCCATGTAGACTATTACTTCTTCAGACTCTATTTTTCTTAAAAGATTATCCATTCAGAGCCTCCCCAATAAGTTTCCGTGTGCTTGCCTTTTCCTTTTCGGACATTTCTTTTATGATTGTATTTATTACTTCCTGAAAAGCAGGTATTATCTGCATCCTAAGTGCTATGCCATACTTTCTGTTGCCTGTAGTAATTTCTTTTTCTCTGTAATCCTTTATTACCTTTACAAGAGAAGGGATTCCATCACTTGTAAATACATGATATCGGCAGAGGTTTGCAAGACATGATTCGTATGTTGGATTCTCACAAGAAAATCCCAAGGCTTTCTTTTTGCAGTAGATACCTGCGTCCTTTGCCTTTCCTTTGTCCTGCGCCAGCGCAAACATGGCTTTTAATATTTCTGTAGGTTCTTCTGACTTACCCTGAGATAAAACCTCTATCATTCTGTCCGAAGCAACTAATGAAGTACCTACTGTTTCAATCTCATATGCAGACAATGGAATTTTCTCCATAATCAAAGTCTGCTCCTTTGCAGAAAGCTTCTCAAAAGCATCAGGAAAGGCTGCAATGAGTGCGTTATACAGTGAAACACTGAATACACCCCTCTGCATCATCATATACAAGACTACTTCTGCGCTTTCACCTGTAAGTCCGTGGTCTTTTAGATAAATGGCTGTTGTATCAATATTTGAATGATTGCGAGCAAATGAAGCAATCACATGAGCTAAAAGAGTAGTATTTCCATTGTCTCTTGTAGACTGTTCTATCCCTTGTAAATATGACTTATTAAGTCTTCTTGAAGAAATGGAATGCTTTCCTATAATACTGAATATATCCTCTCCAAAGAAATCCCTACAGATAATCCAACTTCTGTAACGACTTGCCCTGTGTGCATTCATATATCCCTCACTTGAAGTAATATGATGATACTCTGCAATAAGGGCTAACTTTCCAAAGAATACTCTAAGCTCTGGAACTATCTCAGAACGAAGTTTTCCGAGACCTGTCTTCTGTGGTATGTTATATGCCATCTCAATCTTTCTGATGGTATATAAGGCAATACTAACATATGTTTCATCCGAAATACTTTCATTCAGAATATCTTCCTTTAATGTACTTAAGTTAATTTTAAAAGGGTTATCATTACTTTTAAGGTTTGGATAAACCCACCTGTCACATATATCCGATGAACGCCATCCGCATACATAGTGGCAAGCCAAGAACATCCACATCTCTGTATAATTGCTGTTCTCCAATGCCTTAAAAGTCAGGTTATGCTCTTTGTCGTAATCACTGTTAAACAATATCTTTGCTAATTTTACAAAGTCCTCATATGGATATGCTGGCTCTGCATCGTTTTCCCTCTTTTTAAGGTCTATGTTGTGGTATTTTACATTCTCATACTTGGCAACATATTTAAAGAATTCTGTTAAGAGTTCCTTGGTTCTTACAGTCTCAGCTTCCTCGATTGCAGATATAACATCTTCATCAGTAAGCTGCTTTATATCTGACATATCAAATATGGTTCTTACAAATTCAGTAAGTGAAGGAGTGTATATATTTTCTTCATCATAAATGTATGTAAGATATTTCTTGATATAATCAAGAGATACTTGATGCCCTTTTGAGTGATTAATAATCCATCTGGTCTTTTCTTCCTCAGTTAAACCGAATTCCTGAAAGAACTGCCTGCTCTCATAGTCCAAAAACAGAGCATCTTCCTTTGTAATATAGAATTCTTCTCTTTCAGAAAGGTCAAATAGTATTTCTTCTGATTCCTTTATTTCAATACCGAAATAATCATGATTCTCAAGAAAGTCGATGTACTTATTCCTGTTCTTAACAAACTTTGATTCAAAACGGTCGTCATCGTGTTGTTTAAGGAAAGCTTTAATGCCGATGAAAGTATTCTTCTGCTCAGATATCATGTCGCAGACTGACTTGAGTATCATTCTATCATGGGAATCAATGGCACCATTATCAATGTGATACTGTAAAATATCTACCCCTATGCCAATCTGCTTGGCAACTTTGGCTATAGTTATAGTATTTTCATTTGACCATGTATTTGTCAAAAGACTTACCTCCTAATAAATATCCTCTAATATCTGCGACTGAAACGTATAAGAACTTTCCTTGAATATCTCTATAAGGTCTGCATTTTCATGTATGTAATCGTTCATAGATTCCTGACTAGAATCGCCACGCCATTTCATTATTTCTCCACTAGTGAGCCTTGCCTTTGTGAGCAGATACATCGTGAACCAATGCCTAAACATATGCGCTCCGGGATATTCGTTTTCATACGTTTCTATAAATGCAGCATTTTCAGCGTATGTTCCTTGTTTTTCACAGGCTATCTTTAATGAGGGTAAAAATCTTTCATAAAACAATGTCTTAACTCTATCTGAATACGTCTGCACAGTCATCGGATTACCTTGATTATTAACGAACAGTGGTGCATCTGCACTTGTATCAAACCCTCGACTCTCCATTATTGCAATGTGTGTCTCATATAATTTATTTATATCTGTAATAAAATCGTTGTAAACCTTCTGCACCCTGTTCTTCTTAATCGTGCCAGGATCTGTTTTCCCTTTCCAGTTCTGAAAATACGGAGCCTTATCTGTAAGGTCTATTTCTATCCCTGAAACCATACCAAAGCTCTTTCTTATGGTATTAAACCTTCCACAGCTTATATTTACCACTTCTCCCTCTCTGACACCTGCATAAGCCCCTAATGCAATACCAAGCGTAATGTGTGGTTCATACTTTTTTGCTTCATAAATGAGAAAGTCCAAATATCCGTCTACAAGAATTCTGTTCTTCTTATGTGTAGTCTTTGGAGCTGATATATGCATTGAAGAATTGTGAGCTATAACTGCCTTCTTGTGATGCTTGTCATCTTTTATGATAGTCACCGTCTTAAGTTCATCTGCTTCGTAATTAAATGGAAGAACATCTCTGTTGTAGCTATAGTAAAGGATAAGGAAATCTATTACATAATCCCTGTATCTCAGCCAAGTGCCTCTGTTGAGTTCCTTGCCATCATCCTGCATCTTTATATATTTTAGGAATCCTCTTATTGTCACAAGACTGCATTCATGTATGGAGTTAATATCAGTTTCTTTAAGCAGATAGTTTAGGAAGTGGCATACTGCGTAAGCTTTGTGAGATAACGTATTCCCATTTAACAGTTCACTCTTAACTAGATGACACAGATACCTTTCCAAACCTGTATAAAACACAGGTATATCTGTTTCCTCTTCGTAAAGAACTATGCAGGGATAAGTCTGTTTTTCTCCATCTTCTCCTTCCACCTGTACTCCTCTGTTCATAAATACACATTTGCTTCTATAGTCCTTAATATCACTGTTATAGAACTGAATAACGTTGTTCATCTATATCTATCTCCATAAAAATAAATTTTATATATCGTCTATATTTATAATATCATCTATTTTATTTTTTGTATACTTTATACTATAGTCACCTATTTTTCAGTATTTATCTTATATAGTTATAAAGTATATTTATTTTTAGTTCCATATGTATCACTTCACTTTCTATTAAATTGCATTAACAATTTTTTTTAATCTTTTAATAATTGTTTTAAAGAACCTATTATACCATTATCTATGAACTTAGGCATATAAAAATTCAAATGAGCCTTATAGATCTTTTAGATATTTCCCCAGTTCTTCCCCTGGCACTTTCGTAAATTTACCACTATCTAATTTAATATATTGAGCCTGTACACACTGTAACCTTACTAATTCTACTAGGGCTTCATGGCAAGTGAGCACAAAAATTTGATGCGTCCTTGATAATTGTACTAAAGCCTTAACTGTATTTTTAGTGTGTGCTATATCAAAATTAACAAAAGAATCGTCGAATATTACTGGAAGACTTGGCTGGATTTCTTTTATTCTACTTATTCGAACTGCCAAAAATAATTGTTCTTTTGTACCCCTACTTAATGCACTTGAGCTCTCTACAATGCTTTCATCTCGTAGCATAGTTTTAAAGTCTCCCTGCATCAAATTTTCCATGGGCATAATACTCTTATATTCTCCAGAGGTTATTTCACTTAAAATATCACTAGCTCCTTTTAAAAGCTTATCTTTAGTATTTACTAAAAATCTTTCTCTAATTTTTTCTAAAAATAGTGCCGCTGTATTATAAACCGCATATCTTTCCGCAAGAGGCCTTAGCTCAGCTCTTGCTTCTCTTATACCTCTCTCATATTCCAATAGCTTGTCATCAGAGTTTAAGGCTTGTATCTCATCTTTTGTGGTCTGCCTTTCATTCTTTAATTCATCTAACTTACTAACTATGGTTTTATTTTCAGAATTCAAAACCTCACGTTGATAATTTATTTCCGCAATGCTACCATACTTTTTATATAAATCTGCTAGGCTCTTTAATAGCACTGAATTTTCATTTTTAATTTCAGAAGATTTTTCATCACATATTATGCTTTTTATTCGCTGGCCTTTTAACCCTTGTAATAATTTTTCTTGAATAATTTTTAATTCATCCTTACCATTTGTATATCTAATATACTTTTCACCCACATATAGATATTTTTCTATAGATAAAATTATGTTCTCCATGGTAGGATTCTTCTCTGAATTATTATAATTTAGAAATTGTGATATTTCCACTTCTAATATATTTAATTTTGAAAAG
>Ga0123336_10003287_pt1 | contig 13613 bp, 10 predicted proteins | sample SSSSmetaG_FD_96466 | JGI IMG/M metagenome (GOLD analysis project Ga0123336, IMG submission 96466) | Glacier valley bacterial and archeal communities from Borup Fiord, Nunavut, Canada, to study Microbial Dark Matter (Phase II) - ​SSSS metaG | ecosystem: Environmental > Aquatic > Freshwater > Ice... | reverse complement strand
TTTTACAACGACTTCGTGGCCAACGCCTCGTTCGACACGGCCCTGGGCTTTGTGGCGACGGACGTGAACCTGAAAACCCGGACCGACCTGAGCCACGCCGTGTACGAGGGCACGGTGCGCAGCCGGGCCTTTCAGCTGGGCAGATTTTTGGGTGATGAGTCGGTGGTGCGCGACGTGACCCTGAACGGGCGCGTGGACGGGGTGGGCTTCCTGCCGGCCTTCGCCCGGGGCCGGGCCAAGCTCACGGTGCCCGCCGTGTGGCTGAACGGCTACCGCTACCGCAACATCGCGCTCGACGGCGACTTCCGGCCCCAGCACTTCAACGGCCACCTGGCCCTGAACGACCCTAACGTGCGCCTCGTGGCCGACGGCCGCATCGACCTGGAGCCCCAGCACGAGGACATCGCCGTGAAAACCACCATCGCACGGGCCGACCTGCGCGCCCTGGGCCTGACCACCGAACGGCTCACCCTCGCCACCACGGCCGACGTGAAGTTCAAAGGCATTGCGCTCGACTCGCTCATTGGCCGCGCTTACTTGCGCCGCTCGACTTTCGGGCTAAACGGCCAGCAATTGAAGCTGGATACCCTGGACGTGGTGAGCACCCGCAACAGCCGCAACGTGCGCCGCGTGCTGGTGCGCTCGGAAGCCGTGAACGCCCAGGCCGACGGCACCTTCAACACCTCCGACGTGGTGGCCGACGTGCGCACCCTGCTCGCCGAGTACCGGCTCAACCTGGAAAGCAACCCGGTGGCCACGGCCGAGTACTACCGCCGCAAGCGCCAGCGGGTGCAGCCGGTGTACCGCGTCGATTTGCTGCTGAACCTGAAGAAGCCCAACCCGGTGCTGGCCCTGTTTGTGCCCGAGCTGCGGGTGGCCGACGGCAGCCGCATCGACGGCTCGTTCCGGAACGGCGAAACGTCGATTTTCCAGCTCGGCGGCCACCTCGACAGCCTGCGCTACGGCCCGGTGCAGACGGTGAACGACGACCTCGACTTCCTGACCTCGAAGCTGCCCTACAAGCCCGATATCCTGGCCCAGGCCAGCATCACGAGCGCCCAGCAGGTGCTGCCCGGGTTGGGCCGCACCGAGAAATTTGTGATAGAGGCCGTGTGGGACCAGCAGCGCATCAACTTCTCGACCTCGCTGGCCCAGACCGGCACCACCAACAAGGCCACCATCAACGCCTCGCTGGCGTTTTTGCCGCGCAAGGTGGAAGTCGTGTTCCGCAAGTCGAGCCTGCACCTGCTGGACGAGGACTGGGCCATTGCGGCCGACAACTCGGTGCGGATTTCGGAGTACGGCAAGGAGTTCGACATCAAGAACCTCTCGTTCAGCAACGGCAAGCAGTTTGTGGGCGCGCAGGGGTTCATCTCGCCCGATGCCACCAAGCCGCCCTTGCAGCTGCAGGTCACCGACTTCCAGCTGGCCACCCTCAACAGCGTGACCGGCCAGCGCCTGACCGGCCGCGTGAACGCCCAGGGCAGCGTGACGGGCGTGTACGGGCCGCTGGCCATCAGCAGCACCGTGGGCGTCGATTCGCTGGCCTACGACGGCACCCTCATCGGGCAGGTGGCCGGGCGCGGCGACTGGGACAACGCCGCCCACAAGCTGCTGGTGAACCTCGACGTGGCCCGCGCCGGCCAGTCGGTGCTCACCGTGCTCGGCGACGTGGCCCCGCGCGACGCCACCAACCAGTTTAACCTCACGGGTACGCTCAACGACGCGCCCATTGTGCTGGCCCAGCCGTTTTTGGGCAACCTGTTCAAGAACCTGGGCGGCACGGGCCGGGGCGAGCTGCGCCTGACGGGCAAGTTTGCGGCACCCAACCTGACCGGGTCCGTGGACGTGCGCAACGGCCGCCTCACGTTCGGCTACCTGGGCACCACCTACACCTTTTCCGACCGCATCACTTTCACCACCACCTCGATAGCTTTTCGGAACGTGCGCCTGCGCGATGTACTGGGCAACACCGGCACCGTGGACGGCGTGGTGCGCCACCGCGGCTTCAAGGACATGAGCCTGGACATTGCAGCCAACTTCCGCAAGATGCAGGTGCTCAGCACCACCCGCAAAGACAACGAGCTGTACTTCGGCACGGCCTACGCCACGGGCACCGCCCGCGTGACGGGCCCCACCGACGACCTCGACATCACGGTGCGGGCCACGAGTGAGGCCGGCACCCGCGTTTCGCTGCCCCTCGACAACACCGCCCGCGCCGAGAAAGCCGGCTACATCAAGTTCGTGAACAACAACCCGGTGGGCGACACCGTGATTACGAAAAAGGCCCGCGCCGTGGCCGCGGCCGACAAAATCGACCTCTCGGGCCTGCGGCTGAACATGAACCTGACCATCACGCCGGAGGCCTACCTGGAGATTCTGCTGGACGAGAGCACCGGCGACGTGATTCGGGGTTCGGCGGCCGGGCAGCTGCGCCTGGCCATCGACACCCGCGGCGACTTCAATATGTATGGGCAGGTAGAAATCGTACGCGGGGCGTACAACTTCACGTTGCAGGGACTGATTAACAAGGAGTTTACGGTGCGGCCGGGCGGGCTTATTTCCTGGAACGGCGACCCGCTGGCCGGCGAGATGAACGTGACCGCCACTTACACCCAGCGCACCTCGCTGGCGCCCGTGCTGGGCAGCGAGGCCGGCACCGGCGGCAGCGCCGTGGTGCCCGTGACGGCCGTGATGACGCTGACCGGCCCGCTGCTGCTGCCCGCCATCCGGCTGGGCCTGGAGTTCAACGACGCGCCCGGCACCCTGCAGTCGCTGCTGGCCAACTTCATCACCTCGCTGCGCAACGACGAGCAGGAGCTGAACCGGCAGGTGTTCAGCCTGCTGGTATTCAAGCAGCTCTCGCCGCTGGGCTCGTTCGGCAACACCATTTCGCTGCGCGGGCAGGACAACACGGTGCAGAACAGCCTGGGCCAGATTCTGAGCACCCAGCTCGGCCTGCTCACCTCCCAGATTGACCAGAACCTGGAAATCGACTTCAACATCAACGGCCTCACGGCCCAGCAGCTGCAGGCCCTGCAGGTGCGCCTGAGCTACTCCTTCCTCAACGGCCGCCTGCGCCTCACCCGCGAGGGCGGCTTCACGAGCAACGCCAACCTGGCCGCGCCCGGCACCAACGGCAACCGCGCCACCAACACCGCCGGCCAGGCCTCCCTGCTCGGCGACCTGAGCCTGGAGTACTACCTGCGCGCCGACGGGAAGTTCCGCGCCAAGCTGCGCTACGAAACCACGCCCCGCGACCTGGAAACCATCAACCAGCCCCGCGCCGGCCTCTCGCTGCTGCATACCGAGCAGTTCGACACCTTCCGCGAGCTGTTCACCCGCAAAAACCCCCGGCGCAAGGAGCGCAACACCCAGAAAGCCCGCGAAAGCAAGGAGGTGCTGAACGTGGACGAGGACCCGCGCACGACTTTGTAAGGGCTTGATGGTAAGCGGGTAGTAGTAAAATGAGTTATCAGTTACGCGGACGTGCCCTCACTGCTCCGCCTGCCTGTTGCGCCGTTCTGCTGCCAGAACAAGCAGTAATGACTCATTTTACTCCTACCCTCCTACCCTCATGAACTAACAACCCCTCCTACCCTCATGAACTAAACCCCCTCCCTGAAATCCCCGCTACCTTTGCTCCGCTATGGCTGCCCCCACCACGTATTCCCCGCGCAAGAAAAAGCTCGGCTCCTACCCTACGTTGCTCGTGGTGTTCAGCATCACGCTGGCCTTGGTGGTGATTGGCTTGTTTGGCCTGCTGCTACTGCACGCCCACAAGCTGAGCGAGGTGGTGCGCGAGAACCTCGAGGTGCAGGTGTACCTCGACCGCGACCTGCCCGAAACCGAGCTGCTGCGCCTGCAGCAGGACCTGGGCCAGCTGCCCGCCGTGGCCGAGCGCGACGGCCGGCCCCAAATCCGCTTCGTGAGCAAGGAAGAAGGCGCCCGCCAGCTGCTGCAAAGCACCGGCGAAGACTTCCGCCAGTTCCTCAGCGACAACCCGCTGCGCGACGCCTACGCCCTGAAAATCCGGCCCGAGTACACCGACACCCTGCACCTGGGCCAGCTCGACCGTAGCGTATCGGCCCAGCGCGGGGTGTTCGAGGTGCAGTACCCGCAGGACTTGTTTGCCAGCATCAACAACAACCTGACGCGGGTGAGCCTGGTGCTGCTCGGCTTTGCGGCGGTGCTGGTGCTGGTGGTGGTGATTCTGATTAACAATACGATTAAGCTGGCGCTGTTCTCGCAGCGCTTTCTCATCCGCTCGATGCAACTGGTGGGGGCCACGCGGCTCTTTATCCAGCAGCCGTTTCTGCGGCGGGCCACCTGGCAGGGCTTGGCAAGTGGGGTGCTGGCTGCCCTGCTGCTGGTGGCGCTGCTGCAATACGCCTACCTCGAAGTGGAGCCCCTGCGCCTGCTGCGCGACGATGTGCGCCTGGGCCTGCTCCTGCTGGCCGTCATCGGCCTGGGCGTGGTCATCGGCTTTTTCAGCTCGGCCCGCGCCGTGCACAAGTACTTAAATATGTCGCTCGATGAGCTGTATTGAACCTGAACAGAACGTCATGCCGAGCGCAGCCGAGGCATCTCGCCCGCTCCGTTGAACGAATGCAGACGAAGCGGGCGAGATACCTCGGCTGCGCTCGGCATGACGTTCTTTAATCTAAAAAATTCCCTTTTATGCAACCCACTGCTCAACCCACCTTTCGCTTCGCCTTCGGGCCCCGCAACTACCGCCTGATGTGGCTCGGCCTGGCCGCGCTCGGGGCCGGCTTCATCACCATGATGTTTGGCGATAAAGAGAACTACGGCGAAGACTTCGTGGGCATCACGCTGGGACCGCTGCTGCTGCTGCTGGGCTTCGGCATCGAGTTCGCGGCCATTCTGGTGCGCGACAAGTCGCTGGATGCGGGCGCGCCGGCCGGCGCGGCGCCCGGCACGGCGGCCGCGGCGCTCCCCTCCGACAGCCTCATGGCGGCCAGCACTGCGCCGCCGGCCGCTTCGGCCGCGCCCGCCTACAAGCGCCTCTGATTTAGTGATTAACAGTTAATGATTAACGGTTAATAAGTGGGTGCAAACCCCTGCCATTAACCACCAGTCATTAACCATTAACCATTGACAACTAACCACTGTAAATGACTTACTGGCACGCGCTGCTCCTCGCCATCGTGGAGGGCCTTACTGAGTTTTTGCCCGTGTCGAGCACCGGGCACATGATAGTGGCCTCGGCGCTGCTGGGCATTCCGGTCACGCCGTTTTTCAAGCTGTACCTGGTCGTGATTCAGCTCGGGGCCATCTTGTCGGTGCTGGCGGTGTACTGGCGCCGGTTTTTTCAGAGCGTTGACTTCTACCTGAAGCTGCTGGTGGCCTTCCTGCCCATCGTGGTGGTGGGGCTGCTGCTCAAGAAATACATCGATGCGATGCTGGAATCGGTGGGCGTGGTGGCGTTCATGCTCCTGCTGGGCGGCATCGTGCTGCTGTTCATCGACCGCTGGTTTCCGCAGGAAGACCCGCAGGCCGGCGGGCACCCCGTCACCAACCCCAGCTACCGCGAGGCGTTCGTCATCGGCCTGTTCCAGTGCCTGGCCATTGTGCCGGGCACGAGCCGGTCGGCGGCCACCATCATCGGCGGCCTCAGCCAAAAGCTCACGCGGCGGGCGGCGGCCGAGTTTGCCTTCTTCCTGGCCATGCCCACAATGGCGGCCGCCGCCGTGAAAGACCTCTACGACTACTACAAAGACGCCAAGGCGCACGGCATTGACGTGGCCGACCTATTCACGGCCGTGCAGGTGCAGCAGCTGCTGCTGGGCAACGTGGTGGCCTTCGTGGTGGCGCTGCTGGCCATTCGCGGGTTCGTAGGCTTCGTTGCGAAGTACGGCTTCCGTGCCTTCGGCCTCTACCGCATCCTCGTAGGCGGCCTGCTGCTGCTGCTGCTGGCCCTGAAAATCCCCTTGAACCTGGTGTAATGAAAGAAAAAGCCCTTGGCTCTCAGCTGTTAGCTGTTAGCTCATTGACGGAAGCTAACAGCCAACTGCTATCAGCTAATAGCTTAGACGAAGGGGTGGTCCTGCTGCTCGATAAGCCACTGACGTGGACCTCGTTCGACGTGGTGCGCAAGGTGAAGAACGCGCTGCGGATTAAGAAAATCGGCCACGCCGGCACCCTCGACCCGTTGGCTACCGGCCTGCTCATCCTCTGCACGGGCCGCAAAACCAAGGAGATTGACCTCATTCAGGCCCAGGAGAAGGAGTACACCGGCACCTTCCGGCTGGGCGAAACCACGCCCAGCTTCGACCTGGAAACCGCCGTGGACCTGGTGCGGCCCTACGCCCACCTCACCGACGAGGAAATCACGGCCGCCACCCGGCCCTTCCTCGGCCTCATCCAGCAGACGCCGCCGCTGTTCTCGGCCGTAAAAGTTGACGGGGAGCGGGCCTACGCGCTGGCCCGCACCGGCCGGGAAGCTGCCCTCAAGCCCAAGACCGTCGAAATCACCGCCTTCGAGCTGACGCGCATCGCGCTGCCGGAAGTCGATTTCCGGGTGGTGTGCTCGAAGGGCACCTACATCCGCAGCCTGGCCCGCGACCTGGGCGCGGCCCTGGGCTGCGGCGCCCACCTCACGCGGCTGGTGCGCACCCGCATCGGCGCCTACCACGTCGAGGACGCCTTTTCGCTCGCCGCCATCGAGGCCCTGCGCCTGCCCCGCCCCGCGGGCGACGACCGCCCCGCCCGCCCCGAGCGGCCCCGCACGGCCCCCAACCGCGCCGGCCTGCAGTACTACGCCGCCCTACAAGCCGATGCGCTGGCCGCCCGCGAGCACGAGGCCCCCGATGCGGCCCCGGCCCCACCCCCGCCGGCTGGCGAAGCCGAATAAGCTGGCCGGCGCTCGGTAACTTGACGGCTTTGTTCCGCCACCAATCGACTTGCTGCTATGCGCTTTTTAGTCGTTCTGCTGTTGCTGGCGGCCCTTTGTGGCGGCCCAGCGCTGGCCCAACCGGCCCCAATCGCGCCGGCCACGGACCCGGACAAAGCCGTGTTTCTGACCCAGGACGTTGCCAACTTTTGGCAAGCCTTCGATGCCTGGAATGCGGGCCGGCCCGGCAACCCGTTTGCCGACCTGTACGTGCGGCCTGCCAGTGTGGGCGCCCGGCTGCTGCTCGAAAAAACGCGCTGGAACACCCCGATTCGTTGCTGCGCCGGGTGCGGCGGCGCCGGGCCAACTACGAGCGCGCCCGCCCGGCTTCGCTGCGCATGGCTACGGCCGTGGCGCCGTGCCGCGCCGCCTACCGCGCCCTTCAAAAGGTGTACCCGGCCGCCTTTTTTCCGCCGGTGTACTTCGCCATCGGCGGCTTTGAGGTCGGCGGCAACTCCCTGGCGGCCGGGGTGCTCATCGGGGCCGAGATGAACGACCCGGCCGGCATTGCCTCGCTGGTGGCGCACGAAGTGGTGCACACCCAGCAAAAAACCCCTTACAAGTACCGCATTCTGCTGGAGCAATGCCTCATTGAGGGCAGCACCGACTTTATCGGGGAGCTGATTTCGGGCCACGTGGTGAAAGACGAGCCGTACCGCTACGCCCAGGGCCGCGAGCGGGCGCTGTGGCGGGAGTTTGTGCGCGACCAGAACCTGGGCGAGAACGACAGCTTCGCCAACTGGCTGTACGGCGGCGAGCGGCCGCCCGGCCGACCTGGGCTACTACATCGGCTACCACATCACGAAGGCGTATTACGACCGCGCGCCCGACAAGGCGCGGGCCATCCGCGAGATTCTGCACATCGCCGATGCCCGACAGTTTCTGGCCCGCAGCGGGTACGGCGCCCGGTTCAAGTAAGTGGCCGCTAACTTCGCGGCACTGTTTTCCGTTCCTTAACTGCCGTCTTCGGCGCCCCATGCACGTCATTCGCGACCCGGCCCACTTCCCGTTTCTTGGCAATGCCGTGGTCACCAGCGGCACCTTCGACGGGGTGCACCTGGGGCACCAGCGCATATTGGCCCGGCTGCGCGAAGTGGCCGACGCGGCCGGCGGGCCGGCGGTGGTCATCACCTACTGGCCGCACCCGCGGCTGGTGCTGGGCCCGCCGCCCGCCCACCCCGAGCTGTTGGAATTGCAGCTGCTGAACACGCTGGACGAGCGCATTGCCCGGCTGGCCAGCTTTGGGGTGGACTACCTGCTTATCGTGCCCTTCACCCGCGAGTTCGCGCAGTGGACTTCAGAAGAATACATCCAGGAGCTGCTGCTGAAAACGGTGGGCGCCCGGCAGCTGGTCATCGGCTACGACCACCGCTTCGGCCGGAACCGCGAGGGCGGCTTCGAGTACCTGAGTCAGCACGCCGCCCGCTACGGCCTGAGCGTGGAAGAAATCCGGCGCGAGGACGTGGACGCCGTGGGCGTGAGCAGCACCCGCATCCGCCAGGCCCTGCGCCAGGGCGACGCGGCCACCGCGGCCCGCTACCTCGGCTACGCCTACCCGCTAACCGGTACGGTGGCGCACGGCCAGCAGCTGGGCCGCACGATAGGATACCCCACCGCCAACCTGCTGCCCACCGAGCCGCTGAAGCTGGTGCCGGCCCGCGGCATCTACGCGGTGTGGGCCACCACGGCGGCCGGCACCCGCCACCCGGCCATGCTCAGCATCGGCGTCCGGCCCACGGTTGGGGCCGGTTTGGCCCAGACCATCGAAGTGAACCTGCTCGACTTCAACGGCGATTTATACGACCAGGAGCTGACCCTGGAGTTCGTGGCCTGGCTGCGGGCCGAGGAAAAATACGACGGCCTGGACGCGCTAAAGGCCCAGCTGGCGTTGGATGCGCAGAACACGCGGGCCGCACTGGCGTAGCCCGCCGCTGTCATCTCACACATTATTCTACCCATGAATTACTTACGGCTGTTTTTATTGATTTTCTGCTTTATTGGCGCGTTGGGCACGGCGCAGGCCCAGGGCAAGCTCACGGGCGTGGTGCAGGACTCGCTCACGCACGAGCCGCTGGCCTTTGCCAGCGTGTTTCTGGCCAACACCACGCTGGGCGAAACCACCACCGAAAAGGGCGAGTTTGAATTCAAGCGTGTGCCGCCGGGCACCTACGAAATCGTGGGCTCCTACGTGGGCTACCGCCTGGCCAAGCAGACCGTGACCGTGGGCCCGGCCCCGCAGCGGGTGACGCTGCAGCTGGCCGCCACGGGCAATAGCCTGGGCGAAGTGGTGGTGAAGCCCGCCCCCAACAAGCCCGAAGAATACCAGAAATTCAACGAGCTGTTTCTGGGCGGCAGCACGTTTTCGGCCCAGTGCCGCATCAGCAACCCCGAGCAGGTGCAGGTGCTGTTCGACGACTCGACCGGGGTGCTCACGGCCCAGACCACCCGGTTTGTGCAGGTCGATAACGAGGCGCTGGGCTACCGCCTGAAATACTACGGCCTGTACTTCGCCCACGATGCCACCGACCGGTCCATCACCTACTACGGCGAGCCGGTGTTCGAGGAATTGACTCCGCGCGACGAGCGCCAGCGGCGGCAGTGGGCCGCCAACCGCGCCGCCGCCTACCGGGGCTCGTTCATGCACTTCCTGCGCAGCGTGTACGCCAACCGGGTGGCGGCCGAGGGCTTCCTCACCCAGCAGGTGCGCGTGGTGCCCAACCCCCGCTTCGAGCGCGCCGACGAGCGGCGCCAGGCCCTGCGCGCGGCCCGCCCCGGCGGCGCATTCACGGCGGCCGAGCGCGACTCGCTGACCCGCTGGGACCGCGAGGGACCGGCTTTCGCCACGCTCGACCCCGCCGCCCGACCTCCCGACAGCCTGCGCCGGGTAGCCGCCGGCGGCCGCACCTACCTGCGCTTCACCGGCGAGCTGCAGGTGGCCTACTTTGGCGAGGCCCCCGACCCGCGGTACCCCCGCAAAATGGCGACGCTGGGCAACTCGCGCACGACGTACCCCAGCAAGCGGCAGGTGTCGCGGCTGAAGCTGCCCGGCCGCGAAGCCGAAATCCAGGCCAACGGCTCGCTGATGAACCCGCTGGAGGTGTACGTGGGCGAATACTGGGGCTTTGAGAAAATAGGTGAATTTTTGCCCTTCGATTACGTCCCACCCACTGCCGCCGGCACCCGGCCCACCCAATGATAGACAAAACCGTACCCCACGCCCAAGCCGCCCTGCAGGGCCTGGCCGATGGCATGACCCTGATGCTAGGCGGCTTTGGCCTGTGCGGCATCCCCGAAAACGCGATTCGGGAAATCCTGCGCCTCGGGGTGAAAAACCTGACCTGCATCTCGAACAACGCGGGCGTCGATGACTTCGGCATCGGCCGGCTGCTGCAAACCAAGCAGGTGCGCAAGATGATATCCAGCTACGTGGGCGAAAACGCCGAGTTCGAGCGCCAGCTGCTGAGCGGCGAGCTGGAGGTGGAGCTGATTCCGCAGGGCACCCTGGCCGAGCGCTGCCGGGCCGGCGGGGCGGGCATCCCGGCCTTCTACACGCCCGCCGGCTACGGCACCGAGGTGGGCGAAGGCAAGGAAGCCCGCGAGTTCAATGGCAAGATGTACCTGCTCGAAACCGGCCTGAGCGCCGACTTCGCCTTTGTGAAAGCCTGGCGCGGCGACACCGCCGGCAACCTCATCTACCGGGGCACCGCCCGCAACTTCAACCCGATGATGGCCACGGCCGGCAAAATCACCGTGGCCGAGGTAGAGGAGCTGGTGCCCGCCGGGGAGCTGGACCCCAATCAGATTCACACGCCGGGTATTTTCGTGCAGCGGATATTTGAGGGGACGAACTACGAGAAGCGGATTGAGCAGCGGACGGTGAGAAAAGGTGATGAAGTAATGGGGTGATGAAGTGATGAGGCACTCGCTTAAATACTAGTAGATTGCCCAGTTTTCTTCCTCGCTCACGCTTCCACTTCATCACATTTCACCTCATCACCTCACCACTTCATCACTCAAAATGTTAGACAAACACGGCATCGCCCGGCGCATCGCGCAGGAAGTACAGGACGGCTCCTACGTCAACCTCGGCATCGGCATTCCCACGCTGGTGGCCAACTACATCCCGGCCGGCATCAACGTCGAGCTGCAGAGCGAAAACGGCCTGCTGGGCATGGGCCCCTTCCCCACCGAGGACGAGGTGGACCCCGACCTCATCAACGCCGGCAAGCAGACGGTGACCACGCTGCCCGGCTCCAGCCTGTTCAGCTCGGCCGACTCGTTCGGCATGATACGCGGCGAGCACGTCGACCTGACCATTCTGGGCGCCATGGAGGTGAGCGAGCGCGGCGACATTGCCAACTGGAAAATCCCCGGCAAGATGGTGAAGGGCATGGGCGGGGCGATGGACCTGGTGGCCTCGGCCAAAAACATTATTGTGGCCATGCAGCACGTGGCCCGCGACGGCAGCAGCAAGCTGCTGGCCAACTGCACGCTGCCCATCACGGGCCTGCGCTGCGTGAAGAAAATCGTGACCGAGCTGGCCGTGCTCGACGTGACGCCCGACGGCTTCGTGCTGCGCGAGCGGGCCCCCGGCGTGAGCGTGGCCCAGATTGTGGCCGCTACCGCCGGCAAGCTGGTAGTGCCGGAAGGCGAAGTACCCGAAATGGTGCTGTAAGGGCCTGACTTGCAGCCCCGGCAGCTTATCTTCGTGGCTGCTCTCAGCTCCCCCTTATGCGCCGACTCTTACCCGTTTTGCTGCTGGCCGCGCCCGCCCTGGCCGGGGCCCAGGTGTCGCCCGTCATCGACCGCACCGATATGCCGGCGCCCGCCGCCGCCGCCCCGCGCGACACCCTGCGCCTGAGCGTGGCCGCGCCCGTGCTGCCCGCCTCGGCCCCGCCCCTGACCCGCCGCGGCGCCAACCAAACCTGGAACTACGCCACCCTGACGCCCGTGGCCCAGCGCGTGGAAACGTTTGTGACGGTGGGCAGCGTCACGGCTACTTCGCCGTTTTACGCCTTCACCTTCGGGCCCCTGGGCGGGCCGAACCGCGCCACGGTGGCCTCGCCGCAGGCCCTGCCGCTGCCGGTGGCGCTGCCCATTCCCATCACCGACACGTACCAGTTTTTCGCGCTGTCGGGGGCCGCGGCGGCCGTGCAGGACTTTCGCTCGGTGGGGTTCGGGGCGTCGCTGGCGGGCACGGCCGTGCCCGTGACCTACACCAACGCCGCCCTGCAGGACGTGGTGTACCGCTTCCCGCTCAGCTTCGCCAGCCAGCCCGATTCCAGCAATTCGTTCTTCTCGACCCCGACGGCGCTGGCCACCGTGGGCTACCTCAGCCAGCGGCGCAAGCGCGTGAACCGGCCCGATGCCTGGGGCACGCTGGTCACGCCGTTCGGCACTTTCCAGACGGTGCGCGTGGTGACCAAACTGACCGACCACGACAGCATTGCCGTTGGCGGGATGCCGGGCCAGGGCTTCGACGTGCCCCTGACCCGCGAATACAAGTGGCTGGCCAAAACCCAGCACGTGCCGGTACTCACCATCACCACCCGCCTGCTGGCCGGGCAGGAAACCGTGACCGGCGTGGAGTACCGCGACATCTACCGCCGCATCATCCGCCTGGCTACGCGCGATGCGGCCGCCAACGCCGCGCTGAACGCCTGGCCCAACCCCTCGGCCGTGGGCAGCGCGCTGTCGCTGGCCGTGCCGGTGGGCCGCGGGCCGGTGGTGGTGTCGGCCACCGACGTGGTGGGGCGCGAGCTGTTCCGGCGCAGTTTCGGGGGCAGCACGGGCATCGTCGGGCTGGAAGCCGGGGCGTTTGGCGGCTTTCGGGGCGTGGCGCTGCTGAGGGTGCAAACCGAGCAGGGCACGGCCACCCGGCGGGTGGTGCGGGAGTAGCTTCGGCCGCCAGCGGCACCGTTTTGGCGGGGCTTGCGTTTAGCTGCTTGCTGGCTGGCGCCGGGCGCCAGCGGGCTTTTTTGCGGGGTAATTTTGCTGGGCTGGCGGTTTGACTTGCTGCCCGCTCGCAACCGCTCGCTTCCGCTCCGATTTCTAATCCCTGACTTACAAATGGCAACTTCTTCCAACGGCAAACCTGCCGCTACCAACGGCAAAGCCCTGCCCGGCGGCGCCCACGCCAAAAAAGTGGGCAAGCCCGCCCCCGTCGAGCGCCTCACGCCCACGGCAGTGCCGGCCCACAAGCTGGTGCTTCGTACGCTCCGCCGCTCCGACTTCAAGGCCATTAAGGACATCATGGACCAGGTGTACTCCAACATGGAGGGCGCCTGGAGCGCCGACGAGTTCGGGGCCCTGATTCGCAAGTTCCCGGACGGGCAGATTGGCATCGAGGACAACGGCCGGCTGGTGGCCGCGGCCCTGGGCATCATCGTCGATTACGACAAGTTCGGCGACAAGCACACCTACGCTAAAATCACGGGCAACGGCAGGTTCGACACCCACGACCCGGACGGCGACACACTGTACGGCGTGGACGTGTTCGTGGACCCGGAGTACCGCAGCCTGCGCCTGGGCCGCCGCCTCTACGACGCCCGCAAGGAGCTGTGCGAAAACCTGAACCTGCGCGCGATGGTGGCCGGCGGCCGCATTCCGGGCTACGCCGCCTACGCCAACGAGATGACGCCCGGCAAGTACGTGGAGATGGTGCGCAACAAGGAATTGGTCGACCCCATCCTCACCTTCC
>Ga0123336_10003286_pt1 | contig 13616 bp, 10 predicted proteins | sample SSSSmetaG_FD_96466 | JGI IMG/M metagenome (GOLD analysis project Ga0123336, IMG submission 96466) | Glacier valley bacterial and archeal communities from Borup Fiord, Nunavut, Canada, to study Microbial Dark Matter (Phase II) - ​SSSS metaG | ecosystem: Environmental > Aquatic > Freshwater > Ice... | reverse complement strand
TGAAATAACAGGAATACCTAAAATCTGAGCTTCGCAGATACTATTTGGACTATTGTCAATATAGGAAGGGTGAACAAATAAGTCAGATTCCTGAATACTTTTCACAATTGTTGAACTATCAGCTACACCTTTCAAATAAACATTAACATCTTCACATTTAATACCCAGCACTTTTTCCCATTCAGTGTATTCATCGACTCCAAATACAATCCACTCAAATTTAAGGTTGGTAAACTCTTTTAATAATTTAGCCGCCTTTAGAATTAAATCGAAACCTTTATAAAATGTCTTAGAAACAGTTGACATTATAAATAACTTATCCCGGGTTTTTAACTGCCAGGGAGCTGAAGTATAAAAAACATCTTTTAACACCTCGCTACAATAAAAATACTTTGCATTTGGAGAATATATAGGAATCACATTTTTGTCCCATCTCGTTCTGCCAATATAGAACTTGCAATCTTTAAAAATTTTGATTTCCCTTTTCGCGTTATATTCAAAATAATTGAATACACGTAAAAAATGGAGTAATTTAATTGGATGAATCAAATACCTGAAAATTAAATCGAGCTTTGAATAGGAAGGTGGAAAGTAGGCATTTAAACTCGGATTTAATATCCCCTGTATATGGATAATCACAGGTACTTCAACCAAACTATTTATCAATCCAAAACTATTTTCACTTCCAAATATATGTATAACATCAGGCTTAAAGTCATTGATTACTTTCAAATAGGATGCTATTTCAATATCATCATATCTGCTGTAAAAAAGGTTGTGCTTAAGTTTCTTTAATGCTGTATTGTATAATGAAATCGGGTAATAGGTGGTATTTCCTTCTCTAATTTTAAATAAATCATCGTCATGAAAGAAGCTTATGCCAAGTTCAATATTCTCATTTTCAGAAATAATCCTTTCAAGCGATTCAATCCACCCTCCCCCATTATACAATGATTTAGATTTGCTATATAATGATGGTGTATTTGTAAACCAGAGAACTTTCATTTGTTATTTTTAAGCATTACGATCGTTTTTTGTAAGATCTTATTTTGATAAATTATTTTTCTTTTATAAAAAAGATTCTATGCAGCAAAATATTTGAATAAAAGCTCGTTCTAAAAAAGACTCCTCTCATTGAATCCGGCAGAATCCTGATGATTCTCCAAAAAAAACTAAAATTATCAAGGTCTATTTCAGCCAAAAATGTATCGATTTCCCTCACTTCCCGGGTATTGCCAATAAGATAGTTTTTAATGTGCGACATCCTTATTTTATCTAAATATCTTTTAAAATCAGGGACCGTCAGTTCAATTTTCCGATACTTTCCCAAATTCATAATAAGACATTTACTTTCTTCGGTCGGTTTGGTCATCAATCTGTTTTCTGCATTCAAATTGTAGTGTGACATTGCCTTATTTACAATTACCACCTCTCCCTTAAGCGCTATTCGTATCCACAGGTCAATATCTTCCCCCATGGTAAAATCTTCATCAAATAGAAAAAGCTGACTTTCTGTTGTTTTCTTTATTATGGTCGCTGACGTCCATGGCCCTTCTTCCTGAGAATAATTAAAAATTGATATTAATCCCATATATTTTTCCTCAAGGGACTTTATCTTAGTCGAATGACAAATTCCTTTTTTATCAATATATTCATGCGGGCAATAGTACATTAATGCTGATGGGAATTTATTTATTGCAATTGACATTTCGCTTAAATAATTATGATCCCAATAATCATCAGCATCCAAAAATGCAATATGATCATACTGCGCCATTTTTATTCCTAAATTCCGGGCAGACGAAACGCCCCCGTTTTCCTTTGAAATAATCTTAATTCTCTCATCTTTGAATTTTTTGGCAACTTCATAACTATGATCAGTTGAACCATCATTGACAATTATTATTTCAAAGTGGGTATACGTTTGAGCCAGTACCGCTTCTATTGTTTTGCATATACTGAACTCTTTATTATACAATGGAATGACGATTGAAATATTCACCATAAAACATTACTTTTCATTAACAGCATACCTTGTTATTTTTAGCATTTCAACACTCAAGTGCATTATTTAAAAAACAGTTGGCATCTTCCCTGTATTTATTCATTTTCCCGCTTATGAAGGAATAATTTATAGGTTTCAATAATATTTCCAATGCATCTTTCTCTGTAGAAACTAAACGTTCACTAAGATTAAATAACTCCAAAAGGGATGTAAACCGATCGATACCTCTTTCCAGATTCCCAATAACGATGAAATCCTTTTTAAAAATAATCGAAAACACGCATCCGTGAAATGAATCCGTTATGACATATTTTGATTCTTTTATAGATTTCAACCAGGATGGAACACTAATTAATTGATTAGTAATTGCCTGATTTTTATTGACCACATATGGCTTTAAATTTGTTTCTCTGGATACAGCTTGCACAATTTCATTTTTCTCTTCATTTATATCGAGCAAAATAACACAGAGTTCCCCGGTTTCAATATTATCTTTATCTTTACTGATAAGACTTTCATATTCCGGGGCATCCAATAAAAGAGTTGGATCAACTAATTGAACAGCATCGATATTAAACTCTTTTTTGCATAATGAAATGCCTGAATTTTCCCGCACTGAGATAGCATCAAATTGCTGCAGACATTTCGAATACTTTTTTTTATTATCAGCTATATTTAAATCTAAACTATTTTTTCCAAACGAAGCTGCAAATGCAATTTTCTTCACCCTCTTATTATTCACAAAAGACAGGAAATAAGTATCTTCTAATCCTTGAATATAAGTACCCCGCCAAACCTGATCACTACCAACAATAAAGGCATCCAAATCCACTTTCCCGAGTTTTTTCAAATCGAACCTGGTTCTAACGGGCATTGTTGATGGCTGAATATACTCACTACGAAAATCAAGCAGTTTTTGCGCATTAAAATCAAGCAGTTTTTGATCTATTTTAAGCTCCTTAAAAATACCCCGTCCATGTAGAATACTTCCCAAATGACATCTGAGTAATGTGATAAATTTAATTGGCGGTATAACTCTGTTAATAAATAAAGTTTCATGCCCCATTCGTTTTAACAAAGTCTGCAAAGCATAAGTCTGAAGTATTCCTCCATAATTAGTATGCAGAGGTAATGTTAAAATTCCTATTCTCATATTTTCTAATTCTTACTTACTAAGTATTGAAAGTCTTTTCATAACAGCTTTCTTATAATGATTCATTTGCGTGGCACGTTTTAAAAGACGAAGATATTTTTTCATTTTCTTGTCAAATAAACCTACATTCAATACATTTTTCCAAATTTCAAGACTCTTTTTGCGAACGATCAGCCTAAAGTATTGAACAAGTTTATAATCAACAGTTATTGAATTATCATCTGCAAACCGTTTTGGCGGAACTAACCGGCCCATCTTTTTCGCCCGTTTGATTCGATAGGATAATCCTGAATGCCTGTGATTAAAGCTTCCCTGTTGTGATGAAATAAAACGATCAAGGGGTAAATCTTCTAATGAAAGTTTATGCGAAACAATTCCATCCCTAATAATCATATCTGCCATCAATGATCTTACAACTAATACATTGGTGCCTTTCCCGTCTTTTACATAGGGTTCCAGCCAGGCATCCCCAACTGAAATATCAGCCAACTCAGTTGTAACATCATCGCAAAAATCACAGGCGTTCGCTTTAAAGAAACCTGTTCCCCACATATCGCCGACAACCTGCATTTTCAGGCTGCTTTTCTTATGATCCTTCGTATTTTCACATCCAAAAGAATAATCAGCGGCATTGCTGTTAAAATCTTTAATCCGAAATTCCGGTTTCACACAAAGATTTTTGGGTACTCCCGCCTTGCCGGCAAGGTATTCTGTGAAAAATCTGCTTTTTACTCCTCAACAAATAATACCAGTTAAAAACGGAATCTTCTCTTTTAATTTTGGATCTGAATGTTGCGCAAGCCTGATCGCTTTAATAAAACATGCGACTCCTACGATTGCAACCTTACCCTCAAGTTCGTCTAATTTAGAAAATACATCCGATAATGTAACCGGAAAATATTTTGTCTGCGATGCCGCTAAAAGTTCCTGTTTGCTATTACTAACCGAATATTCATAGTGAATTCCTGGTATCGCTGATTCTTTGACTGAAAAAATATGGTCTACTATTTTTCGCTCCAGTAAATCGGCAAAAATAAAGGTGGCGATTCCTCCCGACGAAGATGTTAATCGGAATTCTTCGGAATACCCGGCATATATACCCAGGTATTTACCAATTTTTGGATGATAAAGAGTTGCATCCTTCAAAACAAGCTCCGCTAATTCATTTTCAGTTTTAACTTCCTCTTCAGGATAGGGATTAAAAGGACAAACTGTTATACAGGCTCCATCACAATCGCAATTTCCAACTAATTCAGGTATAAGAAACCCAAACTCATTCCATTTCATCTCCAATGCTTTGTTGGGGCACTTATATACACATAAGCCACATCCGATACAAAGATCATTCTTAACGACTAAATCTATTACTTTGGGTATTTTATTCATTAAGTTTTAAATCTTCCTATTACAAAAAAAATTAAAAATCAATTTATCTTCTTCTTAATTTCAACAATAAGACACTTGCTTTATTTTTCATAAATAACTGTTCTTCAATTCTTAATCCCAGCCAATAAATTGAAAGAACAACCGATAAAACTGATGATATACAAACAGCAAAGAATTGCAAAAATTCGTTACCGATACTTTGTTTTACAATTAATGGAAAAATGACCGATACACCAGCGACCAGTGAAACACGTAATAACACTCTTCGCACAAATGTTAATATGGACAAATTAACCAAAGGACTAATAATAAATAGCCTTGCAAATAGTGCTATGACAGAGATTGAAATACTTACATAGAGCGTCGATTGAGGTGGAAATCCTAATTTCAATAACAGGTATGAAATTGGAAGAATTAACAACAACAATCCTCCGACTATTGCCTGATATTTTTTTATTCTTCCGGATGCCTGGGCCGCTGTCATCAATGGTCCGGAGACACAATCAATCAATATATTTATGATTGCAAGCCTTGTAAAAATAACGGTATATTCAGGAACAATTTTCAACCACGTTTTTAGAATAATTTCTGTCTCCAGAAGAATTGGTAAGGACAAAATGAAGAGCAAAAAAAAAGAGTATTTTGCACCTTGAAAAATGATCTGGTGCATGTATTTTATATCATTGGCCGCATATGATTTTACAATCTGCGGATTCATTGACATTTGAAAATTTGAAACAAAACCGCTGACCGCTCCATTGACTTGGTAGGCAATACCACGGGAAGCATTTATAACCGGTCCGAAAAAGATATTCAGCATGATATTTATACCTTGGTTATAAGCAACTCCTGCTACATTCCCGAATAAATTCCATCCGGCATAGTTCAGCAATGTTTTAAACAATGATTTATCCCAGGCAAAACGATATTTCGATTCTGTAAAATGCTGTTTGCAATAAATCCGATAAAGTGTCCATGTTACAGCCGTTACTCCAAAAATCAAAACTGCATATAGCTTTAACTTATCAAAGCCAAACCAGACCAAAACAAATACAATAGCGAGTTTCAAAACGACTTCAATGATACTTACCCAGGCATAAACATTCATCCGTTCGTGCGCGATGATGGTTGCATTATAGGGTACACCCATAACAGTAAGCATAAAAGACAGAACCGAGAATTGATAGACCCAGTTGGCTGCCTCCATTCTTTCAGCAGGAATATTCAATTTGGAATTCAAAAACCATAAACCAATGGTTTCGGCCAAAATAAAAATTACAACTGCGATAACAGCATGAATATTAACACTCATGCTAAATACCTTTTTAAGTTGTGCGTAATCTCCCTTGCCCAGTTCAAACGAAAGGAAACGCTGCGTTGCGGAAGACATTGAGGAGTTCAGAAATGAGAACATAACCACCACACCCCCAACCACATTGTAAATTCCAAAGTCTTCAACCCCCAATGTATTCAGTACAATTCTGGAGGTATATAATGCTACACCCATCGTCAGGAACATACGGAAATACAACAGGATTGTATTTTTGGCGATGCGTTTGTTATTTGCGGAGTTGGACATTTATAATAAAACGAATTACACGGATTTAAAACGGATTTCACGAATTGAACTGAAACCAGGTTGGTTATCTATCATGAAAAAAACACCGGTTTCTGTAACCGGTCTAAATCAATTGTTTCTGGAGTGTCTGCGAACAATGGCTTTCTATAAAAACATCACCCTGTTGAATTTATTCGCACGATTGATTCAACAGGGTAATCGATTTGATTTGTCAGACAAGGGCGTTACTTTGCCGGTTCGTCACCGTCCATCTTTTTGACGGATTTCTTTTTGCTGACCGGTTTGGATGTAAGCCGCACCTGCTTTTTAAGCTGACTAAAAGTATATTCCTGCAACTTTGCTGCATCTTTTGCGTAAAGGATTTTGCCAGTCGCTAATATTTCGAGCAATTGCTTATACAAATCGTTAAACAATGTCAAATTGCTTTGCACGATGCCTTTACGGCTTACCAGTATGGCATATTGCGAATTTTTTTCCTTTGCAAAAATAGCTGCTGCGGAAATAAACAACTCAATCATCGGTTCAGTAAGTCCCTGCTCCATCAGTATAACCTTGTATTTCATGATATTGGAACTAACAACGTGCAGGTTTTTTGAAGCACCCTCCTGATCAAGTGCAATAATGCTGTCGCGCAGATTGTACAACCCAAATTCAGCGGACGAAATATTCAGCTTCGCGTGTGCAAGATTAAGGTAACCTCCGAGCCGTTTAATCGGATCAATCAGGCTAACCAAGGCTGAATGGAGCCTTGCAGTACTGGCCGTGCGTTCCAGTGTTTCAGATTTAGGCTCAATAACATTTCTCGCATTAGCGATCATTGTCAAAAAGCTTTCCAGATACCCATTATTAAACTTAGGCGAATAGTTCGTAAAATCGACCAAATCGCGCTTTAGACTAAAAGCTGCCAATTCACAAATTGTGGGTAATTCATCATCGCGGCAGCCATACAACCGAACAATCTTTGTTGCCATAGGCATGTAAATTTAAAATATTTATAAATGCTTAAATAACTAAAATTTTATAAAAGCATATACGTATTCATTTACAAAACAGCTTAAAATAAGGCAACAAAATGATTAATTTATAATGATTCTAATTAAATGATTTTCAAAATCTTAAAGTATCCTAATGTATAAAATTATTATATTTTCAATTTCCATCCTTCCGGATTACTCGACATAAAACAAGTGTATCCTTTTTCCCAACAAGTGTACCTAAAACTCAAATAGGCGTATTCTGTAAAAGGACCAGGTCAATCAATAACCGAATACATTCTTAAGTTGAACAAATATAGATTGTGACCGACCGAATACAAATAGTATACAACCGAATTCAACTTGTGACCGACCGAATTCAATTCTTTTACGACCGAATTCAATTAGTGACCGACCGAATACAACTAATTGTCGACCGAATCCAATTCTTTTACGTCCGAACCCTACTTGTGACCGACCGAATCCAAATCTTTTAAGGCCGAATTCGATTTGTGACCGACCGAATTCAAATTGACTTACCTTTCGGGTTCTTAAGTTTCCTCCGTATATTTCTGGTAAGTATTTTTAGAATTCACTTCATACCGCGCGTATTTAGAGAAAGAGTAGCCAAAAGCATTTGACTTAATATCGTTCACAACGATCGCCAGGTGGCTGATTATTTTCTTGGCTGCATACTGGTTGATCATCTCAAGCTGATGTTTGTGCGATACACCATAACGCAGGATAAATATATTGAGGTCGGACAACTGGCTCAGGATAATACCATCGGTAACCAGCGAAACAGGCGCGTTATCGATTATTACATAGTCGTAAGTAGCACGAACGATATCGAGCAGCGTTTTCATTTCTGCTTTACCCAGAATTTCGGCGGGGTTTGGCGGAATTGGTCCCGATGGCATCAGCGATAGGTTTTTAATCGTGGTCGGTAAAATAACTTGTTCTACGGTATCGTAACCAATCAGGTAAGTACTTAACCCGTGTTCGTTGCCGAAATCAAATACCAGGTGTAACTTAGGCTTGCGCAAATCTGCTCCAATCAGCAGGACTTTTTTGTTGTTCATCGCGAGGATTGAGGCAAGGTTTACCGCAGTAAACGATTTTCCTTCACCGGGATTCTTCGATTGAATGGATATAATTTTATGACCGGGAACAGAAAGCATAAATTGAAGATTTGTCCGCAACGTCCTGAACGATTCGGCAATAATTGATTTGGGATTATTGGATACGGTGACAGGGGAACTGGTTGGGTCGTGTATAATATTCCCCAATATCGGAATGGTCGTTTTGTTTTCAATATCTTCCTGCGAACGAATACGGTCGTCGAAGGAATTCATAAACAAGATAATTCCCAATGGAAGCGTGAAACCCAGGATAAATCCGATGATTAAAATCACACGACCCGGAAGTCCCATCGGTTCCGAGTCACCGGGCCTTGCAATATCGATAATCCGAACATCCGAGGTGCTCGAAGCCAACGAAATGTTTGTCTCCGCCTTTTTCTTCATCAGGAACGTATATATTTCGTTGGTCAGGTCGAACTGCCGCTGAATCGTGATCATCTCCTGCTCTTTTTCGGGCAGTTGAATTAACTCCGAACCGATTCGTGCCTGCCGGTCTTTCAGACTTTTGACAGATTCAGTGGCATTTTCGATCAGGTTACGGAGATTTTCGTTGATCAGCGTCCGTGTTTGCGCTATTTCCTTTTCGATTAATAACAGTGTGGGATTATTGTCCTTGGCGCTGAAAGAGATCAATTGACGACGGCTATATAATTCGCTCATCTTAAGTACGAGCATATTCAGCGAAGCATCTTCGATCCCGACTACAGAGGGTGATACGAGTTGTTTTCCATCGCCCGGATTGGTCAGATATAAATGGAGATTGTTGAAATAGTCGAGTTGCATCTGACTTTTAGCCCTATCCGATTCGATTTCCTTCAGGTTATCCATTACGATGGTTCCTTGTTTCCCGATGTCAATAATATTATTCTCAGACCGGTACTTTGTATATTTTTTACCCGCCGCATCCAGCGAATCGGAAATTCCGTTCAGCTGATCGTTGATAAATTCGAGTGATCTTTTTTGTGCCTCGTTCTCAAGATCCATTTTATTCCCAATGTAAACCTTTATAAGTTCATTCAAAAATTTGCCGTCCTTAAAAGGTTCTTCACCTTCAATGGAACATTGAATCAGGTCACTCTTTTTGACCTTCAACTCAATTTTGAGTCTTTTCTGGTAGGCAAGTGTTGCTTCGTTGAGGTTATTAAATACAAATTTATAGCTGCCATCCGATGATTTCGTACTGTTTGCCTTTTTAACCAGCGTGAAATTGAAAAAGCTATTGGTAAATGGTTGACCAAATATCCCTTTCTCCTCAAATTTCACTGCTGTTTTTACATCGTTAAGCATCACTGCTCCATCTGCAGAAACTGTATATGAATCACCCTCGCCTGGGGCAATAAAAACGGGAATCCCTTCGGGATTTGTAAAATTGAGCGCTTCCTGAACTTCAAAAGGCTCATGGTTATAAATCCCACGCCAGATCAGCAGATCCTTTTTATACCAGCTTGTACGCCAGTTCAGGTTAACCAACGTTTGATTAATGGGATAATACGATTTAAGGATCTCAATCTGGTTATAAATATTGTTTCCTTGCTGGTCGAGCGCCTTTTCGAATACATTTTGCATATCCATTCCGGTCGATTTCTCTGGAACAAGGATGGAAGCGTTTACAACATACCGCAACTTTGTCAATTTATTGTAGCTGTAAGCTGCCGCTAATCCCAAAACGCCAAACAGCAAAAACCATTTCCATTGCCGAATCAGCAAATAAAATATTTTTTTAAAGTCAACCATTTCTTCCTGTTTATTGTTGTCACTGAAATTTTCTAATAACATAGTTCAGAAATATCAATTATTATTATAATCGTCACCGGGCATTTAATCGTCATTAATCGTCAATAGGTCATTAATTGTCATTGATTGTCATTGGTCATTTAATCGTCATTGGTAGTCAATAAGTCATTAATTGTCATTAGGTCATTTGATTGTCATTGATCACCATTAGCACATCTCATTCAATAACAATTAATGACCTTTTCAATGACCTTTTAATGACCACTAATGACTTTTTCAATGACCACTAATGACTTTTTTCATTATCTCAACACAAATCCCAATACAGCAATCAAAACCGAAGCCGATGAAAGGATCAATGAGTAAGCCTGACTGTTGAGTTGTACATTTTTGTGTTTATCGGGACGCACAATGATGTTATCGTTCGGGTGCAGGTAAAAGCCTTCGGATGAATAAATATCTTTGGAGGTTAGATCAAGCATAAATGTTATGTTACCTTTAGGTGTAGGCCGTACGACCATTACAGTCCGGATGGTTGCAAAGTCGGTGTTACCATTTGCCATCGCCAGTGCCTCGATGACGTTGATCGAATTGCTGTAATTGTAATAGATGCCCGGATTCCGAACCTCCCCCATTACCGTCACTTTAAAATTCAGCAGTTTTACTTTTACGATTGCATCGGTAAGTGATTCATTCGCCTTTTTCTGAATAATCAGTTCAATTTCTGTCTGGGTATTACCTGCCACCATTACTTTTCCAAACATAGGCAGGTTTACGTTTCCATCCTTGCCGATTTCGAATCCATATAAGTAGGCGCCACTTGGTGTGGAAAACTTTTGGTAGGTACCAGTCGAGTTGGCTTCCATATTTGACTCGGGATTGTACAACAGGTTAACTTCCGGACTTTTCGACTTCAGACTGATGTAGAGAATATCTCCCTCACCTAATAACGGTTCTGTAGTCTGCATCGGTAACGCATTGATGATGTCATTAGGCGCTACATCGTTTAAATAAATCAGTTCCTTACTGCTCCGGCACGAGAACATCAATAACAAAGAAAAGATGAACAACAGGTTCAAGTGATTTTTCATTCGTATTATTTGTTTTTAAAATATTTGAAAATTTATGAGTTTCGCCACCATGCTTTGGTTGGCTTTACTGGATTATCTGCTTCAGGGCAAATGATCTGATAGATTTCACCCCATGAAAGAATTCCGCCAAGATTGCGGTCGTCAATGTAGATATCAGCAAGAATCTTTCGGCTGTCGTTCTCGTTCCACTCTTCTTCAGGGCAATTTTTGTTCACCGCGTAAAATTCGAGACCCTGCTCACGACAAAATATGACAGCCGCTTCAAGTTCACCGGCTGAACGATGGCTCCAGAGAATCAACTGATGTTTTTTCGATTGAAGCGCTTTTAGTGTTTCAAATGCAAAAGGCCGGGTGCGACCAATGGCAGGGTACATATGCTCAACGATGGTTCCGTCGAAATCTACTGCGATAATCATATAATTACTGAATTTATTAGGAGGAAATTTAAGGGCGATTGTAAGCTTCGCCTTTTCAGTCACATTAACCGATTGAGTCTTGGAGAAAATAAAGACCAATTTTCAACAAATATTCAAGCTGCAATTTTAGAAAATCAAAATCACAATAAGTTATACAATTAAACGTAAAGGTTACATGATTCCCACATTTTCAAGTCCTACTATTTTGCAGTGAAAAATTCATCCGCTTCAAATCCAACTAATTATCAATGGCGTCAGATAATAAACTGGTTTTTTCGTTTGAAGGGCGTTTATTATTTTAAAAATAAATAGACGTTTACGACCATTAATAGGATATTTGTGTTCAACGATCGATCCGTCGAAATCTATCGCAATTATCATAAAAATCAAATATAAACATGCTACCCCATTGTTGAGATTTATGCATTTAAAATAGCTTCGCCCTTTCAGTCACACTGACTGGTTACCTATTTAATATATTTTCTTACTTACAAAGTATTATAAGCGTGTCTCTATTTATGGATCTGACAGGAAAAAACCAAGTTGAATGCTTAGCAGCCTTTACTAAAACTGGCTTGCATCTGGACAACAATATCCCTAAAATGAAAACTCATCATCCATACACTTATTCATTAATACATTACAAAATTAATCTATGTGAGTCAAATAATTAATTAATGAAAAGACAAGAGTAACCCTTATAATCCGAGATATTTCCCCAAAAAAAGTTAAATGAAACATGATATACATAATTTATAAATATTTACATTTTTTAGTGTAAATAAATCCCAAAAAACTTTAATCTTTATATTATTTTATTAATCGGGATGTTATGATCATATTGTCTTGACCAACAGCTTAAATTTCTACTATCGACATGAATAACATTCGAGGAATTTGTACAAATTCAGGTTTAGTAAGTTTGTATCTAGGCTTAGTATAAGCCTAGACCAAATAACAAAGGAATCTGGGAAGAATTCTGTCTGAACACCAAACAAAAAGAAGCAAGGTCAAGCCGGGAAGCTTTAAAAACTTTGCAAAAGAATTGCAAATCGTGCTTTTTCGAGCACAATTACAAGTGTTTAAATCGCTGATTTTAAATGGACTATTTCAATCCATTTAAATTGGAACAGTTTGTTGATTTAATAGAATCTCCGGAAGCCAATGATCTGGCGGACTTCTTCCAATGTTTTGGAAGCCGATTCACGCGCTTTTTCGGCACCGTTTTTTGCCACTTTCGAAAGGTAAGCCGTGTCCTTCGAGATCTCTTCAATGCGGCCACGGATCGGGTTTGTGAAGTTGATGATGTCCTCGGCAAGTTGTTTTTTCAAATCGCCATAACGGATGGAGCAGTCGCTGTAAGCGTTATCAAAGTGGGTGACGACTTCAGGTGAAGAAACCACTTCCATCAATGTGAACAGGTTCTGAATCACTTCAGGTTTTGTGTGATGCATTTCTGTTGGTCCCGCATCGGTAACGGCACGCATTACTTTTTTACGAATACTGGCAGGCGATTCTGCCAAAGAAATAGCATTGCCTTCCGATTTTCCCATTTTGCCTGAACCATCAAGCCCCGGAATCTTCACCATATCTTTCCCTTCGAAAATATAAGCCTGGGGAATCGGGAAGGTTTCGACATTGTACATACGATTGAACCTGCGGGCAAAAGTACGGGCCATCTCCAGGTTTTGTTCCTGGTCTTTTCCAACGGGAACAAGATTGGCTTTGTGAATAAGGATATCGGAAGCCATTAGTACCGGATAAGTAAGCAATCCGGCGTTTACATTCTCTGGTTGCTGACGTGCTTTGTCCTTGAAAGAGGTTGTTCGTTCCAATTCACCAAGATAGGCATTCATATTCAACAGCAAGTACAGCTCCACAATTTCGGGTACATCGCTTTGAATAAAAATGGTCGATTTTTCAGGATCAATACCGCAAGCGAGGTATTCGGCCAACACCTGTTTCACATTCAAATGCAGGTCACTGGGTGTTGGATGCGTAGTAAGCGAATGGAAATCAGCTATAAAGAAAAAGGTCTGATTGTCCTCTTGCATCTTAATGAAGTTTTTTACAGCTCCAAAATAATTTCCAAGATGAAGGTTTCCGGTTGAACGTATTCCGCTTACTACTATTGGC
>Ga0123336_10003284_pt1 | contig 13618 bp, 13 predicted proteins | sample SSSSmetaG_FD_96466 | JGI IMG/M metagenome (GOLD analysis project Ga0123336, IMG submission 96466) | Glacier valley bacterial and archeal communities from Borup Fiord, Nunavut, Canada, to study Microbial Dark Matter (Phase II) - ​SSSS metaG | ecosystem: Environmental > Aquatic > Freshwater > Ice... | reverse complement strand
CGATAACTGCAAAAAGAAAGTTGTCGGGAAGAAAGGGTTCCCACAGTTTCAGAAAGATAACCGCTCTGTTGAGTACAAAACAACTGGATGGAAACTTGCAGACCATCGAAAATCAATCACTTTCTCGGATAAAAATGGAATTGGGAAACTGAAGCTAAAAGGAACAAGAAACTTGCACTTTTATCAACTCAACCAAATCAAAAGGGTGAGATTGATCAAACGTGCAGGTGGTTATTATGTTCAGTTTTGTATTGATGTTGACCGTTCAGAATTTGTAGAAACAACCCAAAACGCTATTGGATTAGATGTGGGACTAAAAGAGTTCTACACAGACTCGAATGGCATTTTCGTTGAAAACCCGCGTTTCCTCAAAAAAGGAGAGCGCAGGCTAAAGAAAGCCCAGAAATGCTTTTCAAAGCGTGTTAAGGGTTCAAAAAATAGAGGCAAAGCCAGACAGATTCTTGGAAAACGCCACCTCAAAATAAGTAGGCAATCGTATTGCACCATGCTGTGAAATTAGCACGGTGCGTAGTGCAGTCTAACGACTTGATAGCTGTGCGTAGATTTGAGGATTAAGAACATGGTAAAGAATCATTGTTTGGCTAAGTCGATTAACGACGCTTCTTGGTATCAATTCCGAATCTGGATTGAATATTTCGCTAAAGTATTTGATAAGGTGACGGTTGCGGTAAATCCGCGGTATACCAGCCAAGAATGCTCTAACTGTGGTGCAATTGTGAAGAAAACGCTATCTACTAGAACACACGTTTGTAAATGTGGTTGTAGTTTGGATAGAGATGAAAACGCAGCTAGAAATATCTTAAGTCGAGGATTGGGTACGGTCGGGCAGACCGAAACCTCTAGATTTAATCTAGGCAACGCTTGTGGAGAAGTGATCTCTACTGATGTTGGAGAAATCCTGTATCAGCAAATCGCTTCTATGAATCAAGAATCTCAGTGGCTTCAGCCCTGAGAGTGTCAAACTCCGGCAAAAATAGCCTTGCGTACAAGTCCAAAACAATTAAAAAATGTAGAATTGCAACCACCGCTTGATACTATGTACTCTACGGTAACTAAAACCAAATAATTCAAATCGACATGAGCCAGCATCCAGACCGCATTGCCCCTCACGGCGGCATCCTGGTCAACCGCATTGCCACATTAGACCAAAGACAAGAATTTTTCGACAAAGCAGAAGTTTTGTCGCGAGTTCAGTTGTCGGATCGATCGATCTCGGACTTGCAAATGATCGCGATCGGCGCCCTGAGTCCCCTCAAAGGGTTCATGAATGAAGCTGATTATCGATCGGTCGTCAAAGAAATGCGTCTCTCCAACGGCCTCCCTTGGTCGATTCCGATCACCCTCAGTGTCAGCCAAGCAGTCGCCGACACCCTCACAGAAGGCACTTTAGTCCGCCTCGACTCCCCGGCGGGTGAATTTGTCGGTATCTTGGAACTCACAGAAAAATACCACTACAGCAAAGAAGCAGAAGCCATCAACGTCTACCGCACCGATGACCTCAAACATCCGGGCGTCCAAGTAGTAGACAAAGCCGGCCCAGTTAACCTCGCGGGCGAGGTTTGGCTGCTGGAACGCGAACTAGATGTCCGGTTTCCCCAATACCAAATTGACCCAGCCAAATCGAGACTGCTTTTCAAAGAAAAAGGATGGAAAACCATAGTCGGTTTCCAAACTCGAAACCCGATCCACCGGGCTCACGAATATATCCAAAAATGCGCCTTAGAAACAGTAGATGGCTTGTTTTTGCACCCGCTAGTGGGGACGACTAAAGATGACGACATCCCCGCTGACGTGCGGATGCGCTGTTACGAAATTCTGTTAGAAAAATACTATCCAAAAGAACGGGTAATTTTGGCAATTAATCCGGCGGCGATGCGCTACGCTGGGCCACGAGAAGCAATTTTTCACGCTTTAATCCGCAAAAACTACGGTTGTACTCACTTTATCGTAGGGCGCGATCACGCTGGAGTTGGCGATTATTACGGGACTTTCGATTCTCAACACATTTTTGAGGAATTTGAGCCCTCTGAATTGGGAATTGTGCCGATGAAATTCGAGCACGCTTTTTATTGCACGCTGACTGAACAAATGGCGACAACTAAGACAAGTCCCAGCACTCCCGAACAGCGGGTGCATTTGTCGGGAACCAAAGTTCGCGAAATGCTGCGCGCTGGAAAATTGCCGCCCCCGCAGTTTTCTCGACCGGAAGTCGCCGCCGAGTTGGCTAAAGCCATGAATATTTTCAGTTACGAGATTTAAGTCTTCAACGTTGTTAACGATACTTAGCCTTTGGCATTTTGGTGAGATGGTATAACAAGGGCGACGGTCAGGAATTATAAATGGGACTCAAGCGGCGGGAATTTTTGCAGCAAGCTGGCCGGATGCTGGCTGCCATCGGCATTGGCGAAGCCCTGTGGCTGCGGTTGGGCGATCGCTACCTCCAAGCTTTAGCCGGGCCGAGGGCCCGCAAATTGGCGTTGTTGATTGGCATTGACAAATATCCAGACGCGCCCCTGCGTGGCTGTGTCACCGATGTGGAATTGCAGCGGGAATTACTGATCTATCGATTTGGGTTTGCGCCGTCGGACATTCTGACTTTGACTGACGCTCAAGCTACGAGGGAAAATATCGAGACGGCTTTTGTGACTCACTTGAGCGAACAAGCAAAACCCGGTGATGTGGTAGTTTTTCACTTTAGTGGCTGCGGTAGCCAACTTAGTTCGATCGAGTCTCCTGACATAATCCAAAACAGTTTGGTGCCGGCGGATGATGTTTTGCCAATGTTAGGAAACCGGGCGGTAAACGATATTTTAGAGGAAACGCTGCTGCTGTTAGTTCGATCGCTCCCGACGGAAAATGCGATCGCCATCCTCGACACCAGCTACAACTATCCAGGTTTTTCTAAAAACGGTAACTTTCGCATTCGCTCCCGTCCCCGCCCCACCATCGGGCAGTTAAGCAGCGCAGAATTAACGTTTGCCCAAGGTCTAAGGTTGCGCCCAAATCTCCGTTCTACCGCCGCTGTACTTGCTGCGGCCGCCAATTCCCAAATCGCCGCCGAACAAGAGTGGAACGGATTTACGGCTGGTTTGTTTACTTACGCCCTGACTCAAACTCTGTGGTGGGCAACTTCCGCTAGTAGTTTGCAAGTCAGTTTCAGTCGCGCGGCGGGTACAGTCGAGCTGGCGGGGTTATCGCAGCAACCGCAAATTCGCCATGAGGTTTTAACAGCAACAGCGGCGGTGAATTTGGGAAATTTAATTGGGAATTCCCCTGCTGATGGTGCTGTGACGGCGGTGGAAGAGGGCGGCAAAACTGTGCAGTTGTGGCTGGGCGGGTTGTCGCCCGGGGTTTTGGAGTGCTGCGTGGGTTCTGTGTTCGGCTCAGTTTCCTCAGAGGGCGATTCCCTACGGGATAGCTACGCTTGGCTTTTGCTGCGGGGACGCACGGGTTTGTCTGCGAAAGCTCAAATTTTAGACAAGCCCGATCGAACTTTCGACCAATTAACAGCCGGCCTCCTAGTGAGGGAAGAGATTCGGGTATTGCCGCGAAACATCGGTTTGACAGTAGCTTTGGACTCTGGTTTGGAACGGATCGAGCGGGTGGATGCTACAAGTGCCTTTGCGACAGTGCCTCAAGTTTCGCCCGTAGGAAGCGAGCAACCGGCTGACTGTCGGTTCGGTAGAGTCCCGGAAACGACTTTAGCCGAAAGTGTCTCGGCTGCGCCTGCTTTGTCTCAAACCCGTTACGGTTTGTTTTCTTTAGGTCAAATTCCGATTCCCGATACTGAGGGCGACGGGGGAGAAGCAGTTAAGGTGGCGGTACAGCGGTTGACTCCGCAGTTGAAAGCGCTGCTGGCTCTGAAGTTGCTGCGGCTGACTGTGAATGAGGGGTCTTCGCGTCTGAAGGTGCGGGCGGTGCTGGCAACTCTGGCGCCACAAGCGCGGGCTGTGGCGCAGCGGGAGCCTGTAGCTATAGCCGATCGGACTTACCGTCTCGAACCCCTGAGTACGGAAACTGAGAAATCGGGAAATATTGATCTACTAAGTCTGAAAAATGGCAGCCGAATTCAGTACAGACTTTATAACGAGAGCGATCGCCCGGTTTATGCTGCGGTATTGGCGATCGACAGTGCCGGACGGCTGTTGGCAGTGAATTTCGAGGGTCAAAATGCTGCTGGGGGGATGTCGCGGGCGATCGCTCCGGGGGAGAATTTGAGCGTGCCGACGGCTGGGGCTGTTGGGTTGGCAGTATTCGGGGCGATCGGGCTGACGGAAACTCAAATTATCTTTAGTGTCGCTCCGTTTGATCGAACTCTGGCTGCGATCGAAGCCGAAATGCAGCAAACGAGGGATACTTTGCCCGTGGTGGTGTTGAATCCTTTAACTGTGGCGCGCGCTGTGCTGGAAGATTTACACTGCGCTAGCATTCCTAGCGTGCAGAAACTGGGAATATCGACGGATGATTTGACTTTGGATGTGAATGTTTGGGCGACTCTGAGTTTTGTTTATCGGGTAATTGGAAATGGGTAATGTTTTGCCAAAACCCAATTTATCCAAGTAAAAAATCGATATTGACTTGCAAATCAGGAAAGGCGAGGGACGCAACTTGCTGACCCCGCCAAAACTTTTGGATTAAACTGTAACCATTAGGAGTTGGCTGGCGGTAAACTTCTAAACATTGTGCCTCTATATCTACGAGCCAGACTTCTTGAATGAGCGATCGAGCGTAAATCAGAACTTTCACATCTCGATCGTAATCAACGGTGCTATCAGATACTTCTACCAACAGCAAAACTTCTGACGGTACTGGATGTGCTGTTGAATAGTAATCATCCCGGGGTTTCAGTAATACTACATCAGGTTGAGGCTCGGTTCGCTCGCTTAACTGGACGGGGTTTTGCACGTCCAGAAAAGCCTGATTTTTGGGAATTTCGCTGAACAGTCCGATGAATCGTCTCACACATGAAGCATGACGAGTTCCAATTGCTGCCATTTGTAGAAGTTCTCCTTCTATCAGTTCTACCCGATCGCCTTCGGAAAGAATACCAGCTTTGCCCATTAAATGATACTCTTCTACGGTCAACAACCTTTTGAGTAATTCGAGTGCCATAACCCACTGCGCTCCTAATTATTTTCTTAAATTGTAGTCGATCTACAAAAGGAATAAGTCATGGTCATCAGTAACTGGTAATTCGTAATATCAACTGTCCACTGACTGATAAACCTTTTCCACCATTGTAGCTAAACGTTTCATCGCAGTTTCAATCTCATCATTGGTCGCCGTCAAACTAATCCGCAAACACTCCTGCTTGTGTCGCCAATCTTCCCGCAAGCCAGGAAAGAAAGAACTTCCCGGCACAAGAATCACACCAACTTGCTTCAATTCCTGATAAAATTCCCAATCTGTCATTGGCAAATCTTTCAGCCACAACCAGGCAAATATTGCTCCTTCGCCACGATGTAAAAACCACGGCAAATCCTGCGGCATTGCTTGCTCTAAAGTCGTTTCAACCACATCAAACTTACTTTGATAATAAGGCCGAATTACATTGAGACCAATGTCAGCCAGAGCGCCGGAATTAATCGCCCGCGCTGCGATCGCCTGTCCATATCTCGGCGAATGAATGCACATATTCGTCTGAAACGATTCTAAGACTTGAATAATCTGTTCATCGCCGATCGCAATTCCGATTCTCTCTCCCGGTAATCCGGCTTTCGACAAACTCATGCAGTGAACAATATTTTCCCCAAAAATCGGTGTCATCTCCGTAAAATTCAAGGCTGGGAACGGAGGCCCGTAGGCAGAATCAACGAAAACAGGTACATCAAAAGCAGCAGCTAAATCGGCGATTTTTCTAACTTCGTCGTCGGTGAGAACATTGCCCGTGGGGTTGCAGGGACGGGAAAAGATGACGCAACCGGTAGTTTGGTCGATCGACAGTTGGCTGAAATCCGGGCGATATTTGAACCTGTGAGCAGCCGCATCAATATCGAGAGTTGGTTTGCAAGCAACTACGGCTTCGGGAATCAAGCTCACGCCGCCATAACCCGTGTAGTCTGGGCTTAAGGGTAAAACAATATTTTTGAGCTGTTTGCTGGTAGTGTAGCCACCGAAAGCATTGGCTGCGTAGAAGTAGATCGATTGACTACCGGGAGTAATTAGGATATTGCGATCGGTCAAACTAAGTCCGTAGCGCCGATTAAAATCCGTCCGCACCGCATCAATCAACGGTTGATAACCTTGACTCGAACCATAGCGACAAACCACCTCGCCGTATTCCGCACTAGCCAAAAGTTCCGCAGTACAATCGCGCCACAACTGTTCGACTTCCGGCAAAATCACTGGATTTCCGGCGCTCAAGTTAATAAACTCCTGCCCGCTACCGGCTCTCAGGGTTTCAATAATATCTTTCATAATTGCCCGAACTCCGGTGAGTTGGGACATCTGAGTGCCAAATTGAGTTAGGGCAGGGTTCATAGCAAATGCAGCGGTAGGAATAGAAGTTTACCTATGATAACCGCAGTCCGAGGCATTCTGATTTTTTTGGCGATACCCCTTGCCAAACCACAAGATCATGTGCGATCGTGTCTATAGTTGGCTCGTAATAGTTTTTGGGTTCTTAGAGAATCCAGACAAAAAAAATTATCTACCCCCCCTCTTTTTGCTTATGTTTATTGGAACGACAGAAGCAGGTAGCCTGTTAGGAGTCTCTTCCGCAAGAGTCCGGACTCTCCTAATCCAAGGCAGAATTCAAGGAGCCTATAAAATCAGCAACGTTTGGATAATTCCCCTGGTTAATGGAATGCCAGTAATTAGTCCTGGTCGTGCCGGCCCCCGTCCCCGATGGCACAAACCTCCGCCACGTTCTATAACTTGCATCCATATCAACAAAAATTTGATCGCTCAAAACAACCGCAAAGAACCTGAAGACCGAGTGCCAGTAATCTCCGTCAAAAAAGGTTCGAGCAATGTTTATGCTTGGGACGTAGAAGTTCTGGGAGGTTGTCGCATAGTTTATCGGCACGATAGTCCGAAAAACTGTGGCGCTCGCGTTTGGATTGAAACCTACTCCGAAGTTAAGTTGATCGATCGACAGTCAGAAATTCCTATTTCTCTGGCATCTACCCTGAAAAACTCGCAACAAGTAGATAGCATTTTTCCCGATCGCCTGCAAATTTGATGCGGTAAACTCGATCGGCCATAATTACTTGAAATAGGGTGCATCAGCTACGATTTAAAATAGAAATCGCTATAATAAGCCTAGATTTATTAAATCGAGCAGCAAAAATCATACCCCAGTTAGATCCTATTGACTCCGAGTAGTTTGTAGAAAGCGGTGCATCTCACCATTAGCAACAAGTAAAAATCATCATAATACAGATGACACACTTTCCGCTCTCCGAATACGAGCAACTCACCGATCCAAAAGCTCTAGCTGTATACGACGAAATCTTGACAGAGTTAGGGTTTGGCATCGTACCCAACCTGTTCAAGTCAATGGCCGCCAACCCAGAGTTATTAGAAGCAAACTGGAAAAAGTTTCGGGCGACAATCCTGCAAGGAGATGTACCCCGCACCCTCAAAGAAATGATCGGCATCGCCATTTCCCAAGCAAATGATAGCGAGTACGCCTTAAAAGTTCACCTCCACGGACTCTCAGCATTGGGAATCAGCGAAGAAGTCCTGCGGTTGCTGGTTTCAGACTTTGCCAACTGTCCCTTGCCCGATCGCGAAAAAGCCGTAATTACCTTTGGTTTGCTGGCCGCCACCAACCCCCAGGCTCTCACAGCAACTCACTACCAAAATCTGCGGGATTTAGGACTAGACGATGCAGAAATCTTTGAATTGATTGCAACGGCCGACCTATTTAGCAGTGTCAACAGATATACTGATGCTATTGACCTCGAAATAGATGCGTTGTAATCTATGTCCCACGCCCCTACGATGGGTAATCGACTAGAAGATCAAGACCGCGAAGAACTTCTGCTAACAGCCCGCAGCTTATTAGCAGAAGCTCAGTCCCTTTCCACACGCATTGCCGCAGTCAATGAAATTGCCACCGCAATTAATCGTACCCTCGATATCGATTTAATTTTTCGAGTAGTAGGTAAACAAGCCAAATGGCTACTAGACTTTGAACACTGTAGCATTTGCCTGCACAGCACTAACTCTTGCACCACACTGTTTGGCAAACCCATCAATTTAGATATTACCAGCCTCCCAGAAAACGGGCCCATCAAAAAAGCCGTCAAAACAGCACAACCCCAACTAATTCATGAAGGATTTGGTGCTGGTGTTTTGTCCAACTACGCCTCCCAAATTATCATTCCTTTGGCAAGCGAAGGTCAGGTTTTGGGGACAATTATTTTTGCGACAACCAAGCCGCATTCTTACAACCAAGAAGATGTGCGGATTGGCTATCTTCTAGCTTTGCAAGTATCATCGGCTATCCGCAATGCTGAACGCTTCCAAGAGATCAATAAACTGTATGCCGAACTGGATGCCGAAAAGCACAAATCAGATAAGCTACTTTTGAATGTACTCCCGGTTGATATTGCCAACGAACTCAAAATTAACGGCAGAGTGGAACCAGTTCATTATGACAACGTATCGGTTTTATTTACCGATTTTAAAGGCTTTACTCAGTTAGCCGAAAAAATGACACCGCGAGAGTTAGTGGACGAACTGGACTGTTGTTTTTCTTATTTCGACCAGGTGGTGGATAAATACGGCTTGGAAAAATTGAAAACCATTGGCGACAGCTATATGTGTGCGTCAGGAATTCCTAAACCCAGCCCCACACACGCCCTTCAAGCTGTGTACGCGGCCCTAGAAATTCTACAGTTCATGGAACTGCGAAAACTGCATAAAGTTTATGAAAAAACTCCTTATTGGGATATCCGCATCGGCATTCATTCCGGCCCTTTGCTAGCTGGAGTAATTGGCAATAAAAAGTTTGCCTACGATGTATGGGGAGATACAGTTAATACTGCATCTCGGATGGAATCTTCCGGCGTACCGGGAAATGTCAATATCTCCCACACAACATTTGAATTAGTCAAAGATGTTTTTGACTGCGAATACCGAGGAAAAGTTTCTGCTAAAAATAAGGGCGAACTGGATATGTATTTAGTTCGCGAGCTTAAATGACATTATTCCATGCCCAACAAAACCTAGGCAAAAACCCTATTTGTAGGGTGTGTACTGTGCACCTTACTACGTTATATTAAAATAATATAGTGGTGGAGTTTATTTTTAAATTGTTTATGCGTATTTGGCAAGCCGATTTTTACCGCCGACCTCTCCGAGACGAAGCGGGAAAATCAGTCTGGGAACTTTTGATTTGCGACTCGGCGCGAAGTTTTGAATTCAGTGCTTTTTGCAGCCAGTCGCAAGCTAATTCTAATTGGCTGGCGCAGCAGTTACAGCAGCAAATTCAAATTCACAAACAGCCCGATCGCATTCAAGTATTTCGACCCCAGTCTCTGAGCTTAATTCAGGCTGCTGGCAAGGTTTTGGGCATCGAAGTAGAAGCAACTCGACGCACTGCGGCCCTGAAATTGCTGCTGCAACAGCGCGCCAAAGAATATTTGAGTTTACCCAATTATACAGGCGAAGCTTACAGTCCGATCGCCCTTGAGTCACCTCCGCCCGTTCCCTTACCAGAAAACCTGTGGGGTGATGGCTGGCGTTTTGCTTCCCTACCCGCAGGCGACATCGAAGAAGCTTTCCAAGGGCGTCCCCTGCCAATATTGTCCATGCCAGAATTGTTGTTACCGCTGAATTTGGGTTTGGCCTCAACAGTACCCGTACCGGGAGTTGCGATCGACGGCGGGCGACAGTCGATGCGCTTGGCTAGATGGCTTCAGGATGCCAAACCTTGTGCTTTGAATTATATCGCTGGTGCTCCCGACGGATTGATTTTGGAAGCTGGATTAGCCGATAGATTCGTGGTTGCTACTTTTGCAGATGATGAGGTGAAAGAGGCTGCTAAAATTTATGAACAGCGTAAGCAGTTGAGTAAAGGATTGCATTTTTTGTTGGTGCAGCCCGATGATACTGGTATGACTTATACAGGCTTTTGGTTGTTGAATTTTGAGCGATAAGATGTAGGGCAGAAGGAAGAAGATCGATGTGGAAATGCAGTCACAACAATAGTTGCAGCAATTAAGAACGTCCTAAAAGTCGGGCGCGGTTGCTATAAATATGATTTGTGATGTCGATCGATCGCCCGAACCGCAAACAAAAAAATACCGCCAGAACTATGTTCAAGCAGATGCAGACTCAAGCACAAATTTTGAAAGTCCATCTATTCCACAACTAAAATCAATCCGTTTTGGATGCCCTGGCACACTCGGTCGATGTGAAAATGATCCTTTTTGTCGAGTCCGTCGAGGACTGCTGACTTGAGCAGCCGTCTGTCGAGGGGGGTAATTTGGCGGAAAGCAAAGATCCGCTGGACGACCGCCTCCACAGAGATTGTGGAGTTACTGGTATAACTTACCGTCATTTTTTTAGCACCCTAACAAGTCTGAAGCATAACACAGTATCTTTATTTTTAAAGATTTAGCCAAGAACCGATGTGATTTAAATCATAGCAATTGGGTGACAATGTAGTATTGAGCCGATGATAGTTGTCACTAAATCTGAAGTTAGCTTTACCCAAAATTTACGGTTGCCCGGTACAATCACTAAGTGAAACTCAGGTGGAGAGTAAAAATGGCACACGCAAAAATCGGAATTATCGGCGGCAGCGGTTTGTATAAAATGGCAGCCCTCAAGGATATTGAAGAGGTGAAAATTGATACACCTTTCGGTTCGCCGTCGGATGCCGCAATTGTGGGAACATTGGACGGTACGCCCGTAGCATTTCTGGCAAGACACGGCCGCAACCACACTTTTTTGCCCTCAGAAGTGCCTTACCGGGCAAATATTTATGCCATGAAGAGTTTGGGAGTTGAGTATTTAATCTCAGCGTCGGCGGTTGGTTCCCTGAAAGCAGAGGCGAAACCTTTAGATATGGTAGTGCCGGATCAGTTTATCGATCGCACAAAAAATCGAGTTTCTACCTTTTTCGGATCAGGAATAGTCGGTCACATCACATTCGGCGACCCGGTTTGCGGCGAATTGGCTAAAGTATTGGCAAGTGCGATCGAATCCTTGAACCTCCCCGACGTTACCCTGCATCGCGGTGGTACTTACGTCTGCATGGAAGGCCCCGCATTTTCCACAAAAGCAGAATCCCACCTTTACCGCAGTTGGGGGGCGACAGTCATCGGGATGACAAATTTGCCCGAAGCAAAATTAGCCAGAGAAGCAGAAATTGCCTACGCAACTTTAGCATTAGTCACCGATTATGACTGTTGGCACGAGGATCACGACAGCGTAACTGTAGAAATGGTAGTTGCCAACTTGCACCGCAATGCAGAGAATGCTCAAAAAGCCATTCAAGAAACAGTGCGGAGGCTAACCGAAAATCCCCCCGTTTCTGAGGCACATTCAGCTTTGAAATATGCAATCCTGACTGGACTGGACAAAGTTCCGGCGGCCACTAAGGAGAAAATGGGTTTGTTATTGCAGAAATATTTGTAAAACGAACCGCGAAGACGCGAAGAACACGAAGGAAGAACTGCATCCCTTCTTTCTCTTCCTTCGTGGCCTTGGCGCCTTCGCGGTTCGTTTTAATCACGACCTATTAGTTATCCTATCGTTTACGGTTGTTTCTGGATTAACCAATCAACTGCTTGAATACCTCATGTTCGCGAATCTTCTCCAAATCAGCTTCAGTTTTTGCCAACTCTTTACACAAATTGGGATTGAGATTGAGGGCGCGCTTTAAATTTTCAATGGCTAATTCAATTTTACCTTGCAGTGCATAACATCGAGCTTTATTGTACCAAATTCTGTAAAAATCAGGTCGGATTTTAGCAGCATTGTCGTAGGAAGCAATCGCCGCTTCGTATTTTTGCAATTTTGAGAGTGCAACACCTCGATTGTTCCAAGCGTCAGTATAATCATTTTTGATTTGTAGGGCTTGATTGTAAGAAATTACGGCTTGTTCGTACTCCTCCATTTTGGAAAAGGCAACGCCTCGGTTGTTCCAAGCGTCGGCATAATCGGGTTTGGCTTGGATTGCTTGTTCGTAACAGCCGATCGCCTCTGGGTACTTCTGCAACTCCAACAATACCACGCCTCGGTTGTTCCAAGCATCGGGATAGGTCGGGCGAATTGTGGTAGCTTGTTCGTAGGATGCGATCGCCTCTGGATACCGCTGCATTCTCGTGAGTACAACTCCCCGGTTGTTCCAAGTATCGGCTAAATCCGGCTGAATTTGCAGGGCCTGATTGTAAGCTGCGATCGCATCTTCATAGCGGTTTTCAAAGAAACAAGCATCTCCCTGTTTGGCGTAGTCGCCGGCTGTCAATAACTGTTGGTAATTGCCGTAGTTAACTGGAGCAAATTCTTGAATTTGGGCATCGGGCAATAATAAATCTGTTTCTACATCGGCTGGGTGACTTTGGTGTTGAATTTCACCTAAGATGCTTTCAGCATCGGAAATTAATAGTTTTAATTGAGAAAGTGTATCGTAGCGGAGACTTTCAATTTCTTGGCGAGCAATTGTTGTCTGCTTGGACAATTTGCCCAACAGAAACCAAACACCGACTCCGGCTGCTGTCGGAAGCAAAGTTAAGGCAATGATGATCCCGTTCAACAGTACCGCCGTCCGCCCGAAAGCAATGTCAACTTCTTCTTGAACTCGATCGCGAATCTCTTCTTTCACTTGTGGCTGCAATTGCTCCTGAGCTAAGAGTACCGCCACCGCAGGTTCAGATGCAGAAATGGTACGGGCGCAGACTAGAATAGTCGAAAGGGCGATCGAGCTAATACTTGTTCTAAAAATACTTGACAAACGCATTGCCTTAGTGATACGCACCTGATTTGCGATTTTCATCTTTCAAGAAATGCTGGTAAAGATAATCCCAGACTAGCTTATTTGTTCCACAACTATTAAATACAGGATATCTGTTGTGCAGTCCCCTCCGATCAAATTGCTGACGCAAGAATTGCTAGACGAAGTTGCGGCTTCCTCCCGCAGCAGTCCCCGCCAGCGACAAAACTATAATTTCCACGATTTGTCAGAAAAGGTGCAGCGGTTTGTCAACGTGCTGCAACGGGGCACTTACGTCCGCCCTCACAGACACCTGCGCCCGCTGGCGGTTAACGGTTTTGAGTTTTTTGTCGTTATTCAAGGAGAAGTCGGCATTGTTATTTTGAACGAAGACGGTCAAATCCTGCGATCGTTGCGAGTCAGCGCTGCTGGGCCCACCCGCGCTGTGGAACTTCCCGAGGGCACTATTCACACGTTAGTAGCTTTGGCACAGGATACTGCGATTTTGGAGTTCAAAGAAGGGCCCTATGACGTGGGGGCGGATAAGGACTTTTTGGCTGGTTTTCCGGCTGAGGGAAGCGCGGCGGCGCGGGAATTAGTTTTGATTTGGGAAGCGGAATTTAAAGGTTATACCAATTTTTTATGAGGCTGCATAGAATTTCGATCCCCCCTAACCCCCCTGGTGGGAGGGGGGGACAAGATTCT
>Ga0123336_10003283_pt1 | contig 13629 bp, 12 predicted proteins | sample SSSSmetaG_FD_96466 | JGI IMG/M metagenome (GOLD analysis project Ga0123336, IMG submission 96466) | Glacier valley bacterial and archeal communities from Borup Fiord, Nunavut, Canada, to study Microbial Dark Matter (Phase II) - ​SSSS metaG | ecosystem: Environmental > Aquatic > Freshwater > Ice... | reverse complement strand
GCGCTCCTCTGGAGCCTTGTCGATGTTGTCGAAGCTAATAAAGTTGGCGCGACCAGCCAGGGACATGACCTTGGTGATAGCGGAGGTGAGGGTGGTCTTGCCATGGTCCACGTGACCGATGGTACCAACGTTGACGTGCGGCTTGTTGCGCTCGAACTTCTGCTTTGCCAAAGCTAACTCCTCCTTAGAGTGTGAAACACTGTTTTATGCGATAACGCAAGAAACGCCCCACATCACAGTGGAGCGAGTGGTAAACTAGCTGGCGAAAGAACTGGAGCCCATGATCAGATTCGAACTGATGACCTCATTCTTACCAAGAATGTGCTCTGCCAACTGAGCTACATGGGCCTGTTCCTGCTTTACCTGTCCTGTGGGTTAGTAGCCTGCTTGCGCGGGCGCGTGTCCCCTTAGAACGCTGGTATTATACAACAGTGCTAGGCTAATGTCAAGCGAATGGGGCTAAAGCTCAATCGCTGCTCTTGTGGTAAACCTGCTCTGGGTGGCGCAGGCGGATCGGGGTGAGGGTGGCGAGGCAAGCGAGTAGGAAGCCGCCTGCACCCATTGCCAGCAGCACAGGGCTGCTACCAAACTGGGCGGCCAACCAGGTCATGACCCCCGCCCCAATTGGCCCTAGCACGCTGATTAGCGTCCAGAAGGCGGCGGTGACGCGGCCTAGCAGTCGGTCAGGGGTGATCTCCTGCCGAATAGTCATCGAATTGACTCCCTGGATGCGGTCACCGAGGGTGAAGCCGACGGTGGCGGGCAGTACCAGCAGCACAGTGGGGGCGAGGCCAATCGTGGCTAGTGAGGCGGCCTGCAACAGTGCGCCACCGATAAAGGTGGGGCCGAAACCGTAGCGGCGGCGTAGGAGCGGCACGGCCAGGGCCGAGAGGATCGAGCCGACCGCAGCCACACCGAGGACGATACCAACAGTGTTGTCACCCTGCCCCAGGTCGTGCTTGATGCGATAGATGAACAGGTCTAGTCCGGCAAAGGTCAGCATATTGGTCAGCATATAGAAGATGGTGAGAGAGCGCAGCAGCGGCTGGCTGAACAGGTAGCGGATGCCTGCTGAGATTTCGCGCAGCTTGCTCTCCTTCGCTTGCTCCCGCCGCTGCGACTCTCCGCGCAGGCGCACGAGGCTGAGGGCGAAGATCGAGGCGAGATAGGAGGCGGCATTGATGCCAACTGCCGTTACTGGCCCGCCGAGGTAGTAGGAGATGAAGCCACTGAGCATCGGGCCGAGGAAGAAGGCCAGGCCGAAAGTTGCTTGCAGCCGCGAGTTCGCATCCATGATCTGCGCCTTGCTGACCAGGTTGGGGATGGCGGTGATCGAAGCGATCCCGAACAGGTTGCCGAGGGCTGAGGCGAGGGCGGTTACCAGGTAGATCAGCCAGATTTGGGGGCCAAGCAGCCACCAACCGAGCGGGATCAGGCTGTAGAGCAGGAAGCGGCCAATATCGCAGCCGATCATCAGCTTGCGTCGATCCAGGCGATCCACCAGCGGCCCCGCGATCAGGCCCATCAGTATCTGGCTCACCCCGGTCGTGGCTGTCACCAGGCCCATCTGCACCACCGAGCCAGTCGCCTCTAGCACCAGCAGTGGCATGGCAACGAAGGCGAACGCGTCGCCAACCGCTGAGAGCGACTGGCCCGCCCAGTAGATGCTGAAGTTGTGATTAAGGCCGAAGCTGCTGCGCTGCCCTTCGCCAGGGACGCTCTCTGGCTGCACCTTCAGTTGCTCTGTCTCCACCTTCGCCTGCTCGCTCCACTCTGCGTCTATCACCTGCTGCTCAATCACGCTCGCTCCCCCACTTTGGTTATTATCTAACCAATTATACCCGCTAACTGGTCTTGCTGCCATTTAACTCAGCCAGAAGGCGTAGCTGCTTGCAAGAGCAGCCAGGGAGCAAGGTGGCAGCTAGCAGGGGAGTTCAACCGAGGGCAGAGATGTTCAGTTCGCAGAGGCGGCGTAGGGCGGATGCTGGTAGGCCATCCACCTGTTGGTCGTCGGGCAGGGGGCTGAGGCAGCGCAGGGTAGAGCGGTACTCGCGCAGGGCAGCGGTGCGCGTGGTCTGTTGCTCCTTGCGGTTGCTAGCCCCCCGATTAGTGGCGTTGCGGTAGATCTCGGCCAGGCGGTAGTGAGCAGCGGGCGAGTTGAGGTTGATGTAGATCGCCTTCTGGTAAGCCTCAATCGCCTTGACCCGCGCAATCGGCCCGCTCTGGCTGGCGTAGATACTACCCATCAGCAGGTGAGCTTCCTCGTATAGGCTGTCAATCGCAATCGCCTGTAGGCACTCGGCCACCGCAAGGTCGGGCAAGCCACGCTGGAAGTGAATCTGAGCGATGCCGCAAATCGCCTCCAACGCTTGCGGATTCGCCCGTAGGCCAGCCTGGTAAGCCGCCAGCGCGTCATTGTAGCGGTTCTCCTTGCGTAGCTTGTCGCCAAAAGCGATCCACTCCGAGGGGGGGCGTTCGCTCTCCTCCAAATGTGGGGCTGCCTGGCCTCTTACCTTCACCAGTTCGTCGGTAGTCGGCAATTGCAGGGGGCCAGTTTGCAGCTTGAAACGGGCGAAGATGTTGCCCGGCGGCCCAGTGCCGAGGCGGGCAGCGGGTTGGGTGCGCTCTGGTGGCGCAAAGGTAGCGCGCTCTGGCCGTTCGCTAAGCGGGCGGCGATAGCAGAAGGTGTTGGGCAGCGACACCAGTTCAAGGCGAGTCGGCACCTGCCAGAGTGTTTCGGCATAGCCGAGGAACAGGTAGCCGCCGGGTCGCAGGCAGCGGTAGAGGTTCTCGATCACCTGTGGCACCATCTCTGATTGGAAGTAGATCAGCACGTTCTCGCAGAAAATCAAGTCCTGGTTGCCGTAGCTATAACTATTGTAAGGGAAGGCGGCCAGGTTGAACTGGCTGAAGCTGACTAGCGACTTGACCTGCGGTACGATCTGAAAGCGGCTGGCCTCGCCCTTCGCGTCGCTGCTGCCAGGGACGGGGGTGAAGTAGCGGCTGAAGGTTTCGCCTGCTACCTCACGCAGGGAGCGTTTGCCGTAGACCCCATGCTCCGCCAGCTTGAGGGCGTGGCTGTCCAGGTCGCTGCCTGTCACCGTGAACTGCCAGCCACCTTCGGCTAGCCTGCTCTCAAGCAAGGTGATCGCCAGCGAGTACGGTTCCTCACCACTGGCACAACCTGCGCTCCAGAAGCGCAGCGTGCGGTCACTGTCCTTCGCCCGTAGCTTGAGCAACTCTGGCAGGGCAACCTCGCGCAAGGTGGCGAAGTGTTCCTGGTTGCGGAAGAAACTGGTCTCATTGATCGTCAGGTTGTTGAGCAGCAGTTGGCGTTCGTTCTCGCGCTGGTTGGGGTTGCCGCCAGTCAACAGGGCGTAGTAGGCGGCGAAGCTGGGCAGGTTGGTAGCAGCCTGCCGCTCGGCGATGTGCTGGGCAAGGATGCTGCGCTTGCTCTCGTCGAAGTAGAGGCCCGCCGTCTGGCTGATCAAGTCGCGGAACAGAGTGTATTCTTCGTCGCTGAAGATCAGGCTCATGCTGACCTCCCGGCGGCACTCGCCCTGCTCTGTACCTCTTTTGGCCCCAGGCGGCGGTCGGCAGCCAGCAGGCTATGAAGCGTGGGTAGATCGGCGGGCTTCAGTTGCTCGCGGATCGCCCAGAACAGTTTGCCCTTGCTGTAGCGTGCCATGCCGCCCTCCTATGCTGGCTTGCCCAGCAACTCAAGCAGTCGTGCGCTGATCGAGTCGAGGGCTAGCACGTCGTCGGCAGCAGCAAGGCTGATCGCAGCGCGAGGCATACCAAAGATCACACTAGTCGCTTCGTCCTGGGCGATACCGTGCGCACCCGCATCGTGCATTGCCCGCAGCCCCGCAGCCCCATCGCGGCCCATACCGGTCAGCACCACGCCAATAGCTCGCGCGCCACACGCCTCGGCCACCGAGCGAAAGAGATTATCGGCGGCAGGGCGTAGGTCGTCTAGCAGGCCAGCTTCAGTAGTCAGTTCAAGATGACTACCAACGCGGCGCAAGCAAAGATGGAGGTCGTCAGGGGCAATTAGTACCTCACCAGCTTTTGGCACCTGCCCGTCGTGGGCCACGCTGATGTTGAGGCTGCACTCGCGGTCGAGCCACTCGGCCAGGCCGTTGGTGAAGCCACTGGCGATGTGCTGGACGATCAGCACTGGCACTGGCAGGTTGGTTGGCAGCTTTTGTAGCACGTGGAGCAGGGCTTGCGGCCCACCAGTTGAGGAAGCGATAGCCACCGCCTGGTAGTAGCAGGCTGCGGGGAAGGTCGCGCTGAGGGGGCGCACTACTACATTCTTGGGGTGGGCTGCCACAGGGCTGATCGGCGGGCTGCTAGCGGTACGCAGGGTGCCAGTATTGCGGCGGGGGCGTACGCCAGGGCGTAGGCTGGGGTCGAAGCCGCCGGGCTGGGCTGGGCCGTCAGCGACCGGGAGGGTGGGGAAGGTGCGCCGCCCCTTGAGGTGGGTGACGACCCGCACTTTAGCCAGCAGCTTGACCTTACGAACGAGTTCAGCCTGCTTCATCTCCCAGGAGTGGTTATCCAGGCGGGCGGGCTTCTCCATCACATCAAGCGCGCCAGCAGCCAACATCCGCATACTCACGTCCACGTCGGGGTGGGCGGTGGAGGTGGTGATCACCAGGATGGGGGTAGGATTGTAGGCCATGATATGCTCCACCGCGCCAAAACCGTCAAGGCGGGGCATATAGATATCCATGGTGATCAGGTCGGGGCGCAGGCGTTGCACCATCTCAATCGCCTCGGCTCCATCGCGGGCAACCCCCACCGTCTTGATGTTAGGGTCGGCTTCGAGGGTACTGACGATCAGATCGCTCATCAGCGGCGAGTCCTCAACCACCAACACGCGCAAGGGAGCAGCCATCTTCAGTTCGCCTTGTCTTCCATGCCCCGCAGCCGAAATACGAGCTTGACGCGGTAGGGGAGGTCGAGCAGGTCAAACTCCTTGACCAGGTAATCGTCAGCCCCAGCCCGGAAGCCTGCCAGCTTCTCCTTGATGTTGCCGCGTGAACTGAGCATCACAATAGGCAGCGTGCGGGTAGCCTCATCCTCGCGCAAGCGGCGACAAACCTCAAAACCATCAATGCCAGGCATATAAACATCAAGGATCATCAGGTCGGGTGCATCCTCCTTCACCTTGTCAAGAGCCTCCTCACCGCTGTAGGCAAGGGCAACATCGTAGTTGCTAGCCTCCAGCTTGGCCTTGACCGCCTCCGCGACCAGCGCGCTGTCATCTACTACCAGGATTTTGCGTCTTTCAGTCGATCTTTCCATCAGTTTACCGTCCCCTATTTCCGCAAGATGACGCACCCAGCACGCCGCTCAGCCGCAAGGTCTACCATTACCCTACCATGATAATGCTAGACAGCAAGATTGTCAAATACTAGTGATTCGCTAGCAACTCAATCGTGTCTAGCAAGTTGCCCTGGTCGAACTGGCCCTTCGTGATGTAGGCTTGCGCGCCCACTTCGATGCCGCGCCGTTTGTAGTCTTCGCTGGCTAGCGAGGAGACGATGATCACCGGCGTGTCACGCAGGCGAGGGTCGGCCTTGATGTTACGGGTCAGGGTGAATCCATCCATGCGCGGCATTTCGATGTCAGCGATGATCAGGGCGTAGCTGTGCTGGGCGAGGGTGTTGAGGGCTTCTTCGCCGTCGGTGGCGATGTCCACCCGGTAGCCTGCCGCCTCCAGAATGCTGCGCTCCAACTCGCGGGTAGTCACCGAGTCGTCTACGATCAGGATGTGCAGGCCCAACTTCTCCTCACGGCGCAAGCTGGCGGCCACACTGCTGTCGCTCACCTGGCGGCGGCTTTGGGCGCGGGCAGCATTGACCAGCGAGGGGCCGTCAAGGATGACCACGATGCTACCGTCGCCGAGGATGGTCGCCCCGCTAACCCGCTCTACCTTGCTGAACAGCGGGCCGAGGTTCTTGACCACTACATCGCGCTCATCCAACAGTTGCTCTACCAGGAAGGCCACCTGTCGGTCGCCATTGCTAACCACGAGGATGGGTAGGCGGTCTTCTACCTGGATGCCGAGGGTGCGGATGTAGGCCGAGGTGTACTGGCTGCTCTCGTCCATGTAGGTTGCAGAGTTGGCGGCTAGCAGGTCGTTGCTGCGGCGGCGGGCAGCAACCAGAGCAGCATTGGCCCCGCCCTCCTCCTCCCCCTTCTCGCCATTGGTCTGGCTGCGCCGATAGCTGGCGGCAATCTCATACTGTTGCTGGTTGAGGTGTTCGCTGCGCTCAGCCCTGCTGAGGTCGAGCAGGTCTTCCAGGCGCAACAACGGGAGGGTACGGCCCCGCACCTGCACGGCCTCACGCCCTTCAAGCAGGATCAGGTCTTCCGCACCGATGTATTCCAGGGTTTCGAGGCTGCTGGTAGCGATGGCAAATACCTGATTGCGGGCGGCAAAGAGGAGGGCGCGGATGGCAGTGAGGGTGAGCGGCAAGCGCAGGCTGACCGTCGTCCCTGCGCCCACCTTCGTGTCGAGGGTGATGCTACCACCCAGGCGGGCGATGGCAGTCCGCACGCTGTCCATGCCCACGCCCCGCCCGCTGCTATCGGTGATTAGGCGGGCAGTGCTGAAGCCAGGCTGGAAGATCAGTTGCTGGGCCTCTGCGTCGCTCAGGTTCTCGGCGGCTGCTGCGGTGAGCAAGCCACGGCGAACAGCGGTTGCCTTGAGCAGGGTCGCATCTATGCCCGCGCCGTCGTCGCTAACATCCACCACCACCTGCCCCCCCTGCTGGTAGGCGCGCATTGTCACCATACCCATTGGCAGCTTGCCCAGCCGCAGCCGCTCCTCGCCCGGCTCAATACCATGGTCAATTGCATTGCGAACCAGGTGGATCAGGGCTTCGTTCAGGCTCTCCAACACCTTCTTGTCCACCTCAGTCTCACCACCAATGGTCACCAGGTTGATCTGCTTGCCACGTTCGCGGGCCAGGTCGCGGGCGTTGCGCTGGTACTGACCGAAGATCGTCTCAATCGGCAGCATCCGAATGCTCAGGACCGTGTCCTGCAACTCCTCGCTGACCGTACCCAGCGTAGCATTAAACTCCTCAAAGCCGCGCAGGGTGCTGCTGCCCAGTTCGTCCAGAGCCTCGTCGAACGCATCCACCGCCTCCATCTCTGCCTCAATCTCGTACTGGCTGAGGCTGCTCCACTCGCGCTCCACCTTCTCGCGCAGCCTGCCCAGTTGCTGGCGGCGCAGGCGCATGGCGGTGAGCAGACGGCGCAACTCCTCCACCGCCTGCTCGTTTTGCATCCTGCTGATCACCATCTCGCTAGCCACATTCATCAGGCTGTCCAACCGCTCAACCCGCACACGCACCGACTCGGAAGGCAGACCGACACCGGGAAGGGGCAGCACCACTGGCAGTTCTGGGGGCAGACCGCTACTGGGGTCGGCCTGCCCGTTGCTGCTACCGTTGCTGTCGCCGCTACTGCCAACCAACACCCCCTGCAAGCGTAGCACCAGCCGCTCGGTGTCTATAGTGACTGGCTGGTTCTTGACCACTCCCTTAGTCAGGTTGTCCACTGCGTCAATCGCCTCAAAGAGGAGATCGCTGAGGTCGAGGCTGAGGGTAATCTCGTGCTGCTGCATAGCGACCATCACGCTCTCAACCTCATGCATCACGCCGGCAATCTGGCGGAAGCCCATGATGCTGCTAGCCCCCTTGATCGTGTGCGCGGCGCGCATCGCTTCGCGCAGGTAATCCACATTCTGTGGCTCGCGCTCAATGCTGATCAAGTCCTGTTGAAGAACAAGCAGGTAGGTGTCCACCTCCTCGCGGAACTTCTCCATCATCTTAGGGTCGAAGGTAGTGGTCATCGGGTGGCTCCCTCAAGCTGGCGGGTCAGCAGATGGTTGATCGCCGCACTCTCGCTGGCGGTAAAGATGTTATCAGGGTCGAGCAAAATGGTGAGGCTATCGTCGGGAGCGAGATAGCAGCCCCAAACGGTGCGTGAGCCACCGGCATTGAGCCAGGTGGGGAGGATGCGAAGCTGCTGGTTGCCAGCGTGAACCAGACCATACACCTCGTCCACCAGCAAGGCGCAGTGCAAGCCGCCGCTGTGGGTGAGTAGTAGACGACCGCCATCACGTGGCAAGCTGGCTTCTAGTCCCAGCTTGCGGGCTAGCGAAACCACAGGCAAGGGCTGGTCGAGGATAGCGATCTGTTTGAACGCCAACCAGAGCGGCATGGTAGCCTGGAAGCCAGTATCCAGCAGCAGGCCACTGTGTGCCTTGATGATGTTCTCCACCTGACGAACCAGCAGGCCGAAGCGTTGCCCACCCAGGCTGAAGTTCATAATATCGGTATCCATGCGGTCAGCCTCCAGCGCGGTTGGTGATCAGGCGCAGCAAGGCAGGCAGGTCGAGCAGCAGCACGATCTTGCCATCGGGCTGGCGGTGCTGTCCGCGCAGGAAGTTGCCACTCCGTTCGAGGGTCAGCAGTGGGGCTTCCACTGCGTTGATCGGCACCGCAATCACGTCCTGCACGCGGTCAACCAGTATTCCGATGTCCCCTTCACCAACCTCGTTGCTGTGGATGGTGATCAGGCGGCTGTCGCGGCTGGTCTCGTGGTTACTGCCACCGAGCAGGTCGCTCAGAGAGATCACTGGTATCACGCTGCCAGCCTGGTTGCAGACACCCAGGACGTAGGCGGGGGTACCAGGAACGAAGGTGATTGGGCGTAGGCGGCTGATGCCCTTGACCTGATCGATGGGGATGCCATAGGTCTCGCGGCCCAATTGGAAGCGCAAGATCGCCTCGCTGGCGATGGCAATCTCTGCCCCCGCTGCAGCCTTCTCCTCCTCCAGGCGGCTAATCAGGGTAGCCACATCACCCTGCTTCTGCTCACTCATCGTGTTCCTCCCCATCTTCAACTAGCCGCCTTGCAGCGGGCAAAATCGCGCGCTCCTCTATCATACACCTTCCTGGATGGTTGAGCAAGTAGCCACCGCTCACCAGCGGTTCAGCGGCCCGGTTTGCACCTTGCTGGGGTCTAGCATTGCCGTCGGCTTGGTCGCAGGCCGCTGGCCGACAGCATTCTTCAGCCCCTCGTAGGTGCGGATGTGCAGCAAGCCCTCATTCGGGTGGCCGAGGCGCAGGTAGGTTGCGCCCAGGTGGAAGTGGGCCATCACGTGGCTGGGGCGGCTGGTCAACACTTGTTCAAACAGGGTCACCGCCTCCTCCAACCGCCCGCTCTCCTTGTAGGCCAGGGCTAGCAGGTAGAGCGCGTCCAAGTCGTTTGGCTGACGACGCAAGACCTGCTCGAACTCGGCGATAGCCTGGGCGAAGTATTCGTTCTTCATGTACAGCACGCCCAGGTCATAGCGTGCCTCCTGCCATTCGGTGTCCAGGCTAACGGCGCGTTGCCAGGTAGCCAGGGCTTGCTCCTCGCGCCCGTCGCTGATCAGAGCGCGGCCCAGGCGGTAGAACACCTGTGGGTCGTTGGGCAGCAGTTGGGCGGCGCGGGCGAAGCAGCGGATCGCGTGCGTCACCTGGGCCAGGTCGCTGAGGACGATACCGAGGCTGAGGAAGATCGAGCCGTCACCCGGTTGCAGTCGCGCACATTGGATCAGCGTGTCGTAGGCCTCGCGTAGCTTGCTCGCAGCGCGCAGGGCCAGCCCCAGCTTGTGGCGGGCTGGCACAAAGTCGGGGGTGGTCTTGAGGACGTTGAGGTACTCGTTGATTGCCTGCTGCCACTGCCGCTGGCGGGCGAGAATGTTGGCCGCCAGATAGCGGGCGCGATACTGCTGCGGGTCGCGCTCTAGCAAGCTCTGGTAGGCGCGCAAGGCACCAAGCGTGTTGCCTTTGCCCTTCAACTCCTCGGCCAGCCGATAGTACCAGTTGGGGTCTTCGATGTCGCGCTCTGGCTCATCGGCGGTCTGCGGCTTGAGCTTGTTGTACTTATAATCAGGTTCAACCCGTAGGGCTTCGGCAAAGCAGCGGGCCGCCTGCTTCTCCTCGCCATGAGCCTGGTGCAGCAAGCCCTGGTAGTAGATCGGCTCGGCGGCATTGGGTCGGTACTGACGAGCAACGGTGTAGGCAATGTAGGCATGGGCATAGTCGCCCAGTTCGTGGTAGGTGCGGCCTAGCGCGAAACGCGCCTCGTAGAGGTCAGGGTTGTATTGTAGGGCAACCTTGAAGGCGGCGATTGCCTCCTGCACCTTGCCGTTGGCGCGGAAGGCAACCCCCAGGTTGTAATGCGCCTCGGCTAGCTGGTCGTCGATCTGGATCGCGTTCATGTATTCGTTCAACGCCTGCGCCCAAAAGTCGAGGTTGGCGTAGCAGTTGCCGAGGTAGAGGTGGATGATTGCCCGCTCCCGATCCCAGATTTGGGCCGAGTCGTCACCCTCCACATAGGCGGCGATCAAGGCGGTCTTGAACTCGTTGACTGCCTCCTGGTAGCGGACGTTCAGGTAGCGGCGCATCCCAACGGCAAAGGCTGCTCCCATCGTGGTGCCACTCATGAAGCGTTCTGAGCCGCTGAAGGTGTCGAGATCGAGCAGGCGCAGGCGGTCGTCGAGGGCGTAGGCGACGCTAGAGCGCAAGGTGCCGCTCTGCGGTAGGGGAGAGTGGTTAGCAGACTGGTAGCCGCCAGTGGCTTCGTTGGCGGTGGGTGGCTGGCCGGGTTGATTATAGGCGGGGCTAGTTGGCATTATTGCTTCACCTGACTGTGTTGGAGAACTACAACTGTAATATCGTCCGTCTGCTCGGCCTCACCCACAAAGACGCGCACTGCATCCATAATCTCATGCAGCACCCCCTTCGGGTCGTGGTCGTGCAGTGTACCAACGAGTTCCAACAGGCGCGGAAAGCCGTAGATTTCTCCCAGCTTGTTTTGCGCCTCCACCACCCCGTCTGTGTAGAAAATCACCGTGTTACCTGGCAAGATCGGAACGCTCTGCTCCTCATACTCGGTCTCGTCGTAGATACCCAGGGGCAGACCCGCTAGCTTCAACTCTCTAACCGTGCCATTGAGCAGGATTGGGTAGTTGTGACCAGCGTTGGCGAAGTGCATCACCCCTTCTTTCGGCTCGACGAAAGCGTAGAGGAGTGTGACCATGCCCAGCGGCATTTCAGTGAGCAGTGATTGGTTGACGCGGTTGAGCGTCTCAGCAGGCAGGATGCGCCGTCGGGCCTCGATGCGGAAGATCGTTCGTACCACAGCCATCTGCAAGGCGGCTGGTATGCCCTTGCCCGACACGTCGCCGATAGCGATCCCCCCCACGCTGTTTACGTCGCCAAAGTAGGGGATGTACTCGTAGAAGTCGCCACCGACATCACGGGCAGGGATGCTGATCGCCGCGATCTGCCAGTTGCTGGTCTGCAACTCGCGGGGCGACATCAGGCTGCTCTGTATTTCGTGAGCTACGTGCATCTCAGCTGCGTTGGTCTGCTGCACCCGCTCATAGCTGATGATCTCTCTGGTGTAGCGGTCAATGAAGGTAGAGAGGGAGAGGCCAACGCACGCCGCAGTGAGGGCGTAGGCAGCAGCGGCGAAGCCCGGTTGCTCGGCGTAGGCGATCAGGGGCAAGCGCATGGTGCCGCCTGCGTTGGCAAGGCCAGCTAGCAGCCCCTCCAATGCTACGGCGGCAGCCACCAGCAGCCCAGTGATCACTACCAACCTTGCCTGACGGTAGATGCGGGCCACCTCGACGATAGCGATGATCAGGAAGACATTGAAGTAGGTACCGAGGACGAACGACATTAGCCAGATCACCACTGCGTCAGCGAGGGCGTAGAAGGTCCAGACTCGGTAGGTGTCCATGCGTTGGCGTAGGGCAACCCCAGAGTAGGTGATCAGCAGCAGGGCAACCCCAGCAAGGAAGGCGGCAAGCGCGACTGCAGGGTAGCCGAGCAGCAGCAGGATGAGCGGCAGCACGAACCCCAGCGGCACGATGATCATCAGACGCACCTGGAGGATGCTCGTCTCATCGTTGGGCGATACCTTGCCCCGCTGGATTTGCTGCACGATCCCCGTTGGCTGCTCAAGCTGCGGTTGCTCCGCGCTCATGGCAATCCTTTCTTTACTTACCTGCCGGTCTTGGCCCGGTACTCCTCCTCGGTGAGGAGGGGCATATAGCGGGTTAGGTCTACCATCTCAAACACTTTGCGGTGGTGGGCGGTAAGGTTAGCGGCGTAGAGTTGCTTGCCGTGCTTGCGTGCCTCGATCACCAGCTTGAGTAGGGCAGAGATGCCCGCTGAGTTGATGAACAGTACGCGCTCAAAGTCCAGGACGGTGCTTTGCTGCATCTGGCCGCTGCTCTGCTCGATCTCCTTGGCCGATAGCGCATCTATGCTGTCGTTGAGGATGCGGATGATGGTGTACTGCTGACCTTGCTCCATTTTGATGCTCATGCTTCAGCCCGCTCCTGTTGCGCCGCTGCGCCGAGGTTGAACCACATGGTAAAGGAGGTGCCACTTTCGTTGGTCTGCAACTCCACCGCGTCCACCAATTGCTGGATCAGGTAGATGCCGAGGCCGCGTGGACTCTCCTCCTCCTGTGCCAGCTTGCTCTCTATAGAGGGCTTGGCTGCGTTGATGCGGTCGGCAGGCAGCCCTTCGCCCTGGTCGATCACCTGGATCGCCAGCTTGTCTTTGAGGACGAGGAAACGCACCCCTACCTTGACGTTAGCATCTTCCTTGTTGCCATGTTCAATCGCATTGGTGACGGCCTCGCTGACCGCCAGTTGCACATCCTGGGCGCGTTCGTCGCTGAAACCCAGGTAGCGGGCAACCAGGCCCGCCCCATCACGGGCGATCCGCTCGAAGACGTGGTTAGAAGGGATGGTAATATCCACCACGTCGTTGCTGGTGCCGATGATGCTATTAGTCTGCTCCTGAATGTGCGCCCCTGCTTCGTTCGCCATTACCACCCTCCTTTAGCCTTGCCTGCACTGCCACCAACCCATGCTACCAACCCATGCCACTGAGCCTCTTGTCTGCGGCTGCAAGCTATGCTACCATTATATGACATTGTGCGAACTTGTCAATAGGAAACTGCCTGCCAATCCGCTATTTTCGCTGCACTGTCGAGCGGTCACGACCAGCCTGGTAGTGGGAGCGACGGTCTGCACCGCAGCCCACCCACTGTTGGAATATAGCTAAGAGGCAAAAACTTGCACGGCTGATGTGAAGATGTTATAATATTAACAATTCCGCTCTTGAAACTAGTTGTGTAGCTAGCAGAGCAGAGCGGGTACACTCTTTTGGAGGTTCTTTTATACGTTATCTAGGGATTGCAGGTAGTTTGTTCATGCTGTTGGCGGCCAGCTATGGTAGTGTTGCTGCTGCTCCGAATGCTGCAACAGCAAGCGTAACAGGTACAGTTAGCTATCTACAGCGGGTCGCTCTTTCGCCCACAGCGGTGGTAAGCGTGCGGTTGGTTGATGTGTCTTTGGCAGATGCCCCGGCGACAGTGCTTGCCAGCCAGACGATCACCGACCCCGGTCAGGTGCCAGTTGCCTTTGAGCTAACCTACGATCCGAGCAAGATTGATGAGCGTATGAGTTATGCTGTACGCGCCGAAATCCGCGCCGCAGGCCAATTGCTCTTTACCACCGATCAGTCCTACCCG
>Ga0123336_10003282_pt1 | contig 13634 bp, 13 predicted proteins | sample SSSSmetaG_FD_96466 | JGI IMG/M metagenome (GOLD analysis project Ga0123336, IMG submission 96466) | Glacier valley bacterial and archeal communities from Borup Fiord, Nunavut, Canada, to study Microbial Dark Matter (Phase II) - ​SSSS metaG | ecosystem: Environmental > Aquatic > Freshwater > Ice... | reverse complement strand
CAGCTATGTTCTGCCACAGTTCTTGGTTTATGTCTAAACCTATTTTGATACCTAGTTATTTCCATTAACCCTCTTACTTCATTTAAGTGTTCTCCAAACATTTTATATTCCTCCCTTTTTATATTAAATATATTATAATTATATCTTTTATTTCTTAAAAAAATAACTAGATACTAACAATCAATTAATTATAGCTTTAAGTACTAAGGATACCATAAGAGAATAAATGGAGATATTATATTCTTGTTAATAATTCTAGATTATTTAACACTACCTCTTCTCATGGTATGTTAAAACTACACAGAAACAGATAATTAATAAGTTTTGTGAAATCCGTATTTTTAGGCTATGGTAGGTAATTTTTATATCAAAATAAAAATAGAATATAGTATAATTAAAAAAATGGGAGGAATTTGATATGGACAAAAAAGAACAAGAACTTATTGACAAAATCATTGATTTTATGATAATTAATGAATGTGGTGAAGATTGTGACGAAAGTTATGATATTCGTTTAGACTGTTATTTCAATGAATTGTTAAAATGCATTAAAGCTGAAACTTTTTCAAAACTATTCTATGATAATAATATTTTTGTAAATAGTTTTAAAGAAAATGATGAAGTGAGAGAAACATTTAAAGGAGAACTTACTTGGAGCAATAAATGTCCAGAAGAAGTATTGAAAAAAATTGTTATGGAACGTGATGAATATGATACCGAAAAAGTTTATCACGCGATAATTAATGAAGTCTGTGCGAATAAATTAGCAACAGAAATACTAAAAGAAAATGATGGTATTAAAGTACGAATGTTGGCTAGTAATAGCTATCTTAACAAAGACACTATTGATTATATGATTAATAATGTTTTAGATACTGCAATGTTTCAAAACCTAGGTTGCAATAAAGCTTGTTCAATAGAACAACTTAAAAAAATTCTTTCAATAAGTACGGATAAAACAGTTCATAATTTAATTTATTTTAATTTAATTGAAAATAAATGTTACGAATTGACTGTTACTGATATTACTTATATTGAGAATTCTAAGCATTTAAATTTAGTATTAACTATGTTAGAGCATTCAGATAATTGTACCGAAGAAAACATTAAGACAATTTTTAGATTATACGAGAATTCTGATTCTAGATTATTTAAGTCAATACTTAAATATCCTAATTGTCCAGATGTTATCAAAAATAAGTTAACATAATCGAATACATTTAAAAAACTACCACTTACAGCTAAGACTGTTGCTGTGGTAGTTTTTTTTTATTAATTTTAGAACACTAGCTTATAATAAAAATATCAAAATAATTGGAGGCATAAAAATGAATGCAATTAATATAGAAAATCTTACAAAATCTTATAATGGAAAAGAAAATGTCTTAAACAATATAAATATAAGCATACCAAAAGGTCAGATATTTGGTTTTTTTGGTCCAAATGGCTCTGGAAAAACAACAACTGTTCGAATCCTTAATGGGATTGTATCTGGTAATTCTGGGGATTGTGAAATATTAGGGAAATCTATCAAAGAAAATATGAACGAAATCCATAAACTTTGCGGGGTTATGACGGAAAGTGCTTTTTGTTATGAGAACCTCACAGCCGAAGAAAATTTAATGTTTTTTGGAAGGATGCACGGACTAGAAAATAGTTATCTAAAAGAACGTATTATATTAATTTTAAAAAGACTTGATTTATTTTCAGTCAAAAATAAAAAAATAAAAGAGTTTAGTACAGGCATGAAAAAAAGAATTTCTTTGGCAATTTCTATAATCCATAACCCACAGGTTTTATTCCTTGATGAACCAACATCTGGATTAGACCCAGAAAGTGCTTACAATGTTACTAATCTTATAAAAGAACTTGCTGCCGAAAACGATGTTACAATTTTCTTGTGTACACATCAACTAAAATATGCAGAAAATTTATGCACATTATATGGATTTATAGAAAATGGTAATTTACTTGGATTTGGCACCTTCGAAGAGCTTGCGTTAAGTAAAAATGCAACACTTCAATTAAAAATTAGAGGCAAAAATATACAAGAAAAGCTAGGATTTGAATATAAAAACAATAATTTATATACTAAGACCATCTCAGGAGACGAAGAAGTTAACTCTATAATACATAATATATTGACAAACAATGGAGAAATTTATGAAGTTATACAACAAAAATGGTCATTAGAACAGTTATATTTTAACTATATTAAAGGGATAAAGGAGGTTTAATTCATGAATAGAATTGAAAAAACATTAATTTTAAAAGATTTACAAGAAATAACAGGTAATAAACGAATCTTGTTATCTATGATTGTTATGCCACTGCTTATGTCTGTACTAATACCATTAGTATTAGTCTTAGGAGCAAATAATATAATTACTGATTCCATAGTAGTTGGGCAAATTGGGACACTTTTAAATAGTTTACCTTCTGAGTATATGGCATCTAATCCTGGACAATTAATGATAACAATTATGGTGAACTATATGTTCCCAACATATTTTTTAATAATCCCAATTATGTGTTCTAGTGTTATTGGTGCCAGTAGTTTTGTTGGAGAAAAAGAACATAAGACAATGGAAACTCTTCTATATACGCCAATATCTATGGAACAATTGTTAAGGGCAAAAATATTAGGTGTATTTATCTCAGCGTTTACAATAGTTTTATGCTCGTTTATCTGTTTCGGAATTATAGTAAATATAGGTGGATTAATGTATTTTGAAAGACTTATTTTTCCTAATATGAAATGGCTTATTATTATATTCTGGATTTCCCCAGCAATCACTATTTTATCATTAACAATTACAGCATTAGTATCTGCAACCTCAAAATCTTTTCAAGAGGCACAACAATTAAGTGGGTTACTTGTTATGCCAGTATTTTTTGGGTTAATAGCGCAAATGAGTGGTCTAGGAATACCAAGTAAATCTGTAATGCTTATAACAGGAGCTATTCTTTTTATACTTGATTATATATTAATAAAGAAGGTTTCTAAAATATTTCTTCCAGAAAAGCTAGTAAGATAATAGAGAAACCCCAGGACCTACGACAAAATAACAACGTAGAAGAATACTAAAATATATTTTATTATTTATAACCTTCGGGTTAATCTCCACAGCACAGGCTGCTATAATAATTAGATTCAGTAATCTTAAACAATAAAAAGGAGCATATTAATATGAAATGGAATAATCTTTCAAAAACATATAAAAATGTAATAATTGCCGTAGATATTTTAGGCTGGACACAATATAGAGGATATTTTAATGTAACAGACATTAATGGTAAAGTTATTGGAAAGACAGATATGGTTAATGCCAATGGAGAGCCAGCATTTATTCCAGATTTTACTGAAAATATCTCGATATATGAGAATAAACTTAAACAAATGGGATGGGATGTAATCGAATAAATAGCAGGTCCTGAAATCCAAATGAGATATAATAAAAAAATATATATTATTATTGTTATTTATAGTTATTACTGCGCAGCTCAAGAGTACCACACCGTTACAATTAGTTAAAAATGGGAATGTTAATTTATTTACTAGTACAATTAATCACAATGTTTTAACATACATAATTGTATAATATTGGCATGCCCTATTTAAAGAGGTTTAAACTATAACCCACAATATACAGTCAATTATTATAAAGAAATCTAATTTAGGCTTATCTGGTTAAATAAGCCTTTTTCTTCGATAGTTAGGTAATTGATAGTAAATATTGAGTTAATAATAAAAATTATTTAAAATATTTAATCTTCCAAATTAAGATAACGATAAAAAATGGAGGTCATGTTTTATGAAACAAATTAAAAATAAAAAAGGATTTACTTTAATTGAATTAATTGTTGTCATGACTATTATTGGCATACTTGTTTTATTGGCAGTTCCTAAATTTAGGGGTTATACTCAACAGGCTAAATTAACAGGAATAAAAAATAACACCAAAGTACTAGAAACTGCTAGTGAACGTTATTATATAGATAACCAAGACTGGCCACGAGTATCTAATATTGCTTATACTGCAGACCAAATAGGTACTTTTGCACAAGAAATAACGGATAAAACAGGACAAGTGGTAATATTAGAGGCAACAGGTAGTTATTACGATGTTGATTATACAAAATTACAAACATATGCTAAAAAACAAAGTGATAATATTCATTATATACTGCAGAACCCAGTGGGTGAAGTATATTATTTGAAAAATTTAACAAAAGCTGGGGAAGATAGATTAACTACTCCTAAATTAGTAAGTGGTACTTACATACCAGAGCAAAGCAAAGAGATAAGTGAAAGTAGAACTTCTACAAGTAATAATCTTTTATCAAACCTACCTTATTCTGATGCAGATGGATATTTAGGGGTTTTAAATGGCGAGAATGTGACCACTAATACAATTCAAACAGGTGGGACTTATACTCCTGCTGATACTAAAACTATGACAGGACAAACAAGTACTAACTATAATATTGGTGGTTATGTAGGTACGCTTTCACAATATTTATTAAGTGGTAGTTATATTGGTCCCGATACTAAGGCAGCAACAGCTTCAAGTTCAACTTACCTAAGTAGTGGGTCAGTTCCCTCAACATATGGCTATACTTTAGGAGGATATTCGGGTACTTTATCTGGTACAGGAGTTTTATCTACGGTTACAGGTGGGGCGTTATTGCCAACTGAAACACAGACTGTTTATTATGAATATCGACCAACATACGCTGAATGGAATCCATACACTAATCCAAAACCCCCAGCATATGTTTATTATAATTATAATGGATTTTCAGGATATGTAGCCTATCTGTCAGCTTACTATCCTTACGCAGGATATAGTGGAACTGTAACTAAACCTGGTACTGATACAAGAACTTATTCTTATACTCAAAACTACTCAGGCTCGGTAACTAAACCAGCAGTAGATACAAGAATTTATGCTTACTCAGGTACAGTAATAAAATCAGAAGTAGATACAAGAACTTACAAGACGGATTATACTCAAATTTACTCAGGCACTGTAATAAAACCAGCAATTGATACAAGAGTTTGGGAATAGAATTATTCTAAATAACTATATTAAATTAAATATAAAACATTAAACGAAAAAGATAATTATTTATTTAACAATTATCTTTTTCGTTTGTATTTAGGGTGGATTATTAATTTGAAAAAGGATAAATAAAACAACAAATAAGCTCCAGAACCAGAGATAAAATAAAACTTAATAACAATAATAATGTATATTTTATTATTGTTATTAATAACCGTTCTTAGTCTCTCATCTCCATGGTATACAGTATTTTAGATGTTCTTTTATAAATTCTTAATAGTTAATAATTAAAAACTGTAAACAATATACTATTAAAAAAAGGAGGTTACATTTTATGAAACAAATCAAATATAAAAAAGGTTTTACATTAATTGAATTAATCGTAGTAATGGCTGTAATAGGTGTACTTGTTCTTTTAGCAATTCCTAAATTTATAGGATATACCGAAAAAGCTAAACTAACTGAAATAAAATCCAATATTAAACAATCAGAAAACGCATCTGAACGTTATTATATAAACAAAGAAGACTGGCCACGACTTAGTGACACCCCATATACTGCAACTGAAATTCAATCGTATGCTAATAAAGTATTAGATAAAACAGGACAAGTAGTAACTTTAGACCCTGCTGGTAATTACTATGGACTTGATTATACAAAATTACAAACATATATGGGAAAACCAAGATATAGTGGTAATTATATAATTCAGAATCCAGTAGGTGAAGTTTATTATTTAAAGGACTTAACTACTATTGGAGCAACTATAATTATCGATAATGACGCTCCAGAAAGTGTTGAGCAAAAGCCAACAGCGGTAATTAAAATGACTCCTTCAGAAGGCATAACAACTGCTACTAACATATCATGGGATTCGATTTCGTCTACAACGGTTGGTGGTGACGCTATTGTTGATTCTGAGTGGCAAGGTAAACAAAATATATATACAGAAGAAGGTACGTATACAGTTAAACTTAGAGTACAAGATAATAATGAATTATGGAGTGATTGGGTTGAGACTACAATAATAATTGGAACTCCAAAATTAGTGAGTGGTAGTTATACCCCAGAACAAAGCAAAGATATAAGTGAAAGTAAGACTTCTACAACTAATAATCTCTCGTCAACCCTACCTTATTCTGATGCAGAGGGGTATGTAGGTGTTTTAAATGGAGAGAATGTGACCACTGATACAATTCAAACAGGTGGTGCTTACACGGCTGCTGATACTAAATCTGTGACAGGACAAACAAGTGCTAATTATAACATTGGCGGTTATTTAGGTACTCTTTCACAATATTTAAGTAGTGGAAGTTATACTGCTGCTAAGAGTGAATCAATGTCAATAGTTCTTGATTATACCGATTACTGGCAACACCAATGGGATGGTCGTAAATGGGAAGGAAATTATGGCATGGCATACTGGTCATATAAGGGGAACCCAACCAATGGTGGATATTATATGGAACATCCATCGCCAGGCGTTGCAACTGTTGCACCTTGGACAGTAGGCATGAGTTACTCTTATTCTGGACTATTATATAATTATGGAATTAGTACTGTTGACGCAACCCAATATTTGTCAAATCCGTATGTGGGGTTCAGTCCTTCACTTTATGATGTATATACATACGAAAGAACCGTTAGGCATTATACTTTCTCTGGAACAATAACTACAACCCCAGAGTCAGATACAAGAGTCTACGCTTATTCTGGTACAGTAATAAAGCCAGTAATAGATACAAGAACCTATAGAACGGATTATACTAAAATCTATTCTGGAACAGTAACTAAACCAGCAGTTGATACAAGAGTTTGGGAATAGAGTTCTACTAAAAAACTAAATAGGAGGTTGTAAATTATGAAATTAATTAAAAATAAAAAAGGTTTTACATTGATTGAACTAATAGTCGTTATGGCTATTATAGGTATTTTAGTTTTATTAGCAATCCCTAAATTTATGGGTTATACCGAAAAAGCTAAATTGACAAAATTAAAATCAAACACCAAAGTATTAGAAACGGCTAGCGAACGTTATTACATAGAACACCAAGATTGGCCACGATTATCTAATATCCCTTATACCTCAGAACAGATAACAACTTTTGCACAAGAAATAACTGATAAAACTGGACAAGTAGTAACATTGGATGCAACAGGTAATTACTACGATATTGATTATTCAAAATTGCAACAATATGCTAACAAACAAAGTGATAATATTCATTATATACTGCAGAACCCAGTAGGTGAAGTATATTATTTAAAAAATTTAACAAAAGCTGGTGAAGATAGGGTTACTACTCCAAAATTAGTGAGTGGTAGTTATATCCCAGAACAAAGCAAAGAGATAAGTGAAAGTAAGACTTCTACCAGCAATAATCTTTCTTCGAGTATACCTTATTCTGATGCAGACGGATATGTGGGTGTTTTAAATGGTGAAAATGTGACTACGGAAACAACTCAAACAGGTGGTTATTATACTGCTTCGGATACAAAATCTGTGACAGGACAACCCAGTGCTAACTATAATATTGGTAGTTATTTAGGTACTTTAACCCAATATCTATTAAGTGGTAATTATACTGCCTCTGATACTAAATCAGCATCAGCATCAAGTTCAACTTACCCAAGTAGTGGTTCAGTTCCTTCAAAATATAGTTATAATTCAGGCGGATATATAGGAAGCCTAAGTGGAACAGGCATTGTTTCAACAATTACAGGATACTATCGTGAAACGAAAACAGTAACTTATTCACCTGGTGGCAATTGGTGGATAGCAGGTGCAGGTTGGCCATCAACGATGTCAGGGGATGGTTATGATGAATATGGAATATATTGGAGAGGAACTCTATACTATTCAGGATACACCGTTACTTCTTCTGGCGGACAATGGGGAGAATATGGCTATCCTAATTACACTGGAACAATTACAAGTCAATCAAGTACTGCAATATATTCGTATAGCCAGAACTACTCAGGAACAGTAACAAAGCCAGCAATAGATACAAGAGTATACGCTTACTCAGGAACAGTAACAAAACCAGAAGTAGATACCAGAACTTATAAAACAGATTATACTCAAATCTACTCTGGAACTGTAACTAAACCAGCAATTGACACAAGAATTTGGGAATAGCGTTATTATAGTAAATTAACACTAAAATATTATACAAAAAGATAATTATTAACGTAATAATTATCTTTTTTATTTTCAACATAGGTTTTAATCTTAATAAAATGGAATTATATATTTTAATATCTTAATTTCTAAATTTATTTATACGTATTAACTTACAGGATTACAAAAACTAGCTCGCAAACCAATAATATTTGCTATTTTAATAACATATTGAGGATTAGTTAACCTTATAATCCTTTTCTTTTATGTTATTTTATGTTATAATATATAGAGTGAATAACAACCGTTGTAAATAAATAGTATCAAAACATAATATTTTAGTTTTAAAATAAAACTATTAAGAATTAAAAAGAAACCAACTAAAAAAACAACTATAATTATCAAAAAACAATAATAAGGATGGTGTTTAAACATGGACAAGTTAGTATTAGAATTTATATGGAAGGATAAAAAAAGACCGTTTATGGGGTTGCCAATATCTTTTACAAAGTATCAACTAACAAAAGAAAAGCTTTTAATTGAAACAGGGTTATTTAACATAAAACAAGAAGATATACGACTTTATAGAATAATGGATATGACTTTAAAAAAATCTTTCATACAAAGACTTTTTGGTGTAGGAACTATTCATTGTTGTACAGCAGACAAAACAACCCCAGATTTTGATATTGTTAGTATAAAAAACCCAAATGCAGTAAAAGAAATGTTATCGGATATGACTGAGCAAGAGAGAGATAGAAAAAAAATAGCAGGAAGAGAATTTATGTCTAGTGAAGACGGCATTGAAACAATCGACAATTAACCACCTGATGTTACTCTGTTTTTAAAGATAGTATCATTTTCTTTTTCATATATTACAATCTATATTGGAGGTATTAACATGTTTAATTTTAAAAAGGAAAATAGAATTATCCCTAATGGACAATCGCAACTACTTGGAGGCTTATTTGGAGTTTGCGTTGGTGATGCTCTGGGTGTACCTTTTGAATTTTTAAGTAGAAAAAACATACGGGAATGCCCATGTGAAGAGATGGTTGGATATGGTACACATAATCAAAGACCAGGTACATGGTCAGATGATAGTTCTTTAATGTTGTGTACCGTTGAAAGTCTCGTTAATGATTATGATGTTGAAGATATCGGCAAAAAATTCACCGATTGGTTTTACAATAAATTATGGACACCATATGGAAATGTATTTGATATCGGATGCACAACACAATCGGCGTTAAAGAGAATAAATAATGGAGGTAGCTCCAAAGAAAACGGTGCAAATGACGAACAGAGCAATGGAAATGGTTCATTGATGAGAATATTGCCTATGGCTTATTTTCTTAAAGATTATGATGAACGCAAATTTGAAATAATCGGAGATGTTTCAGCAATAACCCACGGACATATTCATTCAAAAATAGCATGTAGTATATATGTGGAATTAGCAATTAACCTTTTAAAAGGTGATTCTGCACAAGATTCTTATGATAAAATGAAACCTGTAATTATTGAATATTACACAAAACGAGGATTTGGTTCTGAATTGAAGAATTTTGATAGACTATTATGTAATAATATTAAAAAATATAAAGAAAGAGACATTAAATCAAGCGGATACGTTATACATACCCTAGAAGCTAGTATATGGTGTTTATTAAACGCCAGCTCTTATTCATCAACTGTTCTTCCAGCAATCAATCTAGGTGGTGATACTGATACCACAGGGGCTGTTGCAGGTGGATTAGCTGGTATCTATTATGGCATTGAAAATATACCAAAAGAATGGACAGATTGTCTCGCACGAAAAGATGATATTCAAGAATTATTATCGAAATATTATAACAGTATGCATAAATAAACTTAAAATTAGCCCACCAATTTTAGACATTGGTGGGCTAATTACTTTGTAAGACTATTTTTCATCGATTTTTTCGATAACAACCATATAATATTAAAATATAATATTTTATTAGGAGGTATCTTTTTATGGGACTACAATTGCTTTTTGGTTCTATTTTTGGGGTTGTTGGACTTTCGTATATGGTATATGGTAAAAAAGCTGGCAGTGTTAGTTTTGCTATATTTGGTCTATTTTTATCTATGTACACACTATTTGTTTATAATGTAATTTATATAATTTTATTAGGGGTTATTTTTACTGCTGCACCTTTTCTAATTGATAGATATTTTTAAAAATAATTAGTTATGATTATTAATTGTGTGTTTACTTTGTATAATAATATATAAAAACAAAATGGGAGGAATAAAAATGAAAATTTTAGAAATGCCAAAGGATTTTAGCGTAATATTCAAGTTCGGAAACAAAAAAATTATTGTAGCGGATAAACTAAGGTACAACACTCCAGTGGTTGATTTGAATGAATGTCACTTATCCAATATATATATGAATCGTATTGGATTTAAACCTTTTAGAACATCCAGAGGATTGTCAACAAAAAAAATAGACGTTTATAATAATGGAAATGTAGCTGTTTCTGATGTATGTATTTATGATAGAAATAGTAGCGGGTCAAACGGCAGAGGAGAAATTGGAACACTTGAAGAAGTTTTTCCAATATCCGAAGTTTTTGCTGACTTTAATTTCGTATTAAGTAAAAAAGGTAAATCAAATTCAGGACAAGAATCAATCATTGTTACAAAATACAATGTAAAAATGAATGTTTCTGAGGAACTTGTAATTAAAGAACTTGATAGTTTCTGGATTGCATTTGATAATACCACAGGTGTTCAAGTTGGATATGGCAATCTAGGCTTAGACATTGCAGTTTTTAAAGATTTTTTCAAAAATGTTATTGATGGTGAAATGTCATGGAGTAGATATTTACCAGCTCTTATTTTTGATGGTTTTTCTGATGAATATGGATTTAGGGATATATTTGAAGAATATAGACAAATATTACACGAATCAAAACAGCTAGATGTGTATAATCAATTATGTTATTTTTATTATTTAGGTCAAAAAGAATATTATGTTCTTTGTGAATATTTAATTAAAAACAACATGAGCTCTAAAATAGCTGAATTGAATCCTGTATTTACGAAAAAACCAATACCTTCTCCAAAAGATGTATTCGTACTATCAAAAGTATCTATGGAAATGATAGGTAATAGAAATGATAAAGAGTTAATAAACATATTAACTAAATGCGAAAAAGATTCTAAAATATCAGTAAATGGAATCAAAATAATTTATGATGTACTACAAGCATATAACAAAGTTGATTCTTATGAGACAGCTTTCAAAGCCTATAGGTATGATGATATGTTCACTGCTGTTTATGGAATTATTCAAAATTTTGATATTACTCCAAAAGTTCTAATGGATAAATGCATTCGTGCAACATTCTATGAGAATATGGAACCATCAAATTATCTTCGAATAATTATTGATTATTTCCAAATGAGCAAACAATTAGGAATTGTTATCGACAGAAAATTACCACAAGATGTTATTAGAAGACATGACCTATTACAGTCTCAAATTGAATATGTCGAAAATGTTCAAATAGAAAAAATGTTTAATAACCAAATAGCACTAAATGAAAGATTATTGAAACATATGCCAACATCAAAAGATTTGACTATTGTGTGCCCTAAAAATCCAAATGATTTAATTCAAGAAGGATTAGAAATGCATCATTGTGTTGGTAGTTACATTGGAAGAGTTGCTGAGGGTTATTCAAAGATTTTCTTTATAAGAAGTAAAACAAATTTAAATATGCCACTAGTTACTGTTGAATTGAACCAGAATAATTTATTAGTTCAATCAAAAGCATTTTCTAATGCTAGTCCTAATAAGGCAGTACTTAGTTTCATAGATGGATGGATAGAAGCGATTCAAAAAATATAAGAATTAAATGGGAGGAATAATAAAATGAGTAATAAAGATATGGTAAACATATATGGATTAGATAAATTGGGGTTACACAATACACTGAAAAAACAGTGTTTATGTGGAACAGAAATGGATATAGGCGAAAAAACATGTTCTAATTGTGGAACATTATTGCCAAAATCAAAATTATTGAATGTTAATAAAAATACAGCGATTGCGAAGAGATATCAAACTTCAAATGCCGCTGGAATTTATAGCTTTCAATCATTACAATTGTTAACAAACGGATTTGAACTTTATGAATCCGAAATGCTTAATTTTTCTATTGATACAAATACTGTAGAAATTAGAATTTCAAATACAAAGGCATTCAAATCTATGGGAGTAAATGAAGCGTTTGCTAAATTTTTAGAAGACAACTTTCCTGGATTCTATAGATATGTAATGGCTGGATTAGGAGAATTTCGTTTTGATTATGCAGTGTCTAATTTTGTATCAATGAGCGATAGTCAGATTGCAAATTATTTTAATGTTTATTGGAATTATCGAACACTTATTCCATATCTTAGAGGATATAAAGTATTCTACTATGGTAATAAGGTGAATCTTAAAAAATATTTTCCATCAACTGACTTTAATGATGAAAAAGATACTCAGGCGTCAGGTATATGTCTCAAATTATTATTAATGTGGGATATAAAAAATGAAAAATATATAGAGACAATTATTGATATTTCTAAGACAGCCTCAGCTTATGAATTGGCAATACTTCAAGACATTGTAGAAACTATGATAAGAGCAGCTACCAGAGGTCGTCACTCATTAGATTATAATAATATAATAGATGCTTTTAGTTTACTTTACAATAAGGAAATATCTCTTGATGATTTTGTTAGAATATATAATAACAGCCCAGAAGATTATTTCAGTCAGTTATCTAAGTTTAGACAGAATTATAAAAAATGTGTAAACAAAGTAATTGATTGGAGCAAAATAGATAAGCTGGACAGAAAAGTTATAGGTATCCTTGATTGTAAGCAAAGTGTTATGAAAGAAATTAAGAAATCAAAACAAGAAGTAGAAGATATTTATTCGGCATTGGAGAAAAATCCAATAGATGCGTTAAGGATGATATCGAAAAAATAAGAAAACAATTCAAAACCGTGGTATTAATTCCATGGTTTTGTTTTTAAGGTAGTTTATTGTCATTAATGGGTATTTTTTTCATAAATTTGTGCTAGACAATAAAAAATATAGCATATGAGAATATTATTTGAAAATAAAGGGGTGTATTTTATGAAAATAAATAATAAAAAAAAGAAAGAATATAAAGAGATGTTAACTAAATCATTGACAATGATAAGCGATGAAAACCTTAAAACCACTTGTGAAGGGTGGACACCAGAGTTAACAAAAGAGAATATATCAGAAATCTTTATTGAGAAAAATTGGGAATTTAGTTGTGTAGAAAATGATGAAATCACATTCAATTGTATTCCTTTTGATGACCAGTTGAGGTTGTATGTATATATAAAAGAAAAGAAAATATCAGAGGTAACTTTAAGCCAAGAATAAT
>Ga0123336_10003281_pt1 | contig 13636 bp, 7 predicted proteins | sample SSSSmetaG_FD_96466 | JGI IMG/M metagenome (GOLD analysis project Ga0123336, IMG submission 96466) | Glacier valley bacterial and archeal communities from Borup Fiord, Nunavut, Canada, to study Microbial Dark Matter (Phase II) - ​SSSS metaG | ecosystem: Environmental > Aquatic > Freshwater > Ice... | reverse complement strand
TACTATTCATTCCAAGAATTCCAGGCGTTGGTAAAAATCCTGATAATGACGTTGATTCGTCAATGTTGTAATTTACTTGGATACCACGAATTGCCATCAACAAACGAGTTACGCTTCTCACAAAACTTGGTTGTGGTTTAATAATATCTTCATCATCGCCAGGATTTCGAGCCACGTTTTTGCGTTCTACTCGTGGTTGGTTGGCTAATCTTAAAGCTCTGATTCTGTTGTATAATGAAACAAAGTCTACTTTTCCGCTAATCCCTCGAACACGAGTATTTTTAATAATATTTCCGAATAGATAACCTCTAACATCATCTAAGTTTCGAGTATCACCATCCCGAATTTCGTACGAGTTTGCAAAATAAGTGTAGCCAAAACGATGACTATAATCAGCTGACATCCAGTCAGTTAAGGGCGATTTATTTAACGGTAAACGCCAAACAGCATTCAATTGCTGATCGAACCCTTTTGTTCGTCCGAAACGACGAAGATTTCTGGCAACTGAATCTTTGTCGGCTTGCGTTTCTAAACCTCCAAAAGGTTCATCAATAATTGCATTTGCCGTGGCAGCATAACCCACAACCACACTTTTTGTCAAATTCCAATTCAGATTATAGACACGATTAAATAACCAATATTTTTCAAAAAGTGGAGGTACGCCATCCGTTGTAAGTCTTGGTGTGCCATTCCCTGATCTTTGTTGATCCAATGGTAAGGCGTTACGGAGTTGTGTTTTGATGAAACTTCTGTCCATATCTGCTCGTAAAGTAACCGAATTTGGCAGAGGGGTAAAATTAAAATCTTTCACCCAACGCAACAGAGGATGATTTGACTTCATTTTCTTGAACGGTTCAATAGATTTTGGATTACCCGTAAAAGAGTAAGTCAAGCCTCCTTTATATTGAGTTTGTTTGTATTCGTCAATCAAAATATTGGTTCTGGTGAGTTCAGAATAGGCATACGTTGCCGTGAAATTCTCAATATCCCAAGGGCGAGAAACCGTATTTTGACCCGTTTTTATCTTCCGAACATTGGTCAAATTTATGCCTTTTCTTTCCGTATTATCTTCGGCACCTCTTCTATAATCTTTACGGTCAGTTTCATTGCCATTCAAATTTGCCAAAGAACTATCCAAAGGTACATCTGGGTCGAGTGGGTTAAATCTCGGAGAAATATTTTTACGGTCGTAGGTTACGTATAAAGGAATTTTTATACCCCATTTTTCTGGTAAAAGTTTGTCTACGTTGATATTTGCGGCAATTCCATATTCCAAAGTGGTTTCTCTTGCTCTTTCCGAAATCTTTGATTGAACTCCACCAAAACCATAATTCCTAAATGAGCCATTAAAGGTAATATTAGCAAAATCCGCCAATTTTAAATTCAGTTTCCCGATGGCAGCTTGACCAGAAGTTTGCTCAAAGCCTGAAGCCCGTAATTCATCTACCCAAATACAAAAAGTCCTTTCTTGACTATTGGATGATAAAGGATTCCTAACGCCAATCATGGTATTCAAAACCGTACTTAAATCTGGACGTCCAACTACCGAAACTATGTAACTACGACCGTTGTAAAATACTGAATCAGAATAAGATTCTGTAATTTTTCGATTCAACCTGTCCCTTTTCAATTTAACGCTCTTCAACGCATCAAAAGGAATATCAATTTCATTGGCAATGTTCCAAACCTGTTCCGGGATATTGGCAGTATATTCTGTTCTTACTAATCCTTGCGTTTCTATTTCATAATAATTCTCCGTTAAATCAGTTCCAAAACGAATAAAAGCCTTTACTTTTCCATCAACTCCTGGGTCTGGACTGTTCATACTGATAAACATTTTCAGATTTTTATAATTGATAAAATCCGTCAAAGTATTCTTGAAAGCACCCCTCGAATCACCCGCTCTAAGGTTATCTACGCACAAACTCATTGATTGCTCGTTTAACTCAGCATTGTTTATGGTAGTAATGTCTCTATCACGCTCAAAACCAGGCGGAACCAAATAGCCAACCGTTTGTCCAGATTTTTTTGTGCCTGCGGCAACGCCATTTTCCTCAATATTTACGGCTGTAACTTTAAAATTGGCATCATAAGGTTCTGGAACATTTTGTAAGCCCCTTGGCGTTAAATCTCCCGTGAATTTACGATATTGAAAACCCGCCAACTGAAATGCTGCAAAACGACAAACAACAGGTTGCTCCCATTCAGTCAAAAAAGTACGAATAAAACGCATATTTTTCAATCCATTGATTCCACCAACAGCTTTGGTGGGTGAACGCAACGGAATTCGGAATAGATACCATTCAACCCCACTTTCAACAATTTTATCAACAATATAATTTTGCCCAACTTTTAACTTTTCAGTTTTAATATCAATTTCATACTGATAATACGCCTCTATATCATTCACGGTATTATCTTGATTCAAATCCTCACGATCGGGTTGTTGGGTATTCGCTTGGGTATTCCCTAAACTGTTATTACTGTTGGCATTAGACGAATTTGTCGTCGGAGAGTTATTTTCCAACCCCATATAATCCTTATAACGAAGGATTAAGCTGGAAACTTTATTATATTTTTCCGCTAAATAACCGTGGTAGTCATCGCCAGCAGGGTCATCAAAAAATGCTTGTTTTGCTTTTGCATCCGTAACCACACTATTAATCCGATTCAAGTAAGGCTGAAAGAAACGTTTTTCATCATACGTATCATTTTCTAGGCGAGATACGTTTGCTAAACCATCTAAACCTACATCTTGAGCGGTTCTACTTTCTTCGCTAACCGTGGAGAAAGCATTGGTTACAAACTGTTGCGTAGGGGCAATCCCCCAAATAGTTTCTTCAATATTTTGTCTTTCATTCGGTACACCCTCTTTCACTTTTTTACCCGCTGGAATACCGTTTTCAAAGTTAGAGAAGCCATCAGGCACAAAATCCTCCGAAACATCTCCAATGTTGAAAATTAATTTTCCGCCCGTTTCATTTCTTTTAATACTATTCGTTCTGTCGATATTCAAATCCCCCGTTGCTCTAACAATTCCTCCATCACCTGAAATCAAAGGATTCATCAACCAAAATTCCAAAGTTTCAATGTTGGCATTATCGAAATCAGTATCAGAAGTAATGGCACGAGTAATCGCTCCAAAATTTTGCTTTGCATTTTTGAGCGAACCGTCTGAGTTCAAATCGGTATTAAAATTATAAATACCTCTTTCAGAAGGAAAATAAGAAATATCCATCACACTAATCGGAAAATTTGTTACACCCGCAATGCCAGTATTTGTCCGATTCGGAAAAATTGCTCCGCTATTAACTGCACGTTCATAAGCATATTTTCCTGATTCTTCCGAATTAACCCCCAATGCTTCCAAATTACCTCCACCACCAACGCCATACAAACTAAAATCTGCTACATAAGCTGAAATTTTAGCCCTTTTAAAACCTCTCTCCAAACTTTTTGGAGAACCTTGTGGGAACATTTGGGGCGTTGAACCAGGTCGCCAAGCAATGGCATTATTATTTAAACTAAAAATATTTCTGGCTGCTTCAAAATCATCAATGAAAGCATTATTTCGTACTTCACTATTCACCGCAGGAATCAACTGTGCAAATTCTCCGCTAAAGTCAAAGGCAGATGTTTCCTTCGTAGAAATCAGCGGAAGGGCATCAATCATACGAGTCAAAAATTTTGATTTTTGTTGAATTGCCGCATCAAATCCAAAAATCGTATTGCTCACGGGTTCATTACCCATTTGCACACGACGCAAATAACCAGGAGGACTTTCGTTCATGTGCTGAATTGTTCCACCTAAATGTAAACTTTGACCAACGTTATAATCTAAATGTGCTCCAACGAGTGTACGAATTTGGTTATTAAATAAATCGGGTTTTTCGTAACAAACTTTAATTTCACGACCTGAATTTGAAACCCCTGCGTTCAAAATCCGAACTCTACCAGACTGAGGTTCAACAATGTAATCCGTTCCAGGTGATAAAGGAACGCCACCCGCTGTCACCGTAACCGATTTTCCATCAACCCCAAAGGGCAAAGAAACATCACCACCAACGCCCGATTGAAAACTTCCTTTTAAGAAAAATTTATCTTTTCCCGTTAATTGTATGGCATCGGTTTGAGTGGCAGAATACAATTTATCAAATACGTATTTATCAATTAAACCTACTTCATCAGGATTGAATTGAGCCTTCAAAGATTTACCGAACGGTTCAAGCACGGGAAAAATTATTTTTCCGTTTCTACTATCTACTGTGGCACCCTCAACGTAATCAAAGTTACCATCAACTTGTGGGTCGTTATTTTGATTTAATTTATCCAACCCCATCACTCTCAAAAGGGGTGTTTCTTTTAATTTTAAATTACGTTCTCTATCAACAATCTTTTCTCCTTCTTGCAAATTTGGATTATCAATACCCGTTTGGTCATCCTTGTAAATTACCCTAAATTGAAAACCTTGACGGGTAAGTTGTTGAGCATTAAGTGAATATATATTTTTCATCATCAAATTCCACATTGGATGATCCAAGGTATTCCGAATCGTTGATGATTTTAATAATTTCAAGAACAATACTTTATTATCAGCTTGACTTTGATAATCCTCTGTCAACTCTCCAACCTGATAGCGTTGTCCATTTTGCGTATATTCATAAGAAACTGCCAAGATTTCATCATTTCGTAGTGGTGTAATTAAAGAAACATAACCCAACTCAGGCTGAAATCGATATTCTCTATCGGATAAACGTTTTGCTCCTCGGAGTAAATCATAGTCAGTTCCTTTTTGTAAATTGTACCTACTTCCTTGTAAGATATTATTAATTTCATTTGCTCTTCTAATAGAATCAGGATCATTTCTAATACTTTCAAATAGAAAAGTATTTTTATTATCCACTGGACTACTTGCACTTTTCCCTGGTTTTGCTTTTGTCACTGGATTATTTTTATTGAAAGGATTCCCTTCTCCTAAATCAGAGAAAGCCACTAAATTTCTGAGGGTTTCAGTATTTTGCGTACGGTTGGTAACATAAACTTCAAGGCGTGTTATGGTTACACCCGAAGTAATCATTGGAAGATTTCTTAATGATTTTTCGTAATTATCTCTAAAATATTGTGCAAGGAAAAAATGACGATTTTCATCGTACATACTACCTTTAATTTCAAAGTTTTTACCTTGCGAACCGCCTCTAATTGTGATACAGTCTTGTTTTGAGCGTTGTTGAGCGGCAACGGCAGTAATATCTAAATTTCCAAAACGCATTAAAGTTTTTATACCAAACAGATTCTGGACGCCTGGAATCAACTGACTATTTAACTGCCAAGACGTATTTCCAACCTCCACATTTTGTAAAATATCTTCCTCATTGGTTCTCCAATTAAGTTTTAATTGATTTTGAAAATTGAAACTTGCTTTGGTGTCAAAATTGGTGTTGATATTCATTTTATCCCCAATTTTTCCTTGAAAATTTATTTGAGCTTGTTCATTAAATGTTAAATTGCTAATCCTTCTTAATTCAACTGGGATGGTGGGAATATCATTAAATTGTGTCAAATAACCAATGTCCAATAAAATGTTTCCATTCGGTTTAAAGTCAATTTTTGAACCTCCAAAAATGCGGTCAATAGCGGGTGGTAATTCAATTTTGGGTAAAAGTCCCCGCCCACTTGATTCATCTTTTCCATCCTGTGAAGCAGCAAATTTCTTCCAATAATCACGCATAAAACGGTCTTCTTGACGATTATTGAAATCTTGGATCGTCATTCGTTCCGCAGGACGAAAGTTATCATTCCCCTTTAAATCTTTCGTTTTTTCATACACAGAAATTTTCCCTGCCGAGTCTAATCTAAATTCGGTACTGATATTTTTTGGGTCTTTAATAACGAATGGTGAAGTAGCAGTTTTTTCCGAAAACTTATTGGCATAACGGTCTTTTAATTTGAATTTAGGACGACGACCTGATTTTTTAACGGTATCAACTTTTGAAGGCGGGAATAGATTTTTACGGATATTATATTTAAACACAACATCATGCAAAGGTGAAACCCACGCAAGCGATGCAAAAACCGAAAAAACAAGAAATCCAGAAATTATGTAAAACTTTTTATGTTGCACAGTTTTATCTTAGTAAATTACAAAAACATAGTTCACGAGTTTAAAAAACAAAATACGAAAATTTAATGTCTTGTGATGTGTCCTGTGTTCTTTGGTGGCTGTTAATTATCAAAGAATTAGAGGGGTTAGTTTACTGGTGTTATTTAATTTGAAACGTCTAAAACCCTGCCAATATTATAAAATGGATGGAATTTTTAGGAAAATGGGACTGTTGAATCAGGGAAAAAGTTCTTGAAGGTTTAGGGTAATACCCTTCCAACATTCACAGCGAGGGACATAAAACCTGTTGCTATGGATATTGAAAGGCGTTTATTCGCAAAATTATTTTACAATTCCCATTTCACTAACGCAACGCTAATTTAATCAGTTGCTCAACCGTTACATCATCACCTTCTTTTTTCAAAATAGCCTCTAAGCTCTTCTCCGCTACGTTTTTGGGAATTCCCAACGTCACTAAAGCAGCTAAAGCCTCATTTTTAACTTTGGCATTTGAAACGCCAAAAATGGTTGTGGCCGTTGATGTTCCACCCAACATATTTTCCTTTCGAAATTTATCTTTTAATTCAATAATGGCCCGCTGTGCAGTCTTGACTCCAATGCCTTTAATACTCTGAATTGTTTTGACATCTTCGTGCATCAAAGCATGACGGATTTCCCCCGAAGAAAGCGATGAGAGCATTACCAAAGCCGTACTTGGCCCAATACCCGAAACACTCAACAAATCCATGAAAAGCATTTTTTCATCAATTTCTTTGAAGCCGAAAAGCGTATGAGCATCTTCTTTGATACTAAGATAAGTAAAGAGTTTACAACGCTCATTTCCATCTTGCAAGGCAGAATACGTTTGTAAAGATATTTTCATTTCGTAACCTACCCCATTTACATCAATAATTACGTAAGCTGGGTCTTTGTAAGTTAGTTTTCCGTCAATGTATGCAATCATATATAAAATTATTGAACATAAGATGGGTTTTAAATCCGACCTATGTTAGTATGTTGAACAAATAAAAAGTCCACATAACCAAAAGGTTGTGCAGACTTTATTTTGACATTTTAATTTAAGAAACTTTAATTTTCATTCCCGCCTTAACTACATTACCCTTGATACCATTCAATTTTTTCAATTTATCAATTGAAATTCCTCCGTAACGTTGTGAGATATTCCATAAAGTATCACCATTTTGAACGCTATAAAATTTACTTTTTCCCTTCTTAATTGCTTCTTTTTCACGTGCATTACTACGAGCATATTTAATCTGACTCGTTACTGCCTTCTCTTTCAAAATCACTAGTTTTTGACCAGGCTGAATCGTTGATTTTTGCAAATGATTCCAAACCTTTAAATCATACAGTTCTACATCAAATTTTTCCGCAATTTCTGTCAAATTATCTTTTTTACGAACAACATAAAATTGTTTCTTGGGCTTTTTATTAATTACGACATCCTCAATATCATCCTCAATAATTTCCTGTTCAACAACCATTTTGGGTTCCGAATTAGATGCTGCCATTGCTGATGCTCCCATTACTGGTGTTGTAATAATAATTGGTTTTTCGTCGCTACTTGTAGAATTACTGGCATAAACTTCCGCTGGTTGTGTTGGCATTTCAACAAAAACGGGTGTAAATTTTGTGGCAGAATCAAGAATTGACTGACGGTTAGCCCTGAAAAAAGCAATGTCACTTTTAGGTAAACGCAACGTGAAATTACGAGTATGTCTCGGCAAAATATGGGTTAAAATATGAGGATTTAATTTTTGAATTTCTTCTAAATTTATAGAACTCAGACTTGCTAATTTGTCTAAATCTAAGTAGGAGTTCACGTGAATTGTATCGTGTGCAACGGCAGTTTCAATGTTTTCTGGAAAAATATCGTGTGAATCTGCGTGATTAATCATGTACAACATACCTATGTACTGAGGCACATATCCACGAGTTTCACGGGGTAAACAATCATAAATCGCCCAAAAAGTTTGACCACCATTGCATCTACGAATCGCACGACGAACATTGCCTGGACCTGTATTATAAGCCGCTAAAACCAAATGCCAATCACCAAAAATTTTGTAAAGTTGCTTCATGTACTTGCAAGCCGCCTCTGTTGCCATTTCTGGATCAAAGCGTTCATCAACATATTCGTCAATTCTCAATCCAAAATCTACCCGAGCCGTTTTGGGCATAAATTGCCAAAGTCCACCCGCACCAGCACGAGAAATTACCTTTGGGTTCAGTCCTGACTCAATTAATGATAAATATTTCAGTTCATCTGGCAAGCCATATTTTTTCAAATATTTCTCATAAATCGGAAAATAAACGCCTTTACGCTCCAACATTGTTTTAGTAAATGAGGGTTTACGATAAGCAAAGTATTCCACAAACTGATGAATCGTGGAGTTATACGTCAAAGGAATTTCTTTTTGTAATGCCAATAAACGAGGCTGAACAATGGCAGGATCAATCAACCAAGTTTGTTCCAAAACAATTGGTGCTGATACTGGCGTTGTAACAATGGTTGAATCAGTTGAAACTGGCGGATTTATACTTCCAGTAACTTGTGCATTAATGGCAAAACCCGTCAATAACAGGGAGCTAACAACGCAGGACTTGATGGTGGCAAATAACATAAAGTAAGGGGTTAATTAACTAAGCGTTAAGTGGTTAATTATTTCATAAGGATTAAACAAAATTATGAAAATATAACCAAAAAATCTAACCTTTATTATATTGAACTGCAAATTTTGATTTAGTTACCCTTCAAGATACACGGACGTAAGGAAAATCGTGTTAATGAAGCAAATTTTACAAATTGACCTCATTATACAAAAACGCTTTGCGTCGCAGCTTCTTGGCGGTTAAAATAACTCTGTACGTCTTAGCTTCCTTGCGGTTATTCAAACTCCAACACTTTTAGCAAAAGCCAACAATTCTTTCTCTTTGAAAGCCCCTGCCATTATCTGAAAACCAATGGGCAAACCATTTTCATCAACTCCATTTGGAATTGAAATAGCAGGTAATCCCACCACATTTGCTTGAACCGTAAACAAATCTCCTAAATACATTTGAATTGGGTCGGCAGTTTTTTCACCTAATTTGTAGGCGGTTGTAGGCGTAGTCGGACAAACAATAAAGTCATAAGTTTCTAATAATTTATCGGTATAATCCTTGATTAATCGTCTAACTTTCTGGGCTTTAGTATAATAAGCATCGTAATAATTGGCACTTAATACGAAAGTTCCTAACATAATTCTTTTTTTAGTTTCCTTTCCAAAACCTTCAAATCGAGTTTTTTTGTACAACGACATTAAATCCGTTGCCGTTGAACTTCGATGTCCAAATCTTACGCCATCAAAGCGATTTAAATTCGAACTTGCCTCCGCCGTTGTGAGAATATAATAAGTAGGTAAAAACGCTTTAATTAGAGGAAAATTAACCGCTTCAACCTCATGCCCTTGTGATTTTAAATATGCTAATTTTGATAAAGTTTCGGTTTTTACTTCAACTTGCAATCCGTCACTTTCCACGGCATCCTTCAAATAGCCAATTTTATATTTTACCGCTCCAGAGTTAAAGACTGAATAATTTTCAACTGGTAAATTTGAAACTGTGCTATCTTGTTCGTCCTTGCCTGCGATAATTTCCAGTAAAAGGGCAGCATCTTCAACGGTTTTTGTGATAGGTCCAATACAATCAAATGATGAAGCATAAGCGATTAATCCCCAACGTGAAACCCGTGAATATGTAGGTTTTAAGCCAACCAAGCCACAAAAACCTGCGGGCATGCGAACAGAACCACCAGTATCTGTACCCAAAGAAGCAAAACACATATCTGCTTGAACCGCTACAGCCGAACCTCCCGAAGAACCTCCTGCCACTCGATTTTCACCAATTTCATTTAAGCAAGGACCAAAAGCCGAATTTTCATTCGTTGAACCCATTCCGAATTCATCACAATTTTGACGCCCAATAATAATAGCATCTTCATCCAAAACTCGCTGAACGACGGTGGCATTAAATTGAGATTCAAAACCCTCTAAAATCTTACTTCCAGCCTGTGAAATGTGGTCTTTATAACAAAGTAAGTCCTTGATTCCCAGAACCATACCCGCTAATTTTCCCGCTGATTTATTTTTAATTTTTAAATCTATCTCATCCGCTTTCAGTAGAGATTCTTCCGCAAAAATTGAGAGAAAAGCGTTGAGTTTATCATTTTTTTCTTTGATATTTTTTAAGTAAAATTCCACTAACTCACGGCAGGTAATTTTCCCAGTATAAAGATCAGTCTGAATAGATTTTAATGTGGTATATTTCATAAAAAACAAAAGCACACACAAAACGATATCATCATCTTGTCCATGCTTTAAAAGATTTTTTAAAATTTATTTTTTTACAGGTTCGTCTTCAAAACCTTTTGAAATCTGGTCTGTAACGTCCTTTTGGGCTTCTTTGAATTCCTTCATGCCCTTTCCTAAGCCTTTCATTAGTTCTGGTAATTTTTTACCACCGAAGAATAACAAAATAGCTAATCCGACTAAAATTAGTTCTGGAGCTCCCATGTTGAATATTAGATAAATTGAATTAAGTTCCATGTGTTTGAGTATTTAATTTGCGTAAATATACGACTTTATGAATTATAAATTATTAATTATATTAACAAAAAATATCGTTCCACAACGATCGGTTGAAAAGCCTTTTGAATGAAACTACTACCTAAATTTTTCTTGTTCCCACACTTCAAAATTTTGAAAATCTACACTTAGTGAAGAAAATAACCATAATATTAAAGCTAAATCATCCGCCAGACCAATAAACGGCAGAAAATCTGGAATTACATCAATCGGTGAAATGAAATAAATTAAAACTGCAATAATTTTAGCGATTGAACCCCAAGGGATTTTTCTGTATTCACCAGTAAAATATGCTTTCACCATTCTACATAACGTTGTAATCTTATCCAATAATATTTGTCCGGTTGCTTTATTTTCGTTACCTGCAACATTTTTTGCTTTCGTTAATGCCTCTCTTAATAATTCCAATATTGCTAATCCTCCTCCTGCATATTTCCCTGCCTTGCGAGTAGCAGTTTTGAAAAATATTGAATTTAATACTCTTGCTACTAAATCTTGCTTATTCATTATTTGATAAAATTTAGGGCCTATGGTTTAATCTACGTTGAATTTTGATTTACAGATTTTTTAAATTTATTTTTGTTTTGTAACTAATCAAACTCACAATATATTTCAAAGTACCAACATTTCTTTTTGAATTTTCTATAAATCCCTAAGAAAAATGTTTACTGAATTTACAAATGACTTACTTTTGTGTCAAAATTTAAACGTAATTCATTAAAAATAAATTCAATTTTAATTATGTCAAAAATAACTGTTGTAGGTGCAGGGGCTGTTGGAGCTACTACTGCCGATAATATCGTTAGAAAAGAGTTAGCTGACGAAGTAGTAATCCTTGATATTAGAGAAGGTTTTGCCGAAGGAAAAGCCTTGGATATGTTCCAAACTGCTGCTATTTTAGGTTGGGATACTACTTTTACGGGTGTAACAAATGATTATTCAAAAACGGCAAATTCTGACGTGGTTGTGATTACTTCTGGGCTTCCTCGCAAGCCTGGTATGACTCGTGAAGAACTCATCGGTGTGAATGCTGGAATCGTGAAAAGTGTGGTTGAAAATATCTTAAAATATTCTCCCGATGCTATTTTCGTGATTGTTTCTAACCCAATGGACACTATGACGTATTTAGCATTAAAAGCCTCAGGATTACCTAAAAACCGTATTATTGGTATGGGTGGTGCCTTGGATTCGGCTCGTTTTAAGTGTTATTTATCTTTGGCAATGAATGTTTCTCCGAACGATTTGCACGCAACAGTTGTAGGCGGACACGGAGATACAACCATGATTCCTTTGACTCGTTTGGCTACTTGGAATGGTACGCCAGTGGCTGATTATTTAGATGTTGCTACCTTGAAAAAAGTAGCAGCTGACACGATGGTTGGTGGTGCAACTTTGACTGGATTATTAGGAACATCTGCTTGGTATGCTCCTGGGGCAGCAAGTATGGCAGTGGTTGAATCAATCATCCGTGATGAAAAAAGAGTAATTCCTTGTTCAGTGTATTTGGAAGGCGAATATGGTCAATCTGATATTTGTATGGGCGTTCCTGTGGTGTTGGGAAGAACAGGTTGGGAGAAAATAATTGACTATAAATTAAATGAAGAAGAGCAAGCGGCTTTCACAAAATCAGCGGTTGCTGTTAGAAATATGAATGAGGTTCTTTCAACGCTTTCTCTGTAGTTGTAATTTAATGAATTGTGGGTTGTGATTTTTACTGAATGGAAATCACAACTCACTGATTCACAATTAACTCACTGTGTCGCATCTACTTTCGTAACAAAATACTCAGTATCACCCATCCAAGAGAATTTCATGTATCGTTGTTCGTAATGAAGTTTTACTCGCTTTCCAGTGGTCATAGCATCTTCAATATCTTTCGATAATTTCTCATTTCCTGATTCAACTGTAAATTGCCATAAGTTGCTTACCATGTTACCAACTTGTCCTTGAGCTCCAACGTTCAATTCTCCTTCTTGAGTTTTGAAAACATATCCTTTTTTAGACAATTTAGAAACAACGCCCGCTCTGTCCCCTTCAGAATAAGCCATTTGGGTTGATAAAAATGTTACGAATACTCCTAATAAGGCAATTACCAGAAGCCCTACAAATAGTTTTCTAAAGAAGCCCATAGTTGATTGTTTTGCTGAATTTAATCGGTCGTTAAAAGCCATTTCTTTTGTTTTTAATTTAAGAGATAATTATCTATAATTCATTCGTTTCGCCTTCCAAGAACTTTCCTGCAAAGCCACACCAACCGTTGATGCGGTCGAATTTACGGTTTTTTTGTGATTTAATAAATAACTTGCTAAAACCGCCGCAATCATTTCCTCCTCTTTATTTTCCATTTCGTCCAATTTTTCAGGAGTAAAATAAAGTTCTATGAATCGTGTGTCGAAATTTCCCGAAATAAAAGCCTCATGTTTCATCACAAATTTACAGAATTGCAAAGTCGTTTCAATGCCAGATATTTTATATTCATCGATTCCCCGAATCATCTTCTCGATTGCTTCATTACGGTCTTTTCCGTAGGTAATTAACTTTGCAATCATTGGATCATAATAAATCGGTATTTCCATACCTTGCTCAAAACCATCATCCACCCGAACGCCATTTCCTTGTGGTCGCACATATGTGTGAAGCGTTCCAACATCGGGCAAAAAATTATTACGAGGGTCTTCAGCACAAACCCTAATTTCCACGGCGTGACCAATAATTTTAATATCTTCTTGCTTGAAAGAAAGTGGTTTTCCTTCCGCAATCCATATCATTTCCTTAACTAAATCTATGCCAGTAATTTGCTCAGTAACAGGGTGTTCTACTTGTAAACGAGTATTCATTTCTAAGAAAAAGAAGTCTAAGTTTTCGTCCACAATAAATTCCACCGTTCCTG
>Ga0123336_10003278_pt1 | contig 13644 bp, 8 predicted proteins | sample SSSSmetaG_FD_96466 | JGI IMG/M metagenome (GOLD analysis project Ga0123336, IMG submission 96466) | Glacier valley bacterial and archeal communities from Borup Fiord, Nunavut, Canada, to study Microbial Dark Matter (Phase II) - ​SSSS metaG | ecosystem: Environmental > Aquatic > Freshwater > Ice... | reverse complement strand
GGACGGGCCACTGCTGGCATTTGTAGCCTTCGAGGCGATCGTAGGAGACACCTGCGAAGAGGGGAGTGAGACGGGCGGCCTCATCCATGATCTCGGAGGGATGGGTGTACTTCCAGTTGGCGCCCATGCGGTTGGCGATGAGCTGGATAATCTCCCAGTCGGGTTTTGATTCACCTAAGGGCTCGAAGGCCATATAGAGGCGCTGGATTCGGCGCTCCGTACTGGTGAAGGTGCCCTCTTTTTCAAGCGAGTGACAGGCAGGCAGGATGACGTCGGCGTAGGCGCATGTCTCGGAGAAATTGATGTCCTGCACGATGAGGAAGTCGACCTTGGCGAGAGCGCGGGCGACGTAGTTGGCATTGGAGTCAGAGGTGATGGTGTCTTCGCCCTTGATGTAGAGCGAGTGCAGCGTGCCATCGAGGATGGCGTCGATCATCTGGTGATTGTCCTTGCCGGTGCTGGTGGGGAGCGTGACGCCCCACTCGGCCTCAAACTTTGCACGAACGTCGCCGTCGGTGACTTTCTGGTAGCCGGAGTAGACGTTGGGCATGGAGCCGAAATCGCTGGCTCCCTGCACGTTGTTGTGGCCGCGAAGTGGGTAGGCTCCGGCGCCGGGACGCATGTAGTTGCCGGTGACGAGGAGGAGATTGGAGAGGGCGGTGGCGGTGTCCGAGCCGCCGCAGTGCTGCGTGACGCCCATGGCGAAGACGATGCAGACGCCGTCGGCGGCGACGATCTCATTGGCGACGGTGATGAGGGTGTCGGCGGGGACGCCGGTGATGCGCTCGGCGTACTCGAGCGTGAAGGGCTCAAGCGAGACTTTGTACTCGTCGAAGTGGTTGACCCACTGGCTGATGAAGGCGGCGTTGTGGAGGTTCTGGTCGATGATGTACTTGGCGACGGCGGAGAACCAGACGGCGTCGGTGGAAGGGTTGGGGCGGAAGAAGATGTCGGCGCGCTCTGCCATCTCATGCTTGCGGAGGTCGGCGACGATGAGGCGCTGGCCGCGGAACTTGTGCGAGCGCTTGACGCTGGTGGCGAGCACGGGATGGTTCTCGGCGGGGTTGGCTCCACAGATGAGGACGAGACCTGCCTTTTCGATATCGGCGATGGAACCTGAGTCTCCGCCGTAGCCGACGGTGCGCTGCAGGCCCATGGTGGCGGGGTTTTGGCAGTAGCGGGCGCAGTTGTCGATGTTGTTGGTGCCGATGACGGCACGGGAGAGCTTCTGCATGAGGAAGCTCTCCTCGTTTGTGGTCTTGGAAGAGGCAATGAAGGCGAGGGCGTCGGGGCCATGCTGGGCCTTGATGCTGGTGAAGCGCTGCTGGATGAGGTCCAGCGCTTCTTCCCAGGTGGCTTCGCGAAAGTTATCGCCGTCGCGGATGAGCGGATTGACGATGCGGTCTTCCGCGTTGATGTGGCCCCAGGCAAACTTGCCCTTGATGCAGGTGGAGATGCCGTTGGCGGGACCGTGGGCGGGCTCGATCTTGAGGATGTGGCGGTCGCGCGTCCAGACGTCGAAGGTACAGCCGACGGCGCAGTAGGTGCAGACGGTCTTGGTGCGCTTGACGCGCTCGTTGCGCATCTCGGCTTCAATCTCGGAGAGGGCGAGGATGGGGCCATAGCCGATGGGCGGCTCGATGCCTTTAACCACCTCGATCATGTCGCTGAGTACGGAGTCTGGCGTGTTGGTGAGGTAGCCTGCGTGGCCGAGCATGGAATTTTCCATGAGGGCGTTGCAGGGGCAGACGGTGACGCAGTGGCCGCAGGAGACGCAGGAGGAGCCGTCGATTTTTTCGCCGCCGTCCCAGAGGACGCGGGGATGGTCGGACTCCCAGTCGATGGTGAGGGTCTCGTTGACCTGGACGTTCTGGCAGGCTTCGACACAGCGGCCGCAGAGGATGCACTGGTCGGGGTCGTAGCGGTAGAAGGCGTTGGACATGTCCTTCTCGTAGGGCTTGGGCATGTAGGGGCGGGCCTGGTGCTTTACGTCGAGGACGGCGGTGGTGTTGTGGACGGTGCAGTTCTGGTTGTTGTTATCGCAGACGGTGCAGTAGAGCAAGTGGTTCTGGAGGATGCGGTCGAAGGCCTCACGCTGGGCGATGTCGACGCGCTCGCCGACGCTGACTACGGAGAGGCCCGCGGTTGCACGGGTGGCGCAGGCGCGGACGAGTTCTCCGTTGACCTCGACCAGGCAGGTGTCGCAGGACTGGATGGGGCCCATCTGGGGGTGGTAGCAGACCTGGGGGGTCTCTTTTTCACCGAACGCGGTGGCGTAACGATTGAGGACGTCGATGAGCAGCTCGCCGGAGTGGACGGGGACTTCACGGCCATTGACGGTGAGCTGGGTGTTGGGCGCGGTGTCCGGCGGGGTGTTGAGGAAGGGTTTTGTAGCGGGCATAGATACCTCTTTGATGCGCACGAGGGTGTGAGATGTTAGCTGGCAGAATAATAAGGGATTCGCGTGATGCCCGTTTGTTTCATGGTGTCGTCAACGGGAGGGGTGAGTTTTCGTCCAGGCAGCATAGGCGTCGAGCGCGGACCACGGGCCGGTGATATGTAACAGGCATAACCGTTGCGGCGTTCGAGGGAGATCTCACTGACGTCGTCGTGGATGGATTTGTCGCGGTCGCCGAAGACGGGTTTGCCGGTTTCGATGCTGTAGAAGCGTGCCCAGAGGAGCGGTGCGCCGGGTTTGGATTCCAGATGGCGACCCCCCCGGGGTGGCGCGGCCGCCGAGCCAACTCTGATTCTGAATGGCCGTTGCCTGCAGCCACACGATGCCAGAGCGCATGGCGGCGACGATGGCTGGGGTGGGGTGGGCGATGCGCATGAGATAGCAGAGCAGGTCGGCGGACTCGCCGGAGGAAAGGGCGGCGGGCTCGTAGTTGCGGCTGGGGACGGGCTGGAAGGTGAGCGCGTCGTGCTGCTAGGCCCAGACGGTGCGCTTCCCCGCTACGACGATCTGGGCGGTGAGGATGCAGTCGAGCGCACGGGCTGCTGCGGCGGCGGATTGGCGGCGAAGATCTGCAGGAACGAAGGCGTAGTCGCCCTGGCCGGTGGCCGTGTCGGAGAGTAGTTCGGCGACGTCGGTGACCGAGTTGTCGTTGAAGGTGATGGCATCGTGATAGCCCCCTTCGAGCGGCCAGACCTGGGGCCAGCCTCCATTGGGAAATTGTGCTTTGAGCAGGTGGCGGATGCCACGCAGAAAGCTGGCGCGGTAGGATTCACCGGCAGGGCCAGAGGTACCGGTGGAGACGAGGGCTAGGTAGCGCAGCTCGGTCGTGGTGGCGTCGTTGTCGAGCGTGCCGACGTAGTTCCACTGGGGGTCTCGTGGGGTGTCGAAGTCATCCGTGCTGGGATGCTTGTTGAGGTTGTCGGACGTGTAGCTTTGACCCCTGGCGCGCAGGCTGCCGTTCATGTCGAGGTTCTTTGACCAACCGCCGGCAGGTGTCTGGAAGGAGACGATGACGTCGGCGATGTGACGGCCTTCCGGGCCGGCGTAGTGGGCGGCCTCCTCGTGGAGGTTCATGCTGCGTGCGCCGGAGGATTCTCTGGGGAGTGCGGGCTCTGGGGCGTTGGGAGAGCGTTCGGCGGCGAGCGTGGCGCGATCGATTATGCGTTGCGCGTCGGAGCGCTGGAGGTAAGCGGTCCATGCGGCGCGTTGCTTGAGAGGGAGCGAGGCGAGGCGCTCCACAGTGATGGACGGGGCCTTCGTGCTGGTGCCGATGACGGCGGCGTGCAGCGGCGTGATGGCGAGAGCGAGGAGCAGCAGGCGCATAGGAAAAACGCTACACGGGTGCGCCGAAGCGAGCGTGGACAAGGGCAAGCGCCTCCTCGGGTGTGTGGATGAGGCCTTCGAGCTGGGCGTCCTCCGCAGCTTCGAGCATGACCTTGAAGTGCGTACCGGGACGGTAGCCGGCAGCGATGAGTTCACGGCCTGTGAGGAGGAGTTTTGGCGAGTGGGTCCCTACGGGGGTGGCTTCGTAATGCAGTTTGGCAAAGTCGTAGAGGCGGAGGTCGCCGTGGGCGGAGCTGGCGTCCATGTGGTGCAGGGCGAGGTGCTCGTCGAAGCGTGGGAGACGGAGGAAGCGCTTGAGGGTGGACTCGCGCATGTGGAGGATGTCGCCGAAGCGCATGTGATTCTTGACGAGGGCGAGGATCTGCGCGGTGTCTTCGTTGGAGAAGCGGAGGCGCGCGAGGATGACCTCGGCGATGCGGACGCCGACTTCGACGTGGCCGTTGAAGCGGATGCGATCGGTTGGGTCGGCGGGGTTGGGCGGCTGGTAGGTGGCGGGCTTGCCGATGTCGTGCAGGAGCGCGCCCCATGCGAGGGTGGGCGTGCATCCGGCGGGCAACTTTTCGAGCAGCAGCATGGTGTGGACCCAGACGTCGCCCTCGGGGTGGTACTGGGGGGGCTGCTGGACGCCGTGCATGCGCGTGGCTTCGGGGAGGATCTGCTGGAGCAGGCCGGTGGAGTCGAGGAGCTCGAAGGCGCGGCGGGCGTGGCCCTGGGCGAGCATGAGGGTGAGTTCGTCGCGGACGCGCTCGTTGCTGACCTGGGTGATCTCCGCGGCGGCGTTGCGGATGGCGGTGAGGGTGGCGGGGTCAATGGTGAAGTCGAGGCGCGCGGCGAAGCGGACGGCGCGGAGCATGCGGAGCTTGTCTTCGGCGAAGCGCAGAGCGGGGTCGCCGATGGCGCGGATAATTCCGGCTTCGAGGTCGGACTGACCGTTGACGTAGTCGAGCACGGCGGCGGAGGGATTTTGGGTTGCTTCGAGGATCTGTGGGTCGAGCAGCATGCCGTTGATGGTGAAGTCGCGGCGGAGGACGTCTTCGCGCAGGTCGGTGGAAAAGCGGACAGCGTCGGGGCGGCGGCCGTCGGAGTAGGCTCCGTCATGGCGGAAGGTGGCGACTTCGGTGACGGTCTCGGTGCCTTCGATTTCAAGGCAGACGAGGATGACCCCGAAGTGGGCGCCTACGCTGAAGGTTTTGGAGAAGAGGGCGGTGACGGTATCGGGAGTGGCGCTGGTGGCTACGTCGTAGTCCTTGGGGGATTGGCCGAGGAGGAGGTCGCGGACGCAGCCTCCGGCGAAGTAGGCCCGGTGGCCTGCGGTGCGTAGGGTCGCGACGATGTTCTGCGCGGACTTGTAGTGCGGCGTCGAGATGAGGTCAGGCTTCATGCGCGTTCCCCTATGATAACGAGATGCGCGTTGGGTCACAGACCGGGTTTATTCTGGGTATTGAGAGCTCGTGTGATGAGACGGCGGCGGCGGTGGTGCGCGGGGGGCGCGAGGCGCTGTCGAATGTGGTGGCTTCGCAGATGGAGCTGCATGCGAACTACGGTGGCGTGGTGCCGGAGCTGGCGAGCCGCGAGCATCTGCGGAACATCGTCCCCGTGGTGCGGGAGGCGATGGATCGGGCTGGGGTGAGCTATGCCGAGCTGGATGCGATTGCGGTGACTGCGGGGCCGGGGCTGGCGGGGGCTCTGCTGGTGGGGATTACCTATGCGAAAGCGCTGGCCTATGCGCTGGGGAAGCCTCTGATTGCAGTGAATCACCTGGAAGGGCATATTCATGCGGTGGTGATGGAGGCGGCGGGGCGGCTGGAGCAGCCGATGGAACTGCCTCTGCTGGCGCTTGTGGTTTCGGGCGGACATACGCATCTTTATGTAACGAAACAAGAACGGGATCTTGCGCGGCAGGGTGTTGGGGCGGGGTGGCGGTATGAGAATGTGGGGCGGACGGTGGATGATGCGGCGGGGGAGGCGTTCGACAAGGTGGCGAAGCTGCTGGGGCTGGGGTACCCGGGTGGGCCATGGATCGATCGGCTGGCGGTGATGGGGAATCCGCGGGCTGTGCCGTTTACGTTTGCGGCGATCAAGACGCGTGAGGACAAGGTGGCGGCGGCGGTGCGGGATGCGGCGGAACACGACACTAAGGGCGGTTCGCGGCCGGCGCTTATTTCGGCGGGGAGTGCGCGGTTTGATTTTTCGTTCAGCGGAATCAAGACTGCGGTGCTTCGGTATACGGAGCTGCATGGGATGAAGGCGACGGCTGAGGCTCGACGGGCGGCGATTGAGGCGGGCGGGTTGAAGGCGGGGTCGGAGGAGGCGTTCGCGCTCTGCGATGCACGGACGCTGGATTTGATTGCGAGCTTTCAAGGGGCGGTGGTGGGGAATCTGCTGAAGCAGACGTTTGCGGCGGCAGAGGTGTTTGGGGCGCGGGGCGTGATTGTTTCAGGCGGCGTAGCGGCGAATAGCGAGTTGCGGCGGCGGTTTGCGGCGGAAGCTGAGCGGCGTGGGCTGCCGGTGGCGTTTCCTTCTATTGGGATGTCGACGGATAACGCGGCGATGATTGCGGCGGCGGCGTGGCCGAAGTTCGAGGCGGGGGCATTTGCGGGGGAAGAGCTGGGGGCGACGCCGCAGTTGCGGCTGGGATAGGGCGGTTCGGCTAGAATTGGGAAGACATTTCATGGAGAGTAGTCTGCACCGCGCTTGCGCGCCGGCTGCGGCGGGCTGAGACGCGAACGTGGCAACGATGGAACTGTTCAACACGCTGACCGGCACGGTTGAGGCGCTGGCCCCGGTGGGGGCTCCTGCGCTGCGCATGTACTGCTGCGGACCGACCGTGTACGACTACGGGCATATCGGCAACTTCCGCACCTTCCTACACGTCGACGTGCTGCGGCGGACCCTGCTGCAACTGGAAATTCCCGTGCAGCACGTGATGAACGTGACGGACGTGGACGACAAGATCATCCGCAACGCGGGCAACGTGGGCAAGCCCATTGCCGAGTACACGGCAAAGTTTGAGAAGGCATTCTTTGAGGATCTGGATGCGCTGGGGATACAGCGGCCGGAGCATATTTCGCATGCGACGGCGTGCATTCCGGAGATGGTTTCGCTGATTGAGCAGCTTGCGGCGAAGGACATTGCGTACCAGGCGGAGGATGGCAGCTGGTACTTCCGGATTGCAAAGTTTCCGGAGTACGGCAAGCTCTCGAAGAAGGACTTCGACGGCATTGAGGACGGTGCGCGGGTCGATATCGACGAATACGAGAAGGACGCGGCGCGGGACTTTGCGTTGTGGAAGGCCGTAAAACCTGGCGAACACAGCTGGGATACGTCGATTGGCAAGGGGCGGCCGGGGTGGCATATCGAGTGCTCGGCGATGGCGACGAAGTTCCTGGGACAGAGCTTTGATCTGCACGCAGGCGGCGAAGACCTGATGTTTCCGCACCACGAGAATGAGATTGCGCAGTCGGAGTCGGCGAGCGGTGAGACGTTTGCGCGGCACTGGATGCATGTGCGCTTTCTGCTGGTGGAAGGTCGCAAGATGTCAAAGTCGGAGGGGAACTTCTATACGCTGCGCGACCTACTGTTGAAGGGGTATCGTGCTTCGGCGATACGGTTCCTGCTGATCTCGGTTCCCTATCGCAACCAGATGAACTTTACATTCGACGGGCTGACGGAGTCGACGAATGCGATTGACCGGCTGCGCACGTTCCATCAACGGATGAAGAAGGGCGGCTTCGCGGACGGGCTGGACGAGATGGTTGCGGCAGCTACGGCGAAGGCTTCTGCCGACTACACGGCGGCGCTGGCGAGCGATCTGAATACGGCCGAGGCGCGGGCGGCGATCTTCGACCTGGTGCGGACGGCGAACTCCGCTGCAGACGCAGGGACACTACGGGCCAGCAATGTCAGCGAGATTCTGGATGTACTGCGGCTGTTCGATGGGGTGTTTGCGGTGCTGGAAGATCATGACGCGGAGATTACGCGGGGTGCGCTGGCGTGGGCGGAGACGGAAGGCCGCATGGATGAGGCGGCTCCGGAGCTGCTGAACAATCTTTCGCTGACGGATGCGGATATCGACGCGCTGGTGGCGGAGCGGACCCATGCCAAGAAGACGCGAAACTTTGCGCGAGCAGATGCGATTCGGAACGATCTGCTGGCGAAGGGGATTCTGATTGAGGACTCGAAGGATGGAGTTCGGTGGAAGCGGAAATAATTCGACTAGGTGGCTTGCTCGGCGGTCAGGTCGCCTTCTACAGGTGCGGCGGCGGGTGGCTTCATCTTTGAGGTGGTGACGAGCGCGACGGCGAGGAGGATGACTGCCATGCCTGCCCACTCGGGGCCGACGAGGCGCTCATTCAGGAAGAGTGCGCCGAGGGCGACGGCGACGATGGGGTTGATGTAGGCGTAGGTGGCCACCTTGGCGACGGGAACGTGGTGCAGCAGGTAGGTGTAGGCGCTGTAGCCGACGAGCGAGCCGAAGATGGCCAGGTACAGCAGCGAGGTGAAGACGGTGCGGTTCCACTGGGCGGTGGCCCATCCGCCGAGCAGGGTGCCGATCAGAACGTTGACGCCACCGGCGATGACCATCTGCCAGGCGGAGGCGAGGAAGGGGTCAGTCTTGAGACGGAGCCGACGGGAGAGGACTGAACCTGCGGCCCAACTGACACCGCCGAGCAGTAGAATCATGCAGCCGAAGGCCTGATGGCTACCCGGTGTAGCGGGCTGGTGCAGACTGCGCCAGAGCAGCAGAACGAGCCCTGCGAGGCCGAGCAGGGTGCCGGTCCAGCCGAGCGGGTTGAGCGGTTCGCCGCCGGGGATGGCGACCTCCAGCAAGGCGATGAAGATAGGGATGCCGGCCATGACCAGGGACGCGAAGCCGGAGGTGACGTACTGCTCTGCCCAGGCGAGGAGGACGTTGTTGCCGGTCAGCATCATCACGGAGATGAGGGCGATCCAGCGAAGTTCGCGGACTGGGACGCCTAAGCTCTTGCCGCGGAAGGCGAAGATGGCCATGAGGATGATGCCAGCGAGTCCGTAGCGCAGCCCTGACACGAACGCGGGCGAGACGTACGCGACTGCGTATCGGATGCCGAGGAAGGTTGAACCCCAGAAGAGATACACGCAGGCGAAGGCGATGAGGATGCGAGCGCGGCTGGCTTCAGTGTGAGGCATTCTTCGATGATAACGGGTGCAAACAGAACGGGCGTCAACCTTGAGGTCGACGCCCGTTCCCTGCTCGTGACGCGTTAGAAGTTGAAGGTGACTTGCCCGCTCAAGGTTCGCGGCGAGACGAAGTGCGTGCCGCTGAAGGTGGAGAGGAAGTTGTAGAGCGCGTAGTTGTTGGTGATGTTAACGGCAGTGACGCTGACGTTGGTCTTGAGATGGTCGCGGTGCATGATGTTGTCCCATCCGGCGGACATGTCGAAGACCGTACGCGGTGCCACGCGGGCAGGGTTGCGGTCGTTGTTCTGCGTGCCGGGCTTTGGTAGTGACAGCAGAGGTGAGGAGAGTTGTCCGGTGGGGCAACTGCTGAGACGGCTGGTTCGTGTGGCCTGCACGTTGCCGCAACGCAGCAGGATCTGCGCCTGCTGATCTGCGGTCAGGTAGGTGAGGTCGGTGGGATTCTTACCGTCGTCGATGGGCGCGTGGCCGGCGACCAGGCCGCTCTCGTAACGCCACGTGATTCCGTACCAGGGGCCCTTGGCCCGGGGCTGGTACTGGAGGTGCGTAGTCTGCTGGAAGGCCTGGTCGTGGTCGATGCGGAAAGGTGCGCCAGCGGGGCCGTTGGGATTATTGAAGAGGATGCCGCCAACCTCTGGACCGAAGAAGCGTGAACGCGTATGGCCGAGCACCGCGTAGGCGGAGAGGCCGTGCGTCTCCGGCACCGTCAGCTTGACGCCGAAGCCGTCGATCTTCGACTTCTTCCATTGGATAGGAAAGGCAAGTGGCGTGTTGAGGACGATGTCGAAGTCGTAGTCGCGGTCGGTGTACTTCCAGAAATATTCGCCATTGACGATGAGGTGCTTGCCAAACCCCTGCTCGAAGCCGGTGTCGTACTGGTCGCGGGCAGCGGGCTTCAGCGGGACGGCCTGACCTGCGCCTTCCAATCCGCCGATGCCGGTGGAGCTGGAGACGATGAGGTTCTCGTTATAGGGCGTCAGGAAGAGCTTGCCGTAGCCGACGCGGAGAATGGTGTTGGTCTTCTTGACGTTGTAGGTAGCGCCGAGGCGCGGCTGCACGCTGGAGCGGCTGCTGATGCCGTTGTAGTTATCCACGCGACCGCCGAGGAGGAAGGCCCAGTTCTTCCAGACGATGTTGTCCTGCAGGTAGATGGCCTCCTGTTTGATGTCGGTGCGTCCATTGAAGTGGTAGAGGCCGCCGCCGCGGGTGAGATCGAAGCTGCCAAAACCTGGGTTGAAGTTGTCGTTGGGGGTGTCGCCGGCGGGGCAGGCGTTGGGATTGCCGGAGCCGGGGGCGGTATCCGGGTTGCCATTCGCGTCGAGGCAGGGCGCGTTGAAGGTGCCGTCGGTAACGCCGAGGGAGAAGCCCTCGTGCAGGAACGTGTGGTAGAACATGCCTCCTACCTTGATGGTGTGGATGCCACGTGAGTAGCTGTAATCGGCCTTGATGCCTATGTTCTGCAGGCGGCGCGACTGGGCGAGCGTGACCGGCGTATCGCTGAAGACGTTCCTGCTGGGGTAGTAGTGGAAGTTATCCTGACGCAGATACGGATTGACCGAGATGAGGCTGCGCGCGTTGATGATGTGCGTCCAGGAGGGCGAGACGTTGAGGCTGAGAATCTTGCCGCGCTGATCCTGTCCGGCGGCCTGCTGGTCGTACTGGTTGGGGTTCTGGAACCAGCTTCGCGAGGCGCTGAGGTTCAACTGCACGGCGTCCTTGTCGGAGACGTGGTAGTCGATGCGGTCGAAGAAGTTCTCGTTATTGCCGTGGGCGTGCAGGGGGCGGTGCTCCGGTGTGTCGAGGTAGCGTCCGCTATCCACGGCGTCGAAGGTGATGAAGTTGCCGAAATGCTGCGTGCCGACGCCGAGAGCGAAGCTGGCGACCGGCGTACCGAACGAGCCGTAGCCAAGCGAAAGCGAACCGGTAGGACGGCGGAGACCCAGGCCGGAGCGCGTGGTTGTCTGCACGACGAGCGAGGCCTTGTCCCCATACTCCGGCGGCGCGATTCCGTTGATCACGTTGATGGACTGGATGGCGTTGACCGACATCTGGTTGCCGAAGACACGGCTCTGCTGGTCGGAGACGGGCTGTCCGTCAATGGAGTAGGTGGTGTCGGCGTGCTCGCCCATGGGGTGGAAGAGGCCGTTCGAATCAGACGCGATGCCCGGGGTGCTAAGCGTGACGAGCGAGCTGAGCGGCGCGTTGGTGCTCTCGGTGGGGAGACGCGCGAAGAGGTTGCGATCGACGACAGTGGAGGCCGTAGGGTCCGGACTGACCATGTCCTCTGCTTCCGCTTCGACTGTGACGGATTGATCGTTGCCCACGACGGTGAGCTTGAAGTCCAGCAGCCCGGTGGCGGCACTGCGCACAGCGATATCCTGCGCGGAAGATTGGAAGCCCGGTGCAGTGACGGCGACGTGGTAGCGGTTGAAGGGCAGGTTAGCGAACCGGAACTGTCCCGTGGTGTCCGTCGTGACTGTCTGGTTATAGCCGCTGGTGGGGCTGACAACCTTGACAGTGGCGTTGGCGATCACAGCACCGGTGGAGTCAGAGATAGTTCCAGCGATATTGCCCGAGGTGCCCTGGGCGTGAAGTATGGGGGCCGAGACGACTGCAAGGAGCGTCATGACAAAGACTGCCGACCGGAGTCGAGTGAAGGTGTGGTGAAGGGGAAAGCTGTGCATGGGGCGAACTCCTGTCGAGCTCAAATGAGCATCGTGCTGAGAAGCGCAGCCGCATCCTTTCGGGAGGCGGCGGTACAGGTTCGAAACGTCTATCAGGGGGTATTAACGGAATCTGGAGCTGATGGACCTGCGCGAGACCTGCCGGACCTAGGCGAGGCTCCGTGCAGGCGGGGGCCGACTGGCCATCTCGAAGCGCCAGCGGAAGATACGCTCGGCGTCGGCGGCGACCGTATCCAGGGTGTGCGTCTTGAGAATTGGCTCGGGCGCAACGTGCAGTGCAACCGGCAGAGCGGAGTGCATGGCCGTGCAGATGGGACAATGGTCGTCGGGCAGTGCGCCCTGACGTGAGTTTTGCTTCAACGGAGACTGTTCAGGGTGCGTGTGGCACATCTGGGCGGTGCTCATCAGGCAGACCACCAGAACGCAAAGCACAGCGATGAACCTGAGCGAGAGAGGCTTGGGCTGGGTGCCGGATCCGTGTTGGAGCAACCTGTTCATTCGTTTTGCGGTCCCTTATCTGTTTAGCATAGTTGTGCGCAGAATCCAAAAAGACGGGCTGGGTACATGTGCGTCTAATGGTTGAGGAGTTGAAATACGCCGCGCAGAGCTAAACTTGAACTCGAACCTTATGAGTAAGACGAAGCAAATACTGACAAAGTTTGCCGCAGCGCCGATTCTTGTTGGCACGATGCTGCTAACCTATGCCGCCGTGGAGGTTCCCGGGCAGCAAGCTCAGCGCTCTCTCCCGGTTCCGGATGCAATCTCCGCACCCCACCGCACGCGGCTGATTCTAAAGGACGGCAGCTACCAGGTCGTGATGCGTTACCGCGTGGTGGGCGACCGGGTACGGTTTGTGAGTGCGGAGCGAGGCGGTGTCGAAGAAGAGATTCCAAAGGAGTTGGTGGACTTTGTCGCAACCGAAAAATGGGAGAAGCAGCACACCACTCCGGCGGAGGGTGAGCCGGGCGCAGCGCCGGTGATCGACCCGGAGCTGCTGAAGGAAGAGGCTGACCGTGCCGCGCTGACGCCGGAGGTCGCGAAAGACCTGCGGCTTCCCGAAGTGGACAGCGCGCTGCTGCTGGACGAGTTCCATGGAACGCCGGAGCTAATTCCGCTGATGCAGACCGATGGCGACCTGAACCGGAATACCGGGCACAATATTTTATTGGCGGCGATTAATCCGCTGGCCAGCTCGCACCAGATTGTGCAGATCAAGGGCGAACGCTCCGCAGTGCAGGTGCATGTGGATACGCCGACGCTCTACCTTAGGATTGGCGAGGCGACGACTGCGTCGGGCGGTGCTCCGCTGACGGTGGATACGCACGGAGCGAGCGGACAGGCACCCTCCGTTCCGTTGGGTGGCGCGAGTGGCAGCCGCTACGTGATTGTGCGGGCTGATGTACGCACCGGCACGCGCGTCGTCGCCAGCTTCAAGATTAATCTGCTGGGTGGGGTGAAGCGGCAGGAAGACATCGTCGAAACCACCACAGAGCTGCTGCCCGGAGGCCACTGGATGAAGGTGACCCCGAAGCAGCAGTTGGAGTTTGGCGAGTATGCGGTGATGGAAGTCCTCTCGGAGCGCGAGGTGAACGTGGGAGTGTGGGACTTCGGCGTGCATCCGATGGCGCCAGAGAGCCGTGAGGCGATCAAGCCCGAAGCGAAGCGACCCATTACGCTGGAGCGGCGGCGGCCACAGTAATGTTTCTGAGGAAGCTTTAGAAACTACTTGATGCGGGCCTCTCGTACTACTGCGGCGAGTCCGGCACGCTCCTTGATGATGCCCCGTCCGGAGACGACGACACTGTCGCGTTTGACCTTCGCCTCGTACATCATGGTGTCGGCCGCGCGCAGAATAAGCGGAACTGAATTGCCGTCACTCGGAAACGTAGCAAGTCCGAAGCTGCCGGTCAGCCGCAGGGAAAGACCTGCCCCTTCCAGAAAACGGGACGAGCGCAGATCTTCAAACACCGCCATGGTAAG
>Ga0123336_10003277_pt1 | contig 13644 bp, 9 predicted proteins | sample SSSSmetaG_FD_96466 | JGI IMG/M metagenome (GOLD analysis project Ga0123336, IMG submission 96466) | Glacier valley bacterial and archeal communities from Borup Fiord, Nunavut, Canada, to study Microbial Dark Matter (Phase II) - ​SSSS metaG | ecosystem: Environmental > Aquatic > Freshwater > Ice... | reverse complement strand
CGAAATGATCGGCAAGCGAACCGACATCGGCTTCACTCCCCAGTGCATCGCCACCGACGTCCGCCTCCTCTGGGAGCGCACCCTAGTCGTCCCCATCAGCATCACTTCGACCGAAGCCGCCAGCGGCGTCTTCAAAGCCTCTCTCGTCGAACTTCGCGGCCAGCTCCGCGCCAAATCCATGGATCGCTACGGCGTCGTCACCCTCCAGCTCTACGACTCAGCCCAAAGCGTCCGTGCCACGCTCCACATCTCTAGCGCCCCCTGCAGCGGAACCAAAATCGTCGTACAAGTCCCTTACGGCTTCGGCCCACGTTCCATCGACCTGGTCCGTTCGCTCCGCCGCCACCTCTCCCACAGCACCTAGTCGTCGTTCACCTTCACCATGCCCCGCTTAATCGCCACCGCGGTAGCCTCCCTACGGTCACGCGTCCCCAGCTTATCCAGCAGGCCGATCACGGGATGCCTCAACGTGTTCTTGTTGATAAAAAGCTTGTCCGCAATCTCACGATTATTCATACCCAGCGCAACCAGCTGCAGAATCTCCGACTCCCGCACACTCGGCGAGCTGCGGCTCACCCTCTGCGCAAGCTGCTCTGCAATGTGCGTGGGAATCACTGTCTTCCCGCTATGAACGCCGCGAATCGCCCCAACCACCGTCTCAAGCGTCGCGCTCTTCAGGATGTAAGCCAACGCCCCGGCCTTAATCGCGCTGAAAACATCTTCATCCGAGTGGCAGTTCGTCAGCACCGCCGCCCGCAGCTTCGGATTCATCTTGCGCGCTTCCTGCAGCATCGTATCGCCGCTCATCTCGCCCATGTGCAGGTCTGTCAGCAATACGTCCACCTCAAGGTGGGCCAGCGCATCCAGCGCCTCGCGCCCGCTCGCCGCCATCCCGACGGTGTCGATATCCGGCTCGCTCTACAGCATCGTCTTGATCTCCATCCGCACCACTTGATGGTCATCCACGACATAAACTCGAATCCGCTGATCCCGCAGGGCTTCACTCATAGGTCGCCCCAACGTGCACGCAACATCCTGGCGCACTCGCTCCATGAGTATTGGCCCATAGTGCGCCTAGAACTACCCCAGAATGGACGCGTTTGACTATTGCAGTTTCCCGTCAATGTTTCTAGCATCATTGCGTACAAAGTAAGTGAGGTAATCGTGCGTCTCTGTGCAGTATTGATTGCGGTTGTAAGTGCTTGCATTCCTTCGATTGCCCAGCAGCATCGCCCCCCTGCGGTGCCCCTCATCGTCAATGACCCTTACTTCAGCCTCTGGTCAATGGCCGACCACTTGACCGACAATCCCACCAAACACTGGTCGGATGCCGCCCAGCCCTTCGTTGGCCTCGCCCGCATCGACGGACAGGTCAAGCGCTGGATGGGCACCATGCCTCGCGGCTACTACGCCCTGCCCAGAGTCGACGCCATGGACCAGGTCTCCCTCCAGATCGCGCCGCTCCACGCCCGTTACGTCTTCACCTCCGGCGGCATCCGCCTTGAAGTCACCTTCTTCTCCGCGCTCCTGCCGCAGGATCTCGACGTCATGTCCCGCCCCGTCACCTATCTTTCCTGGAGCGCCGTCTCCACCGATGGCAAGCCCCATCAGGTCGACCTCATGCTCGATGCCGACGCCAACATCGCCGTCAACGATGCTGCACAGCCCGTCACCTGGAGCCGCACCCGCACCAAACAGCTCACCCTCCTCAACGTAGGCTCACGCGATCAGGCCACGCTCAATCGCTCCGGCGACCGCATCCGCATCGACTGGGGCTACTTCCACCTCGGCATCCCCGACGGCGTACCCTCCACCACCGCGCTCTCCTACGATAGCCTTGCCGCCTTCGCCAAGGACGGCACCCTTCCCGACACCGACAACCTCGCCATGCCCGCCCCCGCCGGAGCTCGCGGCCAGGCCATCCACCTCGCCGCCGCCTTCCCCCTCGGCCAGGTCGGCGCCACCCCGGTCAAGCGTCACGTCGTCCTCGGCTACACCGAAGGCTACGCAATCGAGTACCTCGGACGAAAGCTCCGCCCCTACTGGCAGCGCAACGGCATCACCGAGTCCGCCATGCTCAACACCGCCGAGTCCGAGTACGAAGCCCTTGAGCAGCGCGGTACCAAATTCGACGCCGAAGTCATGCAGCACATGGCCAAAATCGGCGGCCCTGACTACGAATACCTCACCTCGCTCGCCTTCCGTCAGACCATCGCCGCCCACAAGCTCGTAGCCGACGTCGATGGCACCCCCATGTTCTTCTCCAAGGAGAACGACAGCAACGGCTGCATCGATACCGTCGACGTCACCTACCCCTCCTCGCCCTTCTTCCTCTACTTCAATCCCAAGCTCCTCGAAGCCCAGCTTGAGCCGCTCATGCGCTACGCCGCTCTGCCTCGCTGGCGTTTCCCCTTCGCCCCGCACGATCTCGGCACCTACCCTCTCGCCAACGGCCAGGTCTACGGCGGCGGCGAGCTCACCGAAGATAACCAGATGCCCGTCGAAGAGAGCGGCAACCTCCTCATCATGATCGCCGCACTCGGCCGCGCGGAAGGGAACTGGGACTTCGCCCGCAAGTACATGCCGCAGCTCAAGCAATGGGCCGCTTACCTGGAAGAGAAAGGCCTCGACCCAGAAAACCAGCTCAGCACCGACGACTTCGCCGGCCATCTTGCCCACAACACCAATCTTTCCATCAAGGCCATCGAAGCCCTCGGCTCCTTCGCCCAGATCGCCAAAGGCACCGGCGACGAAGCCCTCTCCAAAAAGTACATGGCAATCGCCAAAGCCCTCCCAGCCAAATGGGAGACCATGGCCCGCGAAGGCGATCACTACAAACTCGCCTTCGACCAGCCCAACACCTGGAGCCAGAAGTACAACCTCGTCTGGGACGAGATGCTCGACCTCAACCTCTTCCCCAAAGCAGTCGCCGAAACCGAGTGGGCCTTCTACGCCAGGCAGTACAAGCCCTACGGTCTCCCCCTCGATAATCGTAAGACCGTCACCAAGCTCGACTGGGAACTCTGGACCGCCACCCTCACCAAGGATCCAAAGCAGTTTCAGGATCTCGTCCACACCATGGTCTATTGGTCCGACGAGTCCGTCTCCCGCGTCCCCCTCACCGACTACTACGACACCGTCAGCGGCAAGCAGATGGGCTTCCAGGCACGCTCCGTCGTAGGTGGCCTCTTCATCAAGGCCCTCCAGATCGAACTTCACCCACAGAAATAAGTAGCATCCAGTGGAGCTCGTGTAGTCTGCTGCTCGTACCTCACATCCCCCTCAGCAGGAGTCGCATGACGGCGATCTGGCCACAACCGTACTACCTCTTCGGACAGGGCATCGCTATCTCTGCCTTGATCGCGATGCTCCCCACCTGCGTCCTCCTGTTCCTCCTCGCCGTCAAGCGCAAACCCTCCTGGATCGCTGCTCTCTCTGGCCTCATCGCCACCCTCGTCCTCGTCACCGTCGGCTACGGCATGACGCCCCGCCACAGCCTCAACGCTGCCGCCTACGGAGCCTGCTTCGGCATCTTCCCCATCTCCTGGATCGTCTTCTCCTCGCTCGTCCTCTACGAGATCAGCGTCCGCACCGGTAAGTTCGAAATCATCAAGGATTCCATCGGCTCCATCACCTCCGACCGCCGCATCCAAGCGCTCCTCATCGCCTTCGCTTTCGGAGCCTTCATCGAGGGCTGCGCCGGCTTCGGAACTCCCGTCGCCGTCGCCGCCGCCATGATGGTTGGCCTCGGCTTCTCCTCCCTTTACGCTTCCTCCCTCTGCCTCCTCGCCAACACCGCCCCCGTAGCCTTTGGCTCCATCGGCATCCCCGTGATCACCCTCGCTGGAATCACCGGCCTCCCGCTCAACCAGCTCAGCAGCGCCGTGGGACGCCTCACCGCACCCATCTCCCTCTTTCTTCCGGCATACCTCATCCTCGTCACCAGCGGCTGGTCCGCCACGCTTGAAGTCTGGCCCGCCGTCCTCGCCTGCGGAGCCAGCTTCGCCATCATGCAGTTCGTCGTCTCCAACTACATAGGCCCCCAACTCACCGATATCCTCAGCTCCATCGCCGCCATGGGCTCGCTCGTCATCCTTCTCCGCTTCTGGCAGCCCACCAATAAGCACCAGCATGCCGTCGCCAGCGGCGAAGGCGTCGAATCGCCTTCCGACTCCGCCCCCATGCCTGTCGATCACAATCCCGATCAAAGCCTCTCCCGCAAAACCTACACCGCCGGCCAGATCTGGTCCGCCTGGATGCCCTACGCCTTCCTCGTCGTCTTTGTCCTGGCCTGGGGCTACCAGCCTTTCGTCGCCATTCTCAATAGCGCATCCTTCTCCTTCGCCTGGCCGGGCCTGCACAACGAGATCGTCCGCATGGCCCCCGTCGTCCAGACCCCTGTCAAATACGGAGCCATCTACAACTTCAACTGGCTCTCCGCCGCCGGAACCTCCTGCATGTTCGCCTCTATCCTCGCGGCCATCTTCTCCGGCATGAAGCCTCGCGCCTTCGCGGAAATCCTCCTCGTCGTCGCCCGCAAGCTCATCCGCCCCACCGCCACCGTCGCCTGCATGCTCGCCATGGCCTTCGTCATGAACTACAGCGGAGCCACCGGAACCCTCGGCCTCGCCTTCTCCGCCAGCGGCCGTGTCTTCCCCCTCTTCAGCCCCATCATGGGCTGGCTCGGAGTCTTTCTCACTGGCTCCGACACCTCTTCTAACGCCCTCTTCGGCAACCTCCAGGTCGTCAGCGCCGCCCGCCTCGGCTTCGATCCCGTCCTCATCGCCTCAGCCAACTCCGTCGGCGGAGTCATGGGCAAGATGATCAGCCTCCAGACCATCGCCGTCGCCGCCGCCGCCACCGGAATGACCATCTCCGAGCAGTCCAAGCTCTTCCGCTTCACCTTGAAGCACAGCGTCTTCCTCGCCCTTCTCGTCGGAGTAGAAGTCATGCTCTACGCCTACGTCTTCCATCTGTAGCGCCCAACCCACACGCTCGCGGTTTCGTCTCTCTAAGCGACCGCAACGCCGTCATACAATGATTCTCTATGCTGGATTCGGTCCTCATCAACACGCTGCGAATCACCCTCGACGCAGATTTCCCCAATCTGCCCAGCGGCCTCATCACCGCGGAAAACCAGCTCCAGACCTACGAGTGTGACGGCCTCACCAACATGCGCGCCATGCCCAGCGCCGTCGTCCTGCCGCGCAACGCCGCCCAGGTCCAGGCCATCATCCGCCTCTGCGATCAGCACCGCATCCCCTTCGTAGCTCGCGGCGCAGGCACCGGCCTCAGCGGCGGCGCGCTCCCCGCGCTCGGCGGAATCGTCATCAGCTTCGCCCGCATGAACCGCATCCTCGAAATCGACATCCCCAACCAGCGCGTCGTCGTCGAACCCGGCGTCATCAACTCCCACGTCACCGATGCCGTCGCCGCCCATGGCTACTTCTATGCGCCCGACCCCTCCTCGCAGAGCGTCTGCACCATCGGCGGTAACGTAGCAGAAAACGCCGGCGGAGCCCACTGCCTCAAGTACGGCTTCACCACCACCCACGTCCTCGCACTCGACGTCGTCCTCCCCAGCGGAGAGCTGGTCACCTTCGGCTCCAGCGCCCCCGACGCTCCCGGCTACGACCTCGCCGGCGTCTTCGTCGGCTCCGAAGGCACCCTCGGCGTCGCCACAAAGATCACCCTCCGCATCGTCAAACGCCCCGAAGCCGTTCAGGTCCTCCTCGCAGCCTTCGACTCCACCACCACCGCCGCTCAGGCCGTCTCCGACGTCATCGCCGCGGGCATGCTCCCCGCCGCCCTTGAGATGATGGACCGCCTCTCCGCCCAGGCATCCGAAGCCGCCGTCCACCCCAACTACCCCGTCTGCGAAGCCCTCCTCCTTATCGAGCTCGACGGCCCCGTAGCCGAGGTCAACACCCAGATGGCCGAAGCCACCGAAATCTGCAAACGCAACGGAGCCTGGGAGGTCCGCCTCGCCCAGACCGCGCAGGAACGCGGCCTCATCTGGAAGGGCCGCAAAGCCGCCTTCGCTGCCATGGGCCGCATCTCGCCCAACTACATCGTGCAGGATGGCGTCATCCCCCGCACCGCCCTCCCCGTCGTCCTCGAAGAGATGACCCGCATGGCCGCCGAAGTCCAGCTCCGCGTCGCCAACGTCTTCCACGCCGGCGACGGCAACCTCCACCCCATGGTCCTCTACGATCAGGCCATCCCCGGACAGGAAGAGATCGCCCTCGACCTCTCCTACCGCATCCTCCACCTCTGCGTCGATCACGGCGGCTCCATCACCGGAGAACACGGCGTCGGCAAAGAAAAGCAGCAGGCCATGGGCTACATGTTCTCCGAGCCCGACCTCGAAACCATGCAGCTCGTCCGCCATGCCTTCGACCCCCACAACCTTGCCAACCCCGACAAGCTCTTCCCCCGCCCCCGCCTCTGCGCGGAGAAGCCCGGCCCCTACACCCCCCATCCCCTCGAAACCGCGGGCGTAGCGGAGTTCTTCTAGTGCCCATGCCCCCCGCAATTCTTGAAGATCTCCGCACCTCGCTCGGCCTCCCGTTCGTCCTCAACGACGAAGGTCGTGCAATCGTCTCGCCCCAGACCACGGAGCAGGTGGCGCTCGTCACCCGCTACGCCAACGACAGAAAACTCAACCTCGAAATTCGCGGCGCAGGCACCCAATCCACCTGGGGCAATCCAGTCCATACTCACCTTATTCTCGACACCACCAGCCTCACCGGCGTCCAGAGCCATAGCTGGCAGGACCTCACCGCCACCGTGTCCGCCGGAACCCCATGGTCCACCATGCAGCAGGCCCTCGCGCAGCACCACCAGCAGGTCGCCCTCGACCCCCTCTGGCCCACCCGCGCTACCGTCGGCGGCATCATCGCCACCAACGACTCCGGTGCACTCCGCCTCAAATACGGCAGCCTCCGCGACCTCATCATCGGCATGACCATCGTCCTCGCCGACGGAACCATCGCCAAATCCGGCGGCAAAGTCGTCAAAAACGTCGCCGGCTACGATCTCCACAAGCTCATGACCGGAGCCTTCGGAACCCTAGGCATCATCGCCGACGTCACCTTCCGCCTCCACCCCCTCCCCTCCTACACCCTCGCCCTCACCATCACCGCGCCCACCGCAGAAAACCTCGGCAAGCTCCTCCTCTCCATCCTCAACTCCCAGCTCAGCACCCAGTCCCTGCAACTCCGCGCAACGCGAGAAACCTTCGCCCTCGACATCCAGCTGGCCACCCTCCCCGAAGCCCTCACCCTGCAATCCGCCACCCTCGAAGCGCTCGCAAAACAATCTGGCCTCACCGCCCCCTGGCAACCCGCCCCCGACACCATCTTCGCCACCCGTCAACACCTCCTCGACCAGCCCGGCGGCGCGGTCTTCAAAGCCACCATGCTCCCCTCCGCCATCGCCCAGGCCTCCGCGGAAATCGTCAACTCCGGCGGCTCCGCCGTCACCCAGGCCACCGGAATCATGTTCGCCCGCTTCAACAACCCGTCCCAAACCCCATCCCCGGCCCTCACCGCACTCGTCAAAGCCGCAGGCAACGGCTCCATCACAGTCCTACGCCAACCCAGCCACACACCGGCATCCATCCTCGCCCAGACCATCAAATCCAAATTCGATCCCCATCACATCCTCAACCCCGGTCACTTCCCAGGCGGTCTATAACCATGGCCCATCTCACCCAAATCCAGCCGCCCTGCCCCTCCAGCTTCGACGCCCATCACCCACCCGACAAGAACCTCCTCGCCGACTGCGTCCACTGCGGCTTCTGCCTCCCCGCCTGCCCCACCTACGTCCTCTGGGGCGACGAAATGGACTCACCCCGCGGCCGCATCTACATGATGCAGAAAGCCGCTAACGGCGCCGCCCCTCTCGACACCACCTTCCAGACCCACATGGACAACTGCCTCGGCTGCATGGCCTGCATGACCGCCTGCCCCTCCGGCGTCCAGTACGGCAGCCTCATCGAATCCACCCGCGCCCAGATGGAGCGCAACATCCCGCGCACCCTCCAGGACTCCCTCTTCCGCCGTCTCCTCTTCGCCACCTTCCCGCACCCCGCGCGCCTCCGCCTCCTCGCCATCCCCCTCTTCCTCTACCAGCGCCTCGGCCTCCAATCCCTCGTCCGAGCCTCCGGTCTCCTCAAGCTCCTCCCCGCACGCTTCGCCGCCATGGAGACGCTTCTCCCTACCGTCCCCTCCAACTTCCACGACGCCATGCCCACCCGCACCGCGCCCGCCGGCCCTCTCCGCCGCCGCGTCGGCATGCTCACCGGCTGCGTCCAGCAGGTCTTCTTCTCTCACGTCAATGCCGCCACCGCCCGCGTCCTCGCCGCCGAAGGCTGCGAAGTCATCACCCCCGCCTCCCAGCCCTGCTGCGGAGCCCTCATGGTCCACTCCGGCCTCGACCAGCAGGCCGCCGCCATGGCCCGTAAAATCATCGACCTCTTCGAGCAGGCCAACGTCGAAACCATCGTCATCAACGCCGCCGGCTGCGGCTCCACCATGAAGGAGTACGGCAACCTCCTGAGCGACGACCCTCAGTACGCCGCCCGCGCCCGCGCCTTCTCCGCCAAATGTAAAGACATCACCGAAATCCTCTCCGACCTCCCCCCCGTAGCCCCCCGCCACCCTCTCCCCCTCCGCATCGCCTATCACGATGCCTGCCACCTCCGTCACGCCCAGGGCATCTACCAGCAACCCCGCGACCTCCTCGCCGGCATCCCCCAGCTCGAAATCGCCGAGATCGCCGAGTCCTCCCTCTGCTGCGGCTCCGCCGGCGTCTACAACCTCCTCCACCCGGAACCCGCCCAGCAACTCGGCGATCGCAAGGTCGCTAACCTCCTCGCCACCAATGCCTCCGCCCTCGTCTCCGCCAACCCCGGCTGCCTCCTCCAGCTCAAAAGCGGCCTCGCCCGCCGTGGCGAAGCCGACCTCCCCGCTTTCCACATGGTTCAGCTCCTCGATGCCTCCATCCGTAACCTCAAACCCTCCGACTTGGTACCTTGACGAACAATCTTGGCGCCACGCAGGGTGCCCATGCCGGTTAGGGAAAATCTTTATTTTATGTCTCGAACAAAAAAGCGTGTCTCCTGTAGTATGTTGCCTGCCGCTTCTCCTGTTCCACGCGCGAAGCGAAGTCTTCGCCTGCTAAGCATCGGGCTGGCAAACGTTGACTCGATTGTTCGGAGCCAAAATAAATGAATTTGCGCAAAGGTCCGCAGATTTCCCGCCGTGAGGCGCTCCTGATCGCTGCTTCCGCGGGCGTAGGCCTCATCTCCACCGACCGGCTGCACGCCATGCAAAGCACCTCGAAGACGGCCTTGCACCACAAGGCGGGAAGCTGCACCACTCCCCCTGACGCCGTAGTCAAAACCCAGTACGGCAAAGTCCGTGGCTACGTCAGCGATGGCGTCTACACCTTCAAGGGAGTCCCCTACGGCCAGGACACCGCGGCTGAAAATCGCTGGCTCCCGGCCAAAGCTCCAACGCCTTGGAAGGATGAGTATCCCGCACTCGTCTACGGTGCCAACTGCCCACAGACACTGCATAACTTCAAAGCCGCCGAGATGTCCTTCCTCTACGACTGGACCGACGGCTACAGTGGAGATCCCAGCCAACCCGGCCTCGCATGGACACCCCGCGACCCTTCCCGCTGCCAGACCATGATCTTCGACAAGACCTGCCGCATGGCCGATGACCCCGACGGAAGCGTCCGCAAAATCTTGCTCAGCTAACGCATTCCACTGGAGACCCTTGATGCCGCAAAAGCGACTCGTCGTTCTGACTATCCTTCAACTCGCCCTGCTGGGTGTACCGTGCCTGCGGGCTCAGGTCGCCACCATCGTGCCGCCTGTCATCCCAGGCGCGAAAGCCACACAAGTGGAGCAGATAAAAATCCACGGCAAGTCCCTCGAAGGCAATCTCGAAGGTGATGCCGTCGACCGCCCCGCCATCGTCTACCTGCCGCCCAGCTACGCAACCGACAAAAAGCGCCGCTACCCCGTCGTCTACGCCTTACACGGCTACTCCATCGGCGCCGAACAGTGGAGCAAGGAGATTCACGTCCCGCAAACCATCGAAGGCGCCTTCGCCCAGGGCGCTCAGGAGATGATCGTCGTCCTCCCCGATTCGAAGACGGTCCACAACGGCTCCATGTACTCCAGTTCCGTCACCACCGGCGACTTCGAGCAGTACGTCGCCCGGGACGTCGTCGCCTACATCGACGCCCACTATCGCACCATCCCCAACCGCGCCAGCCGCGGTCTCGTCGGCCACTCCATGGGCGGCTACGGCGCAACCCGCATCGGCATGAAGCACGACGATGTCTTCGGCAGCCTCTACATCATGAGTCCCTGCTGCCTCTCCGCCCGCAAGATGGGACCCGGCGCTGCAGACCTCGAAAAAACGCTTCAAGCCGTCAAAACCCCCGCCGACTCCGCCGCGCTTCCCTTTGGCATCAGGGCCCAGCTAGCATCCGCCGCAGCCTGGTCGCCGAACCCGAAGAACCCGCCTCTCTATCTCGACCTCCCCGTCAAGAATGGAGAGCCGCAACCTGACGTCCTGGCAAAGTGGGCCGCCAACGCTCCCCTCGCCTTCGTGGATCAGTACATCGGAGGTCTGCGCCAGTACAAAGCCATCTCCATGGACGTGGGCGACAAGGACGGCCTCAAAGTAGACGCCACAAAACTCCACGAAGTCTTCGACCTCTATGGCCTCCAGAACGCCTTCGAGATCTACGAAGGTACCCACACCAGTGCCGTAGCCGATCGCTTCCAGAATCACGTCATGCCATTCTTCAGCAGGAATCTCTGCTTCAAAACAACATGCAGCGTCCAATAAGGCGACGCCCTTCCCACGTCGTAACCTAGGCCTCTCATCGCAATCAAAGTAGTCCGGCCCATGCAGATCGGAATCGACCGCAGATGAACAGAAGAAGCTTCCTCATCAGCTCCGTGGCCGCCGCCACCGCACGGCCGTTCGTCACCTCCAATCCGCTGCTTGCCAGTGCTCTCGCACCCGCCGACGGAGCCAAAGTAGCCGTCCTGCTCGTCGATACCGATCGCGTCACCACTCCCATCGACAAGCGCATCTACGGCCAGTTCCTCGAACACATCAATCACTCCGTCGAAGACGGCCTCTTCGCTGAACAGATTCGCGGCGCAGGCTTTGAAGGCGACGACTTCAAAACCTACTGGGAACCAGTCACCACCCGGGGGAACGTAGAAATCGCCAGCCTCAACTTCCAGAACGGCAGCAAGAGCGTCCGCCTCCAGTCCGATGGCGGCCACGCCAGCATCCACCAACGGCGTATCTTTCTCGAGGCTGGCACCAGGTACGACGGCTTCGTCTGGATCAAACGTGAAAAGGGCAACCCGAAGCTCACCCTTCAGGTCACCAGCGCACAAGGCGTCTCCATCGCGTCCGCGCCTCTACCGTTCGCCGGAGCCGACTGGCAACAGGTCCCCTTCAACTTCACCAGCGCCATCAGGGATACCCAGGCCTCTGTCGAAATCACTGCCACCGGCCACGGCACACTCCTGCTCGACTTCGTCTCCCTCATGCGTGCCGACGCGCGTCACGACGGCATGTTGCGTCCTGACCTCCTCAAGGCCCTGGGCGACCTCGGCCCCTCTTTCATCCGCTGGCCCGGCGGCTCATTTGCCTCTACCTACAAGTGGAAGGAAGGCATCGGTCCCTACGCCGCGCGCGGATACCATCCCAATACCTACTGGGGCGGCTACTCCGACTACTTCGGCTTCGGCACCGACGAGTTCCTCGGCCTCTGCCGCAAGCTCAACGCCGAGCCCCTCATCACGCTCGCTGCCCCCGGCACCAGGCCCGAGCAGGTCAACGAAGCCATGGACTGGGTCCATTACCTCAACGATCCGCCCACCACCGACTGGGGCCAGCGCCGTGCGGCCAACGGCCATCCCGAACCCTGCGGAGTCAAGTTCTTCCAGATCGATAACGAGCCCATGAACAACGGCTTCACGCCGGAGCAATACGCCGAAATCGTCAATGTCTACGGCAGCCGTCTCCGCGCCATCGCTCCCCACGCAACCATCATCGCCTGCGGGCAAAAACGCTCGAACGACATGGACTGGAGCGAGAAGGTCATCGATCTCGCCGGAGCAAACTTCGACCTCCTCGGCTGTCACAACTACGAGTACGAACCCGCAAACTTCGAGACCGGCCTTCGCCGCATCCGCGACTACCTCACCAAACTCCGCGACTATGTCCGCGCCTCCAGCCATCCCAACATCGAAATCGGCGTCCTCGAGTGGAGTCTCCAGCACACCTACGACTGGCGTGCCGGACTCCACGCAGCCGGCAGCCTCATCCTCTTTGAGGAGCTCAGTCCCGGCCTCACCATGACCTGCCCCGCTCTCCTCATGCGCAACACCACCGACGACCCCAAGTGGACCTCCGCCATCTATCACGATCACGTCTCTTGGTTCCCAGGCGGCAGCTACCCCGTCGAAAAACTTTTCCGCGAGCACTACGCGGAACGCTACCTCGCCTCGGCCACCGGAGCCTTCCAGAACGTTCCCGACCCCAACATCCTCTTCGACAAAATCTCCACCGCCATCCCCACCGAGTGGCTCCCTGGCGCAGTCGACGCAATCGCCACCACCTCCGCGGATGGCCGCCGCATCGTCATCAAGGCCGTCAACTATCGCGACCAGCGCAGCACCCTGATCGTCCGTCTCCAGGGCGCCAGACTACCTCAAACTGCATCCGCCACCCTCCACACCATCACCGCACGCCTCACGGAAACGCCATCCATCGAACATCCGGATGCCATCACGCCGCATGCCCGTCCATTCCCTTACGCGAAGAACTTCTCCATCGACCTCGAACCCTTCACCGTCGCCCTGCTCGAAATCCAGGCAAGCTGACAGAGGATGCTCGCTTCCTGCGAACTTTCTAAAAGGCACACATCGCCCACAATGTGCCGAGACCTGAACTCTAATTTGTCGTGTTGGCATGGTGGCCAGAGACGGGAGCGGACCGCGATTAGAGGTGCGCGAGCGCTTGAGCAGCAGCTCCGCGTCCACCCCACCATGCTCTACTCCAGCGCCTGGAGCTTGCGCTCTTTGCAATACTCTGGCACCAGTCCAATCCGCTCCGTTGTCCCCCGCTGCGGCCCGGCACTCTGCTTGGCTGTTATCTAATCGCCACCGGAACCGGCCGCTTCCTGATCGAGTTCCCCAGTCGCAACCGCGTCCTTGCATTTGGCCTCACCGAGTCTCACCTCGTCAGTGCCGCCATAATCACCGGCGGCGCGCTCGTCCTTGCCCACGTATTTGCGCGCTCGCCCCGCACCGCAGGCGCGAAACACAACTCACTGGACCTGCACAAAGAGTGTTTGATTTGAAAAAAAGGTGGTGGCCAGAGACGGGATCGAACCGCCGACGCCGGCCTTTTCAGGGCCGCGCTCTACCACTGAGCTATCTGGCCTTGGCATGTCACAACGTCATAAATCGGGGATCGCCAAGAACGCCCGGACGCGCCATTCTCGTCTGCGCCCCGGCCTCTTCAGGGGAGCTTCGCTACCGGGTCAAACCAGCAGCTCAAACGCTCCCCAAGTATAGCAACCCAAAGCCAT
>Ga0123336_10003275_pt1 | contig 13650 bp, 10 predicted proteins | sample SSSSmetaG_FD_96466 | JGI IMG/M metagenome (GOLD analysis project Ga0123336, IMG submission 96466) | Glacier valley bacterial and archeal communities from Borup Fiord, Nunavut, Canada, to study Microbial Dark Matter (Phase II) - ​SSSS metaG | ecosystem: Environmental > Aquatic > Freshwater > Ice... | reverse complement strand
TCGCTGCGGCGCGCGGAGAGGTCTGCGCGGTCGAGCTCCTCGAGCTCGCGCTTCAGGTCGCCGTGCTCGCGCGAGACGGCTGCCTGGAGCATGTGGACCTGCCAGTGCGTCGAGTCGAGGATGCGAATACGCTCGAGCCACTGGCGCGCGAGGTCGGGGTCCGGGACGTCGCGCGTGAGCCAGCGCACCATCGCCTCGGCGTAGGCGAGCGCGCGGGCCGGGTCGCGCTCGGCGCCGGCCAGCGCGCGCGACGTCTCGAGCACCTCCGGCCACCGGCTCTCCGCGTGGACCAGCGGCTCGAGCACCTCGAGAATGGCCTCCTGGGTCGGGTCGGTCTTCCAGGCCTCGAGCAGCGCGTCGATGGCCTGCCCGTTGTCGCCGAGGTCGTCGCGGAAGCGACGCGCGATGTCGACGAAGATCTCGGCGCGCTCGCTCGGCTCGCTGGCGCTCTCGAGCGTCGAGAGCAGCGCCTCGATCTGCACGGCAGCCACGCTCCCGCGTCCTGCGACGCGCAGCGAGCCAGTTCCTTCATTCCCCAGATTGCCGCTTTCCGGCATGCGCAGGGACAATGCTACCCCGAAGCCGGAGCGTGACCCGAAGTTCCGCTCCCCCGAGCCGGATTTGGCGCGTGCGATGCATCGCCAGGGGTCAGAGCCGGCCCTCCGGGCGTCGGACCACGGAGGTCCTCATGCGAGCGCAGCGAGCAATGGTTTTCGGCGTCGTAGGTGCCCTGGCGATCAGCGCCATTTCGGTGGGCTTGCGGGCGGTCGGGCTGCCGATCAACCTCGAGCTCCTGCTCGGAACGTCCTTCGGGCTGGCGCCCGGCGCGCCCGCGTTCGTGATCGGGCTCGCGATGCATCTCGCCATCGGCGGCGCATTCGGCCTCGTCTACGGCTGGCTGTTCGAACGCGTGTGGAATCACGGCGGCGCTTCGACCGGGATGATCATCTCCTTCATCCACGCCGCCCTCATCGGCATGACGGTCGGGCTCACGCCCGGGCTGCACCCGCTCGTCCCCGAGCGGCTACCGGACCCCGGGCCGTTCTTCGCGAATGGCGGCACGCTCGGCGTCCTCTCGTTCTTCGCCGCCCACCTCGTCTACGGCGCGATCGTGGGCCACGGGTACGGGCACGTGGCGGCGGAGCGCGAGTGGGCGCCGTCCCACTGACGAGGTGTTGCTCCCCGTCCCCGCCGCGATCGTCGTCCGGGGCATCGCAGACGCGGAGCCCGAACACGCCCACCGCCGCGCCCACGCCGCCGACGATGAACGCGACGGTCGAGATGGCGCCGGTCGGTGGTGCTCGCCGAGTCGATGGCGGACTGCGAGCACCGTCGCGATGGGGTTGGCGACGCGCAGGCTCGCCGGTGCGCGGCACCGCGACGTCGGCGTCGTCCCGCGCGACCCGCGTGACGAACGCGCGCGGACGCTCGTCCTCGTCCTCCGTCATTTGGACATGAAGTCGCTGCTCACGGGCTTCCGGGGCGAGGCGCCCGGCTTCGAGGCCGCGCCCTTGAACATGGTCTTGGACCCGTAGGCCTGGCCCGACTCCTTGTACTCGTTCACGTTGCCGGCCGCCGTGTTGCGGTTCTCCTTCACCGACTCGGTCTCGATGTTCTTCACGAACGCGTCCACGGCGGCGGGGCTCGGCGCGGGCTTCGTGCTGGGCGGGCGATGCTGCGCTTGCGCCTCAGAACGCGCCACGAGGGCGTCGAATGCAATACCCACGACCAGCTTCTTGCGCACGATCTCGAAGACCGCGTGATGCGCGAACCAGCGCACGCCGCGCACGTCGCCATCGATGGCGTACGCGCGCCTCTCACGGAGGGATCCGCGCGTCTACTGGAGATGCGCCGTCGTCATCCTCGGGAGGGCGGTGAGGGCCACGTAGCAGCGCAGACGTGCGCGGAGGAGGATCCAATCTCGTTCACTGAGCAGCATGCAGAGCAGGTGAGCAAGTGTCGGACCGTCGCGTGGGAAGCGCCGCGTGCGCCGGCCGTTGCGCAACACGCGCGCTCGGACGCGCGCCCCCGGCCGGCCGGGACCTGGGGTCTGCGTGATTCACCCGGCGATCCTGCGGTGATCCTCGGGGCCGGGCGCGTCGCAGCGGGGCCCGGGAGTGGATCCCCGAGAGCCGTCCAGCCGGCTACTGACGGAAGAGCACGCCCGTCGCCGTCTCGGCGAGCTCGAGCTCCGGGAGATCGCGGAGCGCGGCGTTGAGCTGCCAGTCGCCCGCGAAGAGCATGACGGGCCGCTCGCGCACGTCGACCACGACGGTGCCGGCGCGCTTGTCCTTCAGCCACTGGAGATCGACGGGCTTGCCGTCCTTGCGGGTGATCCAGCGCGCGTGCACGCACTGCACCGACTCGTAGCGGATCTTCACCGAGTACTCGTCCTCGAGACGGTACTTCACGACCTCGAGCTGGAGCTGCCCGACCGCGCCGAGGATGACGTCGCCCACGCGCGACTCCGGCGGCCGATAAAGCTGGATCGTGCCCTCTTGCGCGAGCTGCTCCATGCCCTTCTGGAGCTGCTTGCGCTTCATCGGGTCGGCCATGACGAGACGCGCGAAGTGCTCGGGCGCGAAGCTCGGGATGTCCTCGAACTTGAAATCGGGGCCGTCGGTCAGCGTGTCGCCGATCTCGAAGATGCCCGGATCGTAGATGCCGAGCACGTCCCCCGCGTAGGCCTGCTCCACGATGTTCCGGTCCTGCGCCATGAACTGCGTGGGGTTCGCGAGGCGGATCTCGCGCGCGGTGCGGACGTGCTTCACCTTCATGCCGCGATCGAAGCGGCCCGAGCAGATGCGCACGAACGCGATGCGGTCCCGATGGGCGCGGTCCATGTTCGCCTGGATCTTGAAGACGAACGCGCTGAAGCGCTCGTCGTCGGCGGCGATGCTGCCCATCGTGGTCACGCGCGGCGCGGGCGCCGGCATGAGGTCGCAGAAGCTCTCGAGGAAGGCCTCGAGGCCGAAGTTGTTGATGGCGCTGCCGAAGAACATCGGAGAGACGTTGCCCAGCGCGAAGCGCTCGGGATCGAACGCGTCCCCCGCGGCCTCGAGCAGCTCCGCCTCGTCGCGCAGCTGCTTGTACCCGCGCGGACCGAGCTGCTCCTCGAGGACGGGATCCTCGAGGCCGCTCACCGTGACGGGCGGGATCTCGGCGCCGTGCGCGGCGCTCGACTTCGCGTGCTCGGCGTCGAACAGGTAAACGCGGTGCGCGAGCCGGTGGTAGACGCCGCGGAAGATGTCGTCGCGGAAGATCGGCCACGTGATCGGATAGACGCCAATGCCGAGGACGTTCTCGACCTCGCCCACCAGCTCGAACGGGTCACGGCCCGGACGGTCCATCTTGTTCACGAAGGTGAAGATGGGGATATTCCGCTGCTTGCAGACGCGAAACAGCTTCTTGGTCTGCGCCTCGACGCCCTTCGCGCAGTCGAGGAGCATGACCGCGCCGTCGACCGCGTGCAGCGTGCGGTACGTGTCCTCGCTGAAGTCGGCGTGACCCGGCGTGTCGAGCAGGTTCATCTGCAGCCCGCGATACGGAAACTGCATGACGCTCGTGGTGATCGAGATGCCGCGCTCGCGCTCGAGCTCCATCCAGTCGCTGACGGCGGAAGCGCGGCCGCGCTTCGCCTTCACCGCGCCGGCGGTCTGGATCGCTCCGCCGTACAGCAGGAGCTTCTCGGTGAGCGTGGTCTTGCCGGCGTCCGGGTGCGAGATGATCGCGAACGTCTTTCGCCGCTTCACTTCGTGCGTGAGGAGCGCATCGGCCATCGTTCCTGCTCCCTTAGCTTGGCTGCAGAGTTTCCGCCGGAAAATCGCGCACGGGAGGCCGGTCGGATACCCTTGGAGCGTGGGAAACCGCGCTTGGTCCCTGGGAATCGTGGCCGCGATCGTCGTCGTGGGGATCGGGCGCGCCGGGGTCGCGAGGTCGGACGGGCCCGGGGCGGACGCGGGAAGCGACGCCCCGCCGCCTGCGCCGAGCTCCGCGCCGGGTCCCGGGGCAAGCTGCCCCGAAGGCATGGTCGACGTCGAGGGCGACTACTGCCCCGACCTCCCCGAGCAGAAATGCATCAAGTGGGTGTCCACGCCCGGGCTCCGCTGCGCCGAGTTCGCGAAGTCGGAGGTCTGCGCCGCCCCCACGATACGGAAGCACTTCTGTATGGACCGCTACGAGTACCCGAACATCGCCGGCGAGAACCCGCTCGTGATGAAGAACTGGTACGAGGCGCGCACGCTCTGCACCTCGTCCGGCAAACGTCTCTGCAACGAGAGCGAGTGGACGCTCGCCTGCGAAGGACCGGAGCGCCTCGCCTACCCGTACGGGCTCGTCCGTGACGCGACCGCCTGCAACATCGACAAGGCGCCAATCAACCCGCACGAGGCCGACCTGCGCCGCGTCGACAAGCGCGACGCCGAGGCAAAGCGCCTGTGGCAAGGCGAGCCGAGCGGCGTACGCGCGCGCTGCATCAGCGGCTTCGGCGTGCAGGACCTGACCGGCAACGTCGACGAGTGGGTGGTGAACGAGAAGGGTAAGCCCCACAACAGCGCGCTCAAGGGCGGCTACTGGAGCTGGGTGCGTGGCCGCTGCCGCCCCGTGACCGACGGGCACGCCGAGGACTTCCGCTACTACCAGATCGGCTTCCGCTGCTGCGCCGATCCGCCGGCGGTGCTCGCGTCGACGCGCAAGCCGTAGCTCGACCGAGATTCACGGGAGCCTCGGAGGCCCTGAGCGTCGGGTCGCAGCCCCGAAAAAAATCTCGGGGCCTCCCGTGAATTTCGCACGCGTCGCCCGTCAGGCGTTGTCGCGGGCGGGGAGCGCCTTCAGCGCGCGCATGGCCTCGCCGTGGGCGGCAGCGAGCGACTTCGTCGTTTCCAGGATCGGCGCATAGCGATCCGAGAACGCGTTACCCGGCGCGAAGGCCGCCTCGCCCAGCGCGCGCGGGCCACCGACCTTGGCCAGCACCTCGGGATCGTCGAGCTCGACGATCAGCATCGAGAGCGGACGCAGCCAGGCGAACGCCTCGTCCTGCGTGAGCAGTTGGAGGAACGCGCCCGCGCCGCCGATCGGCCCGTGCGCCGCCTCGTGCTCGGCGCGCGCGATCGCGAGCAGCTCGCGATGGAGCTCGAGCAACGCGTGGATGAGCTGATCCTTCGGACTCACGACTGCCGCCATCGCCGCATCATGCGCACGAAGCCGCCGTCTTGCACCCTACTTCAGCAAGCTGGGCCCCGTGATCACGCGGGGCGAAGCGCCGTCCTTCGCGAACGCTTCGACCCACGCCGCCCAGCGGATCTCCTGCCTGCGGAACATGAGCCGCTCGGCATCGAGCGTGGGCGGCGCCTTCGCCAGCGCGGCGCCGCGCATCGTGCCGACGAGGAGCCCCTTGCCGTCGAGGTCGTAGACGACCTCCGACTCGTAGCCCTCTCCCGGCCACACGACGAGGCCCTCGGCGGCGACGTCGTAGGGCACTCCTTCGCCGAGCAACGCCGCGATCTGCTCGCGCACGAGATCGACGCCGGCCTTCTTGTAGAGCCCGGCGAGCGCGGTCTCGAGCACGGCGCGCGGCTTGGGCGCGAGCGCCGTGATGAACCCAGGCGCCGCGACGCTCGCTATCAGCAGGTCCGACTGCTCCTCGAAGTGGATCCACGCCACCTCGGGCGCGACTTCCGGACACGCGATGCCCACCCGGATGCGGTTCGATCCGACCTCGATGCCGTGCACCGAGAGCTCCCCGGCCGCGTCTTCCACCCAGCGCTCCGATTCACGGAGCAGGCCCACGAGCTCGCGCTCCACGAACATCTGGAGCGCGTGCTCGACCTCGTGCAGCGTGGCGCGGTAGGCGTTCGCCTTCGCCTCGCCGTGCCGCACGGCGCGCCGGAGCTTGGCGTGAACCTTGGGAATGGTGCCCGAATGAAAGCCGGCGACGAGGAGACCGTGCATCGTCTCGCCGTGGTGGCCGATGCGCACCGGCTCGAGCGTCCGCGAGCGGTTCTGATCGTAGAGGTTCCAGTTCGCCTTCAGCTCCCAGACGAGGAAGCCGAACGCGCCCGGCAGCAGGAAGACCGTGCTCCCGGCGATGGTGTTCGAGGCCACCGCGCCGAGCGGCGCCAACGGCGTGCGCACCGCGTCGAGGATGGTCGGGCTGAGCGGCAGGATGATCTTGTGCGAGACGGTCACGACCGGAAAATGCTTGATCGGGTTCACCTGCGGCTCGATCAGCACGTTCACGTAGATGCGAAGCAGGTACGTGACGACGAACCAGACCGCGCCCAGCCCCCCCTTCGCGACGCGCGACAGGGTCCCCTGGCCTTGCTTGAAGGTGAGCCACTCGTCGACCGTGTAGATGCCGCGCTCAACCCGCTCCACGAAGACGCGGAAGACGTCGAGGATCAGCGCGAACAACCCGGGCAGGATGCGTCGCGAGAGCTCGCGCACGCGGCCGAGCACGAGGTCGGTGACGATCTCGTCGACGCGCAGGCCGATCGCCGTTCCCAGGAACACGGCGGTGCCGAGCACGAACCCCGACGTGCCGATGAGCGCCTCGCTGCGCTCGAGACCGAGCCGCCGCGCGACGACGTAGACGACCGCGCCCACGACCAGCGGCTTCGCGACGAGCGACGTCGTTCGCCCGCGGAGCAGCGCCCGCACCGGCGCCGAGGACAGCACGTACAGCGGCAGACCCACGAACAGCGCATGGAAGCCGCCGCCGACGGCGCGCAGCACCCCGAGCGCGGCGGCGCGCACCGTCGCGCTGTGGATCACGCCGTAGAAGAAGGCCGCGAGCACCAGGAACGAGGGCGGCGTCAGCAGGTGCACGTGGCGGTGGCCGAGCGCGCGCCCGATGGGATGCGCGAGGTGCTGGACGCCCTCGAGCAGCACGAACGAGAGGAGCAGCGGCAGCAAGGCGTGCAGCGTGAGGAGCCGGCCCGGCCTCGTCCCGAACGCCAGCGAGCTCACCTTCTGCAGGTAGCGGAGGTAGATCTCGCCGCGCCGATAGACGCCGTCGAGGCGCTCGGCAAGCAGCGCGTCGGCGCGCAGCACGGCGTCCCCCGCGAGGAGCTCGCTGGCCCGCACGTTGGGTAACTTGAGGCTGCTCCGGGACAGTGCGTCGCGCAGCTGCGAGAGGCCGAGCGACCCGCGCTCCAGCACGAGGTCGAGGATCTCCTCGGAGAGCTTCTCGCGCGCCACGCGCTCCGGGACGCACTTGGGCGCGAGGTCCACCGCGTCGAGCACCTCTTCCAGCACCGGCTTGATGGCGCGCCGCGCGTTCTCCTGCGCGCAGCCGATCGCTTCGCGGAACACACGCTCGAGGTGCTTGCGGTCGGCCTTCGCGAGCGTCGCGCGGTGCGACGTCTTGAACGCGTGCGCGAGGTGCCGCGCCACGCGCACCACGCTCACCACGGGCAGCGGACGCACGATCGGGCGCCGGAAGAGCGACGTCGCCCAGGTGGCGATATCGACGGCAAAGCGCGGACGCTCGGCATCGACGCACGCCTTCTGGAGGTCGTGGAGGATGCGCGCCTCGACGGCCCGCGGCGAGTCCGAGCGCGTGGCGGCGGCGGCGAGCGCGCGGAGGACCTCCCGCCAGTCGTCGGCCGACGGCGCAGACTCGGGCGCACGCCCCGGCTTCAGCAGCGCGGCCTCGAGGCGCTCCGCGACCTCCTCGATCGCCTCCACGGCCGCGGTGGATCCGGCCGCGATCATCGCGTGCACGAGGCTGCCGCGCATGACCTCGCCGCGCGACACTCGCGACGCGCGGCCTCCGGCGCTCGACTCGCGGACGACCGCCCGCGGCAGCGGCAACGACCGGACCGCCGGCGGCTTCCGGCCCGGCTGCAGGTCCGCGGCCCCGACGGGCCGGCAGGGATGCAGGATCGCCTCCACGTCGACGTCGCGCGCCAGCGCCGCCTCCACCGGCTCGTGCTCGCGGATGCTGGGAAAGAGCTCGTCGAGCGAGTCGGGCTCGAACTGGAGCAGCTCGAGGTAGAACGCCGCGAACTCGATGTACGTATCGCGGTCGTCGGCGCCGTCGAAGAGGAGCGCCTCGCCATGGAGCACGGCGCGCACCTCGTCGAACTCGGACTGGCCGATGCCGTTGATCCGCTGGCGCACCAGCGCGTGCGTGAGCGTCCCGTCGCGCACGCGCTCCTCGAGCTGGCGGTGAACGAAGCCGTGGAACGCGAGCCGCCACAGATGCTGCGCGTCCTCGCGCTCGGGACGCGCGACCAGGATGATCGTGGCGGGGAGCTCGGCGCCGGGTCGACCGAGCTCCGCGTCGGTGACGACGGTGAGGAGCGACGTACGCTCCACCACGCAGCAGTGACCGTGTGGCACCTCGAGGCCGAAGCCGGAGAGACCGCGCTGATGCTTGATCACGCGGCGGACGACCCGCGGATCGACCACGACATGCGTCACCGGGAGCCCTCCGTGCCGCGCAGCTGCGCAAGCACCCAGCGCGCCGTGTCCTCGGCGCCGGGACCGTCGAAGTGCAGCCCGTCGGGCCGCACCGGTGCGTCGTGGCTCGTCATCAGGCACGTGTGGCCGGGGCCGGCACAGAGGTAGGGATTGAGGTCGAGCACCTCGGCGCGCGCGGCCGCGGCCGCGTCACGAAGCGTGCGGTTGAAGCAGTCGACGTCGTCGTTCAGCTTCGGCGTCTGCCACTTGCCCACGGGATACGCGGCGAGCATCACGATGCGGCGGCGGCTGAAGGGGGCGATCTCGGAGAGCAGCGCGGAGAGGCGCTTCACGTAGGCATCGTGCCAGCCGCTCTCGCAGACGCGCCGCCATTTGCCGCCCGCCTGCACCGTGGAGAAGTAGGCGCCGCCGATCACGACCAGCGTGACGTCCGGGTGCAGCTCCTTCACGTCCTCGAGCCACGAGCCGGCGCAGTTGGGATTGCCGTGCGGCCAGCCGGCCATCGAGTGCACCGGGACGTGGTCCTCGAGGATCGAGCAGTCGCCGATGGCGCGCTGCTCGACGTCGACGTTGTCGCTCTTGCCGTCCCAGCCCATGCGCCTGCCGAGCGCGATGCCCACCGAGTCGCCGACCACGAGCACCTTGAGCGGCGGTCCAGCGTCGGCGGTGAGCGCGGCGTCGGGGGCCTCCGTCGCGACGGTGGCGGACGCCGGCGTGAAGGTCAGCGCGCCTTCCTTGGCGACCGGCGGCGCAACGGCGGCGACGGCGCCGCGCGTCGCGCTCAGGACGAAGACGATCGCCAACGCGAACGACGCCGGCACCACCAGGACGGGGCGACCCCACACGAGCCCGTGCTGCCGGATGGGCCGCTCGAAGTAGCGGTAGGACAGCGCGGCCACGACGAGCGTGAGCGCGAGCCGCAGCAGCAGGAGACGCCCGGCGAGGAGGCCCGTGCGCTCCTCGGTGAGCACCACGTAGATCGGCCAGTGCCACAGGTAGACGCCGTAGCTGATCTCTCCCATCTTGCGCAGCGGCGAGAGCGAGAGCAGGCCTGCCACGAGCCCGCGCGGCGCCCGCACCGCGACCAGGACCAGCCCGAGACCCGCGAGCTCGGTCGCCCAGAACCCGCCGCGATAGAGCAGCTCGTCCTGCCCGTCGAGCCGCCACCACGCGGCGGCGAGGAAGGCGAGGCACGCGAGCCCCAGCGCATCGAGCAGGTGCTGGGCGCGCCCGAGCCGGGGAGCCTGCGGGTCGCCCGCGCGCGCGAGCCCCGAGGTGGCGAGCGCTGCTCCGAGGAGGATGGCCGCGCCTCGCGTGTCCGTGCCGAGATAGACGCGCGCCGTGTTGCCGCCCTCGTAGAGGACGGTCATCGCGGCCACCGATCCGAGCGCCAGCGCGAGGCTCACCCCGCAGACCCACTGCACGCCGCGCTTTCCGCGGCGCGCGAGGACCAGGATGCCCGCGACCGCCAGCGGCCACACCACGTAGAACTGCTCCTCGATGGCGAGGCTCCACGTGTGCTCGAGGGGCGAGGGCGCCAGGAACATGTCCCAGTAGCTGCGGTGGGCGAAGACGGCCCGCCAGTTCGCGACGTAGCCGAGGGTCGCGAGCGCGTCGCCACGCAGCGAGGCGAGCTCGGCCGGCTTCGCGAGGTAGCGCGCGTAGAGCGCGATCGCGGGGATGAGCGAAAGCAGCGCGGGCATGAGTCGCCGCGCACGCCGCACCCAGAACGTCCGCAGGTCGATGCGGCCCTTGGCGCGGTGCTCGGCGACCAGGATGCTCGTGATGAGGAACCCCGACAGCACGAAGAACAGATCCACGCCGAGGTAGCCGCCGCGGAGCCGCGCGTTCGCGTGGAACAGCAGCACGCCGATCACGGCGAGGCCGCGGAGCCCGTCGAGACCGGGCACATGAGCCATCGCGTGACGCCGCTCCATCGCCAGCGCAGCGTAGGAGGAATCGAGGGTGAGCCCGCGCGCGTTTCTTGGGCGCACGATGAAATGCGCTAGCCTGGGCGTCCAGGTTCCCGGAGCGTCCTCGTCCCTTGCCCATCTGGTCCCGCCCCCGCCGTACCCGCGCCCACCGGTCGTGCCTGGCCGCCCTGGCGCTGACGACCGCGAGCTGCACTGGCTCCGGGCCGAGCGAGCCTACCGACGCGCCGCCCGCGCCGGCGCCGCCCGCGCCGGCGCCGCCCGCGCCGGCGCCACCCGCACCCGCACCCGCTGCGGCTGCAGCTTCTTCCCACACGCGCGTCGACGGGCGCGCGTTCCCCGACAAGGTGCTCGCGCTCACCTGGGACGACGGGCCCGATCGCAACACGTTGGAGCTCGCGAGCTACCTGAAGAGGCATCGCATCTCCGCCACGTTCTTCGTGGTCAGCGCGTGGATCGACGGCGTGTCCGAGGAGCCCGGCGACGGCCAGGGCGTCTTCGAGAGCGGCTACGAGTACCTGCCCATCCTCGGCGATCTGGTGGGGCTCGGGCATCGCGTCGCGAACCACACGCTGAACCACGTGGTGCTGCGCGAGGGCGCAGGCGCCGTGCTCGTCGATCGGGAGCTGCGTCAGAACCAGCAGAACATCGATCCCTTCCTCACGAACGAGCTGCGCCTCTTCCGCGCGCCGGGCGGGGGCTGGGGCTCGTTCGGGCAGCGCATCGTCGACGGCGACCCCTACCTCACGCGCATGGTCGGGCCGGTGGCGTGGGACATCGATCGCAAGGACTGGGACGAGTCGCTGCACTGCCGCGGGCCGCGCGGCATCTTCGAGTGCGAGCGCGGCGGACCGGGCGGCACGCTGCGCATGAAGGCGTCGGTGGTCGCGGCGCGCTACGTCGACGCGATCGAGAGCGCGGGCCATGGGATCGTGCTGCTGCACGATCGGGTCGGGCACGTCGGCTCCACGTACGGGCTCAGCATCGCGCAGACGATGATCCCCCAGCTCGAGGCACGCGGCTACGTGTTCGCGGCGCCGGTCCTCCAGTTCTCGGCGCTCTCCGCCCGCGAGCACGAGAGCTCGCTCCTCCTCTCCGACGCGCATCGCTGGGATCCGTCGACGGTGCGCATCGGCGACGTCAACGGCGACGGACGCGAGGACGTCTGCGGGCGCGCGGTCGAGGGCGTGACCTGCGCAATATCCGTGCAGAGTACACGCGCCGCGGACGACCGGCTGCCACGCACCGCGTTCCGCGCCCCCCGCCGCGCCGCCACGACGGCCACGACCGCCACGACGGCCACGACGGGAGCTGCCGCGAGGATGCCTGCGGGCGCTCTTCACCTCGCCGACGTCACGGGCGACGGCCAGGCCGACGTCTGCATCGCGGCCGAGAACGGCATCTCGTGTGCGGCGTCGAACGTCGTCGGCGAGCTCGGCGCGTTCAAGAGCTGGTCGCGCGATGACCACGCCGCTGCCTTCCGGTTCGCCGACGTCGACGGCGACGGCAAGGCCGACGCCTGTAGCCGTACCTCCCAGGGCATCGCCTGCGCCAGGAACCTCGGCGGCCGCTTCGATGACGCGCGCGCGTGGCTCGCCGACATGAGCGACGCCCAGGGCTGGGCGGCGGCGCGCTACGCGTCGTCGGTGCAGCTCGCCGACGTCGACGGTGACGGCAAGGCCGACGTCTGCGGTCGCAGCCCGCGCGGCGTCGTGTGCGCGCTGTCGACGGGCAAGGGCTTCGCGAAGCTCGATCGCTGGTCGCAGGGCGCGGACTTCACGAACGGCCGCTCGGGCAGCCTGCGCTTCGGCGATCTCAACGGGGACGGTCGCGAGGACGTCTGCGCGTCCGGCCCCGAGGGCATCGCGTGCGCGCTCTCGACGGGCCGCGGCTTCACGAGGACGACGGTGTGGATCGACGCGGCCGCCGCGAACGCGCAGGGCTGGCAGAACGACGACCTCGCGGAGACGATCCAGCTCGGCGACGTCAACGGGGACGGCCGAGCGGATCTGTGTGGCCGAGGCCGCGACGGCATCGTCTGCGGCCTCGCTCCCTGAGCCCGAGATTCCGAGAAGGCTTCAGTCGCGTTCGGCCAGGGCCTTGCGGACGCCGCCGCCGCCGCAGATGGCGGCGATCACGAGGCCCTGGATGCCGAGGAAGAGCGCGCTGCCCATCGGGAGATCCTCGAGCACGAGGCCCAGGGCGAGGTCGGCGACGCCGTACACCACGCCGGCCAGCGCCACCGCCATCATCGCCGTGGTCTGGGTGGCGCGCGTCCACTTGATGCCGAGGTAGCCCGCGCCGGCGAACGAGAGCGCCGTCGTGAGGTACCAGGCGTAGCCGCCGACGCCGGGGATGTGGATCTTGAGGAAGACGACGTCGAACACGAGCGCCACGACCACCGCGATGAGGCCGAACCCGAACGCGAACACCGACGGCATGCCGCTCAGCTGCGGAAGGGCCGCGCCCATCTTGCCGAGGCCCGTGCCCGCGAGCCCGCCCATGCCGCCCATGCCGCCCATGCCGGGGATACCGAAGCCCGGTCCGTGCGATGGCGACGGCTGCTGCGGAGGCGGGGCGTACGACGCGGGCGCGCCGTAATTCGGCTGCGGCGGCGGCACGTAGCCCTGCTGCGCCGGCGGCTGACCGTAGGCTTGCTGCGCCGGCTGGCCGTAGCCCTGCGGCGCTTGCTGCGCCTGCTGCTGCGGGTACGGCGAGCTCGGCGCGCCGTAGCTCGGCGGGCCGGCGTGGGGACGGGGGCCGGGAGGAAAACGGGGGTCGCCAGGCGGGTTGTACATCCGAAGAGATCCTTTGGTGACGGCGGCGCGGGCTTGCGCCGCCGCGGGGTCTGAGCAGCTCTCCAGCAGCCGGCGTGCCAGATCGTGAAATGCACGAAATGCCGTGATTTGGCTCATCGCGCGGCCGCGCTACTCAAGTTGAGTCGCCGGTTGCGGCAACCCTTTGCCGGCAGACGCTTGCGGTCCTGCCTCCCGCTTGCGACGCTCTCCTGATGGATGACACGCTGACGCGGCTCGCGTTCCGCGTGCAGGGGGGCGACGTCGACGCCGCACGCGCCCTGCTCGTGGACGCGCGCGACCGCCAGCACGCCGCCGGCTTCGAGCGCGCGGCGAAGGCGCTGCTCGGCGGCGCCAGCATCCTCGCGAAGCTGGAGGAGGGCGTGCCCGCCGCCGATCGCACGCGCGTGCGCGAGCTCCTGCCGTCGCCGGCGGAGGCGGCCGGGATGTTCACGCCCACGGCCGTCGACCTCGAGGCCATCGAGAGCGTCGGACCGACC
>Ga0123336_10003271_pt1 | contig 13660 bp, 11 predicted proteins | sample SSSSmetaG_FD_96466 | JGI IMG/M metagenome (GOLD analysis project Ga0123336, IMG submission 96466) | Glacier valley bacterial and archeal communities from Borup Fiord, Nunavut, Canada, to study Microbial Dark Matter (Phase II) - ​SSSS metaG | ecosystem: Environmental > Aquatic > Freshwater > Ice... | reverse complement strand
GCCTGAGAGCAGAAATGTGGTTCCAACTGCGAGAACGAAACTCGTTCTCAGGGCACACTGCGGCGCACGTTCCGCTTCGAATTTTTCCATGCTCATCGGTCGTGACCTGCAGTAATGAGTTTTTGAAGGGATATGGTGAACAGGCTCCACATCACCAGCGGCTGGCATCTGCAACCTGGAGAATTCAGTGTGACATCTGCGAACGTCCATCGGTTGTTATTATGTCACAAGATGCGGCGGTATTCGCGTCTGCACCTGAAAATAGGCTCATTCGTTTGACTTTGTGTACTTACGGTTCAGCAGCCAAACGAAATCAGCTACTTGCGTGACTCGTCGGGAAGTTGGTTTACGACGCGCAGCACACCCATGACACCGAGTATGAATCCAACGACAATACCGGTCAGCACTCCCCACGGCGACCAGTGGAAGCGACTGTCGAGAAACCAGCCGAGCGCTCCGAGCCCGAGTACCGGCGTTACAAAGGAGGAGACGGCATTCATCGCCAGTGCACTGCCCTTGAAGCTGCCGGGCGCCATGGCGCCGGGTTTTGGTACGGACGGGTGCGGCGGCAGAATGGGCGTCAGGCGCGGCACTTCGGGAAGATGTGGCGCGTCGGGCAGTGTAGGAAAACGCCGTTCGAGGTCGTCCTCTCGCGCAGCTTCCTCCTGCTCAACGAGCAGCTTATCAAGCTTCGCTTTCAGCAAATCTTCTGGATTAGGCACACCGGTCGGCTGTTCGTCTGGCATATCTCGCCTCGATTCTATGCCTCGGCTCAGAGTACATTACTCAGTCTTATGCACCTACAGCGAACGCTCTCGATCGTCATGGGTGCAGACGGTTTGGATTAAATTTCGTGCGAAGGCAGTTCGAACAGCCGTTCGTGCAGCAGTTTGACGGCGCGATGCACTTCGCTCTCAGAGACCAGGCAGGAGATAGACATATCCGAATCTGCGGTCTGATAGATCGTGATGCCAGCTTCGGTCAGTGTGTCATAAATCGTGGCAATCACACCCTGCACCCGCCGATGACCGGAAGCGATCACCGAAACCATCGTGCAGTTCTCGATCACGCTGCCGCGCACATCCACGATATCGATGCGTCCTTCAATCGCTTTGAGGAGCGGTCGCTGCACGCTGTAAGCTAAGTCGAGACCTTCGGAAAACTTGAAGATATAGAAGGTAGCCAGCTTGTCGCTTCCGTCCTCCGCTGCATCGTCCTCTCGGCTATGTTCTACAGGGACGACCATGCCATCCAGCAGGTCACGCGCGATCGGAAACTGTTTGCGCTCGACAGCAAACGAAAGCGCGGTCGGGCTGAAGGTCACCAAGTGAATGTTGACATCCGCCTTCGCCATCATCCGGTAGACTTCGCGCTCGACGAGCGGTTTGTGCGCTGCGTTGGCGATCTCGAGTCGAATATAAACGATCTTGCCGGTGTGCGTGATGCCGGTCAGACGCCGGCGCACCGCTTCAGGAGCATCGTGACCCGTAATGCGAGTGCCCGGCGCATCGGAAAAAGTCGATTTCACCCAGAGCGGAATATTGTGATCCATCGCGATCTCGGCGGCGCGAGGATGCACGACTTTCGCGCCCTGATGCGCGATCTCCGCGACCTCTTCATAGCTGCAGACATCGAGCGTTCGCGCATTCGAGACAAGATCGGGATCGGCGGTTTTTACGCCATCGACATCGGTATATATCTCGACCGCTGCTGCGCTTAAAGCCACCCCGAGCGCGGAAGCTGTCGTATCGCTTCCGCCGCGACCGAGGGTCGTGATCGCGCCATGTTCGTACTCTTCTGCCGGTTCGGTGATACCCTGAAACCCGCAGACGACCGGTATGAAACCCTGCTCGAGCAGGCGGCGAATGTAGTGCGGGCGAATTTCGAGAATACGAGCGTCGCCGAAACGCGGGTCGGTGATGATGCCTGCCTGCCCGCCGGAGAGGGCGATTGCCTTGTATCCGAGCGTCTGCAGTGTGTGCGCGAAAACTACAGTAGATATGATCTCCCCGCAAGCCATCATCATATCTAGTTCACGGGGGGCGGGAAGCACCTGCGGATCGATATCGCGCAGCACATTCACGAGCGTATCGGTTGCGTAAGGCGCTCCTGCACGACCGATCGCAGACACAACCACAACCGGACTGTATCCCGCATCCTGCGCCTGAGCCACTTTTCGCGCAGCTTTTGCCCGGTGCTCAGGACGGTCTACGGACGTGCCGCCGAATTTTTGCACGAGAATTTTCATGCTGTGTCCTCGGCCGACAGCCGGAGTTCCTGGACACAGTCACTGCCCAGATCGAAGGTGCGACACAGCACGGCAACGGCTTCTTCAGCGCGTTCCGCCTCGATCAGGCACTGCACGGAATCATGTGAGTCGCCCATCTCGTACAGCCGTGCGCCAGCAGTATAAAGTGCATCGCTGATCGCGACCATCACGCCTGAGATTTCCCGCATCGCCGCCGCGACGATCGTGACGACTGCGAGATCGCGCCGCGTCTTCATCTTGAGATCAGCGGCGGAGAGCGCCTTTTCCGCGTTCGGAAGATCATAACCGGCGACTGCAAACGTCACAGAAGTCTGGTGCAGTTTAACTAAAAACAGCGGTATGCCAGCTTCGGCGAGCACATTAAAGGTTTTCTGAATACTCGCCGTGCGCGTCGAGTTTTCTGTGAAGTAGACGACGGCATGGGCGACATCGTGAGTCACACGCAGGGCATAGATGCCCCGTTCTCTTTCGAAAGTGACTTTAGGACGCTGGTCGGACGGTAAGGGAACTGTCATCGTTCATCATCCGTAATGCCGTTCGTACCCGGCGAGACATCGTTCGTCATCCGTGCTGCCATTCGCACCTGGTGAGACTTTGTGTAATATTTCGCAATCAGTATTATAAGTATGACATAAGGCACGAAAACAAGTCAACGCGAGGCTGAATTATTCATGGGAATATTGTTTTGCTAGGATTAGTACCAGATTGGAAGCGCAAACGTGGACTACACAGCGTAGCTGGCTACAGACGATTCTGGAGGAAGCGAGCGTTTTAGAGTGATGCCCAGGAGAGGAGTCGAACCTCCAAGCCCTTGCGAGCACTAGCACCTGAAGCTAGCGTGTTTGCCATTTCACCACCTGGGCACAGCATCACTACGTGACCTGAAACGAGTACGGTCGAAACGCTGAAAAGCTGACTGTATCTCTGTTTCGAGTTGCCAAATTATACGGTATATGGTACACTTTGTCAAGTCAATTGTTCGGACGGACACTATTCTTGTGCTCTACGCCCTGTCTCGGATATTTACTATGGCTCAATTTTTTGCAAATACGAATGTAGAAGTCGCCTGCCCTTCCGACGCAGGCTCCGTAGCGTCTTGATCCTGACGGTCACGCCGAATGCGGCAGTCGACAAGACCTATCGCATCGAAGATTTCACTCTCGATAAGGTTAATCGTCCCTCGCAAACTACGACGGTTGCGGGCGGAAAAGGCATCAATGTCGCGCGTGTCTATCAGATTTTCGGCGGCAAGGCAGTAGCGACGGGTTTTCTCGGCGGCATTAATGGCCGTATCGTCGCCCGTGCCCTCGCAGCGGAGCAGATCGAGAGCGATTTTATTCATGTTCGGGGCGAAACGCGCATCTGCATCGCAGTCATCGACCCGCTCAATGGTTCGCAGACGGAGATCAACGAACAGGGACCGGAAATCTCACGTTATGCAGTTCGTGAACTTCTTCGACGTGTGGAGCGTCTGCTGTCACAACAGGCATACGAGTTTGTCGTGCTCAGCGGCAGTCTGCCGCCCTGTGCTCCGCTGAATTTATACTGTGATCTGCTGGCCATCGCAAAACGCGCCGGTGTGCCTGGGGTTCTCGATACCAGCGGTCTGGCGTTGCGTGAAGCGGTTCAATGTCAGCCCTGGATGCTGAAGCCCAATATCGCTGAACTGGAAACCCTGCTCGGCACGAAACTCGATGATTTCGATAAAGCGGTCGATGCAGCGAAATCGCTCCTGCATGGCGGCACGGAAATCGTAGCAATGTCGCTTGGAGCCGAGGGCGCTGTCGTCGTTTCGCGCAGTGGTATCTGGCGCGCCGTCCCGCCGAAAATAGACTTCGCGAGCGCGGTCGCTTCCGGTGACTCATTCGTTGCAGCCTTTCTGTGGGCATGGAGCCATGGAAGCAGCCCCGCCAGCGTCGAATGCGCCCTGCGTCTCGCCTGCGGAGCGGGCGCTGCCAATGCCGCTGTGATCGGAGCGGGGCTTTTCGAACGCAGTTCCGCAGAATGGCTTGCAGAGGGAACGTCGATCGCGCCTGTTGCGTTTTCTAAATAAATCTGGGTAGAAATGTTGCGGTGGCTGCATTGGTTTGTACTTTAGGCTAACCTCAATAATTATCGAGCGAAATTTTCGGCTATTTTGATCTCAAAACGACCCTGAATTCAGTGCGGTAATTTTTGCGCGTTGCCTTAGCCTGGAAATTTCGACCATATGAAGAATCATGAGGTGAGCCAGAATGCTTGCTAACGCAGGAATTCTCCTATTCATAACCAGCCCTATACAGATCATAGTGGTGGTCGCCGTAGCGCTGATCGTCTTCGGACCGGATAAACTGCCTGAGATCGCGGGTCAGTTGGGACGTGCATTGCGGGAACTGAAACGCGCTGGAAGTGACCTTCAGGATACTTTCAAGTTCGACGACAACAAATACGACACGACTTACGATCCGCCGCGTTACGACAGCTACGGTAACACGCTGCACGATGCGCCAACGGCAACCGTGCCAGAAGAGGACGTCTGGCACGCCCCGACAGCGGATAACAAGGCGTACGCTGCGATCACGTCCGGTACACCACCGATCGGTGATTTTGCTGCCTCGGCGCTCTCAGACAGCAGCGCAGAATATGGTGTCGGACTGAGCAATCCTGCTGCACGAACCGAACCCGTCGTCTACGGCGTACTTCCCGATGTCCGATCCGATGCCAGTGGCGAAACGCACACGCCCCTCGCTTCGTCGGATATTCAGGTCAAACCTGCAGAGGGTGCTGTCCCGCGAACCTGATATGCTTGAATGTTTTAGTTTTGTCTGACGACGATGTGAGCGACTGTTCGATGTTCGTTTTCTGACTGGAGATGATTCCCATGTACACACTGGCTTTCTATAACAACCCGACCGCCATAATAATTATCGCTGTCCTCGTCCTGGTATTGTTCGGCGGCGCCAAGATACCCGAACTGATGCGCGGCATCGGACAGGGAGCGCGCGAGTTCAAGAAGGGCGTCAACGGTGAGGACGACGAACTCGTCAAATCTCAAGAGCGCGAAAAAGAAGCTCGACGTCGTGTAGACGAAGAGATGCGCCGTGAGGATGAGATCCGCCGCGAAGAGGAAGAAGCACGCCGCAAGGCGAGATAAGCCCGTCTTGCATGACGTAACCCCGACTTTTGATCCTTACTCTTTCGTAAAGGATCGTATGATAGGGCGAAGTGAAACTGCAGCGACAAAATTTGTGAGATCATTCTAAAGTTCAGGAGACCGTCGGACAAGATGCATTACTTTTATATATTTTTGTGCGTGATCGAAGCTATCGTTGGCATCGCGCTCATATTTATCGTGACGATTCAGGAGAGCAAAAACGACGGGCTGCAGGGCCAGATCGGCACGACTGCATCGACCTCATTCAAAGGCAAAGCCGGTCGTGAAGAGATGCTGACGCTGGCAACTCGGAATATCGCAGTCGTGTTCTTTGTGCTGGCATTCGTCGTTGCAGCTGGCGCAAAATGGAAATGAGACGGTGAGGCAGGAAATATATACATGTCAGGGCGGAGCTTTAGGAACACAATTCGCGAGACTCACTACAGCAGTGAGTCTCGCTTGGTTTTGTATGAGTCGGTTACGTTGGAAATACCTCGACTGTGAGTCGTGAAGCCGATTGCCTTCGTCTTACGTCCAAAAGGAGAATGAGCCCAGCAATTGTGAGGAGAAGAAACCCGCCTTGCGTGATAACAACCGTAAATCCGATACCAAAACCGAGGGCGTGCTGACGTTTGCCGTCCTGGCAATACTGCTTCCCGCGCTCGCGCTGGTCTTTCTGGCAAAATGGCATTTCGCCATGCCCGACAACGCAGTACTGATCAATGAGGCGACGTCCGAGAAGTTCGCTTCGACTTTCGGTATCGACATGAACATAGCGGAACGGATCACGGCGTATCGCAAGCAGGCAGGCGGTTTCGATGACACCGATCGGCTGCTGACTATTCCCCTCCTTTCTCCGGCAGACGCGAAACAAGCCGCAGAAAACTTCTCACAGTCACGCCTCGATCTCCGCACCGCGATGCCAGTCCAGTTCACCTCGATCCTCAAACTTCGTCCCGCAATAGCAGCCCGGCTTGCCGGCTATCGAGACACACACATTTCTGAACTGCCGCCTGCTCCAGCTGCCAACTCGGACGCAGGGTTAGGATCGACAGCGAGCATATCACCGTTGTCCGCTTCTGCCACAAGCCCGGCTCCAGCGTCTACGGCCCTCTTTCGTCATGCGACCGCGCTCGATCCGGTAACGGCATCTCTGTTGATGAAAAGGTTCCTGCTTCGCAGTCCCGGCGATGTCTTTCGCACGTTCGCTTTCGTAACTGTTCTGCTGTCTGCACTCCTTGTTTTCATACCCGTCTGGCTCCGCAAACAGCAGAAACTCGGCGGCGATCCCTATTTGATTCCGCTTGCATTGCTCTTATCCGGTATGGGCGTCGTGATGCTTTTCAGTATCAAAGACCCGTTTCGCGATGGGGCAGCCTACCTGCATCACACGATAGGTGTCTGCATAGCAGTGTTCGTAATGTTTCTCTGTGCAAAGCTGGCGCGGACGGCACGTGGGCGCATTCGACACTACCAGTATGTCTGGGTTGCAGCCGCTATCGGGCTCGTGATTATGCTTTTCGTTTTCGGACGTGGCCCCGAAGGTGTGAAACTCAACCTGTTCGGAATACAGCCCGTCGAGCTGATCAAGCTGTTCCTTGTCTTCTTCGCCGCTTCCTATCTTGCAGATCGCGCCGCGCTGATATCCGACTCCTCGCGCCGCTACACGCCGCCGAAGTTCGAGGGCGTGAAGCGCAGCAACGGACGCCCTACCCTCGCCATATACATTCCGCGTGCGCAGGATTTAGGACCGGTCGCGGTGATGTTCGGATTCTCACTCGTGTTGTTCTTCGTCATCAAGGATCTCGGTCCCGGACTGCTTTTGTTCGCCGTCTTCATCGCGATGCTCTACCTGACGACCGGTAAAAGCAGTTTTTTAGTGATCGGACTCACCCTGATTTTCGTTGGAGGAGGGCTCGGCTATCTCCGGCATGTCGGCGTTTTCGGCACGAGAGTCGATATGTGGCTCAGTCCGTTCGCCAATGCACATCCAAACGGAATGCAGTTGGGACAGTCGTACTGGGGTATTGCGTCAGGTGGATGGGAGGGAAGCGGACTGGGTCTTGGAATGCCCGGACTGACGCCGCGTGCAGGCTCCGACCTCGCGTTCGTCAGTTGGGTCGAGGAGACAGGACTGCCTGGAGCATGGTTCGTGCTGAGTGTCTACGCTCTGCTTGTCTGGCGTGGAATGCGTATCGCGCTGCGGGCAGGGAGCGAATTCGATCGCGCACTGGCGTTCAGGCTGACAGCGCTGCTCGGACTGCAGACGCTGCTGATTTTGTTCGGTGTAACGGGAGTGACCCCGCTGACGGGTATCTCACTGCCCTTTTTGTCGTACGGGAACAGCGCTCTGGTGGCGGATTTCGTGATTATCGGGCTATTGCGCGGCATTTCTGTTCCGACAACAGGCGGAGGAGACCGCCTTGAAATTCGGCGTGAAGTACAGAGCGCTGCCCGCCGCTTCGCAGTCGCTGTGGCGGCTGCCTTGATCGGAGTCATCGGCGTCTGGCGGCTGGGTATGCTGCAGCTCATACGCTGCGATGAGTTTGCCTCACGCCCGATAGTTACTCCCGACGCCGATAAAGTGATGCGCCCCCATCAGAACCCGCGTCTGCTCGCAATGGCAAACGCGATACAGCGCGGCAGTATTTACGATGTGCAGGGGCGTGTGCTGGCAACGAATCGGGAAAAGGAAATCGATACGCTCGAGCATGACATCCCGAAACGCGATCGCCTGATTGCTTCCCGAACGCGGCTCTATCCTTTCGGACCCGCGTTGGCGCACCTCGTCGGCTATGTCGATCCTGCCGTTGGCGGACCATTCGGCTTCGAGAAACATTACAATGCCGAACTGCGCGGATATGGTAAACTGATCGATCTTCTGCGCGACTATCGCAACCGGAGTCTGCCCTTTTTCCATGCGCGGCAGGGAAGTGACCTGCGCCTTACGATTGATGCTGTGCTGCAGCGCGACGCACAGGATATTCTGTGGCAGACGGCTTCGAAACTCAAAGATAAAGTAACCGGCAAGCCGAAGGACCGTGCCGCTTTCGTGCTGATCTCGCCGCAGACGGGCGATGTGCTCGTCGCCGCAGCGACGCCGACATTCGATCCGAACACCCTCACGCCCGAGCAGGTTCGCCAGTTCACGACCAGTCCCGACGCCGAACTCGAACACCGCTTCATCAACCGTGCCGTCCACGGAGTCTACCCGCCCGGTTCTACGTTGAAAGTCGCTACAGCAGCCTGCGCACTCGATAATATGCCGAATGCGCTGCAGTTCACCGTCCCCTGCAACCAGATCGCGGAGACACTCGGCTGGAAAGCGAACGGAAAGTCTTACGTGAGGCGCAATGTGCGCGACGATAAAGGCGACCCGAGTTACGGAATGATCGCGCTGCCGACGGCATTCAAAGTCTCGTCGAATATCTACTTCGCCAACCTCGCCGTTGCGATTGGTCCCGAGCGACTGCGGGAGACACTGCGCAACAAAATGGGCTTCGGTCATGTGCCGCAGCAGTCCTCTTTCGATGCCGATCTACCCGACATCGGATACGGTCAGGGGCGGATGTGGGCGACGCCGCTGGAGATGGCGCGGCTCGCCGGAGCCGTTGCGAATGAGGGGAAAATGATGCAGTCTCGTTACACCACGAGTCTGACCGATCCGTCCGGGCGGGAGAAGAAGCAAGCGTTCGCGCCATCGCTCCTCGCACAGTCGATGAAACCTCATACGGCAGCGATATTGTGCGAACTGATGCGCGGAGTCGTCACGGACGGCACGGCACGGGGGGTTTTCGACAGCAGTGTGCGGGTCGCTGGCAAAACCGGAACCGCGCAGAACCGGCAGTTCGACAACGAACCGCACTCCTGGTTCATCGGATTTGCCCCATATGCCAGTGCGCAAAACTCTGCGCCGCCAAAATACGCCTTCGCCTGCATCGTAGAGAATGGCGGCTATGGCAAGCGCGTTGCCGCCGTGATCTGCCGCGATCTGCTTAAACGTCTCTACTGAGCAACGGTGCGTTGGATGAAATTCGGTGTCGACCTATTCGATGATTTCGATGCCGCGAGCCCACCAGCGACAGTGCCCGAGAGTGTGCAGAATATTGTAGTAGAGTGCGTAGGGATAGGTGAAGCGGGCAAGGCAGGCAGCGCGGCGGCGATAGACGGGAGTATCGATCGGGTGAATGCGGAACGAATCGTCGATCACGCAGGTGACGCGTCCCAGCACCTGACACCAGATCACGGGAGGATCCGCCCAGAGGTTCGTATCGCCCTTGAGGAAGCAGAGTCGGTTCGCTTTTCGGATCAGCCGGTGACAGACGATTCCGCGCCCATCGCAGAACACGACGAGATCGCCGATGGTGAGTTCGTCGTAGGCAGTCGGTTGTACCTCGACACGCATTCCATTCCTGAGCATCGGGTACATACTGCGCCCGCGCACACGCACGACGGTACGACCACGTCTCTGGAGCGCTTCCAGCACAGCCTCGGCAAGTTGTGGATTGGCAGTGATGGTACACCTCGGGGTTGGAAGTTGGATCCGCCCCTCGTAAAATCTAAACTGAAATCATGGGCAGGGCGATGCGGGGATCCAGATTGAGGCGCTGCTCATATGGCATTATGGCACAATGAGCGATTTGGGGCAAGAGCATTGACGCACTACTTTCCGTACTTGAGACAGATCAGACACGACTTCGTCAAGTGCCTGCGAGATTCGGCTTTTCGTTCTCAGGTATGCTCTCTTTCGAGAGAGCATACCTGCCGATCCGCTCCACAGATTCTCGTTGCTGTACGGCTGCTGACACAGCCACGAACATCCCGAATGCGGACCACGCCATAAAGGTCGGACCGCGCCCCCAGTAATGATCCACCATTCCGTGTGCCAGCCGAGCCACCAGTAACGCGCTTCCGACAGCATAGAGCGAAAACAAGGGGTCGCCTGGCAGCACTTTTTTATGCATCTGCCACACTGCTTTGAAAAAAGTGGCATACAGCAGACTGAACGTGATCAAACCCACAATACCGGTTTCTGCCAGAGTAAAGAGCACGATATTCGTTGCATCGCTCTGTTTTCGAAACTGTATCCCGATACCAAAAATCGGACTTCCCTCGAAATAGTGTCGTGCGAGCGCATAGTCGTCGAGGCGGGCCTGGATGTTGCCGTGCTGTGCGCTGAAACTAGTCGCATATTCGCGTGACTCTTGCGGGAGCGAGACCCAGAGCACCGCGATGACCGGAATCATCAGTAACCCCAGACGGAGCAGCAGCCGAAAGTCGCGGCGCAGCAAAAAAATCACGCTTAGCCCTGCTGCCGCGCCCAGCCAGCCACCGCGTGAGAGCGAGATGAGAAGTCCTCCCCCGATAACGATGACTGCGAGACTCAACAACCGCTTCCGTCGTGGATCGGCTGCGGCCAGCCATAACTCTACGGCAACGATCAAAGCGCAAGCCTGGGAACCACCGAGGGCATTTTTATGCAGTCCCAGCATGTACTCCGTGCGTACGACCAGGGCGACAGATCCGAGGACAGCGCCGACGCATACCAGCCCGTACAGGGCGATCATCAGCTTTTTCGGATCTGTGACAAATGATGAGAAAACGCCGACCAGTATAGTCATGTAGATCAGCATTTGCCCGAATGCCAGGAGTGCAGAACGATCACCGATGTCGTTGAGCGTCGAGTAGAGGCAGACAGAAAGATAAAGTAGACCGGGCAATAATAGCGGTCCGAACGCAGGAAGCTTCCTGCGCGCCAGAAGCTGCAAAAAGAAAATCGGCAGAGCGAGGATGAAATTCACCTCGGCAGCAGAAATCTTCGGACCTTCCCCACCGGAAATCTCGTTCTGTATCGGTGCGGCTGCAAAGATCAGGAGCAATGCAATCTGCGGCCACTTCCATGCTGCGTAGAGATAGACAGGCACGTAGACACCCGCTACTGCATACAGAATATCATGAAGACCCAGCGCGACAGTGCCGGCAGCATACGCACACATCGCAACAATAATAAGCAGCATTCGACCGATGCTTCGGCGCGAAAGTCGATTCCAGGAACGCGGCGGGAAGCTGATCACTGATTTTTCCTCGACTTTCCCTACGCATTGACCGTTGAGAGACTGTCTCTTGCAGCAACTGACATAGATGGGTTTCAGAGTTCCGCAAGACCGATGTAAGGACCACCGCCAAGCCACCAACGAAGCAGACGAACCCAATCGGCTATGTTTTTGACGGCTTCCTGCCTGCGCCCTCTGCCGGTGAAGTATAGAAGACTCCACAATCCCAGTCGGAGAATTCCGCCAGTTACCATTGCTGCCCTCTGAACGCACCAGCCCGATCGACCGTAGTGCTTGAGCATGAAACGGGTAGACGCGCGATTGAATTCACAAAACTGTCGATCTTTCATGCCCACAGTGCTGCTCTCGCCGCCGTAATGGGTCACCTGCGCCTGCGGTGCAAAAAGCACTTTCCAGCCCGCCATGTGCATTCGGAGCTGCCAGTCTGTTTCCTCGGCATACATAAAAAAGCTGGGATCGAATGGTCCGATTTGTTCGACAACAGTTCTTCGCACAAGCAGCGCAGCCCCGATGACAAAATCGACATATCGCTCCGAGTCATGCGACCAGCCCCGATAGTCACCAAAGCAAGCATTGTTCGGAAAGGCAGCGGTTAGGAGCAGGTTTTCGTACACACATCGCAGGGGACCGGGGAATCGGTAGCAGGAGCGCTGCAGTGACCCGTCACGATTGAGAAGACGAGGACCCACTGCTGCGGCCTCAGGGTGCGATTCCAGGCAGGTCAGCATCGCTCGAATCGCTCCCGGTATCGGAAATGCATCGCTGTTGAGCAGTAAAAAAAAATCGCCCTTCGCCCTCTCGAAAGCCTGATTGTTCGCTGCGCCGAAACCGATATTGTCTGTGTTTGCAATGATATTGATTGTCGGGTATTCATTCCGGATCGCCTCGACGCTGCCATCGGTAGAGGCATTGTCCACCAGCCAGATATCCGCCGATAGTCCTGCGAGGTCGGCGCTCAGCGCCAGCAGACACGCCAGCGTCATTTCCCGTGAATTGTAGCTAATCACAATCACCGAAACCACGGGATTATTAGCAAGCATGCGCGTCCCCTGTGTCAGATAGCGCGATATCCTTCCTGATGCTTCGAATTACAGCCTCTATGGCGTCCAGCCGTGCATTCCAGGAATTCCTGCGCGCCTCAGCTTTGCGAGCAACTGCTCGTTCCGGCGACTCGGCCATAGCCTGTATGACCGCGAGTGCAAAATCATCGGCTGTATCCGCGAGGGTCACTAAATCTGGATAATCACGGAATCCAGCAACGCGCGTAGAAACGATGGGCTTGCCCGTCGCCATATACTCCCATAGCTTGATTGGATTCAGGCTTTCCGTAAAGGGAGTTATGAGGTGCGGAGTAATGCATACGTCGAAAAAACGGATATAATCAGGAATATTTTCATAGGGTATCGGTCCGGTGAAGCGTATATTTGTCCATTGTTTCAGACGTATCTGCACGGAATCGGGCAAGCTATTAGGACCGATCATTACGATTGTCGCCTCAGGCATCCTGCGTGCCATAGCTTCCAACAGTGGAATATCGACGCGATCCGAATGAATAGTTCCCACATAACCCAAAACAGGATGTCTCCACCCTGCCGGGCTGGACGCAAACTGCTGTGACCGGGCTTCAACGTACGCATAATGAGTGGCATCGACGCCATTCGCGATCAGATGCAGCGAGTCGGTCGATGATCGTTTCATCTCCCACAGTCGCTTCGAGCAGACAATTACCGCATCTGCAATCTGACATAAACGCGCATCCTGAGAGGTGATACGTTTGACTAATGCCGCCGATTGAGTCAGACTGGTCCAGTCGTCTGTAATATCGTAAACTACCCCCCTTTCGCCCAGTCGCCCGACGAGATGTAGGGCGGCATGATCATTGATCCATAAAAGTGGCGAACGAAGATTTAATTTGGCGGACATTTTTCGCAGGTGCCTGCGCATCATTATTTGATTGTGCCTGCGCCCTCCGCTCAGCGAGTTCGGCATTATTTTAAGCGGCTGTGTAAACGTGATATTCGGAGAGCCGACAATAGAATGGGCAACTGGTCTGCGCATATCAGAAAAACGACGCTTGCGCAGGCAGTTGGACACGTCATGAGCCAGTCCGACGAACAGAATTTTGCTTTCGGGATAGCGCTGCGCCAATCCAGCACACAGGAACTGGTTTCGACGCCAAATCTC
>Ga0123336_10003269_pt1 | contig 13662 bp, 10 predicted proteins | sample SSSSmetaG_FD_96466 | JGI IMG/M metagenome (GOLD analysis project Ga0123336, IMG submission 96466) | Glacier valley bacterial and archeal communities from Borup Fiord, Nunavut, Canada, to study Microbial Dark Matter (Phase II) - ​SSSS metaG | ecosystem: Environmental > Aquatic > Freshwater > Ice... | reverse complement strand
TCTTTCATGTTACCTGTACCTTTTTACAGTATTCGATGATATAATATAGTTTTTATAGTCCCATATTGCATGTTAGCATTAACAATTTGCTACTGGTTTTAGTTCAATCTGAGGGTAGGGAAAAACCGTAATAATATTTTGATTTACACAGATTTTGAAAAAGGATTTACACAGATGGAACATTCCGTATTTTCGGAATAAGAAAGACGGATTTACATTAGGTACGAATTACAGAAGGTACTAATTACAGAAGGTACTAATTACTCTAATTAAAGACGAATTAATCTAATTACGATTTGTGCAGATGGGACATTCCGAGCGCGGGACTATAAACTATCGACTATAAGCTATCGACTATAAACTACCGACTATTATCTATCAATGACTTCCCAGTGTCCGCCAGGACCTCTATTCGTGCCTACTCTTGTAATCAAACCTTTGTTTTTTAATGATTTAATTTGCCATTCCACGCCACGCCTTGTTAGAGAAAGCTTTTTCATAAGTTCGGTTTGTGTGATTTTTGGTTTTTGTTTTATTAATTCAAGTAAAGTTTCCACAGTAGTTTACACAGTAGTTTCCACAGTAGTTTCCACAGTAGTTTCCACAGTAGGATGTTTAAATGAAATTTTTTGTTCGGTATAGCTAAATTGAGTCAGGAATCCATGACCTAAATTCCAGTATTCAAATTTCATGGTTGGATAATTGGCAATTGCTTTACGTACACGTATAAATCCACTTCCATATTTTTCAATCTCATTTGTCAGATAAAATGCCTCGGCTATTAGTTTATTGCGTGTACTGGCCTGATAACTATCTGTTTTCAAAGCTTCTACTGTGATATTTCCAAACAACCCACTTGGATTAAAGAAAGTAATACTATTATCGTAAATACGAATTTGAATATCGGTAGGGCTTTGATAATCGCGATGAACCAATGCATTTACTATAACTCCCTGATAGCGTCTAAGGGATATTCAGGGATTTCAGTTCTTTGAGTGCTTTTACCAGTTATCTCGAAAGCAAATTTCAAATGCCCAACGATTGTTTGCATGGATTCTTCAAGCACATCAAACAGGTTTCCATTTATCAATTTATCCGCAATTATCAAACTTGGTGTTTTAAATCTGCCAATATGAACATTGTATCTCAGGTTTTGTTTCGAAAATAGAATCATAGCTCCATTCGTGGGTGCATTATGCTGAATCAGATTGAGTTTCCTTAGCGCTTCTACAGGATCCAGTGGCAGTAAAAATCATTTAACCTGATTTACTTTCAAAATAAATTTCTCGATTTTATCTGTATTCAAATCAGGTATTTGAGCTCCCTGATAAATATATGAATCCCATGAATTCTGCATGGATTGCATATGCAAATCACTGATTTCAACAACCGACAGCAAATGATTCGCGCTGCCAATGCGTTTATAATATCTTCCTCTGGTTGAAACAGGTTTTATCGGAAACTCCATAGCGTAGAGTGAAACAACTGTTTTATTATTTATTGTGTGTATTTCTACATCATGAATAATTTGTAAAGCAGTCTTAGTTTTTACTTCATTTACCCAGTTTTGGATGGTTTCTTTACCCATGCTAATGCCTTTTACTTCGCCATTATCAGTGACACCAACATACACAGTACCACCCTTTGTATTAGAAAAGGCTACCAGTGTTTCGATGACATCTTCATTAAAAGATGTTTTAAACTCAACAGTTAAGCTTTCGGAAGTTGGAATCGTAGTGGATTGCATTTTTCGTGACTTAAGGTTAGATACTAATTACTCGAATTAAAGACGAATTATACGAATTACGGAAGGTACTAATTACACGAATTTTAAAACTAATTACACGAATTACGATTTGTACAGATGGGACATTCTTTTTTTTTCGGAATTTTTGAAGATGGTCTACGAAGTCAATTAAGAAGCGCTCAACTTTTCTTTTTTTGTGAAACTTTTAGTCGTCGAGGTACGAGACACTAAAACGTTTCTTTGTGAAGGTGCTAATTACAGAAGGTACGAATTACTCGAATTAAAACGAATTAATCCCGATAGCTATCGGGAGAATTACACAAATTATAATTTTCACAACCTGTCCGACTTTTTTTTGGGAGATTGAAGAAAGGATAAACACAGATATAGAGATTTACTATCTTTACTATTTACTACCTACCACCAACTATAAAGTACCGACTATCAATTACCGACATTAATATTCTTATCTCTTCATTGTCCTGTAATAGCATTTGCCGGAAGAATACGGTGTATGTACACTATGGATCCAAATTTGGCAAATAATACGACCATTTCTTTATAATTAATACGTTTTGTGTTAGGTCCGTATTTTAGTAATTGAGGTGAAGTAGAATAGGGTAATGAATCGGCTAAAGTTGTTAATCGTTTAATTTCTTTTTGTAACCCGTTTAAATAACGTACAGTAGTTAAGGGTGCTTTGTATTTGAACATGATCACTGAAGATAAATTATGCAAATCATTATCAGCTTCCCTGGAATAAATGATGACCTGCTTTCTCATCGCAGTTTTCGTACATCTACCCCGTAATGATTACTGAGCTTATCCCATACTTTATCCCAAGCTTCAGTATGCGATATAGCTGTACAGTTTTGCAACTCATCCGGCAATGGGTATTCAATTTCAGCGACTCTTTTATGTTTTTCGATTTCACGGACTAATTTACGTCCGGTTGGGCTATCCATATTTATGCGAACAATTGCTTCCATAATTCTATGTTTAAAATATACAGACAAAGATAGTTAGTTTTTTGAAATTATTCTAATGTACAATCATAGATAATAATTCCATATTCTTCGATACTTAAAATCAAATACTCCTATTCTCATGCATACTTGTCAGCAAACAAACAGCCAAGGTGTGCAAATTTTAATGCTATATCAGAATGAGCAAAGGTACCACCGCGATATCTTCCTGATTTTGAATTAAAAAGATACTAATTATTCGAATTAATACGAATTACACGAATTACGATTTGTACAGATGGGACATTCTTTTTTGTTCGGAATTTTTGAAGATGGTCTACGAAGTCAATTAAGAAACGCTCAACTTTTCTTTTAGTGAAACTTTTAGTCGTCGAGGTACGAGACACTAAAACGTTTCTTTGTGAAGGTACTAATTACTCGAAATAAAACGAATTAAAACGAATTAAAACTAATTTCTCGAATTAAAGACGAATTATACGAATTGAAGGCGAATTACAAGAATTTTGATAAACACAGATGGAACATTCTGTATTTTTGGAATAAATAATAGCTCTTCGAACGGAATTATTCAAAAAAAAAGAGCATGTTATTTCTAACATGCTCTTTTTTACTATTTAATTAGAGTCTTTTAATCATCCGCATTTCAAACGCGGGAAACTATAAACTATCGACTGTAAACTATAAACTATTAACTATTTTCGTTACCGTAGCCGTAAGTCATACTCTGTCTTTTACCATATCCGTAACCATACCGGTAGGTGCTTTTATGAGCATCCGAAGCATTGAGAACGAAGTACATATTGTTTAGCTTTTGGTGGTTGTAGAGTTTGGTGGCTTCTTCTATATTCCGTTTGGGGGTAAAATCGGCACGTACCACGTACAGGGTTACATCGGCAAAGCGGTTTAGGGAGAAACTGTCGGATACCAGGCCCAGTGGGGAGGTGTCCAGTACAATGTAGTCGTACTCTTCGCGCAACTTAGTTATCAGTTTGTCCAGGGCCGGTTTTGCCAGTAATTCATTGGGGTTGGGAGGTACTGGTCCGGCAACTATCACCGATAGGTTAGGGTGCAATCCCGAAGGTTGTACGAGTTTATCGGAAGTCATGTGCCCCGAAAGAAACAGGGTGATACCGGATTCATTGCCCAGCCCGAGGTATTCGCCCAGTTTGGGTTTACGTATATCCAGTCCTATAATCACTACTTTTTTGTCGAGCAAGGCTAGGCTCATGGCCAGGTTAATGGTTACGAATGTTTTTCCCTCGCCACCCACGCTCGATACTATGTTTATCACTTTTTTGGCCGGTTCATCGAGTATAAAGAGTAGGTTAGTACGTAGCAGCCTCACCATTTCGGTAAAGCTGTCGGTATTGTTTTCTTTGATAACTACGTGGGTACTCATGTCCGTTTTCGGTATCTCGCCCAATACAGGGACAACGGTTAATTTTTCCAGTTCTTCTTTGTTTTGTACCTGATAACGGAGCAAGTCGCGCACGGTAATGCCGGCGATAGGAAGTACAAGTCCCAGAATAAAGGACATCAACATGATCAACGATTTTTTGGGTGAAACAGGTTCGCCGTTGCTGCGTGCCTTGTCTATCATCTTGCCCTTGGGTACCACCACGGACATATTGAGGTAATTCTCTTCTTTTTTCTGAAGCAGGAACAAAAACAGCGTTTCTTTGATGCTTTGCTGACGTTTAATTTCGGTATATTCCCTTTCCTGGCGGGGTATGGCTTTGATGCGGGCAGCGTTTTGACGGTCTTTACTCAAGAGGTCTTCGCGGGCTATTTGCCAGCTGCGTTTTTCGTTGCGTACGCCTGTCTGAACCGTGGTGAGCATGGACTCAATCTGACTGGTCAGGTCTATCATCGACTGATTGGTGCTTGAAGCGGTGCGCGAAAGGCGGGTGCGTTCCAGCAATAACTTGTTGTAATTATTGATTTGCTCGTTCAGGCTTATACTTTGAATGCCGGTACTGGCCGGAAGTAAGCGGAATTTATTTTCTTTTTTGTGTATATATTCGTCTATGTCGGTTACTATGGCCAGTTGTGTTTCTACTTCCAGTCGTTTTTGTTCATAGGCGCCGGTTTGTTGTATAACCATATCGGCTTCCGATTTGATATCCGTTAAACCCTGACCCTGTTTGTAATTTTCGACTTCCGATTCCACTTCGTTGAGTTCCCGGGTCAGCGAAAAAAGTCGGTCTTCGATGAAAATAGCCGTATTGCTTGCCACCAGGTTCTGATCTTTCATATCCTCGCGGTTGTAAACTTCTATAAGCTTGTTTATGAAGTCTTTTCCCAATTTGACATTGGTGGTACTCAGCGTGATATTCACCACCGAGGTGGTTTTAGAGGTCAGCTCCATGGTTAGGCTGCTCAACATACCGTCGGCCACTCTTGTGGGATTGCGTATGGCAATGCCCACTTTCATAGTTTCAGTGGACTTAAAATCACCTCTTTTAAAACTCACTTTTCCAAAAGGTAAAGCTGCAACACTATCTGTCAGGGACGTCTTTACGTTGAAATCTTTGTTGTCACTAGTTCCTGTAAATTCGTAGCTTCCGTTAGGATGAACAGCAACTTCAAATTCTATTGTATGTGTCAATGTATCCAACACCGCATCGGGCAGGCTCACCAATAGTGGGCACTCGGCACCGTACAGCACATCGTTTTTGAATGTTCCAATTTTGGTATAGTGTACATAGAGCCCCAGTTCGCGTACCACCTGTTCGGCCAGGTTGGAAGTTTTCAAAACTTCCAGTTCGTTATCCACGTTGTTTTTTACATCAAACATGCCCATCTCTTTCAGTGCGTCAAACTCGGCCATACCACCTCCTTTTTTATCGTCTTTCAGCAAGACGGTGGAGGTGACCTGGTAAACCGGTGTAGTCATTTTTAGGTAGAGTACTGCCAATACCATGCATATGGCTAATGATGCTACAAACCATTTCCAGTAGGATAAGTATTTGAAAAACAAAGCAATAAAATCAATCGGTTGTTCGTTTTCTTCTTCTTCGGAATCGTAATTGGTGCTCATATGTTAGTTTATAGTTAGTTTATAGTTTATAGTCTATAGTTTATAGTTAGTTTATAGTATATAGTCTATAGTTATTTTATAGTTACTATTTTATAGCTATTTTATAGTCTATAGTTAGTCAACAGTTAGTTTCTAGTATCTAATCAATAGTTTATAGTCTGTAGTTTGTTTTTAGTTAATATGTTCTGATTTGGAGAAGTTCCGCCCACATTCAATTTGTTTATTTCTATAATTCACTATATACTATAAACTATAAACTATAAACTAATAACTATTTTAAGATGTTGATTACCAGACTGGACAGGGAAATAACAATGGACAAAGCGGATATTCCGAGTGTTTCGGCAGATCCGATTCTGGAGGTTCTTGCTTTTGTTTTGTTGGTTCCACGTAGACTACGTCGTTTTGCTCCAGGTAATAACCCGAGGAATGGATGCTGTTTTCGTCGGTGAGGTTTATAGTAATAAAGCTTTTGGTGCCATCGGCATTTTCGCGCAATACTTTTACGTTTTCGCGCATCCCGTATGGTAAGGTCACCCGCCAAAGCCAATCCTTCAAAGATAGTTATGCGCTCGTTGGTGGAAGCAAACTTGCCCGGGCGTTGTACTTCTCCCAGTATATTCACGGTGTAGTTGGTAATGCGTATAGTAACAATTGGGCGTTCGTTGTTGAACGAGGATGCCAGTCTTTCCTGAAGCATTGCTTCCATTTCCTTGCGGGTCATTCCTTCCACCTTTAGTTTCCCAAATACGGGGAAATCGATAGTACCGTCGTTATCCACCAGGTAAGTTTGCAGGGAAGGTTGTGACACAAGAAAACTTGTAGTTGTACCATCTGAAATCTGAGGCATGATGAGGTTATAGTTTCTCGAGGCCAGTGGCTCTGAGGTTACCACCGTGATGCTGAGCATATCTTTAGGTTTGATACGTGCATCGTATACGTCTGAAGCTTTTGATTGTTGAATGGATGGATCGGTGGTCGTTTCTAATTTTTGGAAATACGCCACATTTTTAACGCTGGAACATGAACTTAGGAAAAGGGCAGTTAACAGGAAGAAAGCAGGAAGTTTATAGTTCATAGTTTATAGTTTATAAAAATGGGATATAGAAAGCTCCAGAGGTGGCTGAGAGTTTAGGGTTTAGAAAAGAGTTTAGGGTTTAGAAAAGAGTTTAGGGTTTAGAAAAAGAGTTTAGGGTTTAGAATCTGAACGAGTTTTATGTAATATCCGTTTTGGGTGTTACTTTTTCATGAGATGTCCCATTTATGTAAATCTTTTTTTTCTTATTCCGAAAATACGGAATGTTCCATCTGTGTAAATCCCTCTCATGAAAACAAAAGTAATTCAATTATTTTATTGAACCTAAAATTGTAATGAAATGTAGTATCAGTTAACATTTAACTTGCTGAAATTAACAATTATATGGACTTAGTTATTCCTTATGGAAAATCTGTTACCTACATTTAGTTAAAACGTAGTATCTCAGCTGATATAGAGTCTTAGCTGGAGTGGCTTTTGACGGTTTATACTCGAATTTAGGCTAAAAAATAGCGTAAAACAATGTGACTGTAAGTTAATTATATTGACTTTTTGCCCTCTTTTGTCTATTACAATTTCTTAGATCAAGCAAACGGATTGGGAAAAAAGATTTTTCACTGTTAGATGACAAATAAATGCAGATTTTTTCGTAAGCTCAATACAGTGAGCACAAAGACTCAAAATTAATAGTATTCACCAATTTAGTCTCTTTTGTCTTAGTACATGACAAAAATATTAAAAGAGAGATCAAATTTCTGATTATAAAGCTTTCTAAATCATCGTAGCAAGGGATTGACCTCGTCCGGTGAGCCGAAAAACATGTGAAGGTGGCGTTAAAAAACCGTCCTGTTTGAGCGATGAAGGAGCATGTTTGGACGATTATAGCCGTCTGAGCGTAGTTTTCGAGCGAAGAGTCTGTCGGCTGACGGATTGACTTTTTTACCTGCTTTTTGTATCAAGAAAAAAAAGTAGGTCGGGGTTTAAGGGGCGGAAGCCCCTTTTGTAAGAAGCAGATTTTCAAAATATTACTATTGCATTTAAAATTTTTGTCATATACTCGCTCTTTTTTGGATAACTAACTGCAATAAGCCGCTATTAATTTTTTAATAAATTCCATTATCGAAATGGGTATTGATTCAAAACAGTTTTACGTTTTTTTTATTTTGACCCACCTACTATATAACAAGTTGTAATGTGTTGATAATTAGAGCGTACTAAATTGCATTTACGAGAAGAATAAAAGATAGACTTTGCTTCTGTTTAGTATTTTTTTTAACCATCCCGATAGCTATCGGGAGCACAATAGGAAACAAAAAATTATATAAAAAAGGATACAAAATATCTGATTGTATTTTATGCATTAAAACTTATCAATAACAGATCTTTTTTCTATTGTGAACTATTGTGCCTCCTGTGGTTCGTTTTTTTTTTTATAGCGAAATAGAAGTATTACCAAAGTTATCTTATTTGTTGTTCGATTACAAATCGCGGGGACTTAGTAGATGTTTTTTTTTTGCAGATATATTCTTAGTCTGTGACAAAAATTTTAATATACTAATTATGAGATGAATAAAGCTGATTTACACAGTTCCGATAGCTTTCGGAACCGCGAAATGCCGATAGCAATTGGGACTCATTCTTTTTTTTTGTCAAGTGCTAACAGTTAAATTATATCAAACTCTTAGCTATCAAAGTTAGTTTTTGTTTTCTCTAAATACCAATCGTTGTAGGAATCCTCTTGAAGTCCTCCGCCAGCTGGCGGAGATTTAGGGGGCTTGCTATAAACTATAATCAATTCTACAGCAAAGACCCAATGTTGGAGGTGAAGAGTTTGACTGAAATGGCCAATAGAATGATGCCGAAGAATTTACGGAGTATATAAATGCCACCTTCGCCCATGAATTTTTCGATACGTGAAGTAGATTTGAGAACGAAAAACACAAAGATCAGATTTAGAACCAGTGCTGCGATGATATTCTCTGTGGCATATTCGGCACGCAGGGAGAGGAGGGTAGTGAATGAACCTGGACCGACAACAAGGGGAAAGGCGATGGGAACAATGGAAGAACCACCTTCGGGACCCTGGTTGTGGAAGATTTCTACGTCCAGAATCATTTCCAGCGAAAATATAAAAATGATGAGTGCTCCTGCTACGGCAAAAGATTGAATATCAACATTAAATAAACGCAGTACGCCTTCGCCGGAAAATAAGAACCCGATAAGGATAAGTAAAGCTACACCACTTGCCTGGAAGGCATTGACAATCATTCCTTTGCGCTTGATGTTCAAAATGATGGGAATCGAACCCAAAATATCGATAATAGCAAAAAGTACCATAAAGGCACTTGTAATTTGTATAAAACTGAAATTCATTGCAGCCCCCTACCCCCAAAGAGGGTTTTTAAAATTGTTGAAAAATTAGAAATATCTGTTTGTTATGATGTTTAGGATCAGAATCATGGTCAGGCATAGGCATAGGCTAAGGCACGGATTAAGAAAGAAAAAGCAGGTATTTAGTAGAAAGAATTAATTCGAGTCATTCATCTTTTCGTGCAATTTGTATCTTCTTAATTCTTTATCCACCCAGCTGGCGGACAAACTCTTCAAGTCCGGAACCCTAAACTCTAAACTCTAAACCCTAAACTCTTATTCACTTCCGTCCTCTCTTTATCAAAAATCCATCCCCATTTATTAAAATACCTGATCATATTCACGCTATGAATGTACAACAGTTTGCTATTCAGATAAGAACCCTGTGCATGGTGATGAATCACTTGTACTTCCGGGTAAAAAACGGTTCTGTACGAGCGATGGATACGCCGCGATAAGTCAATATCCTCGGGATACATGAAAAAACGCTCATCGAACAAGCCCACCTGTTGAATGGCTTCGGTACGTAGAAACATAAAACATCCCGAAAGGTAGGGTACATCCATGATTCTGTTATAACCGGTAGTCCGTAACTCAAACTTTTCTCTTTGTTTACGTGTCCACTGAGCAGGCAAGAAACGTCTGAAAATTAAATCGAACGGAGTAGGAATGAGTTTACAAAGGTACTGAATTTCCACGGTTGGATAGAGTATTTTGGGCATTAATAATCCAATGTCTGAATTATTATTCATAAAACTTTCAATTTTTGCCAGTATGTGGGGTTCAAAAGCAATGTCGGGGTTAATAACCAAATAGTAGGGAAGCTTTTGAAGTAAGGTTTTGCGGATGGCCACGTTATGTGCAGCACCGTATCCTATGTTTTTGCCATTAAAAACATATCTTACTCCCAGGTTTTGGAATTCAGGGTGAGGGGTGGGGGAGTTGTCAATCAACATGATATCAGCAACCACCATCGATTTTTGCAATATTTCGACTAATGGAGCAATTTCGGACAGGGCGTGGTTATAAAGAACGATGGAGGCGTTTAGCATTTCAGATTGGGATTTCTGAACTTGTTAAACTGTATTACCTTGCGCAAGTTCTTGAATATGATGGTGTAAAAGCCACCGGCTTTATTCTGCCTGATAACCCTGTAATCTTCTTTCGTTTTTTGTAAAATGCTTCTGGCCGAACCGTTGCTAATCCCACCAATATCCATTTTTACCATAACAGCCGGCAAATAGGCTTTTTTTATCGATGGTTCTTTAAAAATTCTCAGTATATAATCGTAATCAGCCGAGATTTTGAATCGTTCATCGTAGTGCCCGTATTGGCTATAAATTTCTTTTTTACAGTAAACGGTGGGGTGAGGTGGCATCCAACCGTATTTTAAACAATCGGGATGAAATATATTGCTTTTCCAATAACGAATCGTTTTCCGGTTTAAATCGTCTTTCGACTGATAGATTAAATTCCCGTACAGGACATCGCAGTCCTTAACACTAAAGTAATTAACCACTTTAGATATAACCTGTAAGTTGCTGAATACGTCGTCAGAATTTAAAAATCCGATAATGTCACCGGTTGCTAATTTGATACCTTTATTCAGCGCATCGTAGATACCGTTGTCTTTTTCGGAAATTAACCTTACACTGTGATTTGAATTTGAATGTATGATGCTGAGCGTCATATCGGTAGATCCACCATCGATAATTATATGCTCGATATCCTTATAGTCCTGATCTGCAATCGAGTCAATAGTCCGTTGAATACTTTTTTCGCTATTGAATGTTGCAGTTATAATAGAGACTTTCATGAATGGGTTTAATATTTGTTTTGGTAGAATAGTAACGAAAGAAGATAGAATTTATTATCTTGAAACTAAGTACACGAAAAAAATTTCAAATGCAATAGTAACATTTTGATAATCTGTTTAATCTATAGGGCTTCCGCCCCTTGATCCCCGCCCTGCTTTTAGGATTGACACAAAAGTAAGCAAAAAAGTCTATCCGTTTGTTGACGGACGCTTCACTCGTTTTTCTGCTCACCGGACGAGGTTAATCTCTCGCAGCAAGGATTTAGGTGACTTTGTAATCAGAGACTTGATTTCGTTTTTGATGTTTTTGTCATGTATTTAGGTATTGAATGACTTAACTGTGTATGTCTTGGTGAATAGATTGAATAAAGATAGTTTCTTTTGTATAAATTCAATGTATGTTTTTAAAAATTAGATTTGATATTTAAACATATTTCATTACTTAATGTTTGCCATTCAGGAATAAATAATACGGAATACCTGATTTAGGCTTATGACTAAATCAGCGATCACGTCTACTTTTTGAAAATGAAATAGATTTTAAGGGTTTTGGTGAGTTAAAATGACGTCAATGTTTTAAAAGTTGAAAACAATCGGAAATATATTCTATCCCAAAAGAAAGAATGTGGTTAATATTTTGGAAAGGTTCCCGAGGATAAAAAATCATTTTATTTCAATAGTAACGATTTAAAAAGTACTATCGTTTGCAATCCAGTCTGTTCCCATGAAAATGATTTTGAAATGTCCATTGCTTTTTTAGTGAGCGTATTTCTGAAATTTTCATTGTCTAATTTTGAAATCAATACGTTTACTTTCAGTGCGTTGTATTCATTGAAATAGATGACTCCCTCCCTGGCAATTTCTTTTACTACCGGACAGTTATATGCAATTACCGGGCAACCAGACTTCATGGCTTCAATAACAGGAACCCCAAATCCCTCGTATGACGATGCATGAATAAGAGCCAGTGAACTGTTATATATTTCATTTAGCTTTATCTCATCAATTCCCACAAGATGCTCAACTCTTTCATTAACAGATAGTATCATTTTTAGTTCACTTTTAGAAAATGAACCTCCACCCACCACTCTTAGTTTTAGATCGGGGTTGATTTTCAGCAGTTCAATGGCGAAATCAAAACGCTTATAGGGAGCTCTGCTTCCGATAAACAATAAATATTTTGTTTTGTGTATTCCTTCCAATTTATGGAAATTGGGGCTAACGCCCGAATAAATGACCGAAATATTTTTTTCGGGATAGTTGTAAACGGACATCAGGTCCTTTTTAGTGGTATAGGAGTTACAAATGATATGTGAAGCTTTACTTACCGCCCGCTTTTTCATTCGTATGGCAAAAGTGTTTTTTATACCGCTACCGTGAAATTCTTGTATGCAATCGTGAAACATCAATACATTGATGGCATTTTTATTGGATGAAACTCTATAGTAGCTGGAATGAAAAATAAATTTATCTTTCATATTTATCTTAAAATCAATGACCCTGGATAAAAAATGACCTTTCCGGGATATAATTCGGTTCTTAGGTATTAAAGCCGCAATTTCGTTATAGTACAGATTCCTGTCACTGCAGTTATACATCACAAAGTAACTTTCATCTACCAGCTTATCTTTACTGATGGTTTGCATTAATTCTTTCCATCGTACCGAAATTCCTCCGGAGTTTTGAATGGCGAGAATTATATTGTCAAAAATTATCATAACTTGAGTTGGTTTTCTTTTTTAATACTATTTTTCCTGTTTAATACTCATCTAATAGATTGCTTGTCAGAATATTAGAGAATATGGCTTCTGCAGTTGCCGATGAATAGGATTTTTCATATAATAATCGGCTGTTTATATTATATCCCAATCGATTTTCCGATTCCAGAAAATGATTAATCTCTTGGGTGAAATCTATTGCCGACTCACAAATTACAGTTGCCGTTTTATCCGTAGTATCGTATCCTTCAAATGATTCTTTGGTCCCAAAAATGGTACGACCGTACATGAGTGCTTCTGCAATTTTAATTTTCATACCGGCTCCATCGAATAACGGCGAAATGACGCAGGCGGCCCGATTGTAATAATCACTTAAATTGTCTACAGTCCCTATCACTTTAACGTTTGGTCGGCTTAGTTCATCCTTCTTTTGCTCAAAGCCTTTTCCTACTACAACAATATCTGCTCCCTTTATGTGGTCTGCAACATGCAGGATAAACCACTTTATCCCTTCGTAATTAGCCCTGGCCATGGAACCGACAAACAGACAATAGGGTGATTTTGGCATATTTCCGTCCGGAACGTTCGCAACTTTAACCGGACTCAGTTCATCTTCGAAAGTAACCGGAATAATAAAATCGGGTTTCTTTCCGTATATTTCAACGATTCGATTTTCATCTCTATGGCTTAATGCTATGGTCAGTGACGAATAGCGTAATGCCAATTTTTCATTATACCAGGCCAGAAACAAATATGGATATTTAATTAATTTTTCACCAAATCTGGCAGAGATAAAGTCATATTCTACATTATGAAAAAAGGAGATGGTTTTTACGTTGTATTTTTTTTTCACATAGTGTTGCAAGACTCCAAATGTAGATGAGTCAAAAAAAATCAAATCATAGGAATTTTCAGCCAGCATCCGATCTATTTTTTTCTTATTTACATA
>Ga0123336_10003265_pt1 | contig 13676 bp, 13 predicted proteins | sample SSSSmetaG_FD_96466 | JGI IMG/M metagenome (GOLD analysis project Ga0123336, IMG submission 96466) | Glacier valley bacterial and archeal communities from Borup Fiord, Nunavut, Canada, to study Microbial Dark Matter (Phase II) - ​SSSS metaG | ecosystem: Environmental > Aquatic > Freshwater > Ice... | reverse complement strand
GGCCCAGACAGATGCCTTCGCGCTATGTCCGCAAACGCCTGGAAGCGTTGCACCTGCTTTATCCGCCCCCCGCCGGCCTAGCCGTTTTTCCCGAAGAACTGGTAAGGAAACGGCCGCCGGCACGCGTCGTCTAGGTTTTTTAAAGCAGGCCGCGAACCAGCCCGCCATCCACCGCCAGGCTCACTCCCGTAATGTATCCGGCCTGTTCGGAACAAAGAAATGCCACCGTCGCCCCGAATTCTTCCGGCGTTCCGAACCGGCCCAAAGGAATCTGGCTGAGCCACCGTCCCCGCACCTCAGAGTTATCCCCCGCAAGCGATTGCAATCGAGCCGTGGCCGTGAAGCCGGGGCAAAGATTGTTCACCAGAACGTTATAGGGCCCGCATTCGTTCGCCAATGTTTTGGTCAATCCCGCCACCGCCGCCCGTACCGCGTTTGACAGCACCAGTCCCTCCATGGGCTGCTTCACGGCGGCCGAAGTAATGGAAAGGAACCTTCCCCAAAGCCGCTCGCACATGCCGGGCAACACCTCACGGGCCAGCGCGACCGTACTCATCAGATTCGCCTCCACCGCCGCATGCCACTCCTCCGCTGTTGTTTCACGAAACGGTTTCGAAGGCGGACCACCCGCATTGGCAATGCAGATATCAATGTGGCCGAACTGCGCATGGACGGCGCTCACGAAAGCCCGCAGATGTTCGGCGCTCCGCACATCCACGGGCTCGGCAAAGACCTCCGCCCCCGTTTCGGCGCGGATCCGGTGAGCCGCTTGCGCCAGAGTCTCTTCATCGCGTGCACAAATAGCCACGCGGGCCCCTTCCGCCGCGAGCGCGAGTGCGGAGGCAAGCCCCAGCCCCTTGCTTGCGGCGGCCACCAACGCCACTTTTCCCTTCAGCCCAAAATCCATTCAGCCGTGCTCCATTTAGCGCTATTTCCTTAGGTATGTATCTTCGCGCGCCAGCCAATCCGCGCGTGGAGGGCTGAATAGATCCAGATCCACTGTATCTTCCAGCGCCACCGCTTGGTGGGGCAGATTCGGCGGGATGTGCAGCACCTCGCCTTTATGCACAATAGTGTGGCGCCCCCCGATCAGAAACTCCAACGCGCCTTCCAAAATGTAAGTGATCTGCTCGTTATCGTGGCTATGTAACGGCACAATCGCGCCCTTTTTTAGGAAGACTTGCGCCGCCATCGTGCGCTCGCCAGTGATGATTTTGCGAGAGATGGTATCGCTCAATACCTCAAGCGGAACCGCGTCCCATGTGTAATGCATTTCTTCCCGCTCTGCCATCCCTGCACTATATCGCTGGTGGCTTGCGAATTGCTTAGCACAACGCGTGGCGACAGCGGTTTGGAAAGGACAACTTACTTTTGGGCTATTGACGTTCCCCGTGAAATTGTTGGCGGCTGCCCGGCGCGATCCAATTTCGTTTCGTAATTTGCAAAAACGAACCCAATTGGAAGAGCCAGAGCCCGAAAAGATGCCCGAGCCCGTCTACACTTCAGAAGAGCGCATGGCCCAGGCTCCTTATACCAATCAATCTTCTGCACCCGTTCAACCACCCGAAGTGGTGAAAGGCTACGAATTTGAAAAGGGCCGCTTCGTTGCAGTCGATCCCGCCGAGATTCGCAAGCTCGCCCGCGGCACTTCGCGCGATCTGGAAGTTACCGAGTTCGTACGCTGGGACGAAATCGATCCCGTCTATCTCGATACTTCTTATTTTGTCGTCCCAGATCCAAACGCCCTAAAACCATACTCGCTGCTCTACGCGGCCATGAAGAAGACCGGTTTCGCGGCCATGGGACAAATCGTGATGCACGGCCGCGAGCAGGTGCTTGTACTGCGATATAGCGGTAAGGGTCTGGTCGCCCACACCATGTTCTACTTCTCGGAAGTGCGGCGCCAGCAGGAAGCACCCGCGGATACTGAAGGCCTGAATGCGAAGGAGCTCCAGCTCGCCTCAACCCTCATCCAGCACATGGCTGGCCTGTTCGAACCCGAGCGCTTCGTGGATGCCTACAAAGAGCGTGTTCAGGCTCTTGTCGAGGCGAAGTTAAACCGGGTGCCCGCCACGGCTCCCGCGCAAGATGCTACCCCGGTTTCACGTAAGCCGCCAGTCGACATCATGGACGCCCTGAAACGAAGTCTTGAAAAAGCAGCCGAGCGCAAAGCTCCTCAGACACAGGCTGCGCCGGCAACTGCCCGTTCCAAGCGGAAGAGCGCCTAAGCCCGAATGGAACCTTTCGTACCCGGTAAGTCGGTTTACGCTCTTCTCAATGTCCGCTCTGGCTGGGATGATGGCTCGTCCTGCAAAGAGCAACTCACGCAAGAGATGTCCAGCACGGGTGTCACGCTGAATATCGAAGAAGCGCGCTTGGGCTTCGACATTACCGCTGCGGTGAAGCGGGCTCGTGAACAAGGTGCCTCGGTCGTCATTGCCGGCGGCGGCGATGGAACTCTGAACGGTGTAGCCGCCGGCCTCAGCGGGTCGAATGTTCCCATGGCCATTCTCCCCATCGGTACCCTCAACCATCTCGCTCGTGATCTCGGCGTTTCTCTCAACGTCACCGAAGCCATCGGGCAACTCAAGAGCGACCGCGTCGCCAAAATGGATTTGGGCGACGTCAACGGACGCGTCTTCTTGAACAACTCCGTCATCGGCCTTTACCCCACTTACTGGTTCGCACGCGAGCGAGGCGAACTTCGCTGGAAGGTGCGCTGGCTCTCAATTGTTTCGGCCATCTACTCCGTCTTCCGCCGCAATCCCTATCTGAAACTGCGCCTCATCGTGAACGGTCAGGAAATTCGCCGCAAGACTCCCTACGTGCTCATTGCGAACAATGAGCATCGCATGGAAGGCTATCGGCTGGGCTCGCGCGACCACCTGGATCGCGGCCTGCTTTGGGTCTATGTGATGCGCAAGTTGAGCCGTTGGGGCTTGTTGCGCCTGGCCGGTTCACTGCTCTTCGGCCGCTTCAAAAAGCATCAGGATTTCGAGACGTTTGCCGTCACCTCCATGCGAGTCGAAACACGCCGCAAGAAGCTCGGTGTCTCACTCGATGGCGAAGTGAAGGTCTTGCGCACTCCCCTGGAATACCGCTCTTTGCCGGGCGCGCTTCGCGTCATTGCCCCGGCCCCAGTTCTCAATAAAGCGCCGGAAGCATAGAATGCGGCGTATCGTTCACCTCTCCGACTTTCATTTCGGTTGGAGCGAACCGGCGCTCGCGGGAGTGCTCTGCTCCACCATCGCAAGCCTGAAGCCCGACCTGACCGTGCTCTCCGGCGATTTCGTCGAGCACGCCACGCGCGCCGAATTCATCGAAGCCCGCAACTTCGTTCGCCAGGTGCCCGACCCCAAGATCATGGTTCCCGGCAATCACGATCTGCCGTTTTATAACTACTACCTTCGAGTCACGCAGGGCCTCTCGCTCTACCGCGAATTCATCACCAATGACATGCGGCCTTTTTACCAGGATGCTGAAATTGCTGTGATGGGCCTCGACACTGCGCGCATCTGGCCCATTCGCGGCGGCAGCATCAACCTGATGCAGGTGGGCGAAGTGGAACAGCGCCTCCGCCACCTGCCCGCCGGGATCACTCGCGTTTTGGTCACCCATCACCCCTTCGATCTTCCCGCGGAATACTCCTCCCGCATGCTGGTCAAGCGCGGCGCCAAAGCTCTCACTCGCCTGGGTTGCTGCCTGGATGTGCTGCTCGCGGGCCATATGCACATCGGTGCCAGCGGCGTTGTAGCCGATCGCTTTGACACTCCGAACGGTTCGCTTGTCTTCGCGCAGGCTGGCACCGCAATTTCGAAGCGATACAAAGGCGAACGCAATTCGTTGAACGTCATTGAGATCGACCGGCCTTATATCCGCGTGCAAAAGTATTCCTGGGACAGCGGCGGCTCCTCCTTCGCGGCCGTGCCCAGCGAGTTGCGGGAGTACACCGTGAACGCGGTAAAATCCATCGCGACCTAAACTTCACGATGAAAATTTCCGCGTTCCCCAAGTGCTATCTGGGCTCCATTCCCCAAACCATGTCCGTTTTCGATTGGATCCAAGAGGCTAAACAACTGCCCGCCGAGGGCCTTGAAATGTACGAGGGCTTTTTTCCTTCTTTCGAGAACAACGAGGTGGATCGCGTGGCCGATGCCATTCGGCAAGCCGGTTTTGAAATGCCCATGTTCTGCTGCTCTCCGGATTTCACGCAGCCCGCAGCAGACGCTCGCGCGAAAGAAGTAGAGCGCGAAGCCTCCATGATCGCGGTGACTCGCAGGCTGGGCGGCCAAGGCACCGTATGCCGAATTTTAACTGGGCAGCGCCGCGCCAATGTAGCCGATGAACAGGCCTTCGAATGGATCTTCGACGCGTTCCACCAACTGCTGCCCGTTGCGCTGGAACATGGTGTGAAGCTTGGCCTCGAAAACCATTTCAAAGATGGCAAATGGCAAGCTCCCGAATTTGCCCAAAAGGCTCCGCTCTTCCTTCGCGTAGTAAATGAGTTCCGCGGCCATCCTGCGTTCGGCGTGCAGTACGATCCTTCGAACGCCGTTGTCGCCGGTGACGATCCCATTGAACTGCTCAAAGCCATTGCCGCGGACGTTTGCAGCATGCACGCCAGCGATAGGTGGCTGGCCACGGATGGCACATTACAACACGGCGTCACCGGCAAAGGCTTGAACGATTACAACGCCATCTTTAGCATTCTGGCCGCACACAATTATCGCGGCTGGGTCAGCATTGAAGACGGCATGAACGGCATGGAGGAGATGCGCGAATCGCTCGAATTTCTAGGCCGCATGAAGCGGAATTATTTCGCATGAGCGGAAGGCGCATTCGCACCGCCCTGGTGGGCTGCGGCAAAGTGGCATCGCTGCATGCTCGGGCGCTGGCCCACTTACCGCAATCCGAATTCGTCGCCGTCATCGATACCGATCTCGCGCGCGCCACCGCCTTCCATGAGCGTTACGGCCCTGCTCCTTTCACTAATCTTTCCGATGCCCTACGGCAGAACAAGGGCGAAGCAGTGTTCCTCTGCACGCCCCATCCCTTGCATGCCTCCGCCGCAATTTTGGCTATGGATCACGGCGCGCATGTGCTGGTGGAAAAGCCGCTGGCCGCCACCCTCACCGATTGCGACAACATGCTAGCCGCCGCCGCGCGCAACGGAGTACAACTCGGCATAGTCAGCCAGCGGCGATTGTACGAACCTGTTCAGCGAATGAAACTGGCCATCGACGCCGGTAAAATCGGGAAGCCGGTACTGGCGGCCGTCGCCATGTTCAGTTGGCGCGATGAAGCCTATTACCGCTCCGACCCCTGGCGCGGCAAATGGGCCACCGAAGGCGGCGGCGTGCTGGTCAATCAATCGCCGCATCATCTCGACCTGCTGCAGTGGTTCATGGGCGGCGTGACAGAGGTGTCCGGCATCGCCGCGAACCTCAACCATCCCTACATCGAAGTGGAAGACACAGCTGCCGCCACCATACGCTTTGCGAGCGGCGGAATTGCCTCGCTCATCGTGAGCCTCTCGCAAAAGCCGGGGCTTTACACCAAGATTCACATCCACGGTGAAAACGGCGCGTCCGTTGGCGCGGAAACCGATTCAGGCGCCACCTTCATCGCCGGTATGTCCGGCCAAGCCGGCCCCCCGCTGAATGACCTTTGGACCATCCCGGGCGAAGAGCATCTCCTCGCTCAATTCATCGCCGAAGACCGTGCCCGCTTTGAGACGCTGCCGGATTCCGCCGAGCATTACCACGCGCTTGAGATAGCAAATTTCCTTGCCGCGATCGCCGCTAACAAGCCCGTCCCCGTGCCCGGCGCCGAAGGCCGTAAAGTGGTGGCCCTCTTCGATGCCATCTATCGAGCCAGCCGCGAAAAACGCGTGGTCACCCTCTAGCCTCTACGCAATTGAAAGCGTAGCCAAGCCTGCCGATTCAATCTCCACCATAGCCGCGGGCGTAGGCTTTTGCGCCAGAATCACATGGTCCGAGTTGGCCAGCAAATCGGCCAGCGAAGGCGTCAGCAGCTTCCCGATGTGCGGAATCGCATTCAGCACGAAGTTCTTGTTCGCGCCGTAAATCTGCTCCATCTGAATGTGCGGATCGTAAACCCGCACCTCCCTGCCCTTCCCCAGCAAGTGCTCCAGCATGGTCACAATCGGGCTCTCGCGCAGATCGTCGGTGTTCTCTTTGAAGGCCAGCCCGTAGACACCAAGACGTTTGGCGGGAAGCGCCATCACGCGCTCCACCGCGCGCCGAAGTTGCTGGTCATTGGCGGGCAGGACGCTTTGCAGCAGTGGCAAATTCAAATCCAGCCGCTGCGCCCGATAGGTCAACGCCCGCAAATCCTTAGGCAGGCAGCTTCCACCAAACGCAAAGCCGGGCCGCAGATACGCCGCCGAAATATTCAGCTTTTCGTCCTGGCAGAACGTATGCATCACCTCCAGCGCCGGAATGTCCAGCTTGCCGCAAAGCGCGCCTATTTCATTGGCGAACCCGATCTTCACCGCGTGAAAACAGTTGCAGGCATACTTGATCATCTCCGCCGTTCGCAGCATCACTTTACAGGGCTTCACGTCCAGAGTGGTGTAGAGTTCGGCGACGGATTGCACGGCGTCTGGATCGTTGCCGCCCACCACCAGTAGCGAAGGCTCCATAAAATCCCGCACCGCCGTACCTTCGCGCAGAAATTCCGGGTTGGAAACCACGGTGCAATGCCCCGCCGCACCCAGCGCCGGCATCACAACTTCTTCACACGTGCCGGGAAACACTGTGCTGCGGACCACAACAATCAATCGCTTCTGAAGCCCCGGAAGCAGCGCCCCAATATCTTCAGAGACACGCTTCAACTGCCCCAAGCCCAAATTGCCGTTCGCCTCCGAAGGCGTCCCCACGCAGATCAGCGCGATATCGGCATCGCTCAGCCCCTCCGCCAGTGACGTGGTCGCGGTGAGCAAACCGCTGGCCGCCGTTTCCCTGACAATCTCTTCCAATCCCGGCTCATAGAACGGCGCTTTGCCGGCCAGCACATTGCCCACCTTGTATTCATCGCGATCCACGCCGATGACCTTGTGGCCCAGGCGCGCCAAACACGCAGCCGTCACACACCCCACGTAACCCAACCCCAGCACTGCGACTGTCATAAGAATCCCCCAAGTTTAGCCTGTAGAACGCGGGCCACAGGTGTGTCCACCGGTGCGCTGGTGGTACGGCACAACCCCTGTTGTTTCAGCACGGCTGTCGCCATGCACCCGCGTCCGCCCATGGAAACCAGATCGGCCCTCACTTCGCTCTCCATCCACGTCGCCGCCTTGCTGCTCATCCTCGGTCTTGCGGTGGCCACCGCCCCCGTGCAGCGCTTGCCAGGCGTCGTTGAGTTGTCAGACAGGCACAAGTTGCCACCTTATCGGCCTCTACCCGCACGGCCCAACCCCGGGGGAGCAGCTCACGACCGCACACCGCCCAGCTTGGGCCAGCCTCCCGCGCGCGCCATCGCTCGCATCTTTGTGCCGCCCCAAGCCTCGGTCGTGAACACCGCGCCCAAGCTGGTGATGACGGCCGCGATGGACGTGCCGCCTTCCGTCGTCTCCGGAGACATCGTCGGCGATCCCACGGGTCTGGGGCACTTGCTCTCGGGTGGCATCGGCGGTCATGGAGGAATTGGAACGGGCCCCGGCGGAACCATCGGGCCCGGCGGTGGGCACACGGTGTATACACCGGGCAGAGGCGGCGTTACCGCTCCTCTTCCCATTCATCGCGTTGAACCCGAATACTCCGACGAAGCACGCAAAGCGCACGTTCAAGGCGCCGTGCTGGTGCTGGTGGATATCGGTCCCGATGGCCGTGTCTACAACGCGCGCATCGCCCGCGGCTTCGGCATGGGGCTTGATGACAAAGCGATGCAGGCGGTGATTCAGTGGCGCTTCCGCCCCGGCACCAAAGACGGCCACCCGGTGACCGTTGCCGCCCAGATCGAGGTCGCGTTCCACTTGTTGTAGGTTATGGAACGGTTCACAACCAGGAGGAGAATGGAACGATGCGTAGGAAAAACCACCGCATCCCGACAACGTGGCATTGCATCACTGCATTGGGCCCCACGGCCTGACCATCACCGATGCCGCTGCCGCGTAGCATGTGACGCGCAACCACGCTTCTCGAACTGGTAAACGGCAAGCGCTGAATTTCGCAGGAGATGGCCGTTCGGCTTGAGCAGGTTCGGCTTGAGCAGGTTCGGAAGTTGCGCCGGTTGCGGATCGCTTAGCGGGGGTCGCTTTTCCCAGCCCGGCGGTTTCCACCTGTTGTAATCTTCGGCACCGGTGTACCGTCCCAGGTGAACCGGTAGGTCTTATGCCTTCTCAAGTTGCCGACCAGCGCGGGTCGGAAGCATGCCAGACATGTCCCGCCTTGGTGTCGCACGCTGGGGTAAACGATCCCGAGCGAACCGGAGTCGAGCAACCTCAGCCCCAGTTCCTGCGAATGCACATACGATCCCGGTTCTAGCGCGGGACGGAATTCCGGGGCTCTTCGCAAATCGTGGAACTCACCGCTGAAATCCGCAACGTAATCGTCGTAGGTGATGCTGTCTTCAAAGCGGCCGATTTCCGCATATTCCGTAGTCTTATGAAACGCAATCTCAGCCTCTGAGGTCGCAAGCGCAAACGCCGCGTACCATGCGCCCCGGTCCGGGCCATTGAAGCGAGAGCCAAGCGGATGAGCATGCACGAAAGCCGCGTTAATCACCCTGTAATTCGGTATGCCGAAAACCAATTCGTGATTGCCTATTCCGGGAAGCCGGTTGTCCTCTCCCCACAGCCTCTCATTGGTCGCGCCATCGAGCGCGAACAGGTCTTGCAAGTGCCGGTCGTCGTCCGCCAGCCTGGTCAGCACGCTGGTTAGATCAGGATTGTATTTCGAAGGAATCAGCCGGTGCGTGTCGTGCTGCCTCACCAATCGAACAGGCGGAAGTTTCACATCCCGCCGCGGCGCGCGTCCAATAGGCGACGAACAATCTGCATGGCCGGAAGACCGCCCCGGATCATGTATTCCAGCGGCGGCCGCCCCCCGAAAATGCGATTCGTATTCGGCATCTTCACCCACTCGTCCGCCAGCTTTTCCCCGTACAGAATATGCAGCGCTTTAAAGATACCGATCAGGTATGAAATGCGAACCAGGACATCGGCGTCCAGCAAACGGTCCGGCTGCTTCTTCCAGCTATAGTACGGACCGTTTGAAATACCCCCCAACAACCCCCGCGCATCTTCATCGCGAATTTTCCAGCAATCCATCAGGTTGAAAAAACCCTTCAACGCGGAAGCGCTCAAACGTTCCCGCTCCACGCGCGATGTCAGGTCAACCGCTGCTCCGGGCACTTTAACCGTGACAGGATAATCGGCGGCAAGTTGCATAGCTATCTCCTATTCAGGAGTATACGCCATCCTGATTCATATTACACCTTCGCGCTCGCAGCGCCGAAGATCTGCTTCGTCTTTCGGTCCTGCACAAAGACAACCGCCTGCAAGTTCTGGCGCTTCCACTCCGCCGCCACCCGCGCGTTTACCTGCGCCGAAAAGGAACCGCCGTGCGTTTGACCCAACACAGTAAGACGCCGCACAACGCCCGTATGGTTCAGCTAGCGGCCGGAATTTTCACCCTTCCGGACATCGGAACTCAAGCCGTTTTCCGTAATGGCAAGGAGCACGTCGGCATCCGCGTTCGCGGGTACCCGATCCACATTCACAGTCAACTTGTCGCCGCCGGAGACCGCTACCTGGGCTTTCGACTTTGCCGCCGCTTCGGCGATTGCTTTGCGGGCTTTGACGCCATCGCTACCGACAAACTCCGCATGCCCATCCACTACCATTTGCGGCGTGTAGACACCATCGTGCTTAAACGCGTCCGCGTAATCGGACTGCCGCTGACTAAAACCGTGAGTGGAAAACGGATCGCGCCCAGCCTAGCCGGTTCCAATAATCGACATGTTCGGAGAGCACCAGCACCTGCGCGTTGGCAACAGGTTGAGTGCGCTCAATATCGGCCAGCAGTTTATCGGCGGAGGGGCAACTGGAGCATCTTTCCGATGTGAAGAGTTCAACGACAACGGCGCTGCGCGTCTCGGCCGCGAAAAGCGCCAAGGGCAGTATTGCAAGAGCAAGAAGTTTCAGTCCACTCGGGTTAGTGGAACGGAACCGCCGTATTCTTCTTGTGGGTGCGCGGCTGGTTGTGTGGTAACGCCGCCTGACCGGCCAATTGGCCCTGGATATGAACGAAATCCGTGGGATATTCGCCGGTGTAACAGGCGTAGCAAAAATCGTTTTCGTCTTTGATCGCGCGGCTTAAACCGTTCAGCGAAAGATAGCCCACGCTATCGGCTTCCACGAACTTGCGAATTTCTTCAATGCTGTTGTTCGCGGCAATCAGTTCGTTCTTGGTGGGAGTATCGACGCCGTAAAAACAAGGGGAAATTGTGGGTGGGCAGGAAATGCGAAGATGCACTTCGCGCGCGCCCGCGTTGCGAACCATGCGCACAATCTTGCGCGATGTGGTGCCGCGAACCACCGAATCGTCCACCAGTACCACGCGTTTGCCTTCCAGCAAATGGCGAATCGGATTCAGCTTCAGCTTGACGCCGAAATCGCGAATGGCTTGCGAAGGTTCAATGAACGTGCGGCCGACGTAATGGTTGCGAATCAGCGCCTGGCAATACGGCAGGCCGGATTCATGCGAATACCCCAGCGCCGCCGCCACGCCGGAATCCGGCACCGGCACCACGATGTCGGCATCCGCCGGAGCTTCGCGCGCCAGCAAACAGCCCAAAGCTTCGCGCGATTCCTGCACGGACCGCCCGAATACGATCGAATCGGGCCGAGAAAAGTAAACGTGCTCAAACGCGCAGTGCGAAAGCGGCTGCTTGGGCGCGTAGCGTTCGCGCGTCACGCCTTCCGGCCCCACAATCACCATTTCGCCCGGTTCCACATCGTTCAGATAAACCGCATCGATCAAATCGAACGCGCACGTTTCCGAAGCGAACACAGTGCTGATCTTGCCATCCTTCAATTCCATTTGCCCCATGGCCAGCGGGCGAAAACCATGTGGATCGCGGGCGACGATAATGCGATCCTCTGCCAGAAACACCAATGAAAACGCGCCTTCCAGTTGCAGCAGAGCATCGCGAAGCGCCCCGGCAAGCGTCCTCTCTTCGGAATGCGCCACCAAATGCAACACCACTTCGGTATCGCTGTTGGCCTGGAAAATAGCACCGCGCTGTTCCAGGTCGCGCCGCAGTTCCAGCGCATTGGTGATGTTGCCGTTATGGGCGACCGCAATCTTGCCCTTGTTACAGGAAACGGCAAACGGCTGGGCATTCAAAAGCGCGGTATCGCCCGCCGTGGAGTAGCGAGTGTGGCCAATCGCCAAATCCCCAGGCAGATTCGCTAACGCCGTTTTTGTGAACACATCGGCCACATGACCCATGCTCTTGTGGGTATGAACCTCTTGCCCGTTGCTGGTGGAAATACCACAACTTTCCTGGCCGCGATGTTGCAGGGCATATAAAGACAGATAGGCTAAATGCGCCGCTTCCGGGTTGCCGAAGATGGCAACCACACCGCACTCTTCGCGAAACTTATCGAACATAGGCTGGTCTGCAGGGTAAAGCCCTGTCGCTAAACAGGCTGTCGTTAAACAGGCTGTCGTTAAACAGGCTGTCGTTAAACAGGAAGTCGTTAAACAGGAAGTTCGTGGTGGAGTGTTTCGATTGCACAATCAATGAGCGTAACGGGACCGTTTTTGATTCGTAACCGCTTTCTCATTGTAGCGCCCAAAGTTAACAATTCGACATCGTGCCGCGAAGCAATTTGCGCAATTTCTTGCTCCCGCTCGGTGGAGATCAAAATCCGTGAAGGAGCTTCGTGAAACAGCAGCAGCTCGGGGCATTCCGGCGAATCAAGTTGGATATCCGCCCCACACGCCGCTGTACATTCAGCCAGTGTTACAGCTAAGCCGCCATCGCTCAAGTCATGTGCGGATTCGGCCAGATCCGCCGTGGCAATCTCTCGCATGGCCGCCTGGACGCGCTTTTCATAATCCATATCAAGCGTCGGCGGCATTCCCCAAAGCTCTTTTACGACAGTCTTGGCATACTGCGTAGAACCGAACTGCCGCCAATCGGTGGAGCGATGCCCGCCCAGCAGTAAAATGTCCCGTCCCTCGCTCTGAAACGCAATCGGCACCGGCGTTTTCGTCGCCAGAATGCCCACAATGCCCAAGACCGGCGTCGGATAAATGCCCGCTCCCAGCGTCTCGTTATACAGGCTCACATTGCCGCCCGTGATAGGAGTCTCGAAAAATTCACACGCTTCCGCCAGGCCCTCAATCGCCTCCACCAGTTGCGCCATAATTTCCGGTCGCTCCGGGTTGCCGAAGTTCAAATTGTTGGTCGCGGCAACAGGCAGCGCGCCTACAACAGAAAGATTCCGGCAGCATTCCGCCACGTTCAGCTTGGCCCCGTCTCGCGGAGAAAGGAAACAGTAGCGGCCATTTCCATCGAGCGAAATGGCCAGCGAAACGCCATTTTCTTTCACGCGAACCACGGCAGCATCGGAGCCGCCCGGGGGCACGAGTGTGTTCGTGCGTACCGACCAATCGTATTGCTCCCAGATGGCACGCTTCGAACAGATGTCGGTGCTTCGCAACAGGGCCAATAGGTCGCTCTCCACATCGGAGGACATGAAGGGCTCGCGGTCCATGGGCACCGTGCGCGGCGGCACGCGATGGGGCCGATCGTATTGCGGAGCCTCTTCCGCAATCGCATGATTTGGAATCTCCGCCTCAATACGCCCCTGGTGCTTGACGCGCAGTAATCCATCCGCTGTGACGGTTCCAATGGTGACCGCATCCAGGCCCCACTTGCGGAACACCTGAAACACTTCTTCTTCCCGGCCGCGTTCCGCAACCAGCAACATGCGCTCCTGCGATTCCGAAAGCAGCATCTCATAAGCCGTCATGCCGGTTTCGCGCTGCGGAACCAGATCGAGGTCGATCTCAATCCCCACGCCTCCCCGGCTGCCCATTTCACACGAGGAAGAAGTTAGCCCCGCCGCACCCATATCCTGAATGCCCACAATCGCGCCCGTCTGCATGGCCTCCAGGCAAGCCTCCAGCAGCAACTTTTCAAGGAACGGATCGCCCACCTGAACATTCGGGCGCTTCTGCTTCGATTCTTCGGTAAATTCCGCCGACGCCATCGAAGCCCCGTGTATCCCGTCCCGCCCGGTTTTTGCGCCCACGTAAATCACGGGATTGCCCACTCCGGAAGCCTTCGCGTAAAAAACATCTTCGGCCTTGCACACGCCAAGCGCGAATACATTCACCAGCGGGTTGCCGTTGTAGCAATCCTCAAAGAGGCATTCCCCGCCAATGGTGGGCACTCCGAAACAGTTCCCATAGTGCGAAATTCCGCTCACCACGCCATTCAGGATGCGCCGGTTTCGCGCACCCGCGGTGGGGTGATCCAGGCTCCCGAAACGGAGCGAATCAAGTACCGCAATCGGCCGCGCACCCATCGTGAAGATATCGCGCAGAATACCGCCTACGCCTGTCGCGGCGCCCTGAAACGGCTCGATGTAGCTCGGGTGATTGTGCGATTCAATCTTAAACGCACATACCCAGCCT
>Ga0123336_10003260_pt1 | contig 13680 bp, 12 predicted proteins | sample SSSSmetaG_FD_96466 | JGI IMG/M metagenome (GOLD analysis project Ga0123336, IMG submission 96466) | Glacier valley bacterial and archeal communities from Borup Fiord, Nunavut, Canada, to study Microbial Dark Matter (Phase II) - ​SSSS metaG | ecosystem: Environmental > Aquatic > Freshwater > Ice... | reverse complement strand
GTGACGCCGATGGTGGACGTGATGCTGGTGCTGCTGATCATCTTCATGGTCATCACCCCGATGTTGAACAACAAGGTGAACGTCGACCTTCCGAAGGCCGATGCGGCCGTTGTGATGGAAAACGCGAACAAGGAAGATGCCGTGATCGTAGCTGTGACGCGCGACGGGCGCATCTTTCTGGGCGGGGACCAGATGACGGTCGACGACCTGGGGCCGAAGATTACGGCAAAGCTTGAGAACAAGACCGACAAGCAGGTATTCATGCGTGCGGACATCCGTGCCAACTACGGCAAGGTGATGGACGCGGTGGACGGCATCCGCGCGGCAGGCGTAAGCCAGCTTGGATTGCTGACCGAGAAGCGCGACGACGCCAAGTAAGCCTGGTCTACGATAGACGGCGCCTGAGAGGGTGTTGCGTCAAGGGTATTAGCCTCATCCGTTTCGCGAAGACGCGAGGCGGCGGCAGGGTATAAGGAGATTGCTATGGGAATGGGCGGCGGTAATACAGGTGGAGCGGTCTCTGAGATTAACGTGACTCCGCTGATCGATGTGCTTCTGGTTCTGTTGATCATCTTCATGGTCATCGTGCCGGTTACACCGAAGGGTCTGGATACGCTGGTACCTCAGCCCCCGAAGAACAAGACTTCGGAGCCTGACAATACCCGCACGATCGTGGTGCAGGTACTGTCGAACGGCGCGGCTGCTCCTTCGTACAAGATCAACCAGGACGACTTTGCGAAGAGCGCACTGGAACCGAAGCTGCAGGAGATTTTTTCAACGCGGCAGGAGAAGGTTATGTTCGTGAAGGGTGATAAGGATCTGGACTTCAGCAAGGTTGCCGAAGTGATTGATTTTGGACACCAGGCTGGCGTGGACAACATTGGTTTGATTACACCTCGCGTCGAAGCGGGTCAGTAAGAAGACGAGATTTGAATCAGGCGGTCCGGCAGCGGGCCGCCTGATTTGTTTCAACGTACCGGTGGTACTCAGTTCGGAATTCTGTCGAAGTGTTGCGGCTAAAGTGAATACAGTTTCGTCTGTACGCAGAACCCGACATGTACGTGCCAAGACAGCGCTAACTTTGTCAATGCAATGTTAGTCAGGGTAATGGCGCGGTACGGCTGACTGACGGGATATATGGTTGGCGCGTCAAAAGAAGCAAAGATTGAATCTGAAACTGGCTGAACGGTTTCAGTAGCAATGAGATTCGCAATTGGACTAGTATCTGCGTTGCATCCTCTGGTCATAGAGGGGGATGTGCCGTTACAATCAAACGGCAGCTTAACAATTTGAAATTGTTGTCATGCAGTACCATCAGTCGCGCCCATTTTGAAGGAGATGAAACGCCCCATGAGATTATCTGCTCGGATTCCGGTTACGGCCGCATTGCTGGCTATGCTGCTGGGTTCAACCACCGGCTGCAACAAGCTGAAGGCGCGCGACCAGCTGACAAAGGGTGTCCAGGCCTTCAAGAATGCGCGTTACGAAGAAGCTGTGAATCACTTCCAGCAATCGATCGCGTTGGACCCGGCCTATGAGGATGCGAAGCTTTATCTGGCGACCGCGTACTCCTATCAAGTGGTTCCGAACCTGGATACGCCGGAGAACCTGGCGATTGCCCAGAAGGCGCTTGATGGCTTCAATGCCGTTTTGGAGAAGGACCCGAAGGACCTGACGGCGCTGAAGCAGATTGCGTCGATCAACCGCAACATCAAGAAGTTCGATATGGCCAAGGAGTACGAGAAGAAGGTCATCGAAGTCGATCCGAAGGATGCCGAGGCATACTACACGCTGGGCTTCGTGGATTGGCTGGTTGCGTATAAGAACGCGACGACGATTCTCGCTGCGGATGGCTTGACGGATGCCGGCGACGGTAACCCAAAGAAGAGCAAGGGCGCCTGCGAGAAGCTGAAGACCGCGAACTCCGCCCTGGTGGATGAAGGTCTGCAGTATCTGTCGAAGGCTGTCGAGATCAACCCGACCTACGACGATGCGATGCAGTATCTGCAGCTGACCTATCGCCGCAAGGCTGACCTGGAGTGCGGCGACGAAGCTGCCCGCAAGGCTGACATGGTTCTGGTTGACCAGTGGATTCAGAAGGCTATGGGTGCTCGTAAGGCGAACGAGCTGAAGAAGGAACAGAAGAATTCTGGCGGCGTGAACATGTAGTTGCCGGAACTTTTCAATGGATGGAAGAGCCTCCCTTGCGGGAGGCTCTTCTGCTTTACTGTTGGCGTAGAATTGCGGTCTGGAAGACGTGATGCTGGGTGGCGGATGGAGCGAATTCTCTGACGACGATCCGAAAAGTTCTGGTGGCGAACCGCGGTGAGATTGCGCTGCGGGTTATTCGTGCGTGCCGGGAGATGGGCATCAAGACGGTGGCGGTGTACTCGGATGTGGACCGGGCGGCACTGCATGTTCTCCATGCAGATGAGGCGTACCGGCTGGGGCCCGCGCCGGCTGCGGAGAGCTATCTGCGGGGCGATTTGATTCTTGAGATTGCTCTGCGGGTGGGTGCGGATGCGGTCCATCCAGGGTATGGATTCCTTTCAGAAAATGCGGATTTTGCTGAGGCGTGCTTTGCGGCTGGCGTGGTGTTTATCGGGCCACCGGCGCGTGCGATGCGGATGCTGGGGTCGAAGACGAAGGCTCGGCAGGCTGCGGATGCGGCGGGGATGCCCCGGGTTCCGGGGAGTGTGACGGGGCTGGCGTCGGTGGAAGAGGCGTTGCGGGTGGCGGCGGGGATTGGGTATCCCGTGATGCTGAAGGCGGCGGCGGGCGGCGGTGGCAAGGGGATGCGGGCGGTGTTCGTGGCGGAGGAGCTGGGGGCGGCGTATACGGCGGCGAGCAGTGAGGCGGAGCGGAGCTTTGGTTCGGGTGAGGTATACCTCGAAAAGCTGATTGAGCGGCCGCGGCATATCGAGATTCAACTGATAGCGGATACGCATGGGAATTGCCTGTACCTGGGTGAGCGCGAGTGCAGCGTGCAGCGGCGGCATCAGAAGGTGATTGAAGAGGCTCCGTCGGCGGTGGTGGGTGAGGGCCTGCGGAAGAGGATGGGTGAGGCGGCGGCGAAGCTGGCGCTTTCGGCAGGGTATGTGAATGCGGGGACGGTGGAGTTCCTGGTGGACGCCTCTGAGAACTTCTACTTTTTGGAGATGAATACGCGTTTGCAGGTGGAGCATCCGGTGACGGAGCTGGTGACGGGGCTGGACCTGGTGCAGATGCAGCTGCGGGTGGCGATGGGGGAGCCGTTGGGGATGACGCAGGAGCAGGTGCAGCTGCGGGGTCATGCAATTGAGTGCAGGATTTATGCGGAGGATCCGGATAACAATTTCTTTCCTTCGCCGGGATTGATTACGCGGCTGGTGCAGCCGGGCGGGCCGGGGGTTCGCGAGGATTGCGCGGTGTATGCGGGATGGCGGGTTCCGCTGGAGTATGACCCGATGCTGAGCAAGCTGATTGCGTATGGGGAGACGCGGGAGATGGCGATTGAGCGGATGCTGCGGGCGCTGGATGAGTATGTGATCGGCGGGATCAAGACGAATATTTCGCTGTTCCGGCGGATTCTGCTGGATGAGGATTTTCGCGCAGCCCGGATTGATACGGGATGGCTGGAGCGCCTGCTGGCGGGGCCTGCCGGGGTGGATGCGAAAGAGCCAGCTCCGGAGGATGTGATTGCGGTGGCGGCTGCGCTGCTCTTGCTGCGGGCTACCGGGCCGGCTGAGGTAAGTGTCGGGGTGCCGGAGAGTCGCTGGGCGCTTGCCGGGCGACGTGAGGGTCTGCGATGACCGTTTGGTTAGAGATTGGCGGGAAGCTGCGGCGGGTGGAGGTGCCGGGGGGCGCTGCGTCCGGATTGATGGAGTGCGTGGTGGATGGGATCGCGCTGGCAGTGGATGTGCGGATGTTGCAGGATGGGGTGCTGTCGCTGGTGCTGGCGGATGGGCCGGAGGCGGGGCGGCAGTTTCGGTGTGTGGCGGATGGGGATTCGGTGGTGGTGGATGGGCGGCGGGTGGAGTTTGTGGTGGCCGATCCGCGGTCTCTGGCGGGGCGTCGGGGAGGGGGTTCAGGGGCGGAAGGGCCTCGGGCGGTGAAGGCTCCGATGCCGGGGCGTGTTGTGCGGGTGCTGGTGGCAGTGGGGGATGAGGTCGCGGAGCTGCAAGGGCTAGTGGTGCTGGAAGCGATGAAGATGCAGAACGAGCTGAAGGCTCCGAAGGCGGGACGGGTCGTGAAGGTGGGGGTTTCGGTGGGGGAAACGGTGGAGGCTGGGAGTTTGCTGGTGGTGGTGGAGTGAGACAGGGCTAAGGGCTAAGGACAAAGGGCACAGGGCAAAAGGGCTAAGGGCTAAGGACGCAGTGCAAGGGACGTAGGGCTAAGGACAAGTGTTAAGGGCACGGGGTTTGGGGATGAGTGTTCCCATGGTCGGGCGTTGGGCTGCGCGAATATGGGGCATCCGACTATCTGGGTGCTGGGGTGGGTTTCAGGTTCATGACGATGAGGCCGGCTATGACGATGGCTACGCCGGTGCAGGCGGTCCAGGTGATGGGTTCGTGGGCGAGGTAGCCCCAGAAGAGGCCCCAGATGGGGAGGAGATAAGATACCGCGACGACGTGGGTGGCGGAGATGTGGGCTAGGAGGTTGTAGTAGAGCAGGTAGGCGAGACCGCTGCCGAGGACGCCTAGGGTCGCCATGGCGGCGATGGTGGCGAGGCTGAGCTTCGTTGGGTGCTGGGTAAATAGAGCTACGGGCAGGACGATGAGGCTGGCGAGCGAGAGCTGAGTGGTGGCGAGGCCGATGGGATCGAGGCCCTTGAGTTTGCTCTTGGCGATGGTGGTGGCGATAGCGTAGCCGAGTGCGGCGCAGGAGATGAAGGCGACGCCGCGGAGGAAGTCGGCGTGGGTGATAGTTGGGGCGACGGCGGTGGGGTCGGGCGTGTTGTGGCCGTAGACGACGAGGAGGACTCCGGAGAAACCGAGAACGACGCCGAGGGACATGAGGCGCGTGAGGCGGGTGCTGGTGACGGCGAAGGAGAGAAGAAGCGTCCAGATAGGGGTGGTGGCGTTGAGGATGGCGGCGGTGCTGCTGGGGACGGTGCGCTCGCCCAGGGCGAAGAGGGTGAAGGGAATGACGTTGTTGAAGAGGGCGACGAGAAAAAGCCAGGGGAAGAGGCTGCGCGGAGGCAGGGCGTGTTTGCCGATGAGGAGGACGGTCCAGAGAAGGGCTGCGCCGAAGGAGCCGCGGAGGAGTGCGACCCAGATGGGCGGGAAGGATTGGCCGGCGATGGCGATGAGGATGAAGGACGCTCCCCAGACGGCGGAGAGGAGGAGCAGCTGGAGCAGGTGGCTCGTCTTCATCTTGTAAGGATGGCAGTGGTGGGGTGGGGGGTCAATCCGTTTTGTTCGGGGAAGTGGAACTCCGGGGCGGAAAGGGAAGGCAAATACGGAGATTCCGGCTTAGCTTGATGACCTGCGTTGCATGAGTGCGCTTTGTGAGTATTTGAGCGGAAGCTACCGTGCGTTTAGCATGGGCCTACAGCCCGTTCGGATATTAGGAGTACTCGACCTGGGGCGTTGCCCCAGGCCAGGATAGCTTGGGCTGTTGGCCCGAAATGTACGCCGCGCTACCTCTTATTACTACATCCTCATTCCCGCAAGTAATTTGTTTTAGGGAACTGCGTTGATGAGGTCGGTGAGTGGTGCTATGAAGGTGAGGCGGACCAAGGCTGAGGGCTTTTTTGCGGCTTCGAGGGTGGCGAGGCTTTGCTGTTTCCATCCGGTGGGCGGTGGGGTGGAGGTGCTGAGGGAGTGGATGGCTTCGAGGGCGATGGTGCTGAGGGTGGCGAGCTGTCTGGCGCGAGGGAGTGCTGCGTTGAGAGCGGGCGAGGTGGTGAGGGTGGATTGGATGGCGGGGGATGCGGCGAGCCAGGCCTTGTAATACGTTTCGAGGGCTGCGCGGGCCTGGATTGAGTCAGGTCCGTTGAGGGTAGGTGCGGTGAGGAAGAGGCGGGTGAGACGGGCGATCTCGTGGCGCGAGGGCGGATCGGGGCGGATGGCGTCGACGAGGCTATTGAGGGGGGTGAACTGGTTGGTGTGCTGCTGACGGTAGCGCTCGCCGAAGCTGATTGGCTCAAGGGCGGAGGCGAAGGTGGTGAGGGGAGCGAGGGCCTGGGGGTTGTCGGTGCTGAGGAAGCGGCGCAGGGCTACGGCTTCATGGGAGAGGTGGGTGAGGCCGACGGCTTCGAGGCGGATGGATTGAGCATCGAGGCGGCGGTACATGTCGTCGACGTCGGTAGTGGAGGCCTGGGGCGACCAGAAGCGTTCTGCGATGGCGGCGGTGCGGGGCCAGATGCGGGAGTCGATGGTGATGGCGTTGACGTGCTCGGCCCACATGCAGGCTTCGCCGCCGAGGATGAAGGCCTGCTGGGCGGGGGTGAGGGTGGTGTCTATGGGGATGGGGTCGGCGAGGTAGTTCTCTTTGGAGGACTTCATGCCGTCGAGGTAATAGGGCTGGGAGAGGATGCCCTGGTAGCCGAGGGTGGTGGATTCGACGAGGGCCCTGGTGCCGCGCCAGGACTGGATGACGACGTCTTTGGGGAGGCCGGGGTGGAGGACTTCATCCCAGCCGACCATGTGCTTCTTATACTTCTGCACGATGGGGAGGAGGCGTTGGTTGAAGTAGACCTGGAGCGCGTCGGTGTCCTTGAGGTTGTGGGAGCGCATGAAGGTGACGATGCGGGGGTTGGCCTTCCACTGCTTGCCGTTGCTCTCGTCGCCTCCTACGTGGAAGTAGGGATCGGGGAAGAGGCCGGCCATTTCGCCGATGAAGGCGTCGAGGAATTTGTAGGTGGAGTCGCGTGTGGGATCGATGGCGGCATCGTCGATGCCAAACTCGCGGCGGATGGTGTAAGGGCCAGGGCCACTGGCGAGGTCGGGATAGCCGACGAACCAGGCGCGGGTGTGTCCGGGCATGTCGAACTCGGGGACGACGCGGATGCCACGGGCGTAGGCGTAGGCGACGATGTCGCGGACCTGATTCTGGGTGTAGAAGAGGCCGTCGGAGCCGAGAGCGGTGAGGCGGGGAAAGAGCTTGCTTTCGACGCGGAAGCCCTGGTCCTCGGAGAGGTGCCAGTGGAAGACGTTGAGCTTGACGGCAGCCATTCCGTCGAGATTGCGCTTGATGACTTCGACGGGGATGAAGTGGCGGCCGGCGTCGATGTGGAGCCCGCGCCAACGGAAGCGGGGGGTGTCTTCGATGTGGATGGCGGTGAAGAAGGCGTGGGTGCTGTCGGTCTGGACGAGTTGCTCGAGGGTGGTGAGGCCGCGCATGGCTCCGACGGTGGTGGCGGCGTGGAGGGTGGCCGCCGTGGGGGTGATGGTGAGGGTGTAGCTTTCGCTTTCGTCGATGGACTGAATGGGTTGGCCGGGGCCGGTTACATCAACGAGGAGGGTCGCTGTGGGGGTGGTGAGAATTTCGGTGGAGATGGCGGTGGGGGCGTCGGGTGTGGCGACGTGGCGGTTGAGGTCGTGGAGGGTGCGGAGGATGGCGGCGTTGAGGCGGGCGTCGTGGAAGTGGGGCGTGGCGACGGTGAAAGCGGTGGTGAGGGGAAGCTGGCCTGCATCGAGCGTGAGCTTGGCGGGGAGGGGGAGGAGAGTGGTCTGGATTTGGGCTGGCGTTTGGAGGGGGAGGATGGTCATGGTGAGGAGGAGGAGGGTTTTGGATAGGGTCAACGGGTGCTCCTTGAGTTGGTTTGGCGATTTTAGCGGGTTGAGGATGGAATTAGTGTTTCCAGCAGAGAACAGATATGTTTTACCTGGGTCGTTACGCCCTAGTAATTGACATATTTTTAGAAGCAAACGAAGGCAGCGGAGATACCTTGAGACTAAAAAGTCAACGCGGGTTGTTTGTCGCGTCTCTGCTCGTTTTGCTGCCGATGCTTAGCTGCCAGGGGCCGGATGGCTACTACCAGTCGGCGGAGATTGACCCTCATACGATGAAGACTACTCTGAGTGGGCAATCATTCTTCGGATCGCCGTCGAGCGGAGGTTATTACTGGCGTTCCGGGATGCATCAGGGGTATGCGCTGCGATACATTGGGGCGGATGGGAGACTTGATCCGGACATGGTGACGATGACGGAAGAATCGGTGGTTGCGACGAAAGTCAGCGACCAAGTGCTTCTTCAAGGAGAGAACGGGTTCGTTTTCGTCAGTACTTCGCATCACTATCCGCCGACCTATCAGCCGCAGGCTATCGATTTCTACGCGCACCATTTGTTTGGCGGAACTGGCTTGACGACGGCTAAAAAAATTGGAGTGATCGATCAGACCGCAAGCCTCAGCGCGATTACGGTGGTTCGAGTGTTTCGCGCGACGACGGGATTTTTTGTGGTTTCCGCGACGTACGCTCCGGATGGTGTTATCTGTACGCTTGATGTAAGTGGATCGTAGAGTGGGGATTGGATTCATTCGAACCATATGCGGCAGATGTATAAAAACTTAGATTTCGGAACGTTTTTTCTCGATCAACCGAAGGTCCGAGGGTATTTCGGATTACCCGCTGTATTTCCGACCGCCGAATATCTGCGGAAGTACCACGCTGTGGTTGCGCCGGTCACGCTGGAGAGCTACCAAGATGTGGTCAGTCTGCATTACCGAAGGAATGAAGATGTTCGGCAGGATGTGTTTATGCCGGATGGAAGCAGGAAGACCGAGTTTTTGCGCTATCCGTTGACGGATGCGTTCAAGGTGTTGCGGCCACTGAATGAAGGTATGACATTTCTGTATCACGCACCGTCGATGTAGGGGCGAAACCCCATGGTCGCGCGATAGAGCAGCGCGAAAATGGGGCACCCGGGTTAGTGGGATGGCTCTATTTGCCTACGGTGAGGATTGAGAAGGAGCCGGGGAGCATGGGGGCTCGGCCGGGGCGGGGGTTGGGGTTTTCGGCGGTGGGTGCGGCGGGTGCTGGTGCCGGGCCGAACTCGGCGGTGATGAGAAGGATGTGGTTAGTTTTGGTGTCGAGGGTGAGGGTCTTGGCGCGGGGCAGGGTGGTGAGGGTCTGGGTGACGCTGAAGGAGGTGGGGGAGGCTTCCTTGACGATGGTGAGGGTGCCGTCGCCGTTGGAGCTGAAGGCCTCCATGGTGGCGGGGTTGAAGACGGCTCCGTCAGTCCCTGCGCCGATGGGGAGGGTGGCGAGGACCTTGCCGGTGGTGGCGGAGAGGATGACCATGGCCTGGGGTTTACGGCAGGTGGCGAATAGGATGTTGTTTTTGACGTCGAGGGCGAGGCCGGCGCAGGTTCCGCCGGAGGGGGCGAGATCGTAGGTGGTGGTGACCTTGAGGGTGGCGGTGTCGACGACGGCGATCTTGTCCTTGTCTTCGAGGTCGATGTAGAGGTGCCCCTTGTTGTCGGTGGCGGCCTGTTCGGGGGCTCCGCCGAGGTCGATGGTTCCGGCGATGGAGCCGTCCTTGGCGTTGAGGACGGTGACGTTGGGGGCGGCGTGGGAGAGGACGTAGATGCGTCCGGTGGAGGGTTCGGCGAGTAGACCGTCGGGGCTGCCCTGGACTTCGATGGTCTTGATGATGGCCAGAGTTTTGGCGTCGAGCATGGTGATGGGTTTGCTGGAGGCGAAGGCGTGGTTGGAGGCGGCGTCAATGGCGGTGCCGTGGGCGCTGAGGTTGGGGAGGTCGCCGATGGGGGCGAGGGTGTCGAGGTTGAAGACGGCAAGGTGGGCGATGGCGGCGGGACCGGAGCGGGCGACATGGAGGGTGCGGTTGGGGACGTCGGCGGTGACGTAGTCGAAGCCGCCTTCACCGCCGACTTTAGTGGTGGAGAGGACCTTGTAGGGGGTGGATTGTGACAGGGCGGGTAGGACGGTGGAGAGGAGGGCAGCGGAGAGGAATAGAAGGGCAGGACGCATCGTAGGAACTCCTGATCGCGAGCAGAGACTCTTTTTGCGATAGGCCGATGGTTATAGCAGGGGGAACCTTAACAGAGGATGAACGTTGAGGCCGCGGGCTTAGTAGCCAGCGGCTTTGCCGTAGGTGCGGCGAGAATCATGGCCTCCCAGGAGGTCTCCGGTTTTAGGGTCTACGGCGATGAGTTCGGAGTCGCCCCAGACGCCGGGGCTTTTGTCGTCGGCGGCCTGCATACGATTGGTGGTGTAGCCCATGGCGGCGAGAGCTTCGGCGGGAGCGACAGGGAACTTTTTTTCGAGGTCGAGGCGGTCTGGGAGGAACTGGTGGTGGAAGCGGGGGGCGTCGGCTACCTGCTGGATGTCGAGGCCGTTGTCGATGAGGGAGATGAGGTCGTTGGCTACGGTGGTGATGATGGTGGAGCCGCCGGGGGAGCCGAGGACGAAGCGGAGTTTACCGCGGGCGTACCAGTGGTTGCGGGTGGTGACAATGGTGGGGGTCATCGCGGAGAGGGGGCGCTTGCCGGGCTCGATGGAGTTGGCCGGGCCTTGAATGAGACCGAACATGTTGGGGGTGCCGATCTTAGAGGTGAAGTCGTCCATCTCATTGTTCATGAGGAAGCCGAGACCTTCGACGACGAGGCCGTTGCCGAAGCCGCCATTGAGTGTGGTGGTGCTGGAGACGGCGTTGCCGTCTTTATCGACGACGGAGAAGTGCGTGGTCTCGTTGGAGGTTTTGACCTGCCTGGGCTGGGGCGGTGGAGGCAGGAAGCCGGTGGGGCGGACGAGAGATTTGGAGGGCGTGGGTTTGGCGGGGTCGATGGAGGTACGCCATGCGGCTGCGTACTTGAGGGAGGTCATCTGTTTGAGGGGGAGGTTGTTGAAATCGGGGTCACCGAGGTACTCGTTGCGGTCCATGTAGGCGCGGCGGAAGGCTTCGGTAATGATGTGGACCTGAGCGGGGCTGCGGTCTTTACTTTCCGTACCTCCGGGGCCCAGCTGTGCAAGATTGTAACCGGAAAGAATGTTTAATATTTGTACGAGGACGATGCCGCCGGAGGATGGGGGTGGCGCGGTGACGATACTGTAACCGCGGTAGTTGCCTGTTATGGGCTTGCGTTCTTTGACTTCGTAGGCGGCGAGGTCGGCTGCTGTAATGAGGCCTCCGCCGGCTTTCTCGAAGGCGGCGATCTGCTGGGCCATGGCGCCTTTGTAGAAGGTGGTGGGGTCTTTAGCGATGGCGGTGAGGGTGGCGGCGAGTTCGGGCTGCTTGAGGACTTCGCCCTCTCTATAAAAGTTTCCGTCGCGTTGATAGATGTGGGCGGAGTAGGGGTAGCGGGTGATGTTGCGGGTCTGGAGGGCGGCGGCCTCGGGGGCGGAGAGGACGAAGCCCTCGGTGGCGAGCTTGATGGCGGGGGCCATGTCCTGGGCGAGGGTAAGTTTGCCGAAGTGCTGCTGGGCGTAGGTGAGTCCGGCGACGGAGCCGGGGACGCCGGAGGCTTTGTAGCCGATGAGGGAGGCGCCGGGGATGACGTTGCCCTGGGCGTCGAGGTACATGTCGCGGCTGGCGGCGGCAGGGGCCTTCTCGCGGTAGTCGAGGAAGTGGGTCTTGAATCCGCGATGGCCGTTGCGCATGCGAATGAGCATGAAGCCGCCGCCGCCGAGGTTTCCGGCGAAAGGATATGTGACGGCGAGGGCGAAGTGAGTGGCTACGGCCGCGTCGACGGCATTGCCGCCCTGCTGGAGGACGGCGACGCCGGCGTCGGCTGCGTCGTGCTGGACGGATACGACCATGGCGTGGGGGGCGCGGGTGGGGGCGAGGCCGGGCTGCTGGGCTTGTGCGGAGGGAAGGCCGGCTGCGGCGGTGACGGCTGCGGCGATGGTGCGGAGGGCTAAGTGCAAGGATGGCTCCGGGCTTGGTTTTGGTGTTGTTGGGACAGGATAACGCAGGCGGGGTGCGGCGGAACGGTGATGAAGGTGTTACGGCTGATTGGAGCGAAACAAGCAACGACACAGGCAGCCGCAGGTCTCTCGACTCCACGGCTCGCAGGTGCGCGGGCTGTTTCGCTCAGGATGACACGTTTGGGAAGGGCAGGATTGTCAAGGGGCTAGAAGAAAGTTGTGAACGGTTTGGGGATGGGGGCGGTCTTAGTGAGTGTGTGGCGTGAGTGTGTGCGCTGTTGTGGTTTGGGGGATGTGGAGTATGGGGTCGCTAGTGGTTGAAATGTTTGGGCGGGACGAGGCGATGGCGGCTCCGGCGGATGCGGCGTTTTCTGCGCTGGTGGAGCGGCGAGCGCGGTTTGTGTACCAGGTGGCGTATGGGGTGTTGCGTTGTGTGCCGGATGCGGAGGATGTGGTGCAGGAGACGTTTATGAAGCTGTACCGGACGGGGGCGTGGCGGGGGATGGCGGATGAGAAGGGATATCTGGCGCGGGTGGCGTGGCGGATGGCGGTGGAACGGCTTCCGCGGCGGGGGCAGGAGGGGGAGGATGCGGTGATGGATGGGTTGGTGGCTACGGGGAGTTCGCCGGAGGTGGAGGCGGTGCGGCAATCGCAGGAGGCCCGGCTGCGGCTGTTGATTACGATGCTGCCGGAGGAGCTGCGGCAGCCATTGGTGCTCTCGGCGATGGAGGAGATGACTTCGCGTGAGGTGGCGGCGGTAATGGGGATTCCGGAGGGAACGGTGCGGACGCGGTTGATGCGGGCGCGGGCCGAGTTGAGGCGAGGGTTTGCGGTGGTTGGGAGTATGGAGGCGGGGCGATGAGCGAGTTGATTGGGATGCCGGTAGAGAAGAAGGACGCGTTCGACCTGCTGCTGGATGATGTGCTGCGTGGCGTGGCGATGGTGGAGGCGCCGGCGGGGCTGGGTGCGCGGGTGGTGGCTTGTGCGGCTGTGACCATCCATGGGTCAGAAGGTAGACATGGGGCTTCCGCGGGTCCGGCGCTGGTGGCATTCCCCATGCGGATGTTTGCGACCGTGGACAAAGTGGCGGAAGGGCGGCGTTCGCGTTCGATGGGCTATGCGACGATGGCGCACGTGGCGGCGATTCTTCTGATTGGCGTTGTGCTGGCGAAGGAGGCGCAGATTCATGCTCCGGTGAAGGCGGTGGAGCTGACTGATTTGCGGGTTCCTCCGATTGCTCCTGTGCGGAGCAATGCGATTGGGGGTGGGGGGGGGCAGCATGATCTGTCTCCGGTGACGAAGGGGACCCCGCCGAAGTTTGCGGAGGTGCAGATTGTTCCTCCGAAGGCGCCTCCGCTGGAGCAGCCGAAGATTGTGATGGAGCCGACGATTGAGGTGCAGAAGGATGTGAAGATGGCGAGCGTGCTTCCGCAGATTGGGGTGGCGAACTCCGCCCTGGCGGGGCTGTCGATGGGGACGGGTCGGGGGACGGGAGTTGGTTCGGGGAATGGGCCTGGGATGGGGCCGGGGAGTGGGGGGGATACTGGGGGTGGCCCGCGGCAGGTGGGTAGCGGGGTGAGTGCGCCTGTGCTGACCTATTCGGTGGAGCCGGAGTTCAGCGAGGAGGCGAGACGGGCGAAGGTGGAGGGGAATGTGATTGTGAACCTGTGGGTGGATGAGAAGGGGAACCCGAGTCATGTTCGGGCGGTTGGCGGGGTGGGGATGGGGTTGGATGAGAAGGCGGTCGAGGCGGTGAAGCAGTATCGCTTCAAGCCAGCGAGCCTGAATGGAAAGCCGGTGCTGGTGGAGTTGAACATTGAGGTAATTTTCAGGATTCTGTGAAGTACCCCCCCCCCCCCACTATTTT